>Ga0335081_10003324_pt1 | contig 25268 bp, 19 predicted proteins | sample Lox_Sample_35_FD_206713 | JGI IMG/M metagenome (GOLD analysis project Ga0335081, IMG submission 206713) | Soil microbial communities from Loxahatchee National Wildlife Refuge, Florida, United States - Lox_Sample_3.5 | ecosystem: Environmental > Terrestrial > Soil > Wetlands | place: USA...
CATACGCCCTTCATCGCCCACTACGCCGGCGTGCGTTTCGCGCGCCGCGCGGGCATCCCCTGCGTGGCGACCTACCACACTTTCTTCGAGGAATATCTGCACCACTATCTGCCGGTGCTGCCGCGCCGCGTCGGGCGCTGGCTCGCCCGCAGCTTCACCCGCTCGCAGTGCGACGACGTGCGCGCACTCGTCGCGCCGTCCGAGCCGATGCGCGCGGTGCTGCTCGAGTACGGAGTCACCACGCCGATCCACGTGCTGCCGACCGGGCTTCCGGGCGACCGCTTCCGGGCCGGAGACGCAGGCGCCTTCCGCGCGCGCGCGCGGATCGCGCCCGATGCGCGCCTCGTCACCTACATCGGGCGCGTGGCGCACGAGAAGAACATCGGCTTTCTGGTCGAGATGTTCACCGCAGTGCGCAGGCGCGTGCCGCAGGCGATGCTGGTGATCGCCGGCGAGGGCCCGGCGCGCGCCGGGCTGCAGCAGCAGGTGGCGAGCCTCGGCCTCGCCCCGCACGTGCACTTCGCCGGCTATCTCGACCGCGACACGGCGCTGCTCGATTGCTACGCGGCCGCCGACGTGTTCGTGTTCGCCTCGCGCACCGAGACGCAGGGGCTGGTGCTGCTCGAGGCCATGGCGCAGGGCGCGCCGGTCGTCTCGACGGCAGAGCTCGGGACGCGCTCGATCCTGGTGCCGGGGAGCGGCGCGCTCGTGGTTCCGGAGGAGCAGGCCGCGTTCGCCGCGGCCGTGGTGCGCGTGCTCGAGGACCGGGAGCTTCACCAGGAGCTCGCGCAGCGCGGACGCGTTTACGCACGCGGCTGGTCCTCCTCGGCCATGGCCGGACGGCTGAGGGAGCTCTACGGGACGCTGCGCAGCGCGCCGGGCGCGGCGGGCGTTGCGGCCTGAGCGCCGCCTGGGGAACGGACGTGCTGACGCCGGCGTGCCCCTTTCCGCTGAGCGAGGAGTTCCGGCCGCCGCTCTGGCTGCGCAATCCACACGTGCAGTCGATTCTCGCGACCACCTTCGTGCGCCGCGGTGGCATCGAGCGCCGTGCCGCGCCGCTCATCGCCGCGCAGCGCGAGCTGCTGCTCGAGTGCGGTGCGGGGGTGCGGCTGCAGTGCTTCATCTCCAGCCCGCCGCAGAGCAGCGGCAAACCCGTGCTGGTGCTGCACGGCTGGGAGGGGAGCGCCGAGTCGATCTATGTGCTCTCGCTCGCGCAGCTGCTGTTCGCGCACGGCTTCGAGGTGGTGCGGCTCAACCTGCGCGATCACGGCGAGACTCATCACCTCAACCGCGAGATCTTTCATTCCTGCCGGCTGCCGGAGGTGATCGGCGCGGTGCGCTCGCTCCAGGCGCTCTACCCGGGCCAGCGGCTCAGCGGCGTCGGCTTCTCGCTCGGCGGCAACTTTCTGCTGCGCGTGGCGGCCGCGGTGCGCGAGTCCTCGCTCGATCTGGCGCGTGTCATCGCCATATCGCCGGTGCTCGAGCCGACCGAGACACTGGTCGCGCTCGAGACGGCCATGCCCGGGTACCAGGGATTCTTCGTGCGCAAGTGGCGGCGCTCGCTGCGCAAGAAGCAGCGCGCCTGGCCCGGCAGCTACGATTTCGCGGACGTCGGCGGGGGACTGCGGGAAATGACGGCCGAGCTGGTGCGCCGTCACTCGGAGTTCGCGACGCTCGAGGAGTATCTCAACGGGTACTCGATCACCGGCGCGCGGCTCGCCTCACTCGCGGTCCCCGCGAATATCCTGACTTCGCTCGATGACCCGATGATTCCGGTGGGAGGACTCGCGCGCCTCGCGCGCCCGGCCGCGCTCGACGTGACGGTCACGCGCTATGGCGGACACTGCGGTTTCATCGAGTCGCTCGCGGGCCTGACGTGGGCCGAGCGGTTCGTGTTGGCGAGGCTTCAGGCGGTTTAGGCGCTGCGTCTCTCGTCGAAGCGCATCACCGGCTGGCCGCTGGTCACGGTCACGGCGCCCTCGATCACCGCGCCGCGTGCGATGGCGATGGTGCGGGCGACGATATCGGCCTGGATCACTGCGGTGGCGCCGACCTCGAGCTTCTCGTCGACGACCAGCCTCCCGGTCAGGCGCCCGGCGATCACCGCGGCGCGCGCGTGCACCTCGCCGTGCCACTCGGAGTTGGCTGCCATGCTCAAGGCTCCGCCGATGCGCCCGTCGCCGCGCACGATGCCGCAGACCACCAGGGGACCCATGGTCTCGAGGTCGCCGGCGACACGGCTCCCGGGCGCCACGAAGGTCGGCGCATCGCCCAGCTGGTCGAGCATTCTGCGACGTTGCGTGTCCTCACCCATGCTTACGGTGCTCCCGGGAAGCTGCCGGGTCATAATACGAGCCGCCAGGGGACGAGAATGCCGACCACGATCACATTCCGAGCATGCAGCGCCGCGCTGGCCGCGGCGCTGCTCACAGTTGCGGCATGCAGCGCCGAGCAGCAGGACTGGCGTGCCGCCGAGGCCGCGGGAACCAGCGAGGCTTACAAGCACTTCCTCGAGCAGCACCCGGAGAGTGAGCTCGCCGGGAAGGCGCGCGAGCGGGTAGGCGAGTTCGCCGAGGATCGTGACTGGCAGGAGGCCAGCAAGCTCGGCACGGCCGATGCCTACCGGGCATTTCTCGCGTCGCATCCCGACGGCCGCTGGTCGCAGGAGGCGCGGATCCGCGTCGAGAGCTTCGCGCTCGGGTCGATTCCCCGCATGGAGCCGCAGATGCCGGGGCAGACGGCCTCGCGCCCCGCGGGGGTGAAGCTGCTGCGCCTGGCGAGCGCTTCGTCCACGGTTCCAGCGGGCGCACTGCCCGAGGCCTCTGCGGGCAGCGTGCAGGTTCCCACGAGCTATGCGATTCAGCTCGGGGCCTTCGGGACCTCGGGCAGCGCCAACCGCGAATGGCAGCACCTGAGGATGCGCTTCGGGCCGCAGCTCTCCGGTCTCTCGCCACAGATCGTTCGGGCCGGCAGCTCCCTCGGGGAGCTGTACCGGCTTCAGGCCCGCACGGGGAGTGAAGCGCAGGCGCGCTCGATCTGCAGCGCGCTCAAGGCCCAGTCCCAGCCCTGCGTGCCCGTCCTGCCGCACTGACGGACTCTGCTGCTCTTCGGTCCAAACTGACAATTCTCGTCACCCCTCTGTCGGGTGCTTCAGTGCCATAAGTATCTGTTTCATATAGATTTCACTCTTTGGCACAGGCCTTGCTCTTATCAGGATGCGGTGAATCGGACGATCACCGCGAGGTTCGTCGGACGCGCCCCCTGAGTGCGTCCGTCACCTGAGTTGCGAACAACTTCCCCGTGTTCGCTACTGCGCGCCGCGATGCGACTTCCCCCGCTCGCGGCGCTTTTTTTTGCCCGGCTAGAATTCGATGCGCGTTGAGTGGCGCGCGGATTGGCTCCATAAAGGCGCTCATGGAATATCGGGATTACTACCAGCTTCTGGGTGTGACGCGGACCGCGACCGCCGACGAGGTCAAGACGGCGTACCGCCGGCTGGCGCGCAAGTACCATCCGGACGTCAGCAAGGAGGCGAACGCCGAGGAGCGCTTCAAGGAAGTGCAGGAGGCCTACGAGGTCCTGAAGGACCCGGAGAAGCGCGCCGCCTACGATCAGCTCGGGAGCGAGTGGAAATCCGGCCAGCAGTTCCGGCCGCCGCCGGACTGGGGCAGCGGATTCGAGTTCGGCGGCGGCCGCGCGCGGCAGCGCGCTCGCGCGGGCAGCGACGAGGAGGTCTACGCCGAGGAGGGCTTCAGCGATTTCTTCTCGTCGCTCTTCGGCGGCGGATCGCCCTTCGGCGGCGCGGCTCGCCGCGGCGGCCGCGACCATCACGCGCGCATCGATATCGACCTCGAGCACGCCTTCCACGGTACGACCAGCACGCTCGAGCTCAAGCGCCCCGAGCTCAAGGGCGACGGCACGCTCGAGCTGCGTACCCACGCCGTGCGGGTCATGATCCCCGCCGGGGTTACGGACGGGCAGCTCATCCGGCTCACCGGCCAAGGCGAGCCCGGGGCGGACGGCGGACGCGCCGGCGATCTCTATCTCGAGGCGCACCTGTTGCCGCACCGGCTCTATCAGGTGGATGGCCGCGACGTCACGCTCACGCTGCCAGTAGCCCCCTGGGAAGCGGCCCTCGGCGCCGCCGTCACCGTGCCGACGCTCGGCGGTCCCGTCGAGATGCAGATCCCGGCCGGCGCGCAATCGGGTCAGAGGCTGCGGCTGCGGGGCCGCGGGCTGCCGGGAAAGCCCGCCGGGGACCAGTACGTGCAGCTCAAAGTGGTGCTGCCACCGGCGACCACCGCGGCGGCCAAGGCGGTTTACGACGAGATGCGCGCCAAGCTCAATTTCAATCCGCGCGCCGACCTCACGGGGTGACGCATGAGCCAGGTGACGAAAATCACGACCGGACAGGTGCTCACCGAGAGCGACTGGATCGCAGTCACCGAGATCTGCCGTGTGTGCCGGATCGACGCGGGAGCCGTGCATGAGCTCGCCGAGCTCGGGATCGTGTCCCCGCGCGGCAGCGTGCCCGGCGAGTGGGAGTTTCCCGCGACGGTGCTGCCGCGGCTGCGCGTCGTCGGGCGGCTGATGCGCGATCTCGGCCTCAACGCCAGCGGCGCGGCGCTCGCCGTCGAGCTCCTCGAGGTGCAGCACGAGCTCGAGCGGCAGATTTTGCGGCTCGAGCGGCTGCTTGGCGGGCAGGGCTGAAACCACCCGGGGCTACTGCCCGAAGCTCGTCCCGCCTTCCTGCAGCCACTCAAGCTCCTCGGGCGTGCTGACGCGCCCGAGCAAGGTGTTCCTGTGCGGAAAGCGGCCGAACCGCTCGATGATCGAGCGGTGCTTCTCGGCAAAGCTCAGCGTGTCCGCGAAGGTCTCGTGCAGCTCCGGGGGCACCTCGGCGAGCAGCCGGCGGAAGGCCGCGACGGATTCATCCTGCGCGTCGCGGTTCTCGGCGTGCTCGAGCGGCATATAGAAGAAGAGCCGCTCGACGAAATCGAGGGCGCCGTCGGCGCCGGACTGCATGCCGGTGAGCGCCAGCGTGAGCGCCTGCGCGTCGTACTCGAAGGCCCGCGCCGTGCCGCGGAACATGTTGCGCGGAAACTGATCGAGCAGAACGATGAGGCTGAGGCGCCGCCGCGGACCATCGGCCCAGGCATGCAGCTCCCCGGCGGCCGCGCGCTCCAGCAGTCCGCCGAAGCGCGTGCGGATCTCCTCATCGTGCTGCCCGGCGTCGGGCGCGAACCAGAAATCCATGCGCCGAGCGAGCGCCTCCGCGGTGAGCGGCTGCGCGCCGAACCAGTACTCGCGCACGATGCGCGCCTCATCCATCGGCGGGCTTCTCGTCGGCCTCGAACAGCTTCTCGAGCTGCCTGGCGGCCTCGACCGTCGTAGCACGGAACTTGTCCTCATCCTCCTTGACCGCGTACTGCGCGGCGAGCGTCGCCTCGTCGTGCACACGGAAGCGGCGCACCGCCTCGCGCGCCGCCGCCGAGGTCGAACCGAGCGCCTCGAGCACCCGGCCCGCCATCTCGAGGCTCGAGCCGTAGGTCTCGCGCACGATCACCGTGACGCCCGCATCCATGAGCGCAAAGGCATGCTGGCGGTTGCGGGCGCGGGCCAGGACCTTGAGGTGCGGAAACTGCTCGCGCGCCAGCACCGCAGTGCGGACCGAGGCCTCGACGTCGTCGAGCGCCAGCACCAGGACGCGCGCCGTGGCGGCACCGGCGGCGCGCAGCAGATCGAGCCGCGAGGCGTCGCCGTAGTACACCTTATTGCCGAAGCGCCGCACGAAATCAACGTGGGTCTGGCTGCTGTCGAGCGCGGTGAAGGCGAGCCGCCTGACCCGCAGGATGCGCGCGACGATCTGCCCGAAGCGGCCGAAGCCGGCGATGATCACCGGCGTGTCGCCCTCGTCGATGGCGTCGTAGGGAGCCGGCGCCGGAGCGAGCCAGCGCTGGCTCACTGCTTCTTCCGCGAGCAGCAGCAGCGGCGCGAGCATCATCGAGAGCGTCACCGCGAGCACCAGCAGGTCGGCGGTCCGCGCATCGATGAGGCGCTGCCGTGCCGCGAGCGTGAACAGCACGAAGGCGAACTCGCCGCCGGTCGGGATGGTGAAGGCGAGCTTCCAGGCCTCGTTCCCCCGACAGCGGCCGAAACGTCCGAGAGCCGCGACGGCCAGGATCTTGATCGCGAGGAAGGCGATCGTGACCGCCAGCAGCGTGAGCGGCTCGGACTCGAGCATCCCGAGGTTCGCCGACATGCCGACGCACACGAAGAACAGGCCGAGGAGCAGACCCTTGAAAGGCTCGAGGTCCGCCTCGAGCTCGTGGCGGAACTCACTGTCGGCGAGCAGCACGCCGGCGAGGAAGGCCCCGAGCGAGGCCGACAGTCCCGCCTGATTGGCGATGAGCGCGGTGGCGATCACGGTGAGGAGCGCCGCGGCCGTGAACACCTCCGACACCTGCACCCGTGCCACGATCCGCAGCGCCGGCCGCAGGAGCAGCCGGCCGCCGCCGACGATCACTCCGGCGATCACCACCAGGAGCTTGAGCAGCCCCGTCCACCACGCCCCACCCGTCGGATGCGGCGCGCCGCCCGGCGAAAGCAGCGGCAGGATCGCGAGCACCGGGAGCACCGCGAGATCCTGGAACAGCACGATGCTGAAGGCGGCGCGCCCGTGCTGCGTCTTGAGCTGGCCGCGCTCGGCCAGCAGCTGCAGCACGAGCGGCGTCGACGAGAGCGACAGGCCGAGGCCGACGATGCCGGCGGGGACCGGCGGCAGTCCCAGTGACCGGGCAGCGGCGCCGAGCAGCACCGTGCACAGCACGACCTGCGCCGCGCCGAGGCCGAACACCGTACGCCGCATGACCCAGAGGCGCGTCGGCTGCAGCTCGAGGCCGATGATGAAGAGCAGCAGCACGATGCCGAACTGGGACGCGTTGGTGATGCGGTCGACGTCGCCGACGAGATTCAGGCCCCAGGGGCCGATCAACAGGCCCGCGGCGACGTAGCCCAGGATCGAGGAGAGGCGCAGGAAGCGGAAGACGGAGACCGCGACGACCGCGGCGGCCAGCAGAATGGCGGTTTCGGCGAGCGAGATCATGGGATCGGCGGAGATTCTGGCAGGAATCCGGCGCCAAGGGACTTGAGTTTGGCATGGCAGGTCCCAATGCCTCGCGTCATGCTGGACACCGCTGAACCCGGCGCCTCCCTCGAGCCGCTCGATGCCTATTCGGCGGCGGTGGTGGGCGCGGTAGCACAGGTGGGGCCGGCGGTGGTCAGCGTCTACACGGGCGGGGCCGAGGAGGCGGCACGGGCGCGCGGCGGCGCCGGCTCGGGGGTCGTGGTGACGCCCGACGGCTACCTGCTCACCAACGAGCACGTCGTGCAGCGCGTCGAGGAAGCGCGCGTCTCATTCGTCGACGGGCGCACGGTGGCGGCCGTGGTGGCCGGCCGCGATCCGGCCACGGATCTCGCCGTGCTGCGCGCCCAGGCGGCCTCGCTCCCCTACGCACAGCTCGCGAGCACGCAGCGCCTGCGCGCCGGGCAGCTCGTCGTCGCCGTCGGCAACCCGTACGGATTCGAATCCACCGTCTCGGCCGGGGTCGTGAGCGCGCTCGGTCGCTCGCTGCGCAGCCGTCAGGGGCGCCTGATCGAAGGCATCGTGCAGCACACCGCGGCGCTCAACCCGGGGAATTCGGGCGGGCCGCTCGTCGATGCTCACGGGGCGGTGACGGGCATCAACACCGCGATCATCCCCAACGCGCAGGGTATCGGCTTTGCGATTCCCGCGACCACCGCCCAGTGGGTGCTGACGCAGATCCTCACCCAGGGCCGGGTGCGGCGCGCCTGGCTCGGCATCGCCGCGCGTGACCGCCCGCTCGACCTGCGCCTGGTGCGGGCCCTCGAGTTGAAGGCGACGCGGGCGGTCGAGGTCCTGTCACGGGAGAAGGACGGGCCGGCCGCCGACTCGGACCTGCACCCGGGTGACCTGATCGTGGGAGTGAACGACGAGCCGGTCGATGGCATCGACACGCTGCACCGCCTGCTCGGCGGCGTGCCGCCGGGGACGGAGCTCGCCCTCGCGGTCGTGCGCCGTGCGCGGCGGGTCGAGGTCCCACTGACCGCGCGCGATCCGCGGGGGGAGCGTTAGCACCCGGCGCCGCGAGCCCGGCCGGTTATGGCCGGCTTACTCGCACAGGCTTTCCAGATACCCCTGTGCCTCCGCCGAGAGGCGCTTCAAGGCCAGCGCCCGGGCCTTCGGCGCATCCACGATGTACTCCAGCGGCCCCGATACCAGCATCTGGCGGATGCTCGGGGAGCGCGCCGAGGCGCGTGCCATGCGGTTGAGGAGCGTGAAGCCGCGGTTGATCACGCGGCCGGAGGCGCGGTTCTGCTCGATGGTGCGCGCCAGGTACTGCCCGAAGCGGGCGTAGAGAAAGTAGTCGTCGTTCCCCACCTGGAAGCGCGCTTCCGCGAAAAAGTCGGGGAAATTCCGTTCGAGATACTCGTTGAGACGTTGAAGACGGGGCCCAGGGTCGCTGTCAGTCGACGCTTTGCGCTGCTTCATTGCTGTTCCAACACCTCGCTCGCCGCCGAAAGTAAGCGGCGGCGCGAATACTGGGACAGAGTGCGCGGCGATGCAAGAGTCTCGACCGGCACTGAGCTCACAGATCCTGGCACTGGCACGAACGGATCCAGCCCGAGGGGAGGAGCGCGTGAGGGTCCATTCGGCGATAGTTAGGCAAGTACCCAAGTATCGCGCAGGCGACCCTCTCACGGGCTTCCTCGGACGCCGGCCGGGGAGGCGGATCCGCGCTTGCAAGAGCGTCGCAGGCCGGTATTATCGATCGCATAGTGATGGTGTAAGACAGTCGTCCGGCGGGCAGTGGCGCGGCCCTCCGCCGAGGCCCCGGCTGCTCAATTCGCGGCTTTCTGGCCCCCAAGTGCGGGCCGCGGATCTCCTTCAACGCAAGAATTCAGCGAAGTGAGGCCGTCACTCATGGAAGCTCCGTCCAGGGGACTCTATAAAGAAGCTTACGAGCGCGACAGCTGCGGGTTCGGGCTGATCGCGAGCCTCGACGATGCGCCGAGCCACGCGCTGGTGCGCACCGCGATCGCCTCGCTCAACCGCCTGACGCACCGCGGCGCCATCGCCGAGGACGGCAAGACGGGCGACGGCTGCGGGCTCCTGCTCAAGAAGCCGGAATCGTTCCTGCGGGCGGTGGCCGGCGAGACCGGCATCAAGCTCACCGAGCGCTTCGCCTCAGGTCTCGTGTTCCTGTCGCGCGAGGCCCAGGCGGCGGGCGAGGCGCGCGTCGTGCTGGCCGCCGAGCTTCAGCGCCAGGGGCTCGAGGTGGCCGGCTGGCGGCGGGTGCGGGTGAACCGGGAAGCCTGCGGCGCCGAGGCGCTGAAGACGCTGCCCGCGATCGAGCAGCTGTTCGTCAATTGCGCGACGGACATCGACGAGCCGGCATTCAACCGCCGGCTCTTCATGGCGCGCCGGCTCGCCGAGAAGGCGCTCGCCGCCGATCCCGTGTTCTACGTGCCGAGCCTGTCGGCGAGCACCATCGTCTTCAAGGGCATGGTGATGCCCCAGTACCTCTCGCAGTTCTATCCGGACCTCGAGGATCCGCGCCTCGAATCCTCGGTGGCGGTGTTCCACCAGCGCTTCTCGACCAACACGCTGCCGCAGTGGCGCCTCGCGCACCCCTACCGGTATCTGGCCCATAACGGCGAGATCAACACCATCCAGGGCAACCGCAACTGGGCACAGGCGCGCGGACCGCTGCTGCGCTCACCCCTGCTGCCGGAGGTGCAGCAGGTGCTGCCGCTCGTGTCGCTCACCGGCTCGGACTCACAGAGCCTCGACAACATGCTGGAGGTGCTCCTGATGGGCGGGCTCGACCCGCTGCACGCGATGCGCCTGCTGATCCCGCCGGCCTGGCACGGGCTCGACACCATCGACCCGGATCTGCGCGCCTTCTACGAGTACTACTCGGTGCACATGGAGCCCTGGGACGGGCCCGCGGGTGTCGTGCTGACCGACGGACGCTACGCCGTCTGCACGCTCGATCGCAACGGGCTGCGTCCGGCGCGTTACTGCATCACGCGCGACCGCTGCCTGACGATCGCCTCGGAAACCGGCGTCTGGGACTACGCGCCGGAGGACGTGGTGCGCAAGGGCAAGCTCGGCCCGGGCGACATGCTCGCGCTCGACCTCGAGACCGGGCAGCTGCTCACCACGCAGGACATCGATCTCGAGCTCAAGAGCCGCCATCCCTACAAGAAGTGGCTGCGCGAGGGCGTGCGTTACCTCGAGAGCGATCTGGTGGACGCGCGGCTCGCGGCCGAGCCGATGGATCGCGAGACCCTGTCGCTCTATCAGAAGATGTTCAACGTCACGCAGGAGGAGCGCGACGACATCATCCGCGTGCTCGCGGTGGACGAGAGCGAGGCGGTGGGCTCGATGGGCGATGACACCCCGATGCCGGTGCTGTCGCACAAGGTGCGGCCGCTGTACGACTACTTCCGCCAGCAGTTCGCCCAGGTCACCAACCCGCCCATCGATCCGCTGCGCGAGACGATCGTGATGTCGCTGCAGACGCAGATCGGCCCCGAGTGCAACATTTTCGTGCCCGCGCCCGGGCATGCCCGGCAGATCGTGCTCGGCTCGCCGATCCTCTCGCAGAGAAAGCTCCGGCAGATCCTGGCGATCGAGGAGGTCAGCCACGAGTTCCTGGACCTCCAGTACGAGCCGGCGGAAGGGTTGAAGCGCGCAATAGAGCGCCTGTGCGCCCAGGCCGAGAGTGCGGTGCGGGAAGGCAAGCTCGTGCTGCTGCTTTCGGACCGCTACCTCGTCAAGGGGCGCGTGCCGGCGCACGCGCTGCTCGTGACCGGGGCCGTGCACCAGCACCTGGTGAAAACGGGGCTGCGCTGCAAGTGCAACCTCCTGGTCGAGACCGGCACGGCGCGCGAGCCGCATCACTTCGCCTGTCTCATCGGCTACGGTGCGACCGCGGTCTATCCCTACATGGCGTACCAGGTGCTGTTCGAGATGATGCGCCGCGGGCGGGTCAAGCTCGACTTCGCCGCGCGCCTGGAGCTCGGCCGCAACTACCGCGCGGGACTGCGCAAGGGCCTGTTCAAGATCATGTCGAAGATGGGGATCTCCACCATCTCGAGCTATCGCAGCTCGCAGCTGTTCGAGATCGTGGGGCTTGCGGAGGAGGTCGTGAGCCTGTGCTTCACGGGGACCGAGAGCCGCGTCGGCGGCGCGGATTTCTCCGACCTCGAGGCGGACCTCGCCGAGCTCGCCGCACGCGCCTGGAATCCGCGCGAGTCGATCAGCCAGGGCGGGCTCCTCAAGTACGTTCACGGCGGGGAATACCACATGTACAACCCCGACGTGATCGCGGCTCTGCAGGCCGCGGTGATCTCGGGCGACCCGTCCCACTACCGGCAGTTCGCGCAGCTGGTGAACGAGCGCCCGGCCTCCACGTTCCGCGACCTGCTCGCGCTGAAGTCCGCTGCCGAGCCGATTCCGATCGAGGAGGTCGAGCCGGCCGAGGCGATTCTCATGCGCTTCGACAGCGCCGGGATGTCCTTGGGCGCGCTCTCCCCGGAGGCGCACGAAGCGCTCGCCATCGCCATGAACCGCTTGGGCGCGCGCTCCAACTCCGGCGAAGGAGGCGAGGATCCGGCGCGCTACCGCACCGAGAAGAACTCCAAGATCAAGCAGGTGGCCTCGGGGCGCTTCGGGGTGACGCCCGAGTACCTGGTCAACGCGGAAGTCCTGCAGATCAAGATCGCGCAGGGCGCCAAACCCGGCGAGGGCGGGCAGCTCCCGGGCCACAAGGTCAACGACATGATCGCGACCTTGCGCTTCGCGCGGGCCGGCGTCGGGCTCATCTCACCCCCGCCGCACCACGACATCTACTCGATCGAGGACCTGGCGCAGCTGATCTTCGACCTCAAGCAGGTGAACCCGCAGGCGCTGGTGTCGGTGAAGCTGGTGGCCGAGCCCGGCGTGGGTACGGTGGCCGCCGGGGTTGCCAAGGCCTACGCTGATCTCATCACCATCTCCGGCTACGACGGCGGCACCGGTGCAAGCCCGCTCTCCTCCATCAAGTACGCCGGCACGCCCTGGGAGCTCGGGCTCGCGGAGACGCATCAGACGCTGCGCGCCAACGACCTGCGACATCGCGTGCGCCTGCAGACCGACGGGGGGCTGAAGACCGGGCTCGACGTGGTGAAGGCCGCGATCATCGGCGCCGAGAGCTTCGGCTTCGGCACCGCGCCCATGGTGGCGCTCGGGTGCAAGTACCTGCGCATCTGTCACCTCAATAACTGCGCGACCGGGGTGGCGACCCAGCACAACGTGCTGCGCTCGAAGTATTTCACCGGGCTTCCCGAGATGGTGATCAACTACTTCCGGTTCGTCGCCGAGGAGGTGCGCGAGATTCTCGCCGCGCTCGGAGTGCGTACGCTCGCGGAGATCATCGGCCGCACCGAGTACCTCGAGCCGCTCGAGGGCGCGACGCCGCGCCAGAGGAAGCTCGACCTGAGCCCCGTCCTCTCGACCGCGGGACTCAAGCGCACGGTGCCGCAGTTCTGCACCACGGCCTCCAACGCGCCGTTCGACAAGGGTGAGCTCGCCGAGCGCATGGTGCGCGAGATGCTGCCGGCGATCGAGGCGAAGTCGGGCGGCGAATGGCGCTATGAGCTCAGGAATTTCAACCGCTCGATCGGCGCGCGCGTCTCGGGTGAGATCGCGCGCCGCTGGGGCAACTACGGCATGGCTGAGGCGCCGCTCATCGTGCGCTGCACGGGCAGCGCCGGCCAGAGCTTCGGCGTGTGGAACGCGGGGGGGCTGCACCTCTATCTCGAGGGCGACGCCAACGACTACGTCGGCAAGGGCATGGCGGCGGGGCGCATCGTGCTGCGCCATCCCTCCGGGGCGCGCTTCGTCGCCCGGGAGACCGTCATCATGGGCAACACCTGCCTCTACGGCGCGACCGGCGGCGAGCTCTACGCCGCCGGCGTCGCCGGCGAGCGCTTCGCGGTGCGCAACTCCGGCGCGCTCGCCGTGATCGAGGGAGCGGGGGATCACTGCTGCGAGTACATGACCGGAGGCGCGGTGTGCGTGCTTGGGCGCACCGGCGTGAACTTCGGCGCCGGCTTCACCGGCGGTTTTGCCTATGTGCTCGATCTCGAGCGCAACTTCGTCGACCGCTACAACCACGAGCTCATCGACATCAGCCGCATCCACCCGGAAGCCATGCAGTCGCACGTGCAGCATCTCGAGAGCCTGCTCGAGCGGCACGTGGCCGAGACCGGCAGCGACTGGGCCACGGAGATCGTCAACGACCTGCGCACCTATCTGCCGAAATTCTGGGTGGTGAAGCCCAAGGCGGCCTCGATCGACTCGCTGATCGAGAATCTGCGGCGCGCGGCCTGAAGAGCCGCACGCGAAGCGCTCATGGCCGACAAGAACCTGCAGTTCCTCGACATCCCGCGCGCCGATCCGGCCAAGAGCCCGGTGGAAGCGCGCGTGCGGCACTTCCGCGAGATCTACGCGCCCTACGATGCGGCGGGCGCCGCTGCCCAGGCCGGGCGCTGCCTCGCCTGCGGCAACCCCTTCTGCGAATGGAAATGCCCGGTCCACAACTACATTCCCAACTGGCTGAAGCTCATCGAGGAGGGCAATCTCTTCGAGGCGGCGGAGCTCTCGCACAAGACCAACTCGCTTCCCGAAATGTGCGGCCGCATCTGTCCGCAGGACCGCCTGTGCGAGGGCGCGTGTACGCTGAACGACGGCCTGGGCGCCGTCACCATCGGCGCGATCGAGAAGTACATCACCGACGAGGCGTTGAAGCGCGGCTGGAAGCCCGACATGAGCCACGTGCGCCAGACCGGCCAACGCGTCGCCATCGTGGGTGCCGGGCCCGCCGGGCTCGGCTGCGCCGACATCCTGGCGCGCAACGGCGTGAAGCCGCTGGTGTTCGACCGCCATCCACGGATCGGGGGACTCCTCACCTTCGGTATTCCGCCCTTCAAGCTCGAGAAGGAGGTGGTGGAAAAACGCCGCGAGATCATGGAAGGCATGGGCGTCGAGTTCCGCCTCGGCTGCGAGATCGGCTCCGACGTCCCGTTCGGAGCACTGCTCGATGAATACGACGCCGTGTTCCTCGGCATGGGAACCTACACGCCGGTGAAGGGCGGATTCGCCGGCGAGGAGCTGCCGGGCGTGCACGCGGCGCTGCCCTATCTCATCTCCAACATCCGGCACGAGCTCGGATTCGAGGACGCCGCGGGCGCGCGCATCAGCATGGCGGGCAGGCGCGTCGTGGTGTTGGGAGGCGGCGATACCGCCATGGACTGCAACCGCACGGCCGTGCGCCAGGGGGCGGAATCGGTCACCTGCACCTACCGGCGCGATGAAGGCAACATGCCGGGCTCGCGGCGCGACTACAGGAACAGCCGCGAAGAGGGCGTCGAGTTCCTCTTCAACCGCCAGCCGATCGAGATCTTAGGAAGCGAGCGCGTCGAGGGCGTGAAGCTCATCGAGACTGCGCTCGGGGCTCCCGATGCGCGCGGCCGGCGCGTGCCGCAGCCGATCCCCGGGAGCGAGCACATCGTGCCCGCAGATGCGGTCGTCATCGCCTTCGGCTTCCTGCCGAGCCCGCCTTCCTGGCTCGCCGACCACGGCATCCGTGTGCATGACAACGGCCGGGTGCGCGTCTCGGCCGGACAGGCCAACGCCTTTCAGACCACACACCCGCGGGTCTTCGCCGGCGGCGACATGGTGCGCGGCTCGGACCTCGTGGTGACCGCGGTGTTCGAGGGGCGGGAAGCGGCACGAGGGATTCTCAACCTTCTGGGCGTAGGCTGAGCCAAGATGGGTCGCTATCCGGCGCCACCGATGCCCCAACGCAAACTGGAGACGCTCGTCGAGGAAACAAAAAAGCCCCGCTCTTGAGAGCGGGGCTCCATTCTCTTCATCTCGTCAACGACCCGGTGGATCGCTGTCAGCTACCGCCCGTGCGCCCGTACTCCGGACTTCAAACGAGCCCGGCACCGGCTCACCGGCATGTCGCGTCTTCACGAGCATCTAAACTTCACGGCTGAAACGTCTGGAGCGCAGCTCCGGCTTCTATCGCGAGGCCCGCGTGGTTCTCCACGCGCTGTAGCGTTCCTGACAGCGCTAAAAGTTAGCTGCTGCCTTACCCGTGCCCGCGTCGATCCCCGAGTTTTCTTTTTTTTCGATCCTTTCAGCTGCTTTGCTTGTACGCATCACCGCCGCAACCATCGCTCCCTGAAGAGACCCAAAAACCTTTTGCGGACCGTGCTTTCCGTGCAGAAATTATACCTGTTCCAAGGCAAAAGACCATGTGGCAGGGAACCGACAAGGCGGCCGCGGGAGACGGGCTGCAGCGGCCCCTAGCGGGCCAGCCGGACGGAGAACCGGGCGCCCCCGCCCTCGGGGAGGTTCCCGGCGGAGGCCGATCCGCCGTGGAATTCGGCGATCAGCCGCACAATGTAAAGTCCGAGGCCAAAGTGCGGGCGGTTGTCGGCCTCGCTGCGCGACTGCCACAGCGACTCGAAGAGGCGCCCCGGGGCCTCGGACGGGAGCGGCGGCCCCGGGTTGTCGACATCGAGCACGGCCGCCTCGTCGGTGAGCGTCAGCCGTACGGTGATGGTCGCGCCCGGCGGGCTGAAATCGACCGCATTCTCGATGAGCTTGTCGAGCATCTGCACGATGAGGTCCGGGGCACCGTCGAGCATCGCGGGCCCCGCCGGGAGCTCCGCCGCAAAGCGCCGCTCCGGGAAGGCGCCGCGATAGGCCGCGACCGCCGATTCGATCAGCGGGACCAGATTGAAACGGCTGCGCTCGGCGGCGCCGATCGCCTCCTCGACACGCGTCGCCGCGCCCATGGCGAGGAGGATGGCGTTCAGCCGCTCGCTCCCCTGGCGGGCACGCTCGAGATAGGAGCGGGCCGAGTCCGGCACCGGCTCGGCCTCGAGGTTCTCGAGCGAGGAGCGCACGATGGTGAGCGGCGTGCGGATCTCGTGCGCGAGCTTGCCGGCGAGCGTGCGCAGGTACCCGGTGTACTCGTTGAGGCGTCCGAGGAGACTCGAGAAGCTGCGGGCGACATCGCCGAGCTCATCACGCGCCCCCGTTTCCGGGAAGGTCGCGACCAGCCCCGTACGGGTGAGCGCCGACTCACTCGCCTGGCGCAGCCGTGACAGGCGCAATGCCAGCCAGGCGGCGAACGCGAACATGAAGATGACGACCACCAGCGAGGTCGCCAGCGTGAAGTTGAGCATATGGGTGAGCGCGCGATCGCGCAGCCGCAGCCAGCGGTCGGGCGTCTGGGTCACCTCGAGCGCGCCGATCGCCTGCGCGTGCTCGCGGTCGTAGATCGGCACCCGCGCCTCGATCGGCGGCGCGGTCCCCGGCTGATCGACGAAGCGGCGGTAAAGACGCGCGATCAGGGGCGGCGCGGGAGCGAGCTCCGCGACGCGCTTCGACTCATCGACGCGCGCGAGCACCCGGCCGGCGGGCGTCGTCACGGCGAGCTTCAGTCCCGGCTGCGAGAACTGCGCCAGGTAGGGGGTGAGCTCGGGCGAGGCCACGACCAGATGGCCGACCGTGCGCAGATCGTCCGGATGCAGGCTCCCGTAGCTCACCGGGGTGGCGCCGCGCGTGTCGCGATCGTCGATGAGCACGCCGAATCCGGTGCCGAGCATCGAGAGCGGCACGCGCAGCTCGAGCCGGTAGCCGCCCGGGGCGAGCTGCCAGGCGCCGCGGATGCGCGGCTCGAGCTGCGCCTGCTGTTGACCATATTCGCCGGTCTCGATGTAGCGCGCCGTGACCGTGCCCGGGCCAGTCGCCGCGATGAACACCTGGCGCTCGATGCCCTCGGGGTCCTGAAAGCCGAGCCAGACGCGGTCGCCGGTGGCGTGCGGATCGAGCGGGCTCGCGCCGGGCGCATCGAACACCGGGTGCTCGTCGTGCACGTCGATCAGGAGATACAGCACGCGCTCGAACACGCCGGTGAGCACGCCGAAGCGGTGAGCGGCGTCCTTCTCGTACCAGGCCCAGGCGGCCGGATCCCGCGGCCAGTCCTCGGAGTACCCATCGACCAGCGGCGCCGCCGCGAGCGCCAGGGGCTTCAAGTCATAGGGACCGGTTTTCAGCAGCGCGGCGGTGTCCTGCGGCTCAGGTCCCGCGGGCGCGCGGTAGAGGAGGTCGACCCGCCCCTCGAGCGAGGTCGCCAGCGTCCCGGCTACCGACTCGAGCGAGGTCTGCTCGCCCTCGCGCAGCGCCGTCTCCATCTCGCGCGCGTAGCGGCAGCCCGCCCAGGGCAGCACCAGCGTGAGCAGGCCGAGCAGCAGCAGCTTCAACCGCAGCGACATCGTCGGGACGCTATTCAACCCAGCGGTAGCCCATGCCGTAGACGGTCTGCACGGCATCGAACTGCGAATCGACGCCCTGGAACTTGCGGCGGATGCGCTTCACGTGGCTGGTGATGGTGTTGTCGTCGAGCACCACGTTGGCCGCATCCATGAGCTGCTGGCGGTTGCGCACGTGGCCGGGATGACGGGCGAGGGCGTGCACGATCCAGAACTCGGTGAGCGACAGCAGCACCACCTTGCCGTCCCACTGCGCCTGCATGCGCTCGGTGTCGAGCGTGAGCGGGCCACGCTGCAGCACGTCGCCCGCCTGCTCGGGCTTGCGCAGCGCATCGACGCGGCGAAACAGCGCGTTCACGCGCGCCGACAGGTGCGCGAGGCTCAGGTCCTTGGTGAGGAAATCGTCCGCGCCGAGGCGCAGCCCCGAGACCGCGTCGAGCTCGCTGTCGCGCGCGGTGAGGAAGATGATCGGCAGCGCCGGCGAGAGCGCGCGCAGCTGCCGGCACAGCTCGAAGCCTCCCTCGGGCTCGTCCTCGAGCGAGATGTCGATGACGGCGAGATCGGGCAAGCGCGTGGCGAACGCGCTCATGGCCTGCGCACGGTTGGCGTAGGTGCGGACCGCGAAGCCCTCGCGCGTGAACGCGGCGGCGTAGTTGTCGCGGATGGCCGCTTCATCCTCGACGATGGCGATCAGGCGTTTCATGACAACCAACAGGCTACCGCGAACCGAGCGGCCGGTTAAAGCGGTCAGGCCACTTAAATCCGCTCAAATCCGCGCCGCCCGCGCGCCGCCACATTTGGCCACGATTCGCCGTCCGTGCGCCCGATTGACGCCGCGGGCGAGCCAGCGCGCGCGCGCCAAATGGAGCTCATGGACGCACCCACCACTTCGCGCGAGACCGAGGCGCCGCCTGCGGCTCACCGCTGGGACGGCCTCGTCAACTGGCTCGCGCTCCTGATGCTGCTCGCCGGCAGCGTGGTGTGGCCACGCTGAGGAGCGGGACGCCCGGGTCAGACGGCGCCGACGCTCCACGTTGAGCCGCTCCCCCGGTACGTGCTAGTTTTGCCGGCCTCAAGCGCCGGACGCGCTGGTGTTCGATCCACCAGGAGCAGTCGCAACCACAACAAGCAAAGCGCGGCGACCCGCACGCCATTCCAATCGCATCGCCCCGAGGGGAAAGCTCATGTTCACCCAAGTACTCGACCCGCTCGACAACCTGACGCTCACATGTCTCGTGGCGCTGATCCCGGTGGTGTCGCTGCTGGTCATGCTGGCCGTGTTCCGCTGGCCGGCGTGGCTCGCGACCCTCCTGGGCTCGGTGATCACCTTCGTGCTCGCGATGTGGGTGTGGAAGATGCCCACGGACCAGGGCACGCATGCCTATCTCTACGGGGCGGCGACCGGCGTGTGGAACGTCGACTGGATCACCTTCTGGGGGATGATGCTGTTCAACACGCTGTCGGTGAGCGGGCTGTTCGAGAACTTCCGCCGCTGGCTGATCAGCAAGGGCAGCCTCGACGTGCGCGTGCAGACGATGCTGTTCGCCTGGGCCTTCGGGGCGCTGCTCGAGGGCCTGGTGGGGTTCGGTTATCCGTGGGCGGTGGTGGCGCCGATCCTGATCTCTCTCGGGATCTCCGACCTCAACGCGATCCGAGTCGCGGCGATCGCCAACAACGCGCCGGTCTCCTACGGTGCGCTGGGCGCGCCGATCATCGCACTCGCCGCCGTGACCAGCTATCCGCTGCTCGCGCTCTCGGGCGCGGTCGGCACCATCGTCGCGATCCTGGCGCTGCTGCCGCCCTGGGTGCTGCTGTACCTGGTTTCGGGAAAGGAGGGCATGAAGGGCGGCTGGCCGCTCGCCATCGTGGGCTCGCTCGGCTACATCGCCGGTCAGTATCCGGTGGCGCGCTACCTCGGGCCCTACCTGCCCGACGTCACGGGCTCGATCGTATGCTTCATCGCGCTGCTCGTGCTGCTGAAGCTCTGGCAGCCGAAGACCGTGCTCGGCTACGGCGGGGTCCCGGTCGATGCCGCCGCTGCGCGGCAGACCCAGTCGCATGGCTTGAGGAGCGGCGAGGTGCTGCAGGCGTGGCTGCCCTTCGTCGTGTTGCTCGTCGTGGTGGCCGCCTGGACCGGCCCCTGGTCACCGCTGCCCAAGGTCAGCTGGTTCAAGGTGCAGGCGGTCGCCTGCTCGGCGCTCGCCGCCTCCTGCCCGGCCAAGGGCAACGTGACTGCGGTGTTCAACTTCGCACCCTGGGTTGGCGGCAGCGCCATTCTCGCCTCGTGGATCATCGTGCTGGTGCTGCTGCTCGCGATGGGCAAGCTCAAGGCCGCGCAGATCGGGGAGGTATTCCGGCGCAGCTTCCACCAGATGTGGGGTGCGTGTCTGGTCGGCGTGTTCATCTTCGGGCTCGCCTATACCTTCAACTACTCGGGGATGGCAGCCTCGCTCGCCAAGGGCTTCTCGACCCTCGGCACCGCCTTCATCATCGTCTGCCCGATCCTCGGCTTCATCGGCGTGGCGTTGTCGGGATCGAACACCTCGACCAACGCCATGTTCGGCAAGTTCCAGGCGCTGGTGGGCGCGCAGCTCGGCATGCCGCCGCTGCTGCTGCCGTCGTTCAATTCGGTCGGCGCCGAGATCGGCAAGCCGGTCGCGCCGCAGACCGCGAGCGTCGGTGTCTCGACCAGCAAGTTCGTGCGCAAGGAAGGCGACGTCATCCGCCACAACATGGGATGGACCTTCGTCCTGCTAGCCTACCTGATCCTGATCGCGATCGCGTTCTACCTGGTGAGGCCGGACGCGATGGCGCTGACCGGGAGCAGCTAGCCGCCGTGCGCAGCTAGAAGGCGTTGATGCCGGTCAGCTCGCGTCCGATCGTGAGCTGATGGATGGTCTCCGTGCCTTCGTAGGTGACGACACTCTCGAGGTTGAGCATGTGGCGGATCGGGGCGAACTCGGCGCTGATGCCGGCGCCCCCGAGCATGTCGCGGCAGTCGCGCGCCACATCGAGCGCCATGCGGCAGTTGTTCCACTTGGCGAGCGACACGTGCGCCGGCGTCATGGTGCCCGCGTCCTTCATCCGCCCGAGCTGCAGCGCCAGCAGCTGCGCCGTGGTGATGCGGCGGGCCATGTCGGCGAGGCGCACCTGGATCATCTGATTGGCGGCCAGCGGCCGGCCAAAAAGCTCGCGGCTCGCGCTGTAGTCGAGCAGCTGCCTCAGGCATGCCTGCGCAGCTCCGATCACTCCCCAGGCAATGCCGTAGCGCGCCTGGGTGAGGCATGACAGCGGGCCTTTGAGGCCCACCACGCCGGGCAGCACCTGCGAGTCCGGCACCACCACGTTGTCGAAATAGAGCGCGGCGGTCACCGAGGCGCGCAGCGAGAACTTGTGGTGGATCTCGGGCGCGGAGAATCCGGGCGTGCCCTTCTCGATGAGGAAGCCGCGGATGCCGTCGGGAGTCATGGCCCAGATGACTCCGAGATCCGCGATCGCGCCGTTGGTGATCCACATCTTCGAGCCGTTGATCACCCAGTCGCCGCCGCGCCGTTTGGCGTGGGTCCTCATGTTGGCGGGATCCGAGCCGCCGTGCGGCTCGGTGAGCCCGAAGCAGCCGATCACCTCGCCGCGCGCCATGCGGGGCAGGTAGCGCTGCTTCTGCTCCTCGGCGCCGAAGGCGAAGATCGGGTACATGCACAATGACGACTGCACCGAGACGAAGCTGCGGATGCCCGAGTCGCCACGCTCGAGCTCCTGGCAGATGAGCCCGTAGCAGATGGCATTCAGGCCCGCGCAGTCGTAGCCGCTGATCGAGGAGCCGAGCAGGCCCTGCGCCGCGAGCCGCGGGATCAGCTCGCGCGGAAAGCGATGCTCCTCGAAACAGCGCTGGATGACCGGCAGCACTTCCTCGTCCGTGAGGCGGGCGACCGAATCCTGCACCAGCCGCTCCTCCTCGGTGAGCGCGGCGCGCACCCCGTAGAGATCGAGCGGATCGAGGCTCCGGCCCCGGGCGGCGGGCTTGATGGATTCGGCGGCTTTGGCCACGGAGGGCACTCCTCGATGCGGGCGCGGGCGCGTATCGTATAGCGGCGAGGGGGTTCGCATGAAGATTCCCGAGATTCTGGTCATCGAGACCATCCACAAACCGGGCAGCCTCGCCAAGGTGCTGCAGGTGATCGGCGACGCCGGGCTCACGATCGAGCACCTGAGCGCGCTCAAGCGCGACCAGGGCCGAACGCTCTGGGAAATCACCGTCGAAATGGACGAGGAGGCCGACCAGTCGCTGTACGACCGTATCACGCAGTTGCCGACCGCGCGCTTCGTCGGCAAGTCCGACCGGGTGTTCAACCGCCACCGCGGCGGCAAGATCCGCACCGTATCGAGCCAGGCCATCAACTCCATGCAGACGCTCCGCGATGTCTACACGCCGGGCGTGGCGCGCGTGTGCCTCGCGATCCGGGACAACCCCGAGGCCGCGCACGAATTCACCGCCCTCGATCGCACCGTCGCCATCATCACCAACGGCACCGCGGTGCTCGGGCTCGGCAACATCGGCCCGCTCGCGGGGCTGCCGGTCATGGAGGGGAAGGCGGCGCTGTTTGCCGACCTGGTCGGCATCAACGGCGTGCCAATCCTCATGACCGAGACCACGCCAGCGCGCGTGGTCGAGATCATCGCCGGCATCGAGAGCACCTTCGGCGCCATTCAGCTCGAGGACTTCGCCGCGCCCGAGTGTTTCGAGATCGAGCAGCAACTGCGCAAGCGGCTCAGGAAGCCGGTGCTGCACGACGACCAGCACGGCACCGCGGTGGTGACGCTCGCCGCGCTCATCAACGGCGCGCGCAACGCGCAGCGCGACCTGCGCGGCAGCCTCGTCGGCCAGATCGGCCTCGGGGCCGCCGGCAACGGCATCGCGCGGCTGCTGTTCGCCTACGGAGTGCGCGACATCATCGGCGCGGATCTGAGCCGTGATGCCGTCGTGCGCTTCGAGGCGCTCGGCGGCCGCGGTACCACCCTCGAGTCGCTCATGCAGCGGGCTGACATCGTGGTGGCTACCACCGGCGTCAAGGGCCTGATCCGGCCGGAGTGGGTGCGCCAGGGTCAGGTGATCTTCGCCCTCTCCAATCCCGAGCCCGAGATCGAGCCGGTGGTCGCGCGCGAGCGCGGCGCGGCCTTCGCGGCCGACGGCAAGGGCATCAACAACCTGCTCGCTTACCCCGGCCTCTTCAAGGGGGCGCTCGAGGCGCGCGCCCCGTGCTTCACCGACCGGATGCTGATGGCGGGAGCCGAGGCCATCGCGGCCTTTGCCGGCGAGGAGCTGGTGCCCGATCCCCTCGACCGGGGGCTGCACGAGAAGGTGACCGAGGCGGTGATCACCGCGGCGTTGGACGGGGACTGAAGGCTCTTCAGTAGGGCAGGCCGAAACGGCGGTAGGCGGCGGCCAGCAGCCACAGCGGCCCGATCAGCAGGAACTGCAGGTCCTTGAAGAAAGAGGGGCGCTTGCCCTCGAGCGCGTGGCCCCAGAACTGCCCGATCCAGGCGACGACGAAGATCACCAGCGAGGTCACCCACAGCGGCCAGGGGAGCTGCGCGAGCGAATGCGTCACGGCGAGCAGCAGGAGGAAAGCGAGCAGCGCTCCGGCGGCCAGTGCCGGGGAAAGCGCGAAGTAATAGACCAGCGCGGCGGCCGCGGCGAGGGTTGCCCAGTTGAGCCCGGGCGACGCGGCGGAGAAGGACGCGGGGACCGGCAGAGCCCACAGGAAGCCCATCACCGAGAGCACGATCGGCGGCACGCACACCCAGTGCAGCAGCTTATTGGCTGGATTTTCGTGGCTCGCGCCGTACTCGCCGAGCCATTCGGTCACGGTGCGCATGCGTGTCATTTTACTGGCCGAAATCGCAGGAAGCGATTTCGGCGGACATTACTTCGTTGGCCGCCGGCAAAAAGCGTCGTTTTTGCCGGCTGCGCTTCAGGGAGCAGCGTATAGGCGCGGCGTCAGGCGGCGGCCATCAGGCCGCGGAGCTTGCCGAGGGCGCTCGCCTCGATCTGGCGGATGCGCTCGGCGGACACGCCGTACTTCTCAGCCAGCTCGTGCAGCGTCGCCTTATTGTCGTCCGACATCCAGCGCTGCTCGACGATGTCGCGGCTGCGGGCATCGAGACGGCCCAACGCGCTCTTCAACCGCGTCGAGCTGTCGTCGGCGCTCTCGGCATCCTCCACCGAGACGGCCGGATCCGAATCCGGCGCCGGCAGGTAGGCGGCGGGACTGTAGCTCTCCTCGTCATCGGTCTCGGGCGCCGGGTCGAAGGAGAGGTCGCGCGCGGCGAGGCGCTTCTCCATCTCAGTGACCTCGCTTGTCGTGACGCCGAGGTCGCGCGCCACGGCCGCAGTCTCTTCGGCCGACAGCCAGGTGAGGTTCTTCTTCAGGCGCCGCAGATTGAAGAAGAGCTTGCGCTGCGCCTTGGTGGTGGCGATCTTCACCAGCCGCCAGTTGCGCAGCACGTACTCATGGATCTCGGCGCGAATCCAGTGCACCGCGAAGGACACCAGGCGCACGTTGAGCGAGGGGTCGAAGCGCTTCACGGCCTTCATGAGGCCCACATTGCCTTCCTGGATCAGGTCGCCGACCGGAAGTCCGTAGCCGCTGTAGCCGCGGGCGATGTGCACGACGAAACGCAGGTGCGACAGCACCAGATGCCGCGCGGCCTGAAGATCGCCCTCTGAGCGGAAACGCTCAGCGAGCGCGCGCTCTTCGTCGCGCGAAAGGACCGGGATACGGCTGACGCGCTCGAGGTAGGCGTCGAGGCTACCGAGCGGGCCGGCGAGGCCCTGGTCGCCCATACGGGCAACCAATGCAGTGCTGGTCATCAGACCTCCCGTGGACTGGTTGGGCATTCTAGCAGTCGGGTAGTTGGAGTGCTAAAGCCCCCGGAAGTTCCCCCGGAGGGATCCTCAAGAGGCCTTTACGGTCAATAGCTTAGGCCTGGGTGCCGGTCCAGGGAAATCCCCCATCCGGGAGGGCCCGGGGTTCCTCGTCCGGCCATCCTTCGATTAGAGTCTCGGCGGGCCGAAAAGAACCAAGGGGGGCTCATGATCAGTCTGACCGCACTCTGGCTGCCAATCCTCGTTGCCGCCGTGATCGTCTTCGTGGCGAGCTCGATCATCCACATGGCGCCGCTCTGGCATAAGAATGACTTCCCGAGGATGCCGAGGGAAGACGAGGTGCTGCAGGCGCTGCGGCCGTTCGCCATCCCGCCGGGGGACTACTTCCTGCCCCGGCCCGGCGGCCGGGACGAGATGAAGTCCCCGGAGTTCAAGGAAAAGCTCACCAAGGGGCCGGTCGCGGTCATGACCGTCATGCCGAACGGCATGTTCAATATGACCAGGAACCTCGTGCAGTGGTTCGTGTTCCTGCTGGTCGTCGGCTACTTCGTCGCCTACATCACGAGCCGCGCCCTCGGCGTCGGCGCGCCCTATCTCAAGGTGTTCCAGATCGCCGGCGCCACGGCCTTCATGGGCTACTCGCTCGCGCTCTGCGAGCTGTCGATCTGGTACCGCCGTTCGTGGGTCCTCACGCTCAAGGCAGCCTTCGACGGCCTGATCTACGCCTCACTCACCGCCGGAGTGTTCGGCTGGCTCTGGCCCCGCTAGACGAGCAACGCGTCACGCGCTCGCCAGCTCATGATGCCGCCCCGCGGCGCGGCCCGAAAAGTTAAGAGTGCGTCACGCCGGCATGACATAAGGGCGTGATTTGATAGACTCAAATGGACTCGAGTCCCGGGGAGGCGTTCGGCCGATGAATCCGCGCACTTTCACATGGATCGCGGCACTCGCGTGCCTGCTC
>Ga0335081_10003325_pt1 | contig 25266 bp, 22 predicted proteins | sample Lox_Sample_35_FD_206713 | JGI IMG/M metagenome (GOLD analysis project Ga0335081, IMG submission 206713) | Soil microbial communities from Loxahatchee National Wildlife Refuge, Florida, United States - Lox_Sample_3.5 | ecosystem: Environmental > Terrestrial > Soil > Wetlands | place: USA...
CATCCATGCCGACTGGAGGGCAAGCGGAACGGAGAGCCGTGTGCGTTGAAAGGCGCACGCACGGTTCGGGGGGCGGCGCTGGACTGTTCTCGCAAGAGACAACCCGCGCCTACCCTACCGAGACCCGCAATCCCCGCTTGCGGGATCTCAAGGGGCTCGGTTAACGACAGCCCGTTCCGGCGGAGCCGGACGCGCCAATCCCTCCGGAGAGACATTTTCGGTCGCACGCTGGCGCCAAGACAGTGTCGTCATTATCCGTGCCGCGCCGGGTGAGGCTCGGGTGAAGGTCTTAGGAAGCAGAAGTAATCAGGCGTCCCTGCCAGTTCTTGGGCACAAAATTCGGCATGATCTGAGGTTGCTGGTGAAACACATACTCGACGAACGTCCCGAAGCGGGCTTGCGCGTCCGTTAGCAGGGCATCGCGCGTCAAAACGGAATCCAGGTTCTTGCCGACGGCCTTCCAATGGATGCGCTGGCCCTCGTTCAGCGCAAAGCCTACCGCTGTCCGCAAAACAAGCTGGGCGCGGGTCATGCCGCCGGATGCGGTAAAAGACTGGACGATCGTTTCGTCATTAACATCGCAACGGTTGTCGAGAGCCGAAAAAATCATCCAAGCAATCGAATTCGGGACATTCGTGACCCGCATGCCCGCTGCGTCATGGAAGTAGGCATCCGAAATGCGAAAAATGGCTTGATAGCCATCGGCCGTCGGCCGCTTTTCGCCGACCCGCTTGGCTTCAATTCGGAGTCCCGCACCGGGTTCCGGCACCAGATAAAAATCGCCGGCCAAGACGCTCATAAGATCATTTTTGAGCGCGAGATCGAAACTCATCTGCACGCGGCGATGATCGAGCGACTCGGCAAGCGCCGGATCGAATAGAGCGTATTCCGGTTGAAAGGAATCGGAAGGGGATTCCCGAGGGGCCGCGAATATGATTCAAGCTGGCCACTGGGGTGGAGGCCAGCATGCATGGGACGACCTTACTCGGAGGATCTTCGTAGTCGGATTGTTGCGGCGGTCGAAGCCGGGGCGACGCGGGCGGCAGCGGCAGCGCAATTTGCGGTGAGCGTGAGTTGCGCGGTCAAGCTAGTGCAGCACTTTCGCCGGACCGGCTCAGTGGCACCAGCCGCGCGCGGTCGAAGGCCGTTTGCTCTGGCCGCCCACGAGACGTTGGTGCGCGATCTGGTCGTAGCGCAGCCCGACGTAACACTTGATGAGCTGACGCTTGCACTTACCGACCACGGCATCTGTGTTGGCCGTTCATCGGTCAATCGTTTTCTCCAGGCATGTGGGCTGACGCTCAAAAAAAGTCGCTCCATGCCGCCGAGCAGCAACGGCCGGATGTGGCGGCCGCGCGCGAGGCTTGGCGTGATCGCCAGCCGACCCTAGCGCCGGACCGCTTGGTCTTCATCGACGAGACCTGGGCCACCACCAATATGACACGGCGACATGGCCGCGCCCCGCGCGGCCAGCGACTGGTCGCCCCTGTTCCGCACGGGCACTGGAAAACATCAACTTTTGTCGCCGCCCTGCGCAGCAGCGGGCTCACCGCACCACTTGTCGTCGACGGCGCCATCAACGGAGATATCTTCCGCGCCTATGTCGAGCAGGTGCTCGCGCCAACGCTGGTGCCGGGTGACGTCGTCATCCTGGATAATCTCGCCAGCCACAAGGTCGCGGGTGTGCGCGCGGCGATCGAAGCCTGCGGCGCCAGCTTGATTTACCTGCCGCCCTACAGTCCCGATCTCAACCCGATCGAGCAGGCCTTTGCCAAACTAAAGGCGCTGCTGCGCAAGCAAGCCGCCCGAACCATCCAGGCGCTCTGGGACGCACTCGGCGATCTCCTCGCCCACTTCACGCCCCAGGAATGCGCCAACTATCTCGCAAACGCTGGATATGTTCCACTCAACCGGAATCCGCTCTAGCATCCAAAATCCGACGCGGCGCGGACGCCATGCGACGAGCAGCGGCAAGTTCAACAGCTCCGCATAAGCGTTTAGCTTTTCGAGATACGACCGCGTCCACACGAGGGTCAGTTCATCGCCGGTTTTCACTTCGATCAGCGCGACGCGCTTGTCGCCGCCGTCGCTGAAGACCGCAAGCAGGTCCGGGACCTCCATTGTATCGTGAGCCGAATCTCTCAGAACCTCCTCGCTGAGGCGATGGACAAAAGGCATCGGCCGAGCCAGCGGAGAATAGCAGCGAACTCGATCTCGGCCGAAAGCCCATATTCGACATGCTGAGCTTGCCGCAAGAACGCCTGCGTGTCGGCCAGATTCCAGTTGAGCGACTCGGCGACGCGGGCGACCGCATATGCCGCGTCCGTGCTCGCAAACGGCCGTTGGTCGCGGCCCAGGTTTTTGCCATCGGTCACCGGGCAATCTCTTCGCGCGCCTCGGCGCTAAAGAGGTCGCTATAGGATCGTTCGATGCGGCGCGTCTCATCGTCTGTGAGCGCCGCGAATTCCTTCTCGCGCGCGCGCTTGGACAGGCGCCCGTTGTTCTGCCTCAGGAAACCGAACAAATCGTCGAGCGTGCGGTCCGGCATATCGACGATCGATTGAACGAGCGCGCGGAAGCGATCGAAGTTTTCTAGGAACTTGGTCTCGTCGGGCAAGTCGCGCTCGATCGTCTGCCGGACGCAGGCATAGAGAAATTCGGCATGAGGCGTTGCATCGAAGAAGCGATAGAAATCCGCGGTATCATTGAGGACCCGGACGTTATTCGTGTCGGTCGATTGCCACTGAATGACCGGCAGTAGCCTCCGGGAATAGCTTTCCAGCACCAGGCGATAGTCATCGATCTTCTCAAGGATCGCGGCCGACACCGGAAAGTGAACGCCAAGCGGGCTGTAGCCCCGCCGCGCAAGGACATGGTGGATGAGGTAGCGGTGAATGCGCCCGTTGCCGTCCTCAAATGGGTGAATATAGACAAACCCGAAAGCAAGCATCGCGGCGGCGATCACGGCGTCCAGCCGTTCCTCGGCGCCCCGATCAAATGCGATCATTCCCTCCACGAGGGATGGAAGGTCCTCGGGGCAGGCGCTGATATGATCGGGGATAGGTGCGTGCGTTTGGCGATCATGTTCGCCGACGAAGCCGCCTTCGCGTCGCAAGCCTAGGCGCACGAATCGCTCGTCGCCGATGACGATGCGCTGGAGCCGCAGCAACTCGTCGAGAGAAAGCGGCGCGCGTCCGGCCTCGCCGATCGCCCGGCCCCAGCGCTGAATGCGATCTTGCGGCGGTCTTTCGCCTTCGATGACGTAGCTGGACTTTGAATCCTTGAGCAGAAGGAAGGCGGCCGTGCGGGCGAGCAGATCGCGCGGCACACGGCTCACGAGCTCGCGCGCGCGCTCAGCCAGATTCATCGCCATGAATTCTTCGATCGCCGGCGTCCGGGAAACAAGGGGACAAAAGGCGGGCGTGCCCGGAAGATTGTTCCTGACGCGGTGGCGCGGTGAATTCTCGCCGTCTGTTCCCAGTTGCAGGGCCGGGTCAAGGGCGAGAACGTAGGTGCCCATCTCGGCGGAAGGAACGTCGAGCGTCCGTCCGGCGAGCCATTCGTAAAGGAACCAGACGCGGCGCGCGTAGCTCCCCGTCGGCCGCGCACGTACAATCGCCTCCACGTCGGCAGGGCCGACGGCGAGAAAGAGGCGCTTGAGGACGGCGAGGTCCAAGCCCTCATATTTCAGGGCGAAGGTGAGATGCCCTTCGAGAGTCGGCTGCGGTTCGTAGCGGGGCGAGTAAAGGCGCCACTCGCCCGTATCGATGGCGCGGTGGCGGCTGCCGATGGCCGAGAGCTGGCGGGGAAGCGGGACCGAAGGCCCGGAAGGGGTCGTAAGGAACGAATCGATCAGGGCAGCGTAGCCGACGGGCGTAGCCTGTTCGGGAAGCAACCGTTCGTGAAAAACCGTAACCGGCCCTGAAAAACGATTTGGATTGGGCTCACTCATTGAAGAACGCTTTCTTATCTGGCGATTACTCTCCGACCAACGCCTGAAAAATCATTATAGGCCGCGAAAAACGATTATTCAATGAGGAAATGCATGAAAAACGATGCCGTGAATTATTTTGCTTGACGTCGCGTGGTTGCTTGTTATATCAAGCAATCATGGCTGGAAACATGGACAGACTAGGAACGCTGTTGGCCGACGCGCGGAAGCGCAAGAAGCTGACATTGCGTGCGGTACAGGACGCAGTGGGCATCTCGAACGCTTATTTGAGCCAACTCGAAACCGCGAAAGTTCAATCACCCTCGCCGATCGTGTTGCATAAGCTCAGCGAGCTTTACGGCATTCCGTATGCCACGGTGATGCAGGAATCAGGGTATCCTCTGCCCGAGACCGTCAAGGAGACTGATTCGGGAACGCGCCTCGCCGCCCGAGTCGGAGAGACGACGCGAGAAGAAGAAGACGCGCTCGTCGACTATTTAATGTTCCTGCGGTCCAGAAACCAGCGAAAGGACCGCTGATGGTTTGGTCCGTCTCGACTGCAAAGATATTCGACCGTTGCCAGCGGCAGTGGTTTTACAAGCAGCATTTTGCGAACGCGCGGTCGAAGGACGAGACCCGGCGCAAGGCCTATCTGCTCGGCAAGCTGCAAAGCGTCAGCGGCTGGCGCGGTAGCCTCGTCGATCAGGTCCTCAGCTTTGAGGTTATCCCCGCTCTCGGGCGCGGCGGGGAAGTCTCGGAAGCGAAGACGCTCGCATCGGCCATGGGGCGGTTTGACCGGCAGCTTGCCGTCGCACGCCAGCACCGCATCCACGAGCCGGGCTTCAAACCGAGCGCCTGCGGGAACGATTTCGCCGCCTTCTACTGCGTCGAGTACGGCAATGGCATCTGTGAAAGCGAGATCGAACAGGCACGCGAGGATGTGCGGACGGCGATCGTCACCTTTTTCTCGATGGAAAAGCTGGTGCGCCGCCTGGGAGCCGCGCAGCGGCTCGTCACGCAGCGCCGTTTGATCTTCGGCCACACCGACATGAAGGTCGGCGCGATGCCGGATGTGATCGTGTTCCCGAAGGAGGGCGCACCGGCCATCGTGGATTGGAAGGTGCATACGTTTGGATGGCACGATGCCTGGCTGCAACTGACGATCTACGCGGCGGCGTTGACGAGGGCGGAGGCGCATGCCGACTTTCCCACCGCGCCCAGCCAGTACAACGCGGCGGACATCGGGCTGCTTGAAGTGCAACTGCTCACTGGAACGTTGCGCAAGCACGTGGTGACCGAGGAGGACGTGGAGCAGGCCGACGCCTACATCGCGCGCAGTGCCGAGAGCATGCTCCTCGCGGTCGGCGACGTTGCTGACAAGGCGTCCGAGCTTTCGCCCGACCTGTTTCCCGCAGCGCGCTACGCTGCGGCTTGTGAGACATGCCCTTACCGAAGCCTTTGCTGGGAGACATTGCAATGAACGACATCGAGACCAACATTTTTCCGATCCTGAACCTCGAAGACCTCAATTTCGTCTACGACACCTACAAAGTCCGCAACCTGCGACGCGAGCAGGATGAGTATTTTCAGAACTGCGACGCGCTGGTCCGCGACCTGAGTTTCAAGCTGGGCGCCCCGGTGCAGAGGATCGAGCGGGACGGCGAGCTGTTCCTGGTCATCCCGAGCGATGCCGTCGGAGTGCCGGAGAAGTTTTCTCTGGTGCGAACGCAGGTCTATCTTGAGAAGACGGCAACCGGCTCGGTGCTGGATTTTCTCGTCCGCAACCCGGAGAACGACGCCATCTGCCTGCGCGTGATCCAGTTTCTGTTGCAGGCGCCGCTCCGCAACGACAAGCGGCTCTGGCAACCCGCGGCGGGCATGCCGTTCTTCGAGAAGACAACCGCCGAGGCCGACCGCGGCGTCGGGCGCTATCAGGGCTTCGGCGTGCGCGCTTTGGTGGCACCGTCGGGCAAAATCGGGCTTTGCGTCGATGTGCGCAGCAAATACGCGCGGACGGACGCGCTGCCGGTTCGCCTCGACCGTTTAAACTTCCGGCAATATAAGGGCCGCATGTGCGTCTATCGATACGGGCATCTCTGGTACGAAATCCGCATCGACTCCCTCTCCGACCTCAACGCCAGCGAAGAGATGATTCGCACGGCGGAGAAGGAGCTGTCTCTACTCGATTACGTTGTGCAACAATGTGAAAAGCCCATTCCATCTGAACTCGCGTCGCTCCCGAACGACGCAGCCGTGGTGCGCTATCGAACAAACCGCGGTGAGACCCGCACCGTGCCGGCCGGGCTGTGCTACCCGGTATGCGACAATCAGGAAGGCGTGGCGCGCTGGCTCCACGACAAGGCGATTATCCCGCCAGAAATCCGGCGCGAGGTAACGCGCGGCTATGTCGAGCGCTACCTGTCGAATCTCCAGTTCAAGGGCAAGGTGCTCAAGCTCGCGCGCAACGCGGAGCGGACGGAGCGTAGGCAATTTGCAGTTCCCGACCTTGAATTTGGCCGCGGGCGCAGGCTCAGCGTGCGCGGCACGCCGGGCGCCAGCGCCGCCAGCCTTGAGGACCTGGGTCGGAAGCGGATTAATCTTCTGCGCGACCGCAACGCCGGATTCTTCGTGAAAGAGCGCTTCCGCCGGCAGTATTTGATCCTGCCGCAATCGATCGCCGAAAGCTGGGGGACCCAATACGTCGCCGATCTGAGACGCGCGGTGGATCAGCTTTATCCCGAGGGCGGCGGCTACAAGCCGGAAGTGATCACCTACAAGGATCGCGGCCCGCGCACCTACCGCGATCAAGGCAAAGCCATTTGCGAAGCCTTGGGTCAGCGCATCCTCGAACCGGCCTACGGCCTGGCGATGCTGCACTCGACGTCGGATCGCAAGATTCGCGAGCACGACGCGCTTGCGGCGATGGTGGTGCGGGAGTTGCGCAGGGTGGATGTCATAGCGGCGGTCAATCATTCAGACATGGGTTCCGAATGTTACGCGCTCTCGGCCGGAAGCGACGGGAAGCCGCGCTATGTGGTGCGGGACGGCCAGCGCGGCCGCCTCAGCGGTTACTTGCAGAACGTCGCGCTCAACAAAATCCTGCTGAGCAATAGTTTTTGGCCGTTCGTCTTGGCGACGCCGCTGCACGCCGACTTGACGATCGGCATTGACGTAAAGAACCAAACGGCGGCGTTCGCGGTGATCGGCAAGAACGGTGCTTCGGTCAACGTGAAGTTCGACGAGTCGCGGCAGAAGGAGCAACTCCGCAAGGATCAGGTTCTCACGCTCCTGATGGACATCATTCGCGCCGAGCAACGCAACATCGGCCGCCCGCTCAAGTCGATTGTGATCCATCGCGACGGGCGTTGCTTTCAATCCGAGCTGGACGGCGCGCGCGCCGCTGTTGACAAGCTCAAGGCCGAGGGCGTGATCGATGCCCAGGGTTCGCTCACGGTGCTTGAGATTTCCAAGAGTGCGCCCGTGCGGCTGCGGCTCTATGAGATTGAGCTGCGGCACGGCAGCAAGCCACTCGTGGAGAACCCGCAGGTGGGCACGTACACCATCGTCAACAGCAATGAGGGCTTCCTGTGCTCGACCGGTCGGGCGTTTCCCCTCAAAGGGACCGTCCAGCCCTTGCACGTTCGCTGCGTGTTGGAGGGCATGCCTTTCGTTGACGCGCTTGAGGATGTCTACGCCCTGACGACGCTGGCCTGGACGCGGCCGGAAGACGCGACGCGATATCCCGTCACGCTCAAATTGATCGATCGCTGGCTGGCGGAGGAGGCGAGCGAGTTCGATGCGAAGGCGTTGGTCTACGAATCGGCCTCGCCCGATCCGCAGAAGGAAAGGGCGAGCGCATGAGCGAACCCGGCCTTTACACGCATCTTTATGCGCAGCTCCGCTACTGCGGCGAGCTGATTGACCGGGTCATTGTCGACTTTGAGACGACCGGCGGAAGCGCGGCGCGCAAGCAGCGCGAAGATCTGTCTCAGCTCCTGCGTGCGCTGCAAACATCGCCGGCGTCGGACCTCGATGCGACATTGCTCGCCAACGTGTTGCGCGAGACCAAGGCGGCAAGCGGGGCCAACTGGGCGGAAGTCGCGGACGCGATCGATCAGGGCAAGATGTCGGGAGGAATCCTCGACAGGCTGGAAGAACTCGCGCGCGCTCTCGAAACCCAGCGCGCGGACATGCACGCGAGGATTCACGGCGCCTATGCTCGCTGACTATCTGCAAGGCACGGTGCCCCAACTGGTCGAGCGAGCGCGGCTCTTGAAGGGGAAAATTCCGCGCGGGCTGCCTCGCGACTACGAGGCGCTGATCAAAACTTGTCACGACGAGCTGGACAACATCATCGCGCGGCTCCGCGAATTGCAGGCGGGGGCGGCAGCCGCCAGCCTTGCCGTGCGCCACGCCAAGCTTCGTCAGTTCAAGCGGGCGGTGGCGGACCTGGACACTGTCGAAACGCGAGCCATCGCGGCGCTGCACCGGGTCCATGATGATGATCATCATGCCAACCGTCTGCTCTACCGGATATGCCAGGAGATCGCCTACCCGGCCTTACCGCCGACGGTCAGTACGCTGTCGTCGGGATATTTCTATATCGATCCGCGCTTGAACCTGCTTTTCATTCCCCCGGCCGAAGGGAGTTTTCTTCTCCATCTTCCCGACCTCTATCATGAATTGGCGCATCCGCTGCTCGCGCAGAAGGACCACCCGGTGCTGGACCGGCTGAGTCAGCGGTTCCTCGAAGTCACGGCCGAAATCCACGACTATTTCGCGAACCAGCGCGCCAAGGAGACACCCCGCCGCGGGCCGCAGGGCTTCAAGGATCAAATCGATATTTGGGAGATCGTCTGGACCAAATGGTGGTTGGTGGAGTTCTTCTGCGATCTCTATGCCGTCTTTACGCTCGGACCGGCGTTCGCGTGGTCGCATTTCCATCTCTTCATGAAGATGGGCAAGGACCCCTATGAAATGCCGACGCCGTTTCGGCCGGCAACGCATCCTGCCGACGACGCGCGCATGCGGGCACTCCTCGTGGCGTTGCGGGCGAGCGGCTTCGATCCGGAGGCGAACACGATCGCGGCCCGGTGGACCGACGCGCTGACGCTGGCAAATGCGGCTCCGTCGCCGAATTATTCGTTTTGCTATCCGGAGAAGTTGATCGGGCAGATGGTGGCGAAGGCACGGGAAGGTGTCGCCGAGATGGGGTGCCGCATGGCAGGCCACAGCACGGTTGAACCCATTCACCTCCTGCTCAATGAGGCCTGGGGCCGGTTCTGGAGCGATCCATCGAACTATCACCAGTGGGAAAAGGCAGCCGTGGCGCAGTTGCGCACCCTGTGCAACAGCGACTCGCCAATGTGACGCTTGCGTCCTTTGATCCGCTTGAACACGTCAAATCCGCGTGGGCCGCCGCTTTCTGTCGTCTTAACGCCCTGACTGTCAATGACGCCTGCCGAGGGCACCAGGTTTCGCCCCAATGCCAACCGCGCCCGCCGCACCAGCGCCAAATTGATCCTTCGCCAGATGCATTGGTCGCGCCACAGATAGAAGTAGTACTGAACAGTGGAGCGTGGCGGAAAGTTCTTTGGCAAGGCGCGCCATTGGCAGCCGGTCATCAGAATATAGAGGAGCGCATTCATGACGGCCCGCAGATCAACTTTACGAGGCCGGCCGATATGGCGGGGGTGGCTTGCGTCGTCAGCCAGGTTTCACGCCGTGATTTGAACTACTTAGTACGCTAGAACATTGCCCGAACGACACATTTCATGTTGCAAAAATTTGCAAAGCTTACCATTTGGTGTCGGCGGCTCCACGCAACATGAATGCAACATGGAGACGCCCACGCAACGCGCCTAAGATACCTCAGCTGATCGTCGCCGAAGCGAGTTATCGACATTCAGGCCGGGGGCGCATCGATACAAACTCCCGGATAGGGCTCCGTCATGAAAGGGTCGTCGTAGGGACCGATTTCGAGATCTGGCGCGCGCTCGAGCGCTTCAGCCATGGCCGCCTCCAAGGATTTTGCGCGAATGATGCCGCAGCGGCGGCGCGGCAGACAACCCTACCGCAAACTGGAAAGCGTCTCGATGGATTGCGGGTTGCGCGGCAAGAACAACGAGACGTCGAACCCCTACGAGAAATTCCCGCGCACGGACCGCTGCGGGCTCTGTCCTGCGGCGGAACGCAATCGGGCCTCGCTGTTCCGCTTCGGCGAAACCGACAGCCCTTGGTCACCGAGACGGCGCGAGAATCCGCTTGCCTGCCGCACAGAAGGGGTAGGAGTGCATCCGCAATCCGCGTATCATGAGTAATCTGATGGCCGACGCTTCGCGGTCGTGGCCCCGATCTGCGAATCGGCGTCGTTCGCTCCTTTCCAGCGAGCTGGGCCCTTAGGCCACACACGACCTTGGGCAGGGACTACGTGCAGATCAGCTGGCAACGAGCCGGGTTGATGACACCCCTTGCTGTCCTCGAGGCGAGGCAGCTATGAACAGAACTAGCCTTTTGGTAAACCCAGAGGGCAAAACATCAGCAGGTAGCAGGTATATGTAGGCGCGCAAGGCGGTTTTGCTGCTTCATAGGGAAACCGTGGCCGCTCATGGGTCGAAATTATGCAGGCATTAGAGCCAAAAATCTCCGGGACGCGCGATTATGTCGGCGAGGATACTGTTGCGTTGTATAAGACGCGCGCCGCCGTAGAGGTGACGCTGAAGCGGTATGGCTATGCCGCCATTGAGCCGCCGATCCTCGAGCGGTCCTCGCCGTTTCTTAACCGCTCGGGAGAAGACATTCGACGGCGAATGTACATTTTTCCCGATCCCGCCGGCCGGGAAGTCTGTCTGCGTCCCGAACTGACAATTCCGGCCTGTCGGACCTATCTGCGCCAATTAAGCTCCTCGATCAGTGAGGCACAGCCATCGGCTGAACGCGAAGCGCGGCTTTCCTATGTCGGCCCGGCGTTTCGGTATGAATCGACAAGCGAAGGTCGTTACCGGCAATTCTATCAGGCCGGCGCAGAGTTAATCGGTGCCAAACGCCGTGAAGCCGCAGATGCCGAGATTATCGCGATTGCATTGGAAAGCTTGGACGCTGCCGGCCTCGAAAGCCCATTGCTGGAAATAGGCGACCTCGGCATCCTCGATGCATTTATCACCCAGTTGGCGATTGGTGAGAGGGCAAAAACACGTTTGCTACGGGTCGCTTTGCGAAATCGTAAGGAAGAGCGCTTTCTTTCGGCAGTCGCCGCCAAGGAGAGGAACAATGCCCCAGCGTCAAGCGAATTTAACGAGATTGCGGCACTTCTGAGTTGCGTGGCGCCTCAACAGGCCGAGCGTCTCGTCAAAGAAGTACTGGCGCTTGGCGATGTCCGCCATGTAGGCGGACGCACTGCAGAGGAAATTGTGGAGCGGCTGACTAGTCGGTCGGCCGATCAGCCGTCAATTTCGATTGAAGCCACGCAAGGTGTTTTGGAACTCTTGAATATACGGGCCGATCCGCCGTTGGCTTTTGATATGATTCGTGAGCACTTCCGAAAATTCGGTAGCACGGCGGTCGATCCCGTACTTCAGCGGTGTGAGGAACGGCTGCAGTTATTTAGTGCATACCGCCGAAGCCCGGCAGCGCTAAAGTTCAACGTCGGTTTGCGGCGCGGCCTCGAATATTACACTGGTTTTGTATTCGAGATTTTCGCGCAGGGTTCTGAGCAGATCGGCCATTTGTGTGGTGGCGGACGCTATGATAACTTACTGGAAGCGCTTGGTGCGAATTTGTCCCTTCCCGCCGTGGGTTTTGCCATCGGTCTTGATCGGTTGCTGGTGGCTCTGGGGAAATCGCAGGCCGACTCACGCGAGTTCCACGCACCTCAGGCTCTTGTGGTCGCCGCGGGAGCTGTCCGTCACGAAGAATGCATTTACGTCAGCGTTGCGCTGCGGAACGCAGGATGGACGGTAGAAACCGAAACGTCGGGGCGGCGCGCACGCAGTGCCCTCAACTATGCGCTTAGGCGAAAGATTCCCTATGTTGTTTTCGTTGGAGAGCAGGAGCTTAAGAACAAGCAAGTGCGCATCAAGCGCCTTGATGACCGCGATGATCAGCTTATAGCCCTGTCCGCGCTCGAGGAATACGCCCACCAGCAAACCGCCATCAGAGCTTGTCGAGGTCGTAAGTCATGAATTCTAGTGAGCGAAGACTCATCGTGGCCTTACCGAGCAAGGGCCGACTGCACCAGCAATCGATTGAGTTCCTGAGCGCGTGCGGCCTCGATGTGCGCCGCCTCGGCGGCGACCGCGATTATGTCTCTAGCTTCGACGGTCGCGATGACGTCTGGATTGTCTATTTCCGTCCAGAGGAAATTCCAAGCCGGGTGGAGCAAGGCGACGCCCACGCCGGCATTACGGGAGAAGATCTTTATCGCGAATATGCAGAAGGGCAACCGGCATCGTTCTTGTTGATGCCGAAGCTTGGGTATGGCGCTGCTCGACTGGTCGTAGCAGTTCCTCAATCGTGGATCGACGTCTCTACAGTGAACGATCTGGACGAAGCAGCGATGCTATTCCACCAGCGACACGGTAAAAGCCTCCGTGTGGCCACAAAATTCCCTCGATTGACGCGCGCTTTCTTCTCCGAAAGTGGCATAGTCGAATATGCGCTAGTGGAGTCAGCGGGGGCCACAGAGGGCGCACCGACAGCCGGCGTGGCCGACTTTATAGTTGATCTTACCTCGACAGGGACGACGCTGGCAGAGAATCATTTGAAAGAAATTGCTGGTGGCACTGTGTTGCAAACCGAAGCATGTATAATTGCCTCGCTGCGCCGGGCGCTTTGGCACCCAGTCGCTACAGCGGCGTTAGAGCAGATAGTCGAGCAGATCGAGGCACGCATCCGCGCAACTGCTGAGCTGGTTCTTCGGTTTTCTATTGGATCAACCGCAGCGTTAGCCGTAGGATCGCAATTGGCGGAAAGGTACGGCTGCACCATCAACTTTTTGAGTGCAGCTGCCGACTCGGCCACGTCCAACGGACTTAGATTTGTTGTCATCTTATGCCCCAAGGCAAGACTACACAGTGTTGTGCAATTCCTTAAATCAGCAGACGTCAGAGGGATTGCGGTCGATCGAGCGGAGTTCATTTTTGAAGGCTCGCCGCAAGCCGTCGATAGATTTAAGCAAGTGCTTAAGCGATCCAACGCAATCGCATAGTTTGGAGGTACGGCCGATGCCGGATGACTACGTAGTATTGACTGATAACCCGTTGCGCGGACAAATTCTTGACGATGTCAAGCGTGTCGCGAACGGGGGTAAAGTTCTGCTGGATGATGGGACAAAAGCCGTGTTGGCGGAAAGGCGCCAGCAGATTGAGGATTTTGTTGGCCAGTTCGACGAGCCTGCCTATGGATTCAATCGCGGTTTTGGCCATAATGTCAATCTGAAGGTGGACGCGGCCGGTTGGGATGAGTTGCAGACAAATTTGATTCGCTCCCACTCTTGCGGGGTCGGCGAGCCGGCGCCGCGTCAAGTCGTGCGCGGTGCGATGTATTTGCGGGCCGTATCGCTTGCGCGCGGTTATTCAGCGGTGAGACCGGCGGTAGTTGAGAAGCTCGTCGAACTTCTTAATGCCGACATTGTGCCGCTTGTGCCGCGCCTGGGATCGGTCTCCGCGAGCGGCGACCTTGCCCCACTATCGCATATGGCGCTAGCCCTGCTCGGCGAAGGCGAAGTTTTTTATCGTGGCGAGAAATTGCCCGCCGCGAGGGCGCTGGCGACTGCGGCAATCGCGCCCTTGCGTTTGAAAATGAAGGAAGGTCTTGCCCTGAACAACGGCGTTCAATATTCCACGGCGTATGGTATTTGGTGTCTTGAGGCGCTGGAATGTCTGCTGAAGACTGCTGCTATCGCCACGGCATTAACGGCGCAAGTAATGCTGGGCGCCGACACACCATTCCGTGACGATTTGCATCAATTGCGCCCCCATCGCGGCTCGGTTCGCGTCGCGCGGTGGCTGTTTGCACTAATGGGTAACTCTCCAATGCGAGAAGCTCATCGCCATTTCGACGTCGATGGTGAGGTTCAGGATCCCTATAACCTGCGTTGTGCGGCGCAAATCTTGGGCACCTGCGCTGATCTGCTTGAACGCGCACGCTCCACGTTTGCCACCGAGGCTGTTTCAGTTACTGATAATCCAATTATCCTAAAGGCCGGGACGGAATTTGAGAAGGCAAGGCGCGACGCGAAAGCGGCCGGATTTATCAACCAATATGTCGATATCGTGTCCGGGGGACATTTCCACGGTATGCCGATTGCGGTCGACGGGTACGGCTTACTGCAGGCCTGCGCAATAATGGCGCGCCTATCAAATATGCGTGTCGTCCGTTATGTCGATGGCCAGAAAAACAAAGGGCTCGGCGATGATCTCAAATGGGGAGGCAACCTTGACATCCTTGAGAAATGGGACTCGGTAAAGCAATGGGCCAATAACAAAGGAATCACGCTGCCCCGCGATTTCGAAGCTCACGTTGATAGTATGCGCAATGAGAAGAATCAGGTTGAAAAGGAGCAGGCGTTCTCGTCGGCCTTCATGATTCCTGAGTACGTCTCCGCTGGCCTAACTAACTGGATTTGGGGCTCGTGCATGCCCAATCATTTGTTTTCGCTATCGACGGATGCAGGGCAAGAGGACCACGTCAGCATGGCAGCCAATATAGTGGTGCGACTGCACGACACACTGCCGCGCGTAGCTGAAGTGCTTGCGATCGAACTGGCATTCGCCGCCCAGTCAGCGGCGCTGCGCAAGCAGATGCGATGCATTCCAAGCCGAGACCACGATTGGCATCCTCTGGAAGTTGCCGAGACGCGCCTCAACGAGGTCGGCGAAGCGGTGCTGACGGCAGTCGAGGGCTTGTTCCCACTGGTCAGGCGTGATCGCCCGCTGGCGAACGATATCAGCCGTTTGGGGGAAACGGTGCTCCAAGGACAAATCGTGCGTGCCGCCGAGGGCGCTGGATTTGTCTTTAACTGAATGAAAATCGAGCGCGCAGGCGCCTGCAGCAGTGTGAATGGCTGCCCAGAGCCAAACCACATAGGAAACTTAGCAATGGTGGATCAGTCATCCCGCCTTCACGGCCGTCCCAAGGCGCGCTTGCCCCGCGGATTTCAAGACTCCACTGGCAACACGCTCGGCCTTTACGAGCAACTCATTGGCAAGCTTGCCGACGTGTATGCCTCGTACGGCTTTGAGCGACTGACGACACCGTGCGTCGAATTTGCCGACGCGCTCGGCAAATTCCTTCCGGATCAAACCAGACCAAATGAAGGAGTATTCTCATTTCAGGATGATGACAGTCAGTGGCTTGTATTGCGCTATGATTTGACCGCTCCACTCGCCCGCTATGTGGCGGAGAATTACGATACCTTGGCGTTTCCGTACCGACGCTTTCAAACCGGCCCAGTTTTCCGGGACGAGAAGCCTGGCCCTGGAAGGTTCCGTGAATTTATTCAGTTCGACGCCGACACAGTCGGCACTTCGGCCATGGCAGCAGACGCCGAGTTTTGCATGCTTGTTGCCGACGCGCTGGAAGCTTTCGGATTGGCGCGTGGTGACTATGTCGTCAAGGTCAACAATCGCAAGGTTCTAAACGGCATTCTTGAATTGATCGGCGTACCTACCGGCCCGTCGGGCGAGGTGCGCCGACTCGGCATACTGCGCGCGATGGACAAGCTCGATCGATTAGGAATGGATGGTGTAGGTCAACTGCTTGGAAAGGGACGCAGGGATGAGTCCGGTGATTTCACACCGGGCGCCGAATTGGCCGCGAAGGATACCGATCGCGTTTTGGCATTTCTCAACGCCGGGGGCTCGAAGCGCGTTAGTGTTTGCGCTTCATTGGCACAACTCGTCAAGGGCAGCGCCATCGGCGAGGAAGGTGCCGCCGAACTTCTGGAGATCGACGCAAACCTGACGGCGGCCGGATTTTCCTTCGACCGCGTCCGAATTGATCCGTCGGTGGTACGGGGTCTGGCTTATTATACCGGCCCTGTATTTGAGGCGGAACTGACGTTTGAGATACCCGGGGAGGATGGGCGTCCTATTCGCTTCGGCTCTGTCGGCGGTGGCGGCCGCTACGACGATCTCGTCGAGCGCTTTCTGGGCAAGAAGGTGCCAGCTACTGGGGTGTCGATTGGCGTGTCGCGCTTGGCGGCAGCGCTAAAAACTCAAGGACTCCTGTCTGCCAAGTCCGCTACCGGACCCGTCGTGGTGCTGGCACTCGACCGTGATCAGCTGCTGGGCTATCAAGCAATGGTGAGCGAGCTCCGCGCCAACGGCATTCGCGCCGAACTCTATCTCGGCGACGGCGGCATGAGAGCCCAGCTCAGATATGCGGACAAGCGTGCAGCGTCGGTCGTGGTTATTGAAGGTGAAGACGAGCGGGCCAGGGGTGAAGTGACGTTAAAGGACATGGCCCTCGGAGCGGAACTTTCCAGCGCGATTAAAAGTCGTGAAGAATGGGCGAAGGGCGAAGCTTCGCAGATATCGGTAAAGCGCGCCGGTTTGGTCCGGAACATGAAAGAAATTCTCGCACGAACTGGTCGTAACCGATGAGAGGTTAGCCGGTGCATGAGGGCTTTCACACAATGAGCGATGAACTCTCGGATTTCGCCCGAGCGGTCAAAGAAGGTCTCACCAAACAAAGAGGAAAGACCCTTCCGTGCAAGTTTATTTACGACGCCTATGGCTCAGAGATTTTCGAAGAAGTATGCGCGATTGCAGAATATTACCCAACCCAAGCCGAGTTGAGCATCATAGCCGAGAGAAGCGACCAGATAGCTTTTCAGTGCGGTCAGCGGGTCGCAGTCGTCGAAATGGGTTCGGGAAGCTCAACCAAGACGCGCCAAATTCTGAACGCTCTGCTCAAGAACAAGCACGATGTAGCTTATTTCCCCATCGACATTTCGTCGGAAGCGCTGCGCGTCGCTGCCACGGCACTAAGACGGGAGTATCCGCAAATAAGCATCAATCCTTTGGAAGGCGAATACGAGTTCTTGCTTCTCAAGGTCCCCAGCAGTGACTATGACACAGTGCTAGTGCTCTGGTTTGGCACCTCAATAGGCAATTTGGAGCCGAACGACGCCGATAGTATTCTGCGTCGGATTCTTTGCTCGTTTGCATCAAGTGGTGTGATTATCGTCGGCATTGACCTCAAGAAGGACAGATCGGTTCTTGAACGCGCCTACAACGATACAAAGGGCGTAACGGCACGGTTTAATCTTAATTTGTTGGCGCGTATCAACCGCGAGCTTGGCGGCCACTTCGATTTGAGCCAATTCGAGCATCGGGCTTTCTACAACGAGGCTGCCGGTCGTATCGAAATGCATATCGCCAGCAGGACGCCACAGACTGTATCGATAGACAGCCTCGGCATTAACGTCACCTTTGCCGAAGACGAGACGATTCACACAGAAAACTCCTACAAATTTTCGACGGGAGATATTAGAGAACTTGCGCGGCGCTCAGGCTTCGACTTGCTCCATCATTGGCAGGACAGGGGCGGACTGTTCAGTGTAAATGTATTGCGGCCCGCATCCTGAATTGATGTTGGGGGCGTCGCTGGTCAATTGGTCGACACGCGCCGATGCCATTTTTCTGACGCTGCTAACGAATTTGCTTGTATATAAGTTTGCCGCCGGCATCGGGTTCCCAGATGTACATGACATAGTCGAATCGAGTGATATCGCCCTTCTGGTTAAACGAAAGGTCGCCAATTACCGTTTTAAATCTGGCTCCGGTATGAATCTCCGCAGCGATTTTCTTGGAATTGGCTGATTCCGTCCTTTCAGCAGCCTCCTGGATGAGTTGCATGGCCGCGTAGCTGTACAACGTATAAGCCTCCGGCTCAATTCTCTTAGCCCGAAACCGCTCGACTACCTCCCGGGCTTCGGGTCGCAGTCGCGGGTCTGGCGAGAACGTCATAAGAACACCTTTGGCAGCCGGTCCTGCGAGAACTGCAAATTGCGACGTAGAAAAACCGTCACCTCCCATCATAACAGCATTGTCGCCTTTAGCGCGCATTTGTTTGAGCAACAGAGCTCCCTCTGTGTGCTCTGCAGCCACGAAAATCAAATCAACCTTTAGAGCCTTCAGCTTTGCTATTAAATTTGAATAATCGGTTTCGCCCACGTCAATCGTGTCAAACAACACTTCCTTCGTCCCGTGAGCACGAAGGGTGGCTCTGACCTGATCGGCGAGTCCCTTGCCGTATATCGTTTGGTTGTCCACAACGGCAATATTCTTACCGTTGAAGTGCTCGATGATGTATATGCCTGCAACTTCGCCTTGCTGATCATCGCGCCCGCAGGTTCGGAAGATGTTCCACATACCACGTTCAGTGATCTCCGGATTAGTTGAGGCCGGCGTTATTTCCAGAATTCCATTCTTTTCATAAATATCCGAGGCCGGTAGCGTCACGTCTGAGTTAAAGTGACCGATGACGTAGTTCACCTTATCAGCCACAAACTGGTTCGCAATCTGGAGACCCTTGGCAACAGTAGCCGCATCGTCGCCATAGTCGGCGGAAATCGTCTCGCCGAGAATACCTCCCGCATTGTTTATATCTTCGATGGCTTGCGACGCGCCATTCTTGAATTGGGTTCCGAAGGCTCTGCTCGGCCCGGTCAACGGACCAGCCACGCCGACTTTAATTTGCGCTTGCGCAACCCCTGCCAAAACCAACCAAATTCCCAAAGAAATACCGATGAGATTGGCCATAAGGCTCCCAATGGCTCCTATTCGACGGCCCAGTAATATATCAATGCTACAGGAGGTTGCGAGTCAATATCCGCCCCAGTGACTGTTCAAAGGCACGGCGTCGGCGAAATTTGGTGTTCTGCGGCGCCGACTTGGAGGATCGGATAGGCATCGCGAAAGCCAGACATTCCGGTGCTTTCCAGCGAAACGGCAGCGTGCTAATCCTATATTGGGGTCGTTTTGCCGCAGGGCCGCGGCAGCAATAGGACAGCCGGGCCAGGCGATCGGCGGACTAAATTCGGGGATGCGGGGATGCCAGCCATCTTCATCAGTCACTCCAATTTAGATCGCGCCGTCGCAACTAAAATCAAAGGTTGGCTCGAAGGTATGGGCTACGAGCAAGTGTTTCTGGATTTTGACAAGACGACAGGAATCATAGCCGGCGAGCACTGGGAGCAAAAGCTCTACAAGGAGATAAGGCGTTGTCACGCCGTAATCTTGGTTCTGACGGCGAATTGGACGTGCTCGAAGTGGTGTTTTGTCGAATTGACGCAGGCGCGGGCGCTCGAAAAGGTCATCATACCGATTATTTGCGAGCCCGGCGCATCGAATCCGGTTCCTGAAATTCAGGCGTTCGATTTAAACGCTGAGGCAGTGGATCTTCTCAGGGATAAGTTGCTGGCGATCTCCAACGAACTGGCGCGCGGCTTTACGCTTCCTCGTGGTAGATCACCTTATCCCGGTATCCTGGCCTTCGAGGCAGAAGATGCAGCCATTTTTTTTGGTCGCGACCAGGAAACGCTCAAGATCATCGACCACCTTGACGCCCGTCGCACGCAGGGCGGCGAGCAGCTGATCGTCATTATCGGAGCGTCCGGATCGGGAAAATCCTCGCTGCTCAAAGCGGGCGTTCTACCTCAACTGGCGCGACGCAAGGATGTTTGGGCGGTGCTCCCAACGATGCGCCCGGAAAAGAGGCCGCTTGAGGGTCTTGCCAAATCGGTTTCGCTCTACCTCGGTCAGCCGGACAAGTGGCGCGAGTGGCATGAACGCGTCAAAGATCCCGGCAGTGCCCTCCACCATATAGAGGAACTGGTTAAGGACATGCGCGTGGGCGCAGCGCGGTCGACCACTGTTCTGCTGCCCATCGACCAATTCGAGGAACTCTTTACCGTTGCGGATCCGAGCGAACGCGAGCGTTTCATCGAGTTACTGGGGCTATTACTGGATTCCGAGCGTGACCTACCGCTGATGACGATTGCGACCGGACGATCAGATGTGTTGCTCGACCTACTGCAAGCAAGCGTTCTCGGCCAGTTTTGTGAAAACCATCCTCTAGGCCCGATGCGCTTGGACGAAGTTCCGCGTCTGATCGAAGGCCCGGCTAGTGTCGCCGGCCTCAACATTGATGACGGTCTTAGCGAATGCATCGCCCGCGACGTCGAGAATCTCGACGCTCTGCCTTTGTTCGCCTATACGGTTTATTTGCTTTATGAGCGCTGCAAAGCGAACAGGACGCTTTCTCTCAGTGAATATAGAGCGCTCGGCGACAGCCGCGACGGCAAGCAATATTTGAACCCTATCCAAAACTCGGTGCGCTTGGTTGCGGATCAGGTCATCGGGAAGCCGGCACAAGATGAGCTAGATGCGCTGCGCGATGCTTTTATTCCTTACCTTGTACGCGTGCGCCTCGATGACAAGAAACGCGTGCGACAGCAGGCGCGAGCGGCCGACCTTCCCAAGGACTCGTGGCGGCTGGCTAAAGCGCTGGTTGAGGCCCGCCTGCTATCGAGTCACGTACGCACTGATGACGGGCCGGAGTTGGACGATGATGCAAACCGCTGCGATGGCCCGATACAGGACAACGCAAACACCAATGCGGCCGACACCGACGATAAGGTTGGTCGCGGAGAAACCGCGGTTATCGAGGTTGCGCATGAGGCGCTATTCAAAGCCTGGCCAACTCTAGACGGCTGGTTGACGCAGGAAGAGGAATTTCTAACCGATCTCGAACGACTGCGTACCGCCCGCGATATTTGGCTGCAGGCGGGCAAGAAAGACGAGGCGCTCCTTCGCGGCGTCATGCTGACACGGGCGACCCACTGGTTTGCCCGATATCCGCGGCGATTCGTCGGGCGCGACATGGAATCGCTGCGCCTCTTAATCACATCGAGCGGCAAAGCGGAGGCGCAGAGAACAGCCGAAGAAGAGGCAAGAAAGACGGCAGAAGCGACCAGAAAGGCCGAAGAGGAAGCCGCGAAGGCACGCTACGAAGCGCAGACCCGACGGATGCAACGGCGGCTCACGCGCGGTGCCATTATTGCTGCGATCGTGTTCGCTGCAATCGCCCTCGTCGCCGGAATCGAATTTGTGCAGGCGAATGGTGCGCGACGAACAGCGGAATTGGAACGCAGCGCTGCGGAATCGGAGCGCAATACCGCGCTGACAAATCAATCGCGATTTCTGGTTGATCTCTCCCACCAGCAATATGACACCGGCAACTTCGCGACTGCCATTTTGCTTTCGCTGGAGGCGCTTCCCGACGCTCGCATAAACCGCGAAAGGCCCCATCTGCCAGAGGCGGAATCAGCGCTTTATCAATCGGTGACGGCGCTCCGCGAACAGCATGTGCTGCGGGGACATCTCGACCAGGTCTGGTCTGCCGCATTTTCTCCGAATGGCCGCTTGGTGGTGACCGCTGCATGGGATAAGACGGCAATAATCTGGGACGCCAATTCCGGAAAGCAGCTGGCCGTTCTGAAGGGCCATGCAGACCGGCTGTACTCGGCGGCATTTTCTCCCAACAGCAAGCAGGTGGTGACGGCCTCGTGGGACCAGACCGCACGCATCTGGAATGTCGCGGACGGCCAACAAGCCGCTGTTCTTCAGGGGCATACGGACGACGTCTATTCTGCAGCATTTTCTCCTGATGGCAGCCGCGTAGTCACTGCTTCCAAGGACGGTACCGCCCGAATTTGGGATGCGAAGACCGGACATCAACTCTTTGCGCTCAGCGATCACACGGACGCAGTCAATTCTGCGGCTTTTTCGCCCGACGGACAGAAGGTTGTAACCGCCTCCGCCGATCATACCGCGGCGCTGTGGAATGCAGACGACGGAACCCTGATCAAGGTCTTAAAAGGGCATGATGATGCAGTCCTTACGGCGGCGTTTTCCAGCGAAGGCAAGAAGGTTGTTACCGCGTCATCTGACAGGACTGCGCGCATTTGGGCCGCCGACACCGGCGTCCAGCTCGAAGTGTTACGCGGGCACGAAGACGAGGTTTTGGGCGCTGCGTTTTCTCCGGGCGACCAGACCATCGTCACGGCTTCAGCGGACAGGACCGCCCGGTTATGGAATGCGACTAATGGCAAGCTGATCGCGACGTTGCGGGGACACAGCAAAGAGGTGGTCGCCGCTTCATTTTCTCCGGACGGCCAACACGTGGTCACCGCGTCTAGCGACGGGACAGCCAGAGTTTGGAACGCGCGAGATGGAGCCCTGCAAGCGATTTTGGCTGGACACGACGAATCGGTGACGGCGGCCGCTTGGTCACCCGACAGCCGTCGCGTTGTGACTTCATCTCCGGACGCGACCGCGCGTATTTGGGCAGCAACCAGCCCAGTGGAAGTGGTTACGTTGCGGGGACATACCAACTCGATTTCGGCCGTCACGTTCTCGCCGGACGGTCGCTTGCTGGCCACGGCCTCCGCCGACAATACCGCGCGAATTTGGGATGCCGTGACCGAGGACCTGAAGGTAACGTTGAAAGGGCATACGAACAGAGTCACAGCTGTCGCGTTCTCCCCCGACGGGAAGCTGGTCGCCACGGCCTCCGTCGACGGCACGGCACGCCTATGGGACGCCACGAACGGAACTGAACTTCACGTGCTTGAGGGCCATCACAACGAAGTCTACTCCATTTCATTTTCGCCGGATGGAAAGCTGCTTGTTACGGCAGGCAGGGACAACACTGCGCGGGTTTGGGACATCGCCACGGGACAACAGAAGTTTGTTCTTATTGGCCATCAAAAGTTGGTTCACGCTGCCGCGTTTTCGCCCAACGGCAAATGGATAGCGACCGCCTCGCAAGACTGGACTGCCAGGATATGGAGCGTTACTGATGGCTCCGAAATCCACGTCATGAAGGGCCACACCAATTGGGTTGCGACAGTGGGATTCTCTTCGGACAGCCGACGGATGGTCACTGCCTCGCAGGACGGCAGTGCGCGAATTTGGGATGTGACCAGCGGCAATCTGCTTCACGTGCTTAAAGCCGACAACGAACAGGTCCAATCTGCCGTGTTTTCGCCTGATGGACGCTCTGTGCTGACGGCCTCGTGGGACGACACGGCACGCTTGTGGGATTCCGAGACTGGAGCCCAACTCCAGATATTCAAAGGTCATCAAGACCGCGTGGAGGCCGCCCTTTTCCTGCCCGACCAAAAGCGAGTGGTGACGGCCTCTTATGACAAAACCGCTCGCGTCTGGGATGCTGCCACCGGCGCGCAAGTCGCGGTACTTCGCGGTCATGAAGATCAAATCCACGAGTTAGCGCTGTCTCCGAACGGCAGCAAAGTGGCAACAGCTTCGGACGACAAAACAGCGAGAATTTGGCCACTATTCTCGACCACCCAGGCGCTCGTCGATCATGCGCGACTGATCATGCCGCGCGAGCTCACGGCCCGAGAGCACCAGCGCTTCTTCCTGGGCACTCCCTGAACTCACTCTGAAAATAAGGCGTTCAGATGTTAGAGCATCTCCCCTCGTTGTGAGTTGATGAGACAACGTCGTTGCGATAACGCTACCACCTCTGGCAGCTGTAGCTCAGCCTGGCTAGAGCGCCTGACTGTGGATCAAGAGGCCGTGGGTTCGAACCCCACCGGCTGTACCAGTCGCGCCGCACAATATTTCCCCGTTTGAAATTTGCGGGTACGTTGTCAGCTCATTCCTAAGAGCCGGTGCAGAAACGTGGATTGGCTTTCTATTCCTCTTTCATTTGCTGCACGCCTCGTATCGCTGGTTTCACTCACTCTATCATATCGACACACTGTTACCCGGATAACAGAGACTCTACGCTCAAAGTTATTCTCCGATTCATAGGATTACGAAAATTCTCTACCGAAGCGATGGGCCGGACTGTAAATATTATTTCGATAGTGCGTGCCGAGGCGCGAAGGAAATTTCGCCGGATCAATGGAAGAAATTAGAATTGACTACTTTCTTGAGCGCCCTAACGTAACGTGCCTGTGGCTCTTGCGGATGCGGCCCTGTGTGGTTGTTCAAATCCTGGTTTGCGGACAAAGAAGAGTTTTCCAAGAAATATGTTGGTCGCTTACATCTGGCTCCGTTCTTTCAACAGTATTTCACATGTCTAGATCGGTCACAAAGCGTGGATGAAACAGGGCTGCCATACTACAAATTTATCCACAGATATGCGCAGGAATGCCTTCATCTGTCGCGTCCAGATGCCGATTTCTCGCAAGCCGGCACAAGGATGTAGACTGCGGTGTAGTCTGATTTTCGGCTGCTCAACTCTCGCGTACGCGCGGGAGGCGGGGCTGTGTCATAGCGATCCACCGACACCTGCCTTTTTCACTGGGCCATGGGCCATCTGCTTGGTCACGGCGTCCGCTTTGGCACCGCAACTGACGTCATGGCCGCCGGCGAGGGCATCGAGACGATGCTGTCGCTACGCAGCGTTCTGCCGCGTCTGCCCATGCTGGCGGCGCTGTCCGCCAGTCACCTCGCTGCCATTGCGCTTCCGGCAACACTGCGACGCCTCTACATCGCCCGCGACCACGATCCGGCTGGCGACTTTGCAGTCGCAGCCCTGACAGAGCGGGCGCGTTCGGCCGGCATCGAACCGATGACGTTGTCGCCAGCGCTCGGCGACTTCAACGAAGATTTGCGCCACCTGGGCATCGATGAGCTTCGCGCCGCCTTGCGGGCCCAGCTAGCCCCCGAAGACGTGCAGCGGTTCCTGCATGCGATGCACGTCGCCGCGCCGGCATGACGAACGCGATCAGGGGGGCTCGGCTCCGACGATCGCATCGGTTCGCAGTGATCCTCTCTTCCCGGAAAGGGGCCGCGACGCGGCCTTCAAGGGGGCGATCGGACGGCAAGCGGACCGCGCCCGCAACGGCGAGCGGCGGCTATTTTCCGCCGCCGGAGAGCGACTCTACTCAAGCGACGCGACAAGCGATCTCCGGCTTTGCATCGCCAAACAAAATAGCCGCCGCCCGCCGTCCTCCGCTGCGCTCCGGCCGCCTTGCGGTGCAGGCCCGATCCGCCCGCCGTCTGCTGATCGCCGTGAAGGCCGCTTTTTTACGCGCGGCGTTTTCCGATCCATGAAGGAGAGCCACATGACGACCGATCGCGACGACATCGAGTTCTCATCGCCACACGCGTCATCCCCAACCGACAGCGTCCTCACCGAGCTGCAGCTGCATGGACATCGCCCATTCCAGGACGAGCCCGATCCGCGACCGCTGCCGGAGGGAAACGCCATCGCGGGCGCCGTCGCCGACATCTTCGATGCGTTGATCGCCACGCTAGCCGACACCCGGCTCGAACCCGATCTCGATGATC
>Ga0335081_10003328_pt1 | contig 25264 bp, 22 predicted proteins | sample Lox_Sample_35_FD_206713 | JGI IMG/M metagenome (GOLD analysis project Ga0335081, IMG submission 206713) | Soil microbial communities from Loxahatchee National Wildlife Refuge, Florida, United States - Lox_Sample_3.5 | ecosystem: Environmental > Terrestrial > Soil > Wetlands | place: USA...
CGCCGCGTTCCAGGGGCTGCACCAGGTCGCGGCCGGGCTGTTCGCGGGGATCGTGCCGATGATCCCGTTCGACCCGAGCTGGCCGATCGATTTCGTCCCGGCCGACGTGGTCGCCGACGCGATCGCGTGCGTGGTGGAGAACGGGGTGCGGGAGGGCGAGTTCTGGCTCAGCGCCGGTAAGGCAGCGCTGAGCCTGGACGAAGGTGTCGCGGTCGCCGTCGAGCTGGCACGCGATCTGGGCGTACGCGTCGACGTGCCGCGGTTCGTGCCACCGGAGATGTTCGACCGGCTGATCGGCCCGGTGTTCCTGGACGCGCTGCCGGACAAGATCCGCCGGAACGTGCTGCGGATGCTGGAGTTCTTCACGGTCTACCTGCAGTCCGGTGAGACCAAGCCGAGCAGCCTGGACCAGCTCGCCGCGCTGGGCGCTCGTCCGCTGCCCGACCAGCGCGACTCGCTGCGGGCCAGCCTGGCGTACTGGGCTGAGCGCAGTGGCCACGGCCGGGCCGAGACGGAACGGGCGGCCTGAGGTGACCGCGCCGGCCGACCGCGATCGGGTGCTCGATCGCTATGCGAAACATGTGAACAAGGCGCTGGCCAGCCTGGCGCGGCTGGTCGCGGCGCCGGTCGAGGTGGCCGCCGCCGGGACCAAGGTGCACGGCAGCGACGGGCACGCCTACCTGGACTGCGGCGGCTTCGGGGTGTTCCTGCTCGGCCACTGCCACCCGGCCGTGGTCGCGGCGGTACGCGCCCAGCTGGGCCGCAACCCGCTGGCGACCCGGCTGTTCCTGAACCCGGAACTGGCGCAGGCCGCCGAGGATCTGGCCGGCATCACCCCGGCCGGGCTGGAGCACGTGTTCTTGACGAACTCCGGCGCCGAGGCGACCGAGCTGGGGCTCAAGCTGGCCCGGCTGGCCGGCAAGCGGCATGTGATCGCGATGCAGGGCGGGTTCCACGGCAAGACCCTCGGCGCGCTGTCGGTGACCGGCCGGGCGGCCTACCGGGACCCGTTCGGGCCGCTGCTGCCGGGGGTCGACTTCGTCCCGTTCGGCGACCTCGCCGCGCTGCGGGCGGTGCTGACGGCGCAGTCGGTGGTGCTGGCCGAGCCGGTGCAGGCCGAGGGCGGGGTCCGGCTGCCGCCGGAAGGGTACCTGCGGCAGGTCCGGCAGGCCTGCGATGCGGCCGGGGCGGTGCTGATCCTGGATGAGATCCAGTCCGGGATGGGCCGGCTCGGCGCCTGGTGGGGCGCGGACCTGGCCGGCGTGGTCCCGGACGTGCTGCTGGCCGGGAAGATCCTCGGCGGCGGCGTGATGCCCGCCGGCGCCGTGATCGCCTCCGCGCCGCTGTTCGCGCCGCTGGATGCCGACCCGCTGCTGCACTCCTCCACCTTCGCCGGCAGCCCGCTGGCCGCCGCCGCGGTCACCGCGACCATCGCCGCCATCACCTCCGAGGGCCTGATCGAGCGGACACGTGACCTGGGCCCGGCCGTCCGCGACCTGGCCGCCGGCGCGGTCACGGCGCACTGCCCGCAGCTGGTCACCGAGGTCCGCGGCCAGGGCCTGCTCATCGGGATCGAGTTCGTCTCGGCCGAGGCCGCCACCGAGTTCCTGACCGGGCTGCTGGAGGCCCGCGTCATCCCGTCCTACTCCCTCAACGCCGGCCACGTGCTGCGGCTGACCCCGCCGGCCATCCTGGACGCCGCCGACCTGCGTGTCTCGAGGGAGGATGCCGTGAGGGCGAAAACCGTGATACCCCGCCCACTGGCCCGGGCGTGACCCGGGCGGGAGCACCTGCTGGGTTAATACGGTGAGCAGACCGGTGCGGACGGGCGGTGAGTGAAAATGACGACCCCCGGCAGGCGCGGGCAGCACGCTGGCCAGGCCCGGGCATGACGGTCAGGTCGTGAACACGGAACGGTACATAGCGCGCCGGTTTATTGCCGAAAGCCGACGGCGCGTTTCGGGGGATGCGTCATCAAGCCGTTCCCGGAGGATTTTCCAGGACCTGCCGTCGAGCGGCCGGGCGAGTCGTCCGCAGGCGTCGATCACGCCACGATTAGCGTTCTCAGATCGTGCGACAACCTCGAGCACCTCCAAGGTCATGGAGTTGACGCCGTGTTCTGCCACCATCCGCTCGGCCGCCGCGATCGCCGATTTCAGGCCCCAGGCCTCCACCGTCCCGAGCAGCAGCGGCAGAACCAGGGCGACCTCGCCGCGGTATACGACTGGCAGTATGACCTGAACGGCGTACGCGCGGGCGGTGACGTCAGTCGCCAGGGCGGGTACCCGCAGCGAGCCGGCCACCCGGCATAGGTTGTCGTGATCCGGGAGTTCGTGCGCCCGGCATATCGCGGCGAGCAACTGCCTCCAGGCCTGGCCCTCCGGGCTGCCGGAGCATGCCCGCAGGAAACGTCTCGGATCCGGAGACCCGTGCATGTCGTCGAGTTCAGCGTGCACCGAATCGCGCACGACCTGGTCGGCGACCGCGTACCAGTCCGCCGCGTGCTGATTCCACCTCATGCAGTTCAGTGAGATCACCAGTTCAAGCGCGACGGAAAGGCCCAGACGCGGCCAGAGCGGATGGCAGGCGGCTAGGAGCAGGGGTTCGGACAGGTCACAAGCGATTTCCGCGACGGCGTATGCGGCGTCGGCGGGTGGCAGGGCCTCCAGCACGCCTCCCGCCCGGCCGGACTGGGCGAGCCTGAGCAACGTCGGATTCATCAGCTTCTGGTGCGTGCTGGTCAAGCCGGCGAGGTAAGCCGGGGAGAGCGTACCCGCGGTCAATGCCGACAGGGCAACCTGAGCGCGATGATCGGGGTATATGTCGCTGTCGGTAAGGACGGAATGAAGGCTTCCTGACTGGGCGACCGAGTTAGCCAGGCGGGGCACCACGGCCTCGGTCAGCGCCGGGGAGCGCATGCAGGCCTGAAGCAGCGCCCCCGGCCAGCCCCTGCCGTCTGCATCTGGCGACCGGAGCGCCACTTCGGCGAGACCGTCGAGTACATGTCGTCCGAGTGGCGCCGCGACCCGGGCAAGCGCCCCCCAATCCGCGGTGCCGCGCTCAGCCAGGTCGATCCCCAGCGAGCGCAGCAGGTCCCCGCTGATGCCGGGAGCGCTGGCCGCGAGGGTCGTGGCCACGTCACCTCGTCCGGCTATGACCGCGTCGGCAATCACGTCGCGGCCCCGCCGGATCTTCATGACCTCACTGGCTGTTCCCGAATGGCCCAGGGCGGGCAGGAGGCCGGCGCAGTCGACGGGCCCCTCGTCCATAAGCGCCCGGAAGGCGGCGGCGAGCACGATGAATTCCCGCCAGGGCGCCGGCCCGGCATGTTCCGTCGCGTCCGCCGCGGCTCGGGCTCTTCGGGTGTCCGCCGCGTTACCCGAGACGATCAGGCTCGCGGCCGCCCGGACCGGGGCCGGCACCTGCTCTCCGGGATGATGTCGTGGCCCCACCCCGACAAGCTGAAACCATCCGGCGGATTCCCCGTCCTCAAAGGTCGAGAACGACGGCAGGGCGGCGAACGGCGCGGGAAGCACGGTGCTGGTTCGCGCCGCGGCGGCCAGCACCGCCTGCCACGTTCCGTCGATCCGGCCAGCCGCGCCGCGGGCGAGCAGTTGGGCCACGGCCTCGAAGACCTCATCCCCGGCCTCCCCCGCTCCCGATGACGCGCCCCGCCCCGCCCGGAAGGGCGGGCAGAGCGGCTGCAGGCCAAGGCGCGGCAGCATGCGGTCCGCCTCGCGTTCGCCGTTCCACCACAAGGTGCCGTCGCAAGAGCGCTGCAGGAGATCCGCTAGGGTGATCATCCCGTCCGGCGCGACCAGCACATGAGCGGCGAAATTGCCGGGCCGGCCGTCCCCGGTTCTCCCGGCCGAGACGCGCCGGAAGACGAACCGGTGACCGCGGGCGTCGATCCACCCGAACGATACGGCGTCCTGGGACGCTCCCCCCGACCACCGGCACAGCCTTCGCGCCAGGAGGGCCAGTTCCCCCGACAGGTCCTGCAGGCCCGCGGAGACCGCGGTCACCTGGAACATTCCGCGTCCCTGAAGACCGTTCTCGGCCCAGGTGAAATGCAACTGCTCGATCACGAGGTGACCATGGGCCGGTGAATCATGCCGCGGAGGGCCGCGCCGAGGGGATCGCTGCAGCGGATCGGCTCGGCCTGAGCGAGCCGGTGGTCTTGCTGGGGCGGGGCCCCGAGCGAACTGACGGCATGGAACAGCGTCCGCTGCCGTTCCGCGGCCAGGCGCACCACCTCGGTCTCATTCAGGTAGCCGAGCATGCCCTGGACCTCGTCGCTGATGCGCCCGATGTCCTCTCGCCAGTCCCTCGCCGGAGGATGCAGCCAGGGACCGCGTATCTGGCAGTAGCTGGTCAGCAGGTCAGACTTGGCTACCACCACCCGGACGGGGATCTCGTCCGCGCTTGTCTGATCCAGTTCTCTGAGGCACTGGCGGAGCAGGTGCACCTGGTCGGCGGGTTTGTCCTGTTCTATGAGCTGAGCCGGAAGCCGCGGCCGCACCGCGTCGAACTCGGTCGGGTCAAGGAGGAAGATCATGGCGTCGGCGCGCCGCAGGAAGACGAGATTCTGCGCCCGCTGGTACGGGTCGGTCAGGGACTCGCCGGCGATGTCATGGGTGACCAGCAGGAATCGCCGGTTATCTACGGTGACGGTGAAAGTGAACTGCCGCGGCGCTTCTGCGGGATTAGTGGCCTCGAAAAGCTCTCTTCTCCGGACGACGCGGGTGTAATACTTTTCGTGCAGCATGCGCGCCGTGTCGTCGGTGTCCGTCGGCGCGAACTCCGTGCACCCGAAACGGTGCAAGCTCCCGCGCTTCGCCCCCTCGGTGAGTGCCTGCGCAAGATAGTGCGTCTTTCCCGCGCCGGTGACTCCCACCACCGCGAGGATCAGGGTATCCCGCTCATCGAGTTCCGCCGGAAGCACGTGGCGGCACCGTTCGCACAGGCGCCTCGGTATTTTCCGGGGATCTATATTTGCCAGCGGGAACAGCCTCTCGCCCGCCGACGCGGGCGCATGGCCGAAAAGGTCGCCGGCCAGGGATCTCGGCGTGTGGCCCCGCTGGGCCTGGTCCGCATCGAAAAATACCTCATATCCGTCGCGGCGCACCATCTCCGAGCCGTCGGCCCAGCCGTCAGGATCCGGCCGTGGCCCGGATGGCTCGAGGTTGTCAAAAGCGGACTGGCTGGCCGCGTGGGCGCCGTGACGGACAGCCGAGACGACATCACAACGAAGCAGATCGATGTATTCGATGCAGTAGGGGCATCTGCGCCAGTAGGCCGAAGGGGCTCGGGCCGGGGCATGCTGAGCCCCGGTTTCCGCCAGGCCGGCCAAGCCGTCGGCGATGCCGGACAATCTGTCCATGAACGTCCGGCCGCTTCTTCTCGCGGGGCGCGCCGATCTGCCGTTTATCTCTTCCATCGCCTGTCAGCCGTTACAGGCCGCGGAATCCGCGGTCGTCGAACTGGCCGGGGGCGTACGGCCCTCGGGCGGCGTGCGATCCCGGGGCGGCGTGCGATCCCGGGGCGGCGTGCGATCCCGGGGCGGCGTGCGATCCCGGGGCGGCGTGCGATCCCGGGGCGGCCTGATATCCGGGGGCGGAATGGGATCCGGGCACGGCGTGCGATCCCGGGGCGGGGCTCTTCGATTCGCCGGCCACGCTCTTGCGGCGCAGCAGGGCGGCGAGGGCGTTCATCGACGAGCCGCTGTTGTGAGCTCCCGAGCCGTCGGTCCGCAACGTGAACACCACGGTGAGAATTACTCCGGCGGTGAAGCCTATGTTCGGCAGGGCGGCGGCACCAAGCTTGAACCCGTTGCGGCTGGCTGCCTCGGCGTACACCTCGATGAACGCGGTCGTCGCGAGCATGCCCACGAACCCCAGAATGCGGATCGCGAAGGTTTCGCTCCGGCGGATCGCCCGGACCAGGTAGAAACCGAGCCCGCTGCCGATGAGGGCGGGAATAAGGACGCTGACGAAATGCGCGGCAGCGGATGCCGGCCGGGCCTGCGACAGCGCGTTGACTGTGTAGGTAGCGTAGTTCACTCCGCTGGCTGTCGCGCCGAGGGCCACCATTGCTCCGGCGAATATGGCGGCAACCCGCAGGAGCCTCTCCAGCTTATTTGTCTGGGTGAACGCCGTGGCCAGCAGGACAATCATGAAAAGGAGCAGGGAGCTGAGCAGCAGGATATGCAGGATAATGTTGAACACGATGGACACGGCTAGTAAACCCTCCCTCATTCAGGTGACGCACGTACCCGGCCGTCACCTCTACCGCTGGCGAAGGTGAACATGCGACTGACCGGTCAGCCGGGCCCGGCTCCTTCACCTGGTTTCACGAACGGTCACTGACATGAGGGAATCATCGCGGGCTAATGCGAGCGCATTACTCACGTGCCGACTTGATAGTGGTCCCCCCACCGTCAACTGCTCGAGTTGATGTCTCGTAGACGTTTGACACAGTTCACCGGTTTACATCACCTCGCCAGGATCCCGATCGGACTGGCGTGCGGCATATGCGGCGTATGGGCGAGGTCGTGCCAGTTTGTTCCCGGCGGCCCGCCGGTGAGCACTCCCCGGCGGCCCGCTCCCCCGGACCCGCTCCCGCGGTGCCAGCCTGGGCGCGGAGGCGAGCCTGACCTACTTCAGCCGGGCTCAATGTTATCCGGATGTCATCCGATGAAGTCGGCTGCTACAGTGCAGAAGCCGGCTGAAGCGGAAGCGAGAGTCTTTCCCGTCACGTCCTTGATATTCAAGATGTCACCGGCTATGGGGAGCCGGATCATCCTGCCGACCGGGCTCGCAGGGGTGCCGACCGCAGCACCCCATCCGTTCGGGATCATGACCTTACTGGTGCCGAACGGGCTGGCTTTTCCGCCTGGCTGAGTTCGGTTGCCGGTCAACCCCTTTACGCCACGGATGGGAGCAGGCAGGGGGCGGGATCGGGGGTGCATAATGGGCGGATGGGGTTAACCTCTAGACCGGTGACGTTGCTGTTCACCGACATCGAGGACAGCGCCCGGCTGTGGGAGGCAGACCCCGAGGCTATGGCGGAGGCGTCGGTCCGCCATAACCGCATTGTCCGGGAACAGATCGAGGTATCAGGCGGTCACGTCTTCAAGACGGTGGGCGAGGCGTTTCGCGCGGTGTTCGCCGACCCGTCCGCCGCGCTGGCGTCGGCGGTGGCTGTCCAGCGGGCGGCGGGCACTGAGCCGTGGCCGCCCGGCTTGCCCATCCGGGTGCGCATGGCGTTGCATTCGGGAGCCTGCCTGGAACGCGACGGCGACTATTTCGGTCCGGTGGTGAACCGGGCCGGCCGGCTGCTCGCCGCCGGCCATGGTGGTCAGGTCCTGGTGACCGGCGTGACGTACGAACTGCTGGCCGACCGGCTGCCCGGCGGGGCCGGGCTCCGGGATCTGGGCGAGCACCGCCTGAAGGACCTCGGCGGCGCCGAGCGGGTCTTCGAGGTGACCGCGCCGGGGCTGGCCGGGGGGTTCGGCCCGTTGCGGTCGCTGGACGACCCGGCGCTGCGCCATAACCTGCCGTCGCAGGCGACCAGTTTCGTGGGCCGGGCGGCGGAGCTGGCCGAGCTGCGCTCGCTGGTGTCGGGCGGGTCGCGGCTGGTCACGATCGCGGGGCCGGGCGGGATCGGCAAGTCCCGGCTGGCGTTGCAGGTGGCGGCCGAGGTGCTGGACGGCGACGGCGACGGGGTATGGCTGGCCGAGCTGGCGCCGGTGGCCGAACCCGAGATGGTCGCCCGCGCCGTGGCCGCCGTGCTCGGTGTTCGCGAGGAGCCGGGACGGCCCATGCTCGACACCCTGGTCGACGCGGTCGGCGACCGGTACCTGCTGGTGGTCCTGGACAACGCCGAGCACGTGCTCGGCGCGGCCGCCAAGCTGGCCGACGCCATGCTGCGGTCCTGCCCGCGGGCGTGCCTGCTGGTCACGAGCAGGGAGCCGCTGGGCGTCAGCGGGGAGCACGTCTTGCGGGTTCCCCCGCTGGCCGTCCCGCCCGCCGATCTGGCCGCCCCCGGCCAGCTGGCCGCTTTCGAGTCGGTGCAGCTGTTCGCGGAGCGTGCCGTGATGTACCGGCAGGGCTTCGCCCTCGACGCCGCCGACGCCGCGGCGGTGGCGGCGGTGTGCGTCCGCCTGGACGGGATCCCGCTGGCCCTCGAGCTCGCCGCGGCCCGGCTGGGCTCGCTGTCGGTATCGGAGATCAGCTCGCGGCTCGATCAGCGGTTCCGGCTGCTGACCGGGGGAAGCCGTACCGCCCTGCCCCGCCACCAGACCCTCCGGGCCCTGATCGACTGGTCCTACGACCTGCTCAACCCCGAGGAGCAGAGCGTGCTCGGCCGGCTGTCGGTCTTCGCCGGGGGCTGGACCCTGGAGGCCGCCGAAGCGGTCACCTCGGCCGGTGACGCCGGCGAATGGCAGGTGCTGGACCAGCTGGCGGCCCTGGTCGGCAAGAGCCTGGTGCTGGCCGAAGAGACGCAGGGCTCGACCCGGTACCGGCTGCTGGAGACGGTCCGCCACTACGCCGCCGAACGCCTGGCCCAGCGGCCCGGCCCCGAGCCGGACGAAACCCGTGCCGCCCACCGCGATCACTACCTGGCTCTGGTCGAGACCGCCGACACGCACCTGCGCGGCCCGGACGAGGCCCGCTGGCTGGACCGGCTCGAGGCCGAGTTCGACAACATCCGCGCCGCGCTGGCGTTCAGCCTGGCCGATCCGGCCAGCGCCGAGCCCGGCCTGCGCCTGGCCGCCGGGCTGCGCTGGTTCTGCAACATGCGCGGCCACGGCGGCGAGGTCCTCGAGGCGCTCGACGTCCTGCTCGAGCGACCCGACGCCCGGCTGCCCGCCCGGGCCCGGGCCCAGGCCCTCACCGCGCGCTGCCACCTGCTCAATCACTTCAGCGACGACTCGGCGATCCCCTCGATAGCGGACGAGGCCATCGGGATCGCCCGCGGCCTCGCCGATGACGCCGTCGCCGCCGACGCCCTGTCCCAGCTCTGCTGGTTCAGGTACGAGCACGGCGATCTGGATGCCGCACTGGCCCGGATCGACGAAGCCGTCGGGCTGGCCCGGGCCGCCGGAGATCCCCGGCTGATCGCCCAGATTCTCGGCCGTCGCGCGGTGTTCAAGGGCGATGCGGGCGACCTGGACGCCGCATTCGCCGACCAGGAGGAAGCCCTCGCCCTGGCGCGGGCGACCGGAGACAACTACCGGCTCACCACCACGCTGGCCAACCTCGGTGCCTACGAGCACACGGCCGGGAAGCTCCGGGCGGCCCGGGAGCACCTTCAGGAGGCGAGCATGCTCGCCGGCAAGCTCGGCTACCCGAACCTCTCCGCCGGCTTGCAGCAGCACCTGGGCTTCGTCGCCCTCATCGACGCCGAGCCCGGCAACGCCCGCCGCCACTTCACCGACAGCCTGGACACCGCCCGGACCACCGGGGTCAAGACCTATGTTCACGCCGCGCTCCTCGGCCTGGCCCTGGCGGCGGGCGCGGACAGCGACCCCGCCGTGGCCGCGACCCTGCACGGTGCCGCCGACCGGCAATACGAGCGGGCCGGACGGGCGGTCGAGGCCATCGAGGCGGGGCTGCGCGACCGGGACCACGCCCAGCTGCGCGCGACGCTGGGCGATGCCGCGTTCGAGGCCGCCTACGCCCGCGGCCGCACGCTCAGCCAGGCCGACGCCATCACCCTGGCCGCGAGCGCGGCCGGGCCCGGTCCCGGGGTTGCGGCCGACGTCCGCGCCGCCGGCCAGGCGACGGCAGACGGCTCAGCCGGGCCGCTGTCGGCCAGAGAGCGGGAGATCCTGGCGCTGCTGGCCGACGGCGCGACCGACGCCCAGATCGCCAGGCGGCTGTTCCTGTCGGTCAACACGGTCAGATCGCATCTGGAGCGGATCCGGGACAAGACCGGCGCCCGCCGCCGCGCGGACCTGGCCCGCTACGCCGTCCAGGCCGGCATCGAAACGGCCGCCCCTTCCGCCTGAGGGCCGGCTCTGCCCGGCCCGGCGCTCCCCCCAGGCAGTGAATGGGCCGTTCGGCCCACACCCGGCGCGCCCGATGGGGCCGCCCGGCCCCTGCCGTCAGGCTCCGGCCGGGCCCACACTGGGCTTTACGGAAAAGGCAACCGCAATAAAAGACAGGTGAGGGGAACAAATAATGAAGACTGTCAGGGCACTTCTGCTAACGGCCGCAGCAACGGCGGCTCTCGCAATCCCGTCAGCGGTTCCCGCTTTCGCAGCCAGCAATCAATGCCCGGCGACCGCCATCACCGTCCACACCACGACGAACGGCGAGATCGTCAACGGTGGCGGTGTCCGGCTGGTCGTGGATCCCCCCGGGAACCCGCCTATCGGCAACTGGTGCGAGGCCACCGTCAAAGGCATGACCGGGCACTACTGGACCATCAACCACAACAACAACACCGCCGTCGTGACCTACCAGCTCTCCAGCACGGCCTACCCAGTCGCGACGCCTGTGACCTTCCCGGCGGGCCCGGTGACGTTCACGACGGTCCCGAACTAAGTAAGCAGATAAGCGGCCGGCTGCATCGCACCCGGTAACGGGACGGCAGAAGCCCGGTAATCCCTGGGGGGGTACCGGGCTTCTTGCCTGGGATTGCGGTCAGCCTCTAGCGCGTCGCCGGCTGTCAGAGGGATGCTTCTGGGATGGTGAGGCGCAAGTTCTGGGGCTGGGGCCTGGAGGGTGACGGGCTGGCGGCGAGCGAGATCGAGCAACTCGGGGCCGTCTTCACCGAGCGCCTCGGGACCGACGGCGTGCGCGTGCAGGAACCGCCCCGGGTGGAGGAGCTGGACCTGCCCGCGCCGCGGCTGGCGGCGCCGGCGTCGCTCGAGCCGGCCCTCAGCACGGACCCGTACGACCGGGCCGCCCACACGTACGGCCGGTCGTTCCGCGATCTGGTCCGGGCCTTCCGCCGGGATTACGCGCACGCGCCGGATCTGGTGGCCTTTCCCCGCGGCGAGGACGAGCTGACCTCGGTGCTGGAATGGTGCGGCGAGGCCGGCGTCGCGGCGATCCCGTTCGGCGGCGGCTCCAGCGTGGTCGGCGGGGTCGAGCCCGACGTGGGTGACGGTTACCACGGCGTGATCAGCGTCGACCTGCGCCACCTGCAGGGGGTGCTCGAGGTCGACCGTACCTCGCGGGCCGCGCGGATCGCGGCCGGCACGCTGGGCCCGGCGCTGGAGGCGCAGCTGAAGCCGCACGGCCTGACGTTGCGGCATTTCCCGCAGTCGTTCGAATGGTCGACGCTGGGCGGGTGGATAGCGACGCGCGCGGGCGGCCACTTCGCGACGCTGCACACCCATATCGACGAGTTCGTGGAGTCCGTCCGGGTGGTGACGCCGCGCGGCGTGCTGCAGACCAGGCGGCTGCCGGCCTCCGGCGCGGGCCCGTCGGCGGACCGGCTGTTCTGCGGCTCCGAGGGCACGCTGGGCGTCATCACCGAGGCGTGGGTGCGGGTGCAGCCGCGGCCGCGGTTCCGGGCGGGGGCGACGGTGCTCTTCGCCGAGTTCGACGATGGGGTGGAGGCGTCCCGGGAGCTCGCGCAGTCCGGGCTTCATCCGGCCAACTGCCGCCTGCTCGGCCACGACGAGGCGCTGATGTCGGGAAGCGGCGACGGGTCGCGGTCCATTCTCGTGCTCGGCTTCGAGTCGGCGGACCACGAGCTGGGGCCATGGCTGGCCCGGGCGCTGGAGATCTGCGCCGCGCACCGCGGCGAGGTGCCCGGCGGGGACGGCGACCCGGCCGCGGTGTGGCGGGCCTCGTTCCTGCGCGGCGGGCACCTGCGGGACGGCCTGGTCCGGCTCGGGCTGATCAGCGAGACCTTCGAGACGGCCATCACCTGGGATCGCTTCTGGGAGTTCCACGAGGGCGTGCTGGCGGCCACCAGGCAGGCGGTGCGCCAGGCCTGCGGCGGCGGCGTGGTCTCGTGCCGGTTCGCGTACGTGTATCCCGACGGCCCCTCGCCGTACTATTCGGTCTTCGCGCCGGGCCGTCCGGGCCGGGAGCTGGAGCAGTGGGACGAGATCAAGCTCGCGGCCGCGGAGGCGATCGCGGCGCTCGGCGGCACGATCACCCACCACCACGCCGTCGGGCGCGACCACCGCCGCTGGTACCTGCGCGAGGTGCCGCAACTGTTCGCCGACGCGCTGCGCGGCGCGAAGGCCGAACTCGACCCGGCCGGGATCATGAACCCGGGAGTCTTGCTGGAGCCGGCCGGAGCCGTGACGTACAGCCGCGAAGGAGGCACACGATGAGCGAGGCGCCTTTGGGGGCGGCCGGCGGGCTCGGACCCGGCGCGGGAGCGGGCACCGTGTTCCGTTCGGAATTGAACCCGGTCGATTTCCTGCACCGGGCCGCGTACATGTACCCCGGCAACGTCGCGGTGGTGCACGGCAAGCGGCGGTACAGCTACGCCGAGCTCGCGGAACGGTCATGGCGGCTGGCCAACGCGCTGCGGTCCGCGGGCCTGGCCAAGGGAGACCGCGTCGCCGCGCTGCTGTTCAACTCGCCGGCCATGCTGGAGGCTCATTTCGGCGTGCCGGCCGCGGGCGGGATCCTGGTCGCGGTCAACAACCGCCTGTCCAGCGCCGAGGTCGGGTACATCCTGCGGCACAGCGGCGCGAGGTACCTGCTGCTCGACACGGGACTCGCGGCGGTCGCCGAGCCGTCCGGCCTGGCCGGGGTGACCGTGATCCGCTGCGACGACACCGGCGTCCCCGGCGACCCGTACGAGGAGTTCCTGGCCGGCGCCTCGCCGGCCCGGCCGGCGAGCTGGCTGGGGCACGAGGAGGAGACCATCTCGATCAACTACACCTCCGGGACCACGGGGCGGCCCAAGGGGGTGCAGTACACCTACCGCGGCGCGTACCTGAACGCGCTGAACGAGGTGATCGTGGCCGGCCTGGGCACCGGTTCGGCCTACCTGTGGACGCTGCCGATGTTCCACTGCAACGGCTGGTGCTTCCCGTGGGCGGTCACCGCGGTCGCGGCGCGTCACGTGACCATGCGCGCGGTGGATCCCGAGCTCATCTGGGAGCTGATCGACGGCGAGGGGGTGACGCACTACAACGGGGCGCCGACCGTCCAGCTGATGGTGCTCAACCATCCCCGGGCGCACCGCCTGGACCAGCCGGTGACGGCGATGGTGGCCGCCGCCCCGCCGTCCCCGACGCTGCTGGCCCGGATGAGCGAGCTGAACTTCCGGGTCGTGCACGTGTACGGCCTGACCGAGACCTACGGCCCGATCACCGTGTGCCCCGAGCAGGAAGGCTGGCGCGAGCTGCCCGTGACCGAGCGCGCGAAGTACCTGGCCCGTCAGGGGCAGGCCTACCCCTCGGCCGATCTGGTCCGTGTCGTCAACGCCGAGATGAACGACGTCCCGCAGGACGGGGCCGCGATGGGCGAGGTCATCATGCGCGGGAACAACGTCATGAGCGGCTACTTCGACGACGAGGCCGCCACCGCCAAGGCGTTCGCCGGCGGCTGGTTCCATTCCGGGGACCTGGCCGTGTGGCATCCCGACGGCAACATCGAGCTGCGCGACCGCGGCAAGGACATCATCATCTCCGGCGGCGAGAACATCTCCAGCATCGAGGTCGAGCAGGTCATCGCCGCCCACCCGGCGGTGTTCGAATGCGCGGTCGTCGGGACCCCGCACCCGCACTGGGGGGAGCGGCCGAAGGCGTTCGTCATGCTGAACGAGGGCGCCACCGCGACCCCGGAGGAGATCATCGCATTCTGCCGGGAGCGCCTGGCGCACTACAAGTGCCCGGATTCGATCGAGTTCGGGCCGCTGCCGAAGACATCCACCGGCAAGACCCAGAAGTTCGTGCTGCGCCAGCGCGAGTGGGGTGAGCAGGGCACGCGGCTGGGCGGCGTGTAACACCCCAGGGCATTCACGGCTTGTGGCTAGCGGTAGGCGGATACGGCAGCGAAGAAGATGGCCATGACGGCGCCGGCGGCGCCTGCCGCGGTGAGGACCGCCTGGGCCGGCCCGGCGCCGGCGAGGCGTGCGGTGAGGCCTGCGGCGAACGCCGCGTTCATGGCGCCGGACAGGGCCAGCAGCAGGGCCGCACGGGTATCGCCGACCACGATCGGGGCCTGGCTGCAGGGCAAGCGCTTCCCCCAGGATGCCGGCAAGATCGTGTGCGTGGTGCGGATGGTGCGGACCGCGGCCGCCGCCCGCGGCATCGCCAGCCCTGCCGACGCGCCTGCAGGGCTGCTGGATGATGACCGGTGGCGGGCGGCGCACCGGGCGGAGGCACAGCGGCGCGCCGGCATCGTCTCCGGCGGGGTGCAGCGGGCCCAGTCCGTCTCGGTGCTGGCCGGGCCGCTGGTGAGAGTGCGGGTGAGGGACGCCGACCCGCGGCGGCTGGGCGTGCACGCGGCGATCAGCGTGCCGGGGGTGCCCGATGAGGTCCCGCCGGAGTACGTGCCGCGGGATGCCGATACCGCCGAGTTCGGGGTCCGGGCCCGGGCGGCGGCGGGGCGGGTTCGTGCTGCTGGTCGGCGGCTCCTCGGTGGGCAAGACCAGGTCCGTGTTCGAGGCGGTCAGGGCGCTGCTGCCGGACTGGTGGCTGGTGCATCCGGCCGGGCCGGGCGAGCTGGCCCGGCCGGATGCGGCGGCTGTGCCGCGGGTGGTGGTGTGGCTGGATGAGCTGCAGCACTACCTGGACGGCGAGCACGGGCTGACCGGTGGCGTGATACGGGCACTGCTGGGCGACCCGCACCCGGCGGTGATCATCGGCACGCTGTGGCCGGACCGGTATGCCTCCTACACCGCCGTGCCTGCTCCCGGCGACGCTCATCCGCACGCACGGGAACGCCAGGTGCTGGACCTGGCCACGGTCGTCCGCATCGACCCGGAGTTCAGCCGGGCGGAGAGGGACAGGGCCCGCGTCGCCGCAGCCAGGGATCCACGGATCGGGATCGGGCTGGGCGCGGCCGGATACGGGCTGACCCAGACCCTGGCGGCCGCCCCGCAGCTGGTCGCCCGCTGGGAGGACGCCCAGACCGCCAGCCCGTACGGGTGGGCGGTGCTGACCGCGGCGCTGGACGCGGCCCGGCTCGGCACCCGCGCCCCGCTGAGCACTGAATTCCTGCGGGCCGCCGCACCGGGCTACTGCACCGGCCAGCAGCGGGCCGAGGCGCCAGGCAACTGGCTCGAGCGAGCTCTGGCCTATGCCACGGAAAAACTGCACGGCGCCGTCGCCGCCCTCAGCCCCGCCGGGGACGACATCATGGACCGGGTCGCCGGGTACACGATGGCGGACTACCTGGACCAGCACGGCCGGGACGCGCGCCGCACCAAGACGCCACCCGACACCGCCTGGCAGGCCCTCGTCGACTTCCATCACCCCGAGGATGCCGTGCGTATCGCCGAGGCCGCCGAGCACCGGGGCCGGTACCGGCACGCCGCCTGGCTGCTGCACCGGGCCGCCGAGCGCGGCGACGTCGAGGCGATGGTGAGGATGGCCGCCTGCTGGAGCGGACGGGGCGGCCGGACGAGGCCGCCGCCTGGTGGCTCTCGGGTGCGGCTGGCGGTGATGCCACGGCCATGGTCCACGTCGGCGCGCAGCTGGAGCGGCAGGGCCGCGGAGAGGAAGCACTGCGATGGTGGATGGCGGCCGCCGATGCCGGCTCCCAGGAGGCACCCTGCCGGGCGGCGTACCACCTGGAGGCGGCACGAGGCCGATGGCGGCAACTCCTACGCCCTTGAGGAGATCGCGGCGCTGCTGGATCGCGAGGGTCAAGAACAGCAGGCACGGCACCTGCGAAGGTACGGCTGGGAGCCGGACGGTACGATCGCCGGCGCGTGGCAGGCGCCGGTCCCGCCCGCGTTGCGCGTTATGACCCTCCGGGCCCCTGACCCTCATGGCGAGAACCACACGCAGTGATCACAGATCCGCGGCCGGGCCTCACGGCGGGCTGCTCCGTCTGCCGCGCTCGGCGAGGATTTCCTTGAGGCGCCGGGCGTTGGTCTCGATGTGGGAGCGGACCTCTGCGGCGGCGCGGCCGGGGTCGCCGGAGCGGATGGCGGTAAGGATGGCTTCGTGCTCGGCGAGCAGCGCGGCGGGGTTCTCGTACTCCCGGTCCGCTACAGAGAGCACCATCAGGTAGAAGCGCAGCTCCCGGGTCAGCTCGGCGTAGAACTCGTCCAGCCTGGAGCTGTCGAGCATGGCGACGATGGCGGTGTGGAACGCCATGTCCGTCTCCACGATCCGGCGCGGGTCGCGGGCGCCGGCCGCTTGCGCCAGGGCGTCGAACGCGTGGCCGATGGCGGTGAGCTGTCCGGGGGTGGGGGCCCGCGACACCGCGGTCGTCTCCAGTCGTTCCCGCGCGGTGTACAGCGCGTCGACGTTTTCCGGGGTCGGGGAGATCACGACGGCGCCGCGGTTCACCTCGTAGCGGACCAGTCCGCTCAGCTCCAGGATGCGGACCGCTTCGCGGACCGTGTTGCGCGCCACTTTCAGCTCGGCGGCGATCGCGCTCTCGCGGAGCCGGTCGCCGGGGGGGAAGGCACCGGCCAGGATCCGCTCGGACAGGCCGTCGGCCACCTGCTGGGCGGTGGTGGACCGGCGTACCACCATGCCGTCAAGAGCTGACATGTGCACAGCATAGCCAGATGAAGGCGCTTGTGCATCACAGTTGAACTGTTATACAGTTCAACACATTATGGAGACCATGACCGGCGACGTGGCCGCCGGGGTCAGCCCGCACCCACCCGGAGGAAACTGACATGGGCACCGACCTGGACCTGACCCGGTACAAGGCCCTGAGCTTCGACTGCTACGGCACCCTCATCGACTGGGAGGCCGGCATCGCCGCCGTCCTTCGTCCCTGGGCGCGGGAGCAGGGCCTCGACCTCGATGACGAGGAACTGCTGCTCGCCTACGCCGGCAACGAGGCGGACGTCGAGCGCGAAACGCCCACGGCGCTGTACCCCGACGTCCTCGCCGCCGCGTTCCGCCGCACCGGCGACAAGCTCCGCAAGCCGGTCAGCGACCAGTGGGCCCAGCGGCTCGGCCAGTCGGTCCCGGACTGGCCGGCGTTCCCCGACTCCGGGGAGGCGCTCGCCCGGCTGGCCCGGCACTACCAGCTGATCATCCTCTCCAACGTGCACCGCGACGGCTTCGCCGGCAGTAACCAGCGGCTGCGCGGAGATTTCGCGGCCATCATCACCGCCGAGGACGTCGGCGCGTACAAGCCCGCCCCCAGCCACTTCCGTGCCCTCGACACCAAGCTCGCCGAGCTGGGCCTGGACCGCAAGGACCTGCTGCACGTCGCGCAGAGCCTGTTCCACGACCACGTCCCGGCCAAGCGCGAGGGCCTGCCCTCGGTCTGGATCAACCGCCGCCACGACCGCCGCGGCTGGGGAGCCACACCCGAACCGTCCGAGGAGTGGACCTACAACCTCGAGTTCACGTCCATGGCCGACTTCGCCGACGCCGTCGACAAGGCCTTCGGCGACGCCGCCGGCCGCAGCGCCTGAACCGGGGCAACGGCGGGTTTTGGCCATGGCCCGCCGCGCGGCCGCCGCATAATGTGGCCCTCTGGGCCTGTTTCCCGATGAGCAGGGGTGAGGAGCCATGAGCAGCTTGCATGATGACGTCTTCGCCATCTCCCCAGATGTCCGCTACGTTGCGGTCGCTCATGGCCAGCAGGTGGATGCACGATCACGACCGGGCCTGCGGCACGCTTCGGGCAGCGACAGCGACCGGTACGAGGAGCTGCTGGTAAACCCGGCCTTGCTGGTGCTGGCGACACAGCGCGGGAACATCGACTGCGGGGGGCTGCGGTACCTCATCGTCGGTTACGGTCATTTCCACCAGCTGGTCGTGCCCGCCGCTGCCGGGCACGTCTCCGTTGCCTTCGAGCTCGCCAGCAGCCCGGCCGATCATCTTCAGGCGGTCTTGGGGGTCGTGGCCCGTCACGAACGGGAAATCACGACGGGATCAGGAGCTGGCTGACTGCTGAACTTCGGTGTACTGGCTGCGGTCCAGCCGCACCACGTTGTCGTAGCCGCTGTCCGGTGGCGCTGCGACGTCGGGGTACTGGCTGCCGTCCGGGTGCACGATACCGAAGCTGCGCCCGGACAGCAGCTTGCGCAGGTGACGCATCCCGCTCATGCCCGCCAGCGCGACAGCTACGACAGCGGCCAGGACCGAGCCGCCGAACAGCGCGAGCCCGCCGGCGACGTGTCCCAGCATCATCATGACCACTCCGGCCAGCAGGGCCACCGGCACGGCCGCCACCAGCAGCAGCGCGAGCAGCGTCAAGGCGATCACGGCCCTGGCCGGCCTGCCCGGCGTCCGCTCCGCATACCAGCCGGTCATCACGCTCACCTCTCAAGACCCGGAACTCTTCAAGGGCCCAGGCCTGCCCAGATAACACGATATGCCGTGTCCTCTAGGTCAACGTCCCTCCCGGTCAGGATCATCCCGTGACCGTCCGGCGCGCTGACCGCGGCCGGCCGGCTACCAGCCGACCGCCCCGTCGGCGAGCTCACGGATCAGGTCGGCGTGCCCGTTGTGGCGGGCATACTCCTCGATCATGTGGACGTAGATCCACCGCAGCGAGCAGGGTTCACCGCGTCGGGTAAGGCCGGTGTCATCCAGGCTGCGGGCAGCGGCCGCTTTCCGGCTCGCCTCGCATTCGGCCTGCCATGCCGCCAGGTCGGCTTCCCAGCCGGCACCGTCGAGGGGGACCAGGTCGCTGTCTTCTATGGCGGGGTCGTACCAGAGGTAGGGCGCGCCGGGCTCGCGCTGGAGGACCCGCCGGAACCAGGAGCGCTCCACCTCGGCCATGTGCCGGACCAGGCCGTGCAGGGACAGCTTCGAGGTTGTCACCGGGCGCGCCTTGCGCGCCTGATCGTCCAGGCCCTCGCATTTGAGCAGCAGTGTCGTCCGGTGGAACTCCAGCCACGCCGCTAGCATCTCCCGCTCGCCGAGGCCATCCATGGACGGCTCGGCCCGCCTCGGGTCCTCAAGGTCTTGAACCATGAGCGGGAGCTTACTGGCTTGCCCGGTTCCTGGTCCGGGCCATGACGTCACCCGGGCTGGTCATCGCCGGGCGGCGGCGGGCTGGTTGCGGCGCGGCTGGCGGCAGGTGGCCGCCCGCGGGGCCGCATCGGCCCGGCGCGGCCGGGCAGCCGCCCCGCGTCGGCGAGCGCGCGGCGGAGCAGGAACTCGATCTGGGCGTTGGTGCTGCGCAGCTCGTCGCTGGCCCACCTGGCCAGGGCGTCGTGGACGGCGGGGTCCAGCCGCAGCAGGATGCTCTTGCGCTCGGTCACCGCGGTTCCGTGGCGGCCGTCACTGGTAGAGGGTGCCGGTGTTGACGACCGGCTGGGTAGCCTGCTCGCTGCACAGCACCACGAGCAGGTTGGAGACCATCGAGGCTTTGCGCTCCTCATCCAGATCGACGACATCCTCGTCCCGGAGCCGCTGCAGCGCCAGCTGGACCATGCCGACCGCGCCTTCCACGATCCGCTGCCGGGCGCCGACCACCGCGTCGGCCTGCTGCTGGCGCAGCATGGCCTGGGCGATCTCCGGGGCATACGACAGCCGGGTCAGCCGTGACTCGATGATGCGCACCCCGGCGGGCGCGACCCGCGCGGCGATCTCGGCGGAGAGCTTGCCGGTGATCTCGTCGGCGTTCTCGCGCAGCGACAGCTCACCTTCCCGGCGGCTGGTGTAGGCATAGCTGGAGGCAATGTGCCGGACGGCGGTCTCGGTCTGGATGGTGACGAACTGGGTGTAGTCATCGACGGAGTAGATGGCGCGGGCGGTGTCGGCGACCTGCCAGACGACCACGGCGGCGATCTCGATCGGGTTGCCGTCGGCGTCGTTGACCTTGGCCTGCGCCGATTCCTGGTTGCGGATCCGGGTGGAGACCGCGATCCGGCGGGTGAACGGGTTGACCCACTGCAAGCCCTGATCGCGGATGGTGCCGTGGTAGCGGCCGAACAGCTGCACGACGCGGGCCTGCCCGGGGACGACAGGAGTCAGGCCCGCCAGCACGAGGGAGCTGGCGAGAAAGATCAGCACGCAGAGCAGGATCAGCGCCACGGCGGCGCCGTGACTCTGGCGGCCTGCCGCCACGGCAAGCGCCACCCCGGCCAGCACTCCGACGATGCCCAGCGCCAGCATGCGCAGGCCGGCCAGGAACCGGGCCTCGTGCTCGGTCACCTGCCGGTCAGGCTGTTGCGGACCTGCGGCGGCTGCGGTCTGGGTAGCCATCTGGCGCTCCTCCAGCTGACAGGGCTGATATCAATTTAAGATCCTACTGATATCGGTTTTCTCGGGCAAGGCCCCCCGGCCGCGGCCGCGGTAACACCGATAGCGGGAACGGCGGGGTGAGCTGCTCGTTATACGGCGTGAGAGGAGTTCTGGGCGGGGCGGCGGATTGTCTCGGAGGTTCTCGTGAAGTTCACGGTGGCCACGGCCCTGGGGGCTGGCTTGCTGTGCGCCGCGGTCCTGTCGTGCTCGTCCGGGCCGGCCGGGACAGCGAGCACGCAGGCGCCTCCGGTCACGGTGCTGACCACGGGCGCGGACAACGGCAACGGCGACATCTTCCTGGCCCCGCAGGGCGGCCAGTACGGTAGCGGCCCGGAGATCGTCAGCATCACCGGCAAGGTGCTCTGGTTCCGCCGGCTGCCGGCGGGCACGCTCGCCACCGACTTCCGCACCCAGACCTACCTGGGCAAGCCGGTGCTGACCTGGTTCCAGATCAACCGCGACGGCGGCGAAGGCGTCATCTGCAACGCCCGCTACCAGCAGATCGCCACCGTCAAGCCGGCGAACGGGTATGCGCCCGACTTCCACGAGTTCCTGATCACGCCGTGGAACACCGCGCTGATCCTCGCCGACACGCCCGGCACCGCCAACCTGACCTCGCTTGGCCTGTCCGCGCACCAGCCGGTCAACGACGGCGTCGTGCAGGAGATCGACATCAAGACCGGCAAGCTGCTGTTCCAGTGGGACAGCGCCGACCACGTGCCCTACAGCGACAGCCACGCGCCGATGCCGCAGCCGGGCCAGCCGTGGGACTGGTTCCACATCAACGCCGTCCACCTCGACACCGACGGCAACTTGCTGATCAGCTCGCGCTTCACCTGGACCATCTACAAGGTGAACCTGCACACCGGGGCGATGATGTGGCAGCTCGGCGGGAAGCACAGCACGTTCGCCATCAAGGCCGCGCCCGGCCAGAAGCTGGACAGCGCCGGCGAGATCTTCGCGTTCCAGCACGACCCCGAGGCGCTCGGCGGCAACGTGTACACGGTCTTCGACGACGAGTCCGACGGGCAGTCGTCGCTGTACTCCTCCAGCCGCGCGGTCACGATCAGCCTGGACCTGGCCACCGGCACGGCAACCCTGATCAAGTCCGTGAACCAGCCGGAGGGCCTGACGGCGGGCGCGACAGGCAGCGCGCAGACGACCAGGAACGGCGACCTGTTCGTCAGCTGGGGCGGGTTGTCATACTTCTCCGAGTTCAGCCCGTCAGGAAAGCTGCTGTTCAACGCCAAGCTCCCGGACGGCGTGGCCACCTACCGCGCCTACCGGCTGCCGTGGAATCCGGGCAGCTAGCGAAGGCCCGGGCTACGCCACCGGGATTGCTGTCCCTAGGCCTTCAGGTAGGCGTGGACGACGTCGGGGTCGGGATCGATTCCCAGCCCGGGACCCTGCGGTACCAGGACCCGGCCGTCCTTCGGGGTGAGCGCGCCCCCGTAGATCTGTGCCTCGAGATCGAAGAAGCGCCATTCGATCATCGTGTCGGCCGTTCCGAGCGCGGCCGCCACGTGTATCCCCGCCAGCAGGCCGGGGCCGTCGTAGAACGTGTGAGGCATCACGGTGATGTTGCGCAGCGCAGCGGCCGGGAAGACCTTGCACAGCTCGGTTACGCCTCCCATCTTGGCCGGGCTCGGCTGGACGAAGTCGACGGCCCCGGCGTCCATGAGGCGGCCGAAGTCCATGAGGGCCGGCACGTTCTCCCCGGCCGCGATCGGGATGCCGGACGTCGCGCGGAGCCGCGCGAGGCCGTCGTAGTTTTCCGGCGGCCACACCGGCTCCTCCAGCCACTTCAGCCGGATGGCCCGCAGTTCCTCCGCCTTCGCCCTGGCCTGCTCCACCGTCCAGGCGCAGTTCACGTCCAGCATCAGCGCCACGTCAGGCCCGGCCTCCTCGCGGGCGGCGCGCACCACCGGAAGCTCTTTCTCGTGCAGCTTGATGCTCCGGAATCCGGCGCCGAGCGCCTGCCGGACGCCCGCGCGGACCAGCGCGGGATCGGCATGGGCGTCCAGGCTCGCGTAACAGGCCAGGTCGGCGGCACCCCCGCCCAGGAGCCGGTGGAGCGGAGCGCGGGCGGCCTTGCCCGCGATATCCCACAGGGCGGTATCCACCGCGGACAGGGCGTGGGTCAGCGGCCCGCCTCGTCCGAAGACATGCAGCTTCTCCTGGACGTCGCGCATGAGCGATGCGATGCGGGTGGCATCCCGGCCGACGCACAGCGGCGCGACCAGCTCGCCGATCGCCCGTTGCGTCACCGGGACCGCCGCGAACCCGAAGGCCTCGCCCCAGCCTTCCCATCCCTGGTCGGTCGTCACCTTGACCAGCAGGGAATCCACCGCGGGCAGGTCCTTCGGACCCCAGGCGGAGGGCGCGGACCTGGTACCTGGCTTGAACGGGATGCGAAGCGGGAACGTCTGGATCCTGGCAATGATCATCGTCGGCTCCCCCGGCGTAGCGGACCGGCCGGCATGACACGCCCTCCCCTCTCACGGCTCCGCAGAGCCGTCGTGACACCCCCGGCGACCCAGGCTCGGTCCGTCAGCCTGGCCGCCGCGGGCCCGTTCGCCCGGCATTTCACGGTCTACCTGACCAGCCGCAAGCCCGGCCTGGCGCCGGGCAGCACCATCGCCGGCATCGCCGGTGACTACGCCGCGGCGATCGAGCAGGACATCGGGGCGCCGGTGATGCTGCACGGCACCTCGGCCGGCGGGGCGGTGGCGCTGCAGCTGGCGATCGGCCACCCGCACCTGGTGCGGCGCCTGGTGCTGGCCGCGGCCGCGTGCCGGCTGTCACCGCACGGCCGCCGCCTGCAGGCCGACGTCGCGCGCCTGGTCAGGGAAGGTGACCCGCGGCGGGCGTCAGCCCTGCTGGCCCGCTCGCTCGCGCCCCGGCCGCTGCGCCACCCGGCCGGCGCGCTGGCCTGGCTGGCCGGCCCGCTGGCGGTAGATGATCCGGCCGACATGCTCACCACGATGGCGGCCGTGCTCGCCTTCGACGCCGAACCCGGCCTCCACCGGGTGCGGGCACCCGCCCTGGTGATAGGCGGCAGCGCCGACCCCTACTACTCCGAGGACCTGTTCCGGCTAACCGCCGCGAGGATCCCCGGCGGGCAAGCCGTGATCTTCCCCGGAAAAGGCCACCTGTACGCCGGCGGCTCCAGAACCGCAGCCAGCATCACCCTGGGATTCCTGCTCGGAGGATAACCAAAGCCAAAACGCTCGGACAGCCGCAGATGCGGGCGATCGCACCAGACGCGACGCTGCATGAACAGGCTGTTCAGCCCGGCCAGATGTTGAAGCGTCACCGTTCCCGGCGCCATGGTCTTGCCGCATACTGGTCCGGTGGAACCGGCAGCTGATTCCGTCGGGTGGCAGATCCGCCCCCCCGCGGTCCGCCGCGGGCGGGCACGCCGCCCGCGGTTCACAGGGCCATCCGACCAGGCCCTGCACCGGCTGGCCGGCTGGTATGCGATCGCCCTGCGCCTCGGCGGCGCGGTCTTGTTCACCGCGGTTGCCGTGCTGGCCGCAACGAAGCAGATCTCCGGCTGGTGGCTGGGCGCGTTGCTGACCGCGCTGTGCTTGTGGTCAGCCTTCTTCACCTGGCGGGTCCGGCGGTCCGGGTTGGCGTTGACCGTGGTACTGGCCGACGCCGCGGTCATCTCGGCCCTGGCGCTGGCGCAGCAGCACGTGGTCCCGGCCGTGCTGATCAAGGACAGCACGACCTGGATGCTGCCGCTGGCCTGCACGTCGGTGTACATCCTGCAGATCGCGCTGCGGCCGTGGCTCGGGCTGCCCGCGGCCGCGATCGTGGTCATAGCCTATGGGCTCGGCGCCGACCACCCGGCCGATGCCTGGCTGCTGGTGGTGGAGACGATCGTCGCCGCCGGGCTGGTGGCGGTGATCCGAGGCGGTGCCCGGCGGGCGGACGAGGTAGTCGCCGCCGGCCTGGAGACCGAGCGGCGGATCCGGGCCGAGGAGGCGCGGCGCGCTGACGAGCGAGAGCAGCACCGCCAGCTCCACGACACCGCCTTGTCGACCCTGACCATGGTCGCGGCCGGCGCCTTCGCCGAACCGTCCCCGGCGCTGACCGCGCAGGCCGGCCGGGATCTGCGCGTGCTGCAAGGGCTCGCGGGCACCCCGGCCGTGCCGGGCGGGCTGGCGCCGCTGACCGACCTTGGACCGAAGCTGGAGCGGGCTGCGGCCAGCACCGATGACCTGGCCGTGCGGCTGCAGCTCGTCCCGGTCACGCTGCCGTCTCCGGTCGCGGATCAGCTCGCCGCCTGCGTCGGCGAGGCGCTGCGTAACGTCGAGCGGCACGCCGGAACTGGCCAGGCGGAGGTGACCGTCACCGGCGGTGCGGGCTGGGCGGTGGTCAAGATCACTGACTGCGGCCGCGGGTTCGACCCGGCCGCCACCCCGCCATCCCGCCGGGGCATCCGCGAGTCGATCACCGGGCGGATGCTGGCGGCCGGCGGCCGGGCCGCGGTCTCCAGCCGTCCCGGCGCGGGCACGACCGTCACCATGAGCTGGCCGGCATGACCGCCGTGCAGCCGGCGGCGATGATGTCCGGCCGCTATCAGCGGGCCTTCACCATCTCCGTGGTCTTCCTGGTCGCGGGCTGGCATCTCGCCGGAGCGGGCGGGCAGCTGCTGCATAACCGGTCGGCCTACGGCTCGTTCGCCTTCCAGTGCGCCATGTGGCTGGTCATGGCGCTGGCGATCGCCGTCGGCTCAGTCCTGGTGCTGCGCGGATCGCCCGGCTGGCGCCCGGCCTGGGCGGTGGCCGTGACCGCGCTGGCCGCCAGCACGGCCGCGGCGGCGGCCAGCCCGGCCGGCCTGATGCTGGCGGTCAACTGGTCGTGGGGGACGGCCGGCTGGACGGGCGTGCTCGTGCTGCTCCGCCGCCGGTTCGCCGAGCTTGCGTGGTT
>Ga0335081_10003329_pt1 | contig 25264 bp, 27 predicted proteins | sample Lox_Sample_35_FD_206713 | JGI IMG/M metagenome (GOLD analysis project Ga0335081, IMG submission 206713) | Soil microbial communities from Loxahatchee National Wildlife Refuge, Florida, United States - Lox_Sample_3.5 | ecosystem: Environmental > Terrestrial > Soil > Wetlands | place: USA...
TATCCTACAGTTTCGTAGTCGATTTGCGGGTCAAATGTGTATGGACCACCAGGAACGTTTTCAACGACGTTTATTACTCCAGCGTTAGTCACCTTACTAGACGCCGAGTATAGAGCGTATGGCTGAGAGGAAGAGCTTACAACTACCGTGCGTTCAATTGTTGTGCAGTATGTCTGGTTTGTCACTGAATTCTCTGTCACGATGGTCAAGCTCACAGGATAAAGACCCGTTTGGCTGTAAGTTGCTTTGACGGGGTTTACCTCTGGATTGTTAGTGTTGCTGTTTGCTGAGACAGTTTGATTAGCGCCGTTGCCGAAGTCCCACACGTACTCACATATGATTACGTTGTTCGCTGAGGGTGCTTCGAGGTAACCGCCGGTGAAGTATGCTGCAGTGTTCACCGTTACAATTGGCTCGTTTGGATTCAACGTAGTGTTCATTGAAATTACAGGGACTGATATTACTGGGGCATTTGAGGAACTGATCGAAGGCGATATCTGAATCGTTCTCACGGCGTTATTTGTGGAAGCGACGACGTTGCCTCCTGATGTCTCCTGAGCTGTCACGAAAAATGTTCCACCGTATTGATAGGTGTGACTCGCTGTTGGCGAACTTGCTGTCAATCCAGTTGCGGATTGTCCGTCTCCGAAGTAGATCGTGGCTTGTCCATTTGATGCAAAGTTAGATAGCGTAAAGGTTATGGCTGTGCCTTGAGTTGTCGACGACGCGCTGGCTTTCAGTGTAAACCCGCTACTGCTGCTGCTGCTTGTTGACTTCGTGGATTCATAGTAATATACTCCTGCTCCGATTGCTACAATCAAAATTACTACTAAAATAATTGCCCAGATTGCTTTTCCTAATGCTCTTTTAGACATATGTTTTCCCCTTTCGCTGATTTTTTTTATTATAATTATTTTAGTGAAAGGTATTTTACCTTTCAATATTTAACATTTGCGCTAACTCGCATATGCCAAAAAATTACGGAAAAAATATTTTACATTGACATTTTTATGTTTAATGAATTTGTATTCGATTGAACTTTATTCAGGAATTTTGCAAAATTTGACATTGCAGTGTGGCCTGCTAAATTTCAATCAACAAAACCAGTCGTGCTTCTCAATAAGGAACTTAGCGTTCAAACAGTGAGAGCCAAATGGAGTTTTCTGCCCTGCCATTTACTTCAGCCTAAAAATAAAACTCGCATTCAATAAGGTCAACTGCTTAGTCAACACCAAAATAGTTTGTTGCATGACATCGGCGTTTCGCAGGAGGCAAGACAAAATATTTATCCGATTATTTCGCCAACTCCGGCTTTTTCGCCGACCTGAGTCACCTTTATTTTCACGTGGTCCCTCGGCTTGGCTTTAGGCACCGTTATAATGTAGCCTTGGATTTTTGACATTCCGTCTCCACTTGGACAAACATCGGTAATGTTCACTTCCAATTCGTCACCCAAGGCAACTGGGGGTTTCTTCTCAACGTGTTTAATCTTGAATTTTCCCCCTCGAACTCTTCTATGGACCATGCAGAGACCTTACCTTGTCCTGTGTAAACAAAGTTAACCGCTTAAGTCTTACGCAGCTCATTCTTTATTTGTCACATTGTTCGAGGGCGCTGCATGGTTAGTTGTTTCAAATTGTGTTAAATTTTTTGGGTTAATGAGGATTGGGTTATCCAGTTTCAAAAAGTAAGCAAAAGAGGGATGTGTTCCCTCTTGGCTGGGAGGAAACTTCCTCCGTTTTTTAGTTAGGAGCTCTCCTTTCTCCTTAAAAAAAATATGTTCATTCATCGCTTAAAAGGCATATTTCATTATCAGGAATATATCCAGAGACTGCCCTGTTAGGGTGTAGCCAAATTAAAGGATTACAAATTAAAGGATTGAACCGCCATATTCTGCCCAAAGCTTGAGAGCAAGAATGAAAGACTAAGGATAAAAAAAGTCTTAAATCTGAATAGCGTAGAAATAAATCTAACGCATATTTGATTGTGAATTAATTGCTTGTTAGAATGGCGGCTCCTGAAGATTCAGAGCGTATAGCTGAACTTTACCGAGACTTAGCCCTTTTTCACGTTTCTTATCACTCGATATACCAAGTTAAAGAAAACGTGTCCGAGCTGTCTCTTGTCCTCATAAAAGATAAAATCGAAAAGTCAATATCAGGAGACGGGCTTGTGCTCGTAGCCCAAGACGACTGCATAGTTGGTTTTTTGAGTTGTTCCATCACAGAGCGAACTAATCCGAATTGGCAAGTTCACAAGACTGGTCACATAGGGCCAGTGTATGTAATCTTAGAATATCGTCGTCGGGGAATCGCTGCGGCACTCATGAAGGAAGCTTTGAAATGGATGAAAAACCGTGAAGTTGAATACGTTGACCTGAACGTTGATGTCCAAAACACCGCAGCTGTTGCAGCATGGACTGCTTTGGGGTTCAAGCCACACCAGTACAACCTCATCCAAAAATTATAAGCATCTGGCTCATGAGCTTTTGAGTTGTTTAGGAAAACTTTTAGGAGAAACTAGCATTAACCCTTCATAATGAGGATTGAAGTCCAAAAATCACTTCTGGGCCTCAAAAATGAGTATCATGAAAAACACTGTGGTGTTGGATGGTTTATAAAATTTTCAAATTCAAGGACGGAAGAACAGCGACGCTGGATTGGTTAGAAGAAGACGACTTACCAGAACTTGTGAAAGCACTTAACAGTGTAATCCGCGAGGACAAATTTCTCTTGGTGAATACCGAGATAATCGGCTTGGAAGAAGAACGAGAGTGGTTCGAGCGAAGTACGAAAGCAGGCATGCGTTACTTAGCAGCCAGGGTCGATGGCAAAGTCATCGGGGGTGCAAGTATTCATCCTTTCACTGGCAAACGCTCGCACGTTGTCGAATTCGGTATTTTCATCCGCGATGGCTATCGCAACATGGGGTTAGGAACAGAACTTACGAAGACGTTTGTCGAAATTGCCTGCAAAAGCCGGTTCGAAATCATTCAGCTTTCCGTCTACACAACAAATGAACGAGCGTTTCATGTTTACAAGAAATGCGGTTTCAAAGAATGTGGCAAACTAACACATGATGTTAAGTTTGCAGATGGAACCTACGCTGACAGAATATTAATGGAGATACCTTTGAAATACTGAATTTGACGCTGGCTTCAACTGCTGTATAGATGAGTCTGCTGACAGAGCAACAGAAATTTTTAACCTTTCGCTGTTTGCTTCAACACAGTTTTCCTAGCAAAAAAACCATAACGATTGTAGAAACCAAAAGCCTGTTCGTTTCCAGCAGCAACCTCAATTATTTTGGCTACTGTACCATTCTCATCCATCCAAGCCAAAACCATTCTCATAAGATTATCTCCAACACCTAAACCTCTATAATTGGAAGCAACAAACAACGATTCGATTTCACCTGTCTTGTCCTCATCAATGCTGCTTACGCAGTACCCGACGTTTTGGCCTGTCATAACATCTGAAGCAACATCCACTCTTAATTCGGCGCTCGCGGCTTTTTTTAGCCAATAAGTCTTCCTTTTTTCAAAAGTCATTTCAACGTAATCCTGTTTGAAACATGGGGATAACTCAAGATGATGTTGATTCAAACTTTGCCAAAGCGACCTAATACTATCTAGTAAAGCTTCATTGCCACAACTGTACCGTATTTTGGGCTTATTCTGCATGTCTTCACTTACCAACGAGTACTGATTGTGGGAACTATTGTCCTTTAGCGGTTTTTGTCAGTATTTTTGGTTCTTTCCATTCTTCTCTGAGAATGCTGTACAAAATAGAGTCTCTGAGTTGTCCTCTGAGGAAAAAGGGTTTGCGTATTGTTCCTTCCATCTTGAAACCTGCTTTTTCCAAAACCTTCTGTGAACCAACGTTTTTCACATCAGTTTGGGCTTGTATGCGCCCTATACTGTTTGAAAGAAACAAGTAGTCAACCATAATGTTGACGGCTTCTGTGCAGTAGCCTTTGCCTCTTTCTGTGGGAACCATGAAATAGCCTATTTCCAATTGGTTTCCTGCAGGATGAATTACGTTGAAATGCCACATACCGCCAATTCTGCGTCCATCTTTGTCTTCAATGAAGAATTCGGTTTCTTGAAACTTTTTTTCTTCATGATTCTTCTCCATCTCTGTTCTGGACATCTGCATAAGAGGATTGTATTTACCGAAAACCTCAGGGTTGTTATACCATTCTGCGAGAAACGCCAAATCCTCTTTCTCAACAACTCTCAGATTCACATTTTTGCCTTCAAGCAACCTGAACACCAATTCAAAATAGTTAAGTCGGTTCAGCTATAACTTTTTCGCAATGAGAGTTGACTGCTATCTGTCCCTATTTCTCTTTGCTAATGAAGCCTTACTGAAACGTCTCCTTGCAATAAAATGGATTTTGTAACTATGAAAACTGGGTACCTGAGTTTATCACAGACTTCCAAAATATTCAAAAAACACAAGCTTTAACGACTTAGAAACCAAAAACATCGCTGCCGGGTGGCACTTCCCATGGTTTTACTATAGCGGGGCAAGGGATGAGATTTGCGCCCTCACTGCAGTGGAAATACGATCGCTTCCTCATCATATTCAAAAGCATAGGTTAGGAACGATTTCTTTATTGGAGTTAAGGCAAAAGAAGCTCCATTAATATTCTGTCAGCGTAGGTTCCATCTGCAAACTTAACATCATGTGTTAGTTTGCCACATTCTTTGAAACCGCATTTCTTGTAAACATGAACAGCCCGCTTGTTAGTTGAAAATGCAGATATTTGAATAATCTTAACACCGCTTTTTCTTGCAGCGTCTATGAGTTCATTTATCAGTATTGTCCCAAGCCCGCAGTTACGGAAGCCTTTTGCAATATATATTGCGAATTCGGCGACATGCGCTTGCTTACCTTTGAAGACAGACATGCTTGCTGCTCCAATTATTTTGCTGTCTACTTTGGCAACGAGATCGCGCATTCCAGCTGCTCTGCTTTTCTCAAACCACTCTGGTTCGGAGTCAAGATCGGTTATTTCTTGATCCATCAATAGATAGGTTTTTTCTCTAACTACGCTGTTTAGAACCTCAACAAGCTCAAGCAGGTCTGTCGCTTCCAGCCAACTCAAAGAAGCCGCTTGCCCGTTGTTCAAAGTCACAGTCTTAAACTGCAAACGAAACACTCCTTTACCTCTTGGAGTAATTTACTGATAAAACCTCCTATAACTACTCAATGTTAGGTAAATATTCTGGTTAATCCAAAAAACTGTTAGCACCTAACGTATAGGGAATTGTTAGAAGAGCTCTGATTAAAATTTGTTTTTCAAATTATTTTTTTGTTTTTCTTTCTTTGAATCTTCGGCTATCTTCATTTTGGCAAGTTCAGGCTTTTGAATGTACAAAATGATTGCGTTCGCGTGACCGCGTCCGAGTTCGAAGTCCCCCTTGAGCCAGGCAAGTAGCTCACCATATTTTGCTAGACCCTTCTCCTTTGCCAACGTTTGGAAATACTCTGGGTCATTGCCAGTCTTAGCCTTAACATTATCTATGTAGGCTTTGTATGTCAAAGTTTTCACCCAGTAAATACGGTTGAACGGGCTGCTTAAAAAATTTGTCAATTTAGCATTTCCGATCTCTGCAATAAACAAGGGTTTGCGAAACCAACCCATGAAAGCGTGTCATTCGTTTCGTATTTCACATCGAAGAAAGTGAAGTCCGATTTTGGGAGGGGGGTGGATTTGAACCCTGGAGCAGAAAGATTTTGGTCCCGTTTGATTTGAAGGAATAGCATACTATAGTTTTTTAAAGTCTTCCAATGCTTCCTTGAGATCCATTGCTGCGTTGAAAGATAAATCATCAGTGTCATATTCAATTCTTTTTAGCCCCTTAAGATTTAGAGGCAGATCTATTTTTCTCTCAACTAACAAAACAACTTGCTTACAATATTTCAGGTAAGCCGCATCGATTTCAGAGGTGACATTTGAATTAATAACGTACAGTCCGCTGTACCTTCTCTCCTGTTCGGCGGCAGCGATATTTATTATTGCACAATCACATTCCTCCATAACTCCAAATTTATTGTTAGGAATCGGCACGGTTGTTTCTTCCTTATCACCCATTACATAGTCGTAATGAAGAAAATCTAACATTTTCATTATTTGGTCAGAGACTTGGGTTCTGCTGTTAGATATGAAGACCCGAGGTTTCAGTTCTTCTTTTTGGGGCTCATTTGGCGTTCTTTCAGTAAAAGTTGCTGTTTTTGTCACTTGGTCGTCTGGCGTATATGCAGGTGCAATGTCAAACGTAACCTGTAAACGGGCGAGGCTCTGAATCCGATCAGCATAGCGCTTATTCACTAGTTCATTTACGCGTAGCAACTCAAGTTCAATTTCATTATCCATAGCCATTATTTTTCCCTCAGGGGCCTCGTTATCATAATCGAATGCTACTATTGTGCCCTTTTGTGCTCTTCCCTTTACTAACACTTTGACAAAAGCTTCAACCTCAGCCAAGCTGACGGGATCAGATTGTTTAATCAAAAGAGGTTGACCTCCCTCGGTAAACCCATTCACTCCTGAAGATGGGTCGCTTGGCTTACCTTTGAATTTTTTGATTACCCATGCTTCGAAATCACGGGATGAAATTCTTCTGAGACTCTTTTCGTTCACACGCTTCTTCAAAACAAATACAGACGTGACTACAACAGCAACTGCTACAACCGCCACAATTCCAACGATGAGGAATAGGGCATTGGAACCTCCAAATATTGATGCTTTGGTTGGGGTTGGCTGTATTGTGGAGGTTGGTGTTGATGTTTGACAATAAGATATTTGTGAAAGGACTATAACTGAAAAAAGAAAACACGTTACAATAATGGCTAAGAGCAATTTTTTATTCATATTTTGCATCCCCTGATGTGGATAGTGGTTAACTCCCGACCATAGGTAATTGCCTACAGTGATTGGAAAGTTATTGGCATATTGCCTTAAAAAACTATTGAGAAGAAATTTGTGTCTCAAATTCACCTGTTAACGTTCGTCATCAATTCTTATTCAAAAAATAACGAGCATAGATATGGACGCGTCTAATTCCGCGGAAAAATGCCCCCTTTTTACATTTTCCTTATGTTGATGCACGGGGTGGGATTTGAGCCCACGAACCTTGCAGTTGGCTGCCAGTGACAAACATTTAGAATAAAACGGTCCACAAAGTAGGCGTTTCTTCTCATAAAAGATTTACATTCGTTCACCGATAAATACAAACAGGCGCTTGAACGGCTGAAAAGTTTTCGGTTTCACCGCTAAAGCTTAGGTGTAGGACAAATCAAAAGGAGATGACTGAGCCTTGACAGGACCAAAATCTAAACGGGGCAAGAGCCCTCTTCGAGTGCTCCGAAACCGCAACTTTACACTTCTTTTCTATGCTGGTGCCGCTTCTACAGGCGGGTTTTCCCTTGGACAGGTGGCCCTTACGTGGCTGGTTTATGTTACGACTGGTTCAGCACTTGACGTCGCCTACGTTGCCCTGTCAAGTACGGTAGCATCTGTCCTACTCAGCGTGATCGGCGGTACCTTGGTTGATAGACAGAACCGTAAATGGCTGATGATACTCTCTGATTTGCTAAGAGCCCTTGGGCTTGTAGTACTTGCAGTGTATCTATATTTTGCAGGATTCAGCTTGCCCCTCGTACTGGTAGTCTCATTTATTCTGGGCACTTTCTCAACAATTTTTAACCCAGCTCAGAGAGCAGTGATTCCATCGATTCTTAAATCTGATGAAGTTGCTGACGCTAATGGTCTAGTGCAGGTTGCAAATTCGGTCTTCCAATCTGTAGCAAGCGCGGCTGGCGGTGCTATAGTGGCGACAATAGGCGCTGTGGCCGCTTTAGGGATTAACGCGACAACATTCGCCATCTCTGCTGTACTTACCATGTCTATGACTCTTGGTTCTCTTGTGAAACCCAGTCTGACAGCCCTTAATGGAGAAGTTCGCAAAGGTTTTGTTTCTGACGCCGCCGACGGAGTCAAATACATAACTTCTAACAAGGGACTGCTGTACCTGACTGTTTCAGCCGGATTTATCAACCTATTCTTCGCCATGATAATACCCTTTGTTGTAGTCTACGCCACGAATGTGCTGAATGGCGGCGTGGCTGTTTATGGCTCCTTGCTTGCTGCTTTTGCTGTAGGGATGGCGCCTGGCGCGCTTCTTGTGGGAAGAACCAAGGCGGTTGCTTACGCAGGCGTTGTCTGGGGAGGCACTGGGCTCTTGGCGGGAGCGGCATTACTTTTGTCAGCGTTTACTCGAAGTTTCATCGTTGCGTTTGTTCTCTTTCTCGTTGTCGGGGTCATTTCTGGATATGCAAACGTAACTTGGCTCTCTGCAGTTCAGCTTATTGTGCCCTCTGAAATGCAAGGCAGGTATTTCGGCGTTGACCAGCTGGGGAGTTTTGCGGTTATGCCAGTCGGGCAAGTTTTAGGTGCTTTTTTAATCCAAAGCATGAGTGTTAAGACTGACTTTCTAGTTGCTGCAGTAGGGATATGTGTAATTTCCCTTGTGTTCCTTTTATCGAAGGATATGCGGGCGGTTGGCTACTCAGCAGAGAAATAAAGAAAACTAATGTGGGTAAAGTAAATTGAGGTTGAATTAGGTGAATACGCGGGGAAAAATGCAGGCGTTTTCTGATTTGCTCAAACCTGAGCTCCCATTAGCAGCGGGTATTTGCGTGATAGCTGGCGAAATCATTTCGTCTGGTTACCTGCCAACATTTCCTCGGTTACTTCTGGGTTTTCTAACAGGCTTCTTTATCTCGGGAACGGCCATGATTACTAATGATTACTTCGACTTATCTGTAGACAAAATCAACCACCCGGACAGGCCGCTGCCATCGGGGCGAATCACCGTTTTTGAGCTAATCCTAGTTGCAGGCTTGTTTTCTTTTGCTGGGTTTCTGGCGGCTGCACTCTTGAATTTAACCCTGCTCCTTGTAGCTTTCGTCATATGGACAATTGGTCTTCTTTACAATTGGCGGGTTAAGGAAACGGGGCTGCTTGGGAATATGGTGGTTGCTTTTTCTGTGGCCAGCACTTTTGTTTTCGGAGGGCTGGTGGTAGGCGGTTTGTTTAATGGTATTGTTTGGACTTTTGGTAGTTTAGCGTTCTTGTTCGATTTGGGCGAGGAGATTGCCGGCGGTGCCATGGACATTGAAGGCGACAAGCAACGGCATGCCCGAAGTCTCGCAATTCTTAAAGGAAGGAATTTCGCTTTGAGGGTTTCGGGGTTGCTGTTCGCTGCCTTTGTAAGTTTGAGCTTTCTTCCTTTTTTAGCAGGTTGGCTAGGCAACCTTTATTTTGCTTTGGTGACAGCCTCGGATCTAGGCGTTGTTTACTTCACCTTTAGGCTGTTAACAAACCAGACCCCGCAAGAAGGAAGAAAAAGAATCCGCGAACTCTACCTCACGCTAACAATCCCTGTCATAGCTATTGTAATTAGTCGGTTGATTTAAGGAGAGGAACCTTGGGAGATATCGAACCGTACTGTTTATTTGGAGGTTGAGCCCAACCAAAGTGAATTACCCTGCCTTTTATTTGCTAAGAAGAAGGAAATAGCAAGAAACAAGCAGGATACATGCAGAAAAGTGCAGGAATGGAATTTGAACCTCACCGCAGATGAGATGTCACCCGCATCCTCATTTTTTAGGCTTCCAGTAAAAATTTCTCACTCAAATTAGTCAAATTCTTTTTGACTACCCTCTGTTTTTACGTGACTTCGTGCGCTACCCATTTCTCGTCTATCCAAAGACCGGGGGTTTCCGCCCTAAGACCCCATGACCGAACTGTCCATATCGAATCTAGAATTTGGTTAAGCTGTGTTGCTTTTTCCACGGGATTTCCGGCGCAGTCATGATGGCCAACAATTACGATATGAACCGAACCATGTTTCCCCGTAGAGATTTCAACTCTTCGTATGATAGATTCAATGGTCGACTTATCCGTGTTTTCAGCTAAAACCCTGATTGGGCCAGGCTCCGTAATCATATCAACGTAATCTACCCTGTACTTTTTACGGATGTAGTCGATAACTGGAACCTGCGTTCGCCCATCCATACAGTTAATAGCGGTAGCAAAACTTCCATGGCTCATATACTTATTTGCCTCATACACTCCATGGTTATTACTTAAGTTAAATTTAACTATAGTAAGGGTCTGAAAACGAATCAGATATACAAACAAAGAAAAGTGAACTTTCTCCCAGCTATTTTGTTTATCATGGTGCAGGGGATGGGATTTGAACCCACGAGCCAATGGAGACATCACCGCAAAACCTCTTTTTTTCTTGAAAACACAGGCAATTCTTATAATCCTTTTAATGTTAATCATTGTTAGGAGAATGTCTGTTTTTGGTTTCAAAAAGAAGATCGGGGATAAGACGGTTTTTCTATGTGATATTTGCGGTCTTGGATACTCCGACAAGAAGACTGCTCAAGAGTGCGAGGACTACTGCAAAGCTCATCCTGGTTCTTGCAGCGTAGAGATATCCCAGAAGGCTGTTTATTTACCAGAGAAAACGCAAATTGCGAGAGCAAAAACTTAAGGCAAGATAGCGTTAATACCTGATTGGAACTGATAAGATGTTCAGGAAATGCCCGTCGTGCGGTCGGCTGCTCCACGCCAAGGAGGTCAAACGTGATCAGCTCGAAAACCCTTATGAGGTCCTAAGCGCCTGCAGGCAGAGGAGGCTTCGTTTACGAACGCATCGAAAACTTCAAGGTCACCTATAAGTGCAAAAGCTGCGGCCACGAGTGAACGGACGTAAGCGCGAAGACCCTCAACGACCACTTGAGTTCCCTTAAACTTTAGGCTGCATTCGAGGCTTTTTGAAAGCTGGACGCCATAGGACAAGAAAAAATTTGAAATTTATTTTATGTTTTCTATAGGTTCTGAGAAATTACTTCATTTGTTCGGCGTAGGGTTTGGATGTGCATAAGGAATCAACTTATGCGACTCCTATGAAAGAAGACCAGACGAAGGTCAGTCGCCCTGAGAATTCTCATATCCACCCTTTCAAACCTCTTTATGGCTAATCCTCTATACCACACTGATAAGTTAACTTGCGCTATTTCAAGTCAGTTTATTTTTTTGAGAAAGTGAAAGGTTGCATAAAGGCAAAAATTATCTGGGACATTTTTTTCGCAGCTTTGGTTTTCCTTAATCTCGATCGCAAAATGTGAGTGCAATAATGCTAGATTTTACGTTTTGTTCCAGAGCTTCCTTGACAATACAAAAGTTATATAAGTGAAACGCTGCGCTGTGGTTTTGAAGCATCTTCTTTGCTTCAATTTAAAGAAGGAGAAAAAGAAATAAAATGGAAATTCTTAAAACAAGACTTGCAGCAATAATATTTTCGATATTCTTCATTGTATCAATGGCGATGTCATCAACGCTTGTACCTGCAGCAAACGCGCATACTCCAGCATGGAACATTACAGATCATGCCTACATCTCTCTTGCACCTAACCCTGTAGGTGTTGGCCAAACGGAAACAATCAGCATATGGACAGCCCAGCCTCTGGCTAACGCCGGTCAACAAAACAACATCAGAAAAGAAAACTACAAGCTAACCATCACTGCACCTGACGGAACAAATACCACGCAAAGTTGGGCTGTTGTCGCTAACCCAGGTGGTGAACAAACAACTACTTTCGTACCTAGTTCGGTCGGCACTTACACGGCGACATTCGCTTTCGGAGGAATGACATATCCAACTCTAGCACAGGTAACTTCCGCATTTACACTTCCAGCGGCAACCATTGCTTCAATTAATGCTTATGCAGGAGATATTTTTGAACCCAGCACCACAAGCACAACTTTCGCTGTACAGCAACAACCATTAGGCGAAATTTCTTCCGCTCCGCTTCCGACGGCTTACTGGACTTTTCCCATAAATGGCCAGAATACAAACTGGTATAGTGTCGCATCAAGTTGGCTAGGTCAATCGTCAGCTCAATTAGGCTCTACATGTGAAGGTGGCTATCAACTTTTCCAGAACTCAGGCACAGGACCATCCAGCGGCCACATATTGTGGACAGACCCAATAGAGTTCGGTGGAATTGTCGGAGGATCAAACACTGTAGTACAAGGTGCATCTTTCTATTCAGGAAGTTCATACCAACCCAGATTCATCAACTCAATAGTCATGGATGGATATCTCTACTTCAGAATGCCCTTCGGAGGAATCGGCAGCACTACCGTCATAGGGTCAAACGGATTAGCTTACGGGGGATCTTACGTTTGCTTAAACTTGCGCACCGGACAAACAGTATGGACGAACAATAATCCCTATTTCAACCCCACGTGGGGGCAACTATTTAATGAAGTCGACCCTAACCAATCTGGTATCATCCCGAGCGGTTACTTATGGCAAGCTTTCACCCTGCCCACCGCAACCCCTGTAGCTCCTGTCACTGGCGAAGAAGCGCCAACTACGATGCCTAATGTAACGTGGATGGCTTACGATGGATACACTGGAAACTGGGAATTCAACATAACAAACGTTCCGCAAAGCTACAGCATCTACGGTACAAATGGCCAACTGCTACAAGAACAGACCATAATTTCGGCATACGATTCAAGCGGTAGCCTGCTAAGATACGTCCTCAACTACAATACTGCCACTGAATCTGGCTGGCTAGCTCTATGGAATACGACCACACTGATTTTCAACATTGCAAACCCAGGAGGCCCATATAGGCCAGAAGGTCAAGTAATCAATGGAGCTGCTAATGCTGTATATGGTAGCACTCCAGCTACCGCGTACCAGACTGCATATCTTTGGAACGTGACAATCCACGCTAATCTAAACGGACTTGTCATCAACGCTACCGCCGCCACAGGAGTCTCAACAACTGGTCCAACAATCAACGCGGTTATTCCTGGTGACATCATGATGGGAACAAGCAGTGGACTATCGGAAGCCGTTGGTCCTCAGTTCACTCCAAACCCCTTCACAATGTGGGCAATTAATCTCAACGCAAGCAGAGGCGCAGTAGGAGCGGTACTGTGGGTTAAGAATTACGACGCACCAGATCCAATGACAAACAATGCAAACTTAGGAAGCTACACACAAAGAATCGTAGATATAGATCCAACAACTCGCGTAATCACAATGATGATCGGAGAAACTCTGGAGTGGCTTGGCTACAGTTTAGACACTGGAACTCTGTTATGGGGTCCAACAACAACAGTGTTCAATCAGGGCTATCAATTCTTCGGCAGTGGACTAGGTATTGGACAAAATGCTGCTAACGCTTACGGCAACATTTACGTTACCGGCTATGGCGGAGAGGTATGGTGCTATAACACAGCTAACGGAAATCTTCTTTGGCAATTCGGTAACGGCGGCGAAGGCAACACCACAAACGACGGAATTAATTCACCTTGGGGTCTTCTACCAACCTTGATATCTTGCATTGCCGACGGAAAGGTGTACGTTTACACCAATCAGCATGGGAACGGCGCTCAGTCACCATACTATAAAGGCGAAATGTTGTACTGTCTCAACGCAACTACAGGCAACGAAATTTGGTCCGAAGAATTCCAGGGTGGCGACAACGGTGGCCCAGGATATCCAGTGGGTCTCGTTGCATCCGGGGAATATGTGAACTATAACATGTATGACAACCAAGTTTATGCCTTCGGTCAAGGACCAAGCAAAACCACTGTCACCGCACCTGACCTAGGAGTAACAACGGCCACACCAATAACGATAACCGGTTCAGTGATGGACATTTCGGCTGGCACAACGCAAGCTCAACAGGCAGCAGACTTTCCAAACGGTGTTCCATGTGTATCGGATGCAAGCGAAAGTCAATGGATGGAATACGTTTACATGCAGCAGCCAATGCCGAATAATGTAACAGGAGTTCCAGTCACATTGTCCGTCTTGGACAGCAACAACAACTACCGCGTAATCGGCACCACAACAACAAACGCCTTAGGCGACTACGGCTTTACATGGAAACCTGACATCGCAGGCAACTACACAGTCTATGCCACGTTCGCAGGCACAAACGGTTACTACCCATCATCTGCATCAACATTCTTCTACGCAGGCACACCAGCAGCAACAGCGGCACCAACAGCTACACCGCTCACAGGCTTAGCTTCAAACACAACCCTCATGTACGGAGTCGTCGCCATAATCATCGTCATAATCATCATCGGCGCAGCAATTCTACTCGTGCTCACCAGAAAACGGCCATAAGCCAAAAGACGCAAAAAACAAACCCCCTTTCTTTTTTATTCATTTAGCGCGAGACAAGGAACCAGGGCTTCAGAAAGCTCAAGAAAAAAAGCAGAAAAAAAGTCGTTATCGCGGGGATCCTTCTCTTTTCCTCTACCCAATTTAATCTGTTGAAGGCGGCGGAGGAGACGGTGGAGGCAGTGGCGACTTCTGACGTTTTCTAAGAGCCAGAATAGCGGCTGCCGCAACTGCAACAAGCACTACTGCGATTACCAAGGGCGTCGTTGGAAACCCTCTGTTCGAAGTCGAAGGCGTGGAAGTCGATGTGGAACTTGTCGAAGGCAAGGAGTCAATCTGCACCGCGTAATTCGCGATTTCATTCGATAGCGCAGGCGTGTTGTCTGCAGGTGTAGCCCAAAACGGAACTTCTGCTCCGGGCGCAAGGGAGTTCGCCAAGTAACTTGTGAAGTTCAACGCGACCACCATTCCAGCAGCGTTATAAAAGGTTGTGACAACCCAGACATCGCCTGCCGTTTCGGTACCGTTGTTTTCAACGTATCCAACGACGGTGTAAGTGTTGTTGTTCAAGATGGAGCCAACAGAGCCTCCGAACGGGATAGCAAGGCCAGAGTACTGAGCAGCCGACGTATCCGTGACCGAAGACACCGAAACTTTGACCGACTTAATCGAAGAAACCCAGCTCAAGTCACCTGTTGAACCGCTTGCAGGGGTGAAATCTATGTAGAAAGGAGCTTTCTGCCCAGGAAGCATATGAAACACAAAAACCGTACCCTTCTCCTCAGCAAGGACGTTTCCGCCGAAATCAAGGGCTGTTCCCTCGACGGAGGCATCGCCAATGATGTTTGACCCCACGTTCTGGATTTCTCCGACTATAACCAAGTCGCCGGGTTCCGTCGAAAGATGCGTGTTTGATGGAGCAACGTACCAGTTGTAGCTGAGAACCTGAGCGTGCGAATCATCGCTGCTTTGTGCCATCGCGAAATGGTTTCCTATTGATGTGGAACAGCCAACCAACACGACTATCAGGAAGCTAATCAAAAGTGCCTTTTTCTTCAAGGATAAACCGTAATCATGGAGTATCCCCTTCTCTATTAAATTTTGGGGAAATCCTCGCCCGAAAATAGCGCGATGATAGAAATGAAAAACATTGACATTTCTTTTTGAAGAATCAATAAATTAGCAAGAAACAAGCAGAAAACAAGCAATGGTGCAGGGGGTGGGATTTGAACCCACGAACGCCTGCGCGATAGGGTCCTAAGCCCTACTCCTTTGACCAGACTTGGAGACCCCTGCACATGTTTTTGTTGATTCGAGTATTCTTTGTCTTGCTAATTTATTAATATGAAGTGTTGTCTGCGGGCAAAAGCGAAACGCTATTGCATTTTTTAAGGGCAAGCGAAAATCGGAGTATCTTTTGTTGCAAGGCATTTTTCATTTTCAGTCTACTCTCCACTGCTCTGAAGAGTCGTTTCCGATGATACCTTAAAAGGCAGAACGGTTTACTTTGGTTTCCTCGCTGGGTTCCAAAAGGTTGGATTTGGTAGGTGTGTGTTATGTCGGAGGATCAAGGGAATTTAGATGAGCTAATAGTGATGGAGCGTGAAGTGATGGCTGAATTGAAAAAGATGTTCAGTGATCCGGCGCTTTCAACTTTGGAGAGGGTTCGGGTTGCCAATGCTCTTGCTTATCACGCTGTGGTTTTGAATAGGCTTCAATCGAAAAAAGGTGAGGACTCCTTATTTGATGAGGATAATTTGGGCGACTTTGTTGCTGGAGCCCACTATGCAAATGGGCCGATGCGTAGACGGATTAGAAGGGACTTTAGGGATTGGACGAGACGAATTTCGTTGAAAAAGTAACAAGCGACTTGGAGTTTGCAGCTTCGGTATGTGAGGGTTTACTGCAGAAACCTAAAGCGCTGAAACAGCTGGTGGCCTACAAAGAAGTTACTGACAAACTCATCAAAGACCCAGTGTTTTTTGCAGTACTAATGTGCGGCGACAAATGGCTTACTCAAGCGCCTGAGCACCAGAAACTTCTTCGAGACGTCAGCTCAAAACAGGTTGCGGTCTGCGGCAGAGGATGGGGCAAGAGCCGTGTCTTTAGCCGAAAGAATCTCTGGTTACTCTACACTAAACCCAAAATAGAAAGTTTGATAGTCAGCAGCACCCAGCGCCAATCGATGATTATGTTTGACTACTGCTACTCAACCATCATGTCTAATCCGCTGCTTAGAGAGATGGTTCAAAGACCCGGAACAACCCACACAATAATAAAATTGAAACCGCCCTTAGGTGGCCGATTAGTCGCTTTGCCCTGCTCAAAAGACAAACTTAGAGGATACCATCCGGACTACATCTTCATCGATGAAGCATCGATTGTCCCAAGCGAAATGATAACAAGCGAAATCATGATGATGCTCACAAAGCCTAAAGCAAGCTTAATCATGGGTGGAACGCCTATGGGGTCGGACCATGTTTTTCGCAAAGCCTTCCTAGATTCGAAACGTTACAGCGTGCATCATTATGCAAGCTACCAAAGCCCCCTTGTCAGCGAAACGCAACTCGACGAGTGGAAAGAAGTAATGACCCGTGAAGAATGGCAACGTGAGGTTGAGGCAATGTGGGTAGAATCCACGCATACGTTCTTTTCTATGGATCTGATTGTGGGCTGCGTTGATCCTGACTTAGGCGCATCCAACGCCTATATTGAGGACATGGAAACCGCTAAACCTGAGCAGCTTAAAGGACAATTTTACGCTGGCTTAGATCTGGGCAAACAAATCGACTACAGTGTATTGGCAATTGTGCAGAGGTTTGAGGGCGGCGAATTAAAGCTTGTGCATAAACGTCAACTGCCGCTTGGTACCAACTACCCACAAGTCATCGGCTACGTAGCGAGGGCAAGCCAAATCTTCCATTTTGAAAGAATAAACGTTGACAAAGGCGGAATAGGCGACGCCATAGTAGACGAACTACGCAAAGCCAACATCTACGGTGTCGAAGGTATCTTCTTTACCGACGTAGAAAAAGAAAACATGCTAAACACCCTTAAACTTTTCATGGAAAAAAGAATGCTCAAGATCACGGCAGATGACAAAGCGCTAATCGCGCAAATCAACGAGCAGCAATACGAGTACCTGCAACCTAAAACAGCCCAAGAACGCATACACCTCAAATTTTGGCATCCGCAAGGAAAACACGACGACCAACTGATGGCTCTAGCGCTAGCTTGCCGTGCAGCCTCAAGAGCAGCGCCACCCGGTCGAGGCGCCTTTATGGGCGGAGATTGAACAGCAATAAACCAAAAACAAAAACAGTATGGAATAATTTGGAGGAGGAAAAAATATGGGAAAAGTACTTTCAGTTGGAATATTAGAGTTTGAAGGAGAAAAAATACCGTATTCATATTGCAGAGGTGAAAAATTACCAAACAGCGACGAATACAACAACTACATAGAAGCAAATTATGGAGGCCGCATATGCATCGATGACCACGGAATCGGTCTACAATATGCAATAAATTTGCTGAAAAATGAAATTTCAATTCGCAAATCAAATCAGAAAGGTCTCCGATCGGGGAGGTAGGTTCTCTCTTGTGTGTACAAGCCGACCGGTCGGGTCAATGTCGGTACACTTTGGCGGTACAGTTTGGCGGTACAGGTGGGCACGTGTATGCCTAAGATGCGTAAATCGTACAGATTCAGCCCTCAACTCTACGAAAGCTTCAAAGAGTTAGCGTCAAAAAACGGTTACACAGTGACTTCTGCATTTGAAAAGTTCATGTCCAATTCGCTTGAATATGGGCTTGTTTTTCCGTCTGCCCCGAAAATCGAAAACGTGGAGGCTGAGGCCCGTGTTATGCTTGCTTGGCTCAAAGACGGCAAGTATTGGGTCAGTCTCGGAGACAAAACAGAAACCAGTACACGTGGACGCCTTTTACAGCTGTTACCAGCGGTTGAGGATGCTGATTTGAGGCTGGATATTGAAGAGGCTCTGAAGAAGAAGCCTCAGGCATAAAATAATCTTGAAGGTGAGAAAGATGAAAGATATTTACTTTAAATCAGCCGAGAAAGTGCATGAAATAAATGAAAAGTCAGATAAAACAGCCCTCAAAATAATTAAAGAATTAGGGCTAAAAGATAAACAGCAAATAAGCGACCATGAACTCTTCACTATAGTTAAAGCCATATACCCTGACGATTACGACTTAAAAATGAACATCTTATACAATTGCAAGTATTTGTCAACCATTTTTATTGTCGACTTAAAGGCTGAAAGAAACGATGACGATTTACTAGAAGACGAATAGTAGCGGAGGGAAGAAACAGATACAGAGGAAAGAACCGAGCCGCAGGGACACCTTTTTAGTTTTGCCAGCTTTTCGACCGTAAGCATTTTATTGGCTAGCAGCGTTGTTTCACCGATACAGACATACGCCTTCGTAGCCTAGCCCGGTGGGGCGTTACCTTGGTAAGGTAATGGTCGCGGGTCCAAATCCCGCCGAAGGCTCCACTCAAAATTATTGGTTGGTGATTTTTTGATTAAGGTTTTGAGGATTTGTTGGCAGAGTTGGGATAAAGAATTGATTGAGCAGCTATCTCTAAGCATCAGTGATGGTGGTCTTTCTGCCGTGGGAAACATCGTCAATGAGGGAAAGAACAGTTTTGTTGCACGCTATAACTTTACCAGCGACATTTCATGGGTTACCAGAAAACTTAACGTAGACGTAGAAAAAGCAGGAAAGAAAAAAATGCTCAACTTGGAATCTAACGGCAAAGGCCAATGGGTCAGCAATTTTCAACCTGCACCACATCTTCATGGAGCACTAGATGTCGACCTATCAGCTTCCCCTTTTACCAACACTCTGCCGATTTGCCGACTAAATCTCAAAGAAAAGCAAACGCAAGAAATACAAGTAGTCTACGTCATGGTTCCCGAATTAGAAATTTCCCTCAAAAAGCAACGTTACACTTGCATAGTACCTCATGAACGGTACCTGTTTGAGCAGCCACCGGATAATTTTAGCCAAGAGATTTTGGTAGATGAAGACAATTTGGTTACAGTCTACCCAAAATTATTCAGACGAATAAAGTGTTAAATCGAAAAAGTAAGGCTACTGTAAACAACCGCATTCTGGGGCAATTCGGTTGCCCCTTTCTTTCATTGACAATATTTGAGTCGCCGTATATGTTCTGATGATAAGCCAAAATCAAGCAAGCCTGACTCCCTCTTTCCTCCCCAGATTTTGGAAGGCCTTGGCGACGGTTTAGCGAATGTGAAGGTTCTTAAATGCTTGTTTGTGGGATTTGAGCACGACGGAGATTATGGTGCTTTGGACGCCTTTGATCTTCAGGATTTTCTTATGCAGGACGTTGCGGAACTCTTCTATGCTTGAAGCCGAAACTATGGAGACAATGTCACATTCGCCTTTTACATCATAGATCTCCTCGATGTTTTCGACTTTTTCGAGGGCATCAATAACTTGGGTCTTCTGAGTGGGATCGACAAAAATGTTGACTGCGGCCTCGAATCGATCGTGAATATTACAGGATTTCATATTGGTCATTGGAAACAGTCAAACGGTTAAGGTATCTTTTAGGCATTTTTGAGAACTGAAGTGGGCTATTTTGCAAAGCGGGGCGGGCTAAAAAGCTGATCACGAAATGGGCCCAACATAGAAAACTAAATTGAATTTTTACCATTTGTTTTTTTTAGTTGCGATGATTAACTTAATCGTGAAAAGGCCTTCTTCGTTCCATGGGAGCAAATTTCTGAAACCCCTGGTTGGCTGTTCAAGCTAATTTACGGTTGGCAGATTTATTTCGCTGGCTACTCTTAAAAGCTGTTCTGCCAAGAACTGCCTTACCCAATTAAGCGCCAAATTACTTTCTGAGCAACCACTTGCCAACCTGTGTTCGGCTAAATGATTTTCTATAGCGCGGTTCATGGCTTTCACATCGGGCAGCACCAAGATTTCAAAACCGCATGCACATCTGATAGTTCGCATGCTTTTTTTATGAGAATCCAATCTGCTTTTGAGGTCTTGATCAAAAGTGAAGTTGATTTCTTGAATGCCTTTTTTGACCATGACCTCTCATTCCTAACTTTGCCAAATTATTAGAATAATATTCGTCTGCGATGGATATAAAAAATTGTGATAGGCTTGGCACAACAACATGCTAACATTTCTGTTTATTTATGCAGTTTTAGATTCATTCTCAGTTATGAACTAAAGGTTTATCAATAAAATGATTGATTTCTTGAATTAAACAACCGCTGAGTAGTCTGCTTTCGCTAATTAAGCGGCAGATAGAGAAACTGCCGAATTAGCAATCTCGGTACACTCACTATCAGAATCCTTGAAACAGCACACCCTGACCATTTCTTTCATATGCATATAGATTGAAATTCATTTTTTTGATTCAAAATACGCAATTTGCCAATTGACTGGAATCAGCAATGTCAAAATAGCAAAAAGTTTATAAAAAAACATTCCGTTATTTGCAGTGGAAAGACCACATGTGAAATTGGAGAATCGTGAAGCACCGAAGGTAAGACGGTCAAAACTAGAAAGATACGTGGACATCCTCGATGTATTGACGAATAAAGGGCCACTGAAACTAACACACATTATGTCCAAATCTAACTTCAACAGCAACATCCTCAAAGAGTATCTGGACTTTCTAATCAAACAAGGCTTAGTAGAACGAACGGTGAGAAAGAGACACACAGTTTTCGCAGTCACTCAACGAGGCACAATCATTTTAAGGTGTTTCCGGGAACTCATGCAAGAAATATCTGCCATACAAGAAGCATAAACTCGAACGTGGGTCCGTCGTAAAACGGGGAGGCCATAGGATAAGTCAACCCATATTTTATCGTATTTTATTTGTTCTGATGATAAGGTAGATTCAGGCGAGCCTTTTTCTCTAAACTCCCCAGTTTTCGGAAGGCCTTTTCTAACAAAACTGAACAAATCCCGCCAACGACTCCACAACCACAGATGTATTTTTTCTGTCAAAACTGAATCTGATGTCCCCAAGTGCAGCTGGCTACGTAATGTTTTTTACTTGTTTGTAGCGGAAGCACCAGACTAAATGGTCGTTCACCAATCCAACTGCCTGCATGAAAGAGTAGCATACACTGGGACCGACAAACTTGAAGCCTCTGCTCTTCATCTCCTTGCTCATGGTTTTGGCCTGCTCGTTTTCGGGCGGCATTTCCGAAAAAGATGTAAACCCGTGGTTAATGGTTTTGCCGTTTACGAATTTCCATACGAAAGTGTTGAAGGAGCCAAATTCTGTTTGTATTTCAAGAATTCGTTGAGCGTTGTTTATCGCCGAAAGAATTTTGGCTTTGTGTTTTATTACCCCGGGAGTTTCTATGAGCCTGATAACATCGTCTTCGGAGAATTTTGCGACCTTGATTGGGTCAAAGCCTTCGAAAGCTTTTCTAAGAGCGTTCCGTCTCTGAAGAATCAGGGCCCAAGATAAGCCAGCTTGGAAACCCTCGAGGACTAAAAACTCAAAGAGCTTCTTGTCGTCATGCTGTGGAACACCCCACTCTTCATCATGATAAGCCGTGTAGAGGGGATCTTCTGTGCCCCAACATCTTTTCAAACTCGAGGACATGTTAGAGATTTTGAACAGCCTATTGATTTAAGGGTTCCGTCAGGTAAACCTTTTCTCATAGTGCATATTGGCAATGTGTTTATTTATGCGAATGGTCCACAGTTTTAAGAGATTTCGTGTGTGTTTCACGGAAGGAGAATTGGATTGAAACCGGCTTTGCTCGTTATAGATGTGCAGAACAAATTCTTCAGCTATAGTCAGGGTTGCTCAGATTCGCTGAAGTCTGCTATCGAGTGCATAAACGCGGCCATAGATCTTTTCAGAAAAAAGAGTTATCCAATTGTCATTGTACAACATAAAGATGTGGAACAGGACCTTGTACCTGGCAACACAGGTTTTGATGTGCATCAGAATGTGAAGATTGGGCCTCAAGACATTTGCATTGTCAAGAATTATGGCAACTCTTTCAACAGGACGGAGCTCGCGGAAAAACTAAAAGGACTCGGAGTTGACACCGTAATTGTGTCAGGTTTTTGCGCAGAGTTTTGTGTCTTATCCACCTATAGAGGTGCTGAAGATCTCGATTTCAAACCGATAATATTCAAAGGCTCTCTTGCATCGGATAACGCAGAACACATCAGATTCGTGGAGGAGATTTCAGAAACAATCTCTTTTGGAGCATTGAAGACGCTGCTCTAAACCAATCTTTTGAGAATAACCATATGAGGTGTCAATGTGAGGAAGCATTTTAAAACAGTTGATGAATACATTTCTTCTTTTCCCTTAGACATTCAAGATCTTTTGCAGCAGGTACGGCGAACTATTCGGGAAGCTGCTCCAGACGCTAGAGAAGTGATTAGTTACCAGATTCCCGGTTTCACATTTAGGGGCAGCTTGGTTTGGTTTGCCGCGTTCAAAAATCACATCGGGTTTTATCCAAAAGCATCAGGCATAGAGGCATTCAAAGAGAAACTGTCGGCTTATGAAATAAGCAAAGGAACTGTCAGGTTTCCCCTTGACAAGCCGATTCCGTTTGGCTTGATCCAGGAAATAGTGCGGTTTAGGGTAAGGGAAAACTGCGAAAGCCATTAAAGTCAAGATGCCCCAAAGCCACTGAGCATTTTAAATATCTAAATCGCCTATTTGTTATTGGGGAGGAATGGTGGTGGAGTTACAGCGTTTGTGCTTTAAAGAGTTCCCCGACCAGTGCATCGGATGCCCCGAATACACTGAGGTACGTCAAGATCAAAGCTCTGAGATTGCTTTCCTCGCAGGTATGAGCACTTTTGTCTTGCCGCAATTCACAGGCAAAATAGTAAAAGAATGCAAAAGATACCACAAGCGCAAAGTCGAATACATAACATAAAGATCCATAGAAAGTTACGCCGCATCAACGAAAACCCTGCAAACAAAGGTCCAACTGATTGCCGGGAAGAACTGATTATCTACTTTGCACGCTAAACACTTGATTTCATTAAAAACCGAATTCGTAGTTATGGCGTCGATATTTAGAACCGATTTTGATCTGGGTTAGAGAGCTCCGATGGGGTTTTGGTCCTTTCTACCGAAACATTTGGGGGATCAAAACCGGTTATCCTGCATGGTTTACCTAAAAACTATTCATGCAATTTTGAAAAACCTTCTTATCCCAAGACAGAGAGTATTTTTCAGAACACGGAGGGGAAAACCATCAAATTCGCAGCAAAACAGGAAATCTCCATTTTAGCCGCGGTCCTCGCCGTCTCCTTTCTAATCAGGCTTGCCTTGTTCCCGCTTAAAGGCTACACTATCGACACGAACGACTTCCTCGCCTGGTTCAACATATCTGCAACACATGGAATAAGACCCTTTTACAGTTCAGCGGGCTTTGCAGACTACCCGCCGTTTAACGTTTACATTTTCTGGTTCTTCGGCTCCATTGCCAACGCGGCGTCAAGAGTCGGCATCAACCCTGCCTACATCGTAAAATTGGCGCCCAACATCTTCGATTTGGGTACGGCGGTTTTAATCTTCTTTTTTGTCCGCAAACAATCAACTTTCAAACTTGCGTTGGTGGCAACGGTGCTGTACACCTTCAACCCAGCCGTAATCTACGACGCGGCCGTCTGGGGGCAATACGACGCCATCTATACATTCTTCCTCGTGTTTTCCCTGATGCTTGCGCTGAGAAGCAGACCCAAGCTTTCCGCGGTAGCCTTCGCCCTTGGGATCCTGACTAAGCCTCAGGGGATAGCTCTGTTGCCGCTTGTGGCGTTTCTGATTTACAAGAAAAACGGGCTCAAAGAGCTGCTTCTTTCCGTTGTTGCTTTTGCTGCAACGGTTTTCGTGGTTATTCTTCCTTTCAACTGGGGAGGTAGCCCAATCTCTTTTCTAACCAACATCTACTTTGTGGCTTACAGCGGGTACAAGTACACTTCAATTAATGCGTTCAATTTGTGGGGTTTGATTTCGGGCATGTGGGTGCCAGACGGAAACCTTTACATCGTAGGGTGGGTGCTTTTTGGGGCCTTCGCTGTTTTTACTCTTTACTTGTTGAACAAGCGTTTCAAAACTTCAAATGATTGGATGGCTGTTTATGCCGCGTTCATGCTTCTCTTCGCGTTTTTCATGCTTCCAACAAGAATTCATGAACGGTACCTGTTCCCAGCAATGAGTGCAATGGCGTTGATGGTTCCATTCATAAAAAGGGCAAGGGCAATCTACGCGGTCTTAACAGCGACTTTCCTCGTCAACGAAGCCTACGTTCTGTACTGGCTAAACAAAGCTTATCCTGGCGCTCCCAACTTGACTGGTGACCCAGTGGTTTTGCTGGTGAGCGCGATTAATTTATTAATGCTCATTTACGCTTCATTTGTGATGTGGGACGAGAGGGCATGGCTTAAAGCTGAACAGCCGCCGCCCTTGCCACCTGCCGAGCGAGGTGAGCCAACATGAACTTTGAATTGAACATCAACAAGAAAGATGTAATAACCATCATTTTAGTTTCGGTAGTTTTCTTCGGCATAGCTTCATGGAACGTGGGTTCAATTCAGTATCCCGTTACAAACTGGCAATCCACTCAACCAGAAAACTTCTATGTCAACCTCGGCGGAATGCAAAACGTTCAAACCGTGTATTTCTGGGTTGAAAGCGGCAACGCATCCGTAACGATATATTCTGGGTCTCCTGGGAACTGGACTTCTGTCGGAAATTTAATTCTTCAACCCTTAGCTACTGATTACTCAGTTTTTGAACCATGCAGCATTAATGCAGTTACTCAGTTTTTGAGCTTTGATGTTCAGCCAACAAATTATGATTCTCGACCTGATTTCTATTGGAGTGTTCCCAACCCTTCTGATCGGCTGCCGTCGCCTTTCATTCAAATCTCTGAAATTGGTCTGCAAGGCCAGAACAACAAGCAAATTCGGATCTTGGCAATTACAGGCGAAAACACAACAGACCCAACT
>Ga0335081_10003331_pt1 | contig 25261 bp, 24 predicted proteins | sample Lox_Sample_35_FD_206713 | JGI IMG/M metagenome (GOLD analysis project Ga0335081, IMG submission 206713) | Soil microbial communities from Loxahatchee National Wildlife Refuge, Florida, United States - Lox_Sample_3.5 | ecosystem: Environmental > Terrestrial > Soil > Wetlands | place: USA...
GTTTTTTTCGTGTGTCCGGTCTTCCGCATTTTCTGCTGCAGGAGAGAGGAGACATCGTCTCTGAGATCCTGCCTTGTCAGGCGGTCGTACTCCGTGGCCTCCGTGTAGCGGACAAGGGAGGGGGCCGTGTCCCTTGTTGCCTCATACAGCTTCCTGGCGCAATCCCGCGCCTCGGCGAGTGGATGCGCGGCAAGGCGGCGGATCATGAGTTCCAGATTCCGTGCGTTCACCGTCATGCCGAGCTGTGTCTCCGTTGCGAGCGAGATGACATAGCGCGCGTCCTCCTTGGCCCAGCCTTCGAGCACCCCCCGGTTGGCCGGGCTCGCGGCGAGGTCGCTGTACTTCGTAAATATGTGAGGCGTGAGTTTCTCGAAGAGCCTGTGGTAGAGATCGTTCTGCCTGTGGATGGTGTCAACGAGGTGGCCGCCCATCCTGGTTGCGCTGATCTCTTCGGGGACTACGAAATCGTCCTTCAGCTTTACATAGCGCTGCGATTTCTCCGTGTAGGAGCACAGGCGAAACTTTTCTATCTCTTCGACGAGAAGCCGGGAGACGCCGATGACATCGATGTTGAAGACGGCGTGCTCCGCGACTGAGCTGTGTCCCATCTCAAACACGATGTTCTCGTTTGACTGCCTGGCCTTTTCCACCTCCTGCCTCGCCATAGCCCGCAATTCATCAACTCGCTTCGGGCTGCGGCTGATCCTTGCGTACGCAGCAGAGATCGTTTCGGGCGTGAGGTTCACGGCTTCCGGGCGGAACCGCTGGAATTCACGGATCGTCTCGATATCAAGATTGTAGCCGGCGAGGATGATCTTCATAGGATTACATTCTCTACCATCTGACGAGTTCGACGTTCCCAAGCGTCCGCCCGAGGAATCCTTCACCTATCGTCTGAAAATGATAAGGCACGTCGCTTACGAAGAACATGTACTTAGGCAGGGCCTGTTCGGCATTTCCGAGGTTCATGTCGGCAAGGAGGCTTGCCGTCATCTCGGCCATCGCCTCCGCGGAATCGACAAGGCCGATATCTGGTCCCGCGATCTCCTGGAGGAGAGGCTTTATCAGTGGATAGTGGGTGCATCCGAGGACGAGCGTGTCGATGTGCTCTGCAAGAACCGGCCGCAGATATTCCTGCGCGGTGAGCCTCGTTACAGGGTGATTCCACCATCCCTCTTCAACGAGAGGTACGAACAGCGGGCACGCCTGGGAGAATATCCTGATATCCGGGTTGTGGCGATGGATGGCGCGCGCGTAGGCATTGCTGTTAATGGTTGCCGGCGTGCCTATGACGCCGACGCGTTTGTTGGTAGTCTCCGCCGCCGCCTTCTTCGCGCCCGCATCGATCACGTCGAGAACGGGGACGGGAGAGAGGCCTTTGACGGCCTGGTAGGCGACGGCGGCCATTGTGTTGCACGCAACGATGAGGAGCTTCACGTCTTTCTTGAGCAGGAAATTTGTAATCTCCGTTGCGTACTGCGTGATCGTCTCTGGCGACTTCACACCATACGGCACCCTTGCCGTGTCTCCGAAATAGATGATGTTCTCGAAGGGCAGCCGCTCCATCAGGGCGCGAACCACGGTGAGTCCTCCTATGCCGGAATCGAAGACGCCGATGGGATGGCTGGAGATGGGATTCATCAGTCACAGACCTTTCTTTGTCGGTTTCCTACTTAGCACACGCCTTCGAAAAATTAAAGTCCAGAATCGCATGTTCGGACAATCTCCTGTTGAATTTACGGAGCAAATAAGATATTTTTTTCTTGAGTTGCTTTATTCCCAGGACAAATCCCCGTAAGGAATGTCATGCACACTTCAAGGATCGAGAATATTCTCTTCTTTGCAATCATGGCGGTCGTCTTCCTTCTTTTTCTGTTTCTCCTCCGGCCGTTCTTTTTCCCCATATTCTGGGCTGCAGTCATCTCAAGCATCATGAGGCCTCTCTATAAGTATCTCAACGGGAAACTGGCCAGGCCCAATCTTTCGGCGTCCGTCATATTCGTGATCGTCGCCGTTATCATAATACTCCCGGGAGGCGTCATCGGGAGCCTGCTTCTGGGGGAGTCCATGCGCATGTATGAATCCCTCGATCAAGACGGCGGAAATATCGACAGGATAGTGGGAAGCGTTGCCGGTCTGATAAAGAATAATTCCTACGTGGCGAGACTGCACATCGATGAGCAGTTCTGGGCGGAAAAGGTTTCGGAGATTGCGAGGACTGTTGCCAACTACATCTTCGTCAATTTGAAAGACCTCACCCAGAACACCTTTATCTTCTTTGTCCAGTTCTCAGTCATGCTCTACACTCTGTTTTATTTCATCCGCGACGGTGCAAGGTTCCTGGAAAAGGCCGTCCGGATATTTTCGCTGGGAGAGGGAAGAGAGAGGGTTCTCTACGACCGCTTTGTGGGTACGGCGAAGACCACACTGAAAGTCACGATTATCATCGGCGGTATTCAAGGAACTCTGGGAGGACTTGTCTTCTGGTTCACCGGCATTGAGGCGCCTCTTATGTGGGGCATGGTGATGATATTTACCGCGATTGTACCGGTCGTCGGCTGTTCCATCATCTGGGCGCCCGCCGGTTTGATACTGATGATAATGGGTCACATGACGAAGGGTATCATCATCCTCCTGTTCGGCACCCTCGTGATCAGCATGGTAGATCACTTCTTGAGACCCATACTGATTGGCAGGGATGTGCAGATGCATTCCCTTCTGGTATTCCTTTCGACATTAGGCGGCTTGTCCCTCTTCGGATTTTCCGGCTTCGTCATCGGCCCGATCATCGCCTCTCTGCTCCTCGCAATCTGGGCCATGTATGAGGAATTCTACCGGGGAAAACTTTCGGAAGATTGAGTCGCGGTAGAGGCTTCTATCCGGGAATAAGTTCCGGGCAGCTTACCAGACGAGGTGTGCGACGACATTGATGAGGGCAGAGATTGCCGCTGACATGGGAATCGTCATAATCCAGGCCCAGACGATGTTTCCCGCGACACCCCACCGCACCGCCGTAAGCCTCTTTGTTGAGCCCACCCCTACGATCGCGCCTGTCACCGTATGGGTTGTGCTCACGGGAATGCCGGCCAGAGACGCTCCGATGATGGAAATAGCCGCCGCCATCTCTACGCAAAACCCGCCTGTCGGCTGAAGCTTCGTTATCTTGGTGCCCATTGTCTTGACTATGCGCCATCCCCCGGACATGACCCCCAGTGAAATAACGACGTAACATATAATCACGACCCAGAGAGGGACATAAAAGGTCGATCCCAGCATGCCTTTGCTGAAAAGGATCATGGCTATCACACCCATCGTTTTCTGTGCGTCATTCGACCCATGCCCCATGCAGTAGACAGCCGAGGAGAATAGTTGCATCCTGCGAAAGAACGAGTTGGTCTTATTGAGCGTGGAGGTGCGACTCAAATTCAGGACGAGAATCATCATGAATAAACCGAGCGCCATCCCGATTGCTGGAGAGAGAAAAATAAACAAAGACGTCTTGATGATGCCGTTCCATACCAGGACCTTGAATCCCCCCTCGACGACGGCAGCGCCGATTAGGCCGCCGATCAACGCATGGGAGGAACTGCTCGGCAGCCCGAAATACCAGGTGATGATGTTCCAGATGATCGCCCCGCCCAGGGCGGAAAGGATGAGCACGTTGTTTACAATGTCGGGGTTGACGATGCCGGTGCCTATTGTGTTGGCCACATGGACGCCGACAAAAAAAACGGCGGCGAATTCGAAAAACGCCGCCCATATGACTGCGTGTCTGGGCGAAAGGACTCTGGTAGATACAATGGTCGAGATGGCGTTGGCAGAGTCATGAAAGCCGTTGAGAAAATCAAATGCCAAGGCTACGGCAATAAGAAAGATAACGAATCCCAGGGAATCAGGCATGTTTCAGGACGATACCTTCTATTATGTTAGAAACGTCCTCACATACGTCGATGGCCTCTTCGATGCGTTCGTATATTTCTTTCCACTTGATCAGCTCGATTGCATCCTTCTCGTTTTCGAAGAGGTCCACCATGGCTGAACGGAGAATGATGTCGCCCTCGTTTTCGAGGGTGTTTATCTCCACGCATGCATCGAGAATCATCTTGGAGTTCTTCATGTCCCGCATGGCATGGACGATAAATTTTACACGCTTTATGGCCTCATTCAGGATCTTGGACTGCTCGACGATTGCCTTTGAAGGTTTCTTCACCTTGTAGAGGCTCATCCGCGCCGCGGCGGCCTCCGTCATATCCATTATGCTGTCCATCTTGTTCACCAGGTCGTAGATGTCTTCCCGGTCGAGAGGCGTGAGGAAGGTCTTGTGCATCTTTTCGTATGTTCTGTGGGTGATGACGTCGGCTTCGTGCTCAAGCTCTTTCAGTTTGGCTATCTTGGGCAGGGGATATTCATATGCTTCCACCATGCAGAGAAACATCTTCGCGCCCTCTTCGATCTTATTGATCAGTTCCTCAAAAAGATCGTAGAACTTTTCTTCTCTCGGAATAAGTCGCATTCGATCCACCCTCCATTCGATTTGTGCATGCCATCAATAAGCAAAAGGGCTTTGATCGGTGTTTATTTTACAGGGATCATACAATGGCGAGTGCTATCTACAGGATTAACGCCGAAAATGCAACTATTTTCGGCAGACAAATTCATGTTAGATTTGCTGTGATGAAACTTTGTAATTACAGCGTGTTATCATCTTCCGATGAGCAGGGAAAAATCACGAAAATGTTGCATCCTTGATGATGCGTAGTACAGCTTGATTAAAGGTCAGCCCCGCCCGCTCTATGGCGGCATAAAACCCACCGTCCGGTGAAAGACAGGGATTCGTATTTACCTCAAGCACCCACGGATTTCCTTCTGCATCCACACGGAAATCTACCCTTGCGTATCCCCTGAGGCCGAAGAGACTCCAGCAGCGGAGTGCGAGTTCAGTGAGCTCGGAAAGGAGGTGCCTGTCCGCCTCCGGAAAGGCGAAAGACCTGGGAGTATGACGATATTCAAAAGAATCTTCCACCCATTTTGAAAGGTAGTCAACTACTCTTCTCTTTCCTTGAGGGAAATTGTCAAAGCGTATCTCCGCTGGAGGAAGGACCTCCGGTCCTCTCGCACTCGAGAGGACGGATAGATTAAACTCCCTCCCTTCGATAAAAGCTTCTGCAAAACAGGCCATGCCGAGCATCTTCTGTTGCACAGCAATTGCTTCACTGAGGAGGCGGGGGTCTCTTGCGTCGATGAAGGAGTCTTCATGGAGCCACGCCGAGGCATGTTCCCACACAGCCTTGATGATGTACACGCCTTCGTTAAAACCGCCGCTATCCTCATGCGGCGGAAAGAGGAGAGGTGTTGCAATGCCGGCTTTCGAGAGGATCTTTTTGGCGAGGACCTTGTTGGACGTGAGAAACGTGGCTTCCGTCCCCGCTCCCGTATATGGAATCCCAAGGGCATCGAGAACCGAAGGGGCTATGTGAATAAGATTCCCCTGTCCCGCCATCGTCTCCACGAGATTGAAGACAAACGCCGGCCGGAGGTCGCGGAGAGTATTCAATGCAGGGGCGATATCGAGGGAGAAAGGAAGCAATGCGGGATCATAACCCAGTTCCGAGAGTGCGGAAGACACGACGGCTGCTTGGACGAGGGCATCCTGTTCGTCGGCGCCCGCATCGGGAGGCACATCGCTGTGCAACACAACGACTCTTTCCCTCGGTCTGTCAGCGTGGTGTCTCATCGCCATTACGACACGAAAGCAGGGTGTGGTAATACCGCGGCAGGACGGATTCGGCGGTCGGGTGAATGTTGTGGATGACGTGAATGCGCCTTCGCGCCGATTCCATGATCATGTTTAAGAGTTCGTGATAAGGAATGCCGGCGAGCTTGCAGATTATCGGGAGGTCGGAATGGTCCGGATGAAGTCCGGCGAGCGGGTTCACTTCCAGGAAATGCGCCACTCCATCCCGGTCGGCGCGCAGGTCCACCCTGCCCGCGTCTCTGCAGCCGAGTCCCCGCCATATGAGAAGCGCAGCCTCCTGAACTTCCCGTGCCATGGAATCCGCGGCGAGCCGGTACTCCACGAGCTCCTCACAGTTTTCCTTGTTTATGTATGAGTAGACTCCTTTTTCCGCATCATCTCTGAGATGGACCTCCATGACGCCGAGCGCGAGAGCATCTTTTCCGGTCCCGACTATGCCCACGGTGAATTCCCTTCCGGGGAGAAAGGTCTCGACAAGGACAGGCTGCCGGAACGTAGCGAGCAAGTGGCGGCAGACGGAAAACAATTGCTTCTTCGAGGTTATCTTGGAAGAGGCGTCGATGCCCTTGCTGGTGCCTTCGGACATGGGCTTCGCAAAAAGCGGGTATCTGAGAGAAACCTTTTCGATATCGCCCTCCTCTTCTACGACTGCAAATTCCGGTGTGGGAATCCCGAGGTCGCGGATGACGCGCTTCGCCATGGATTTGTGAAGGGTGAGCGAAAGAACGAGAGGATCGGAAAAGGTGTAAGGAATGTTGTAGGCGTCGAGGATGGCCGGAACCTGGGCCTCCCTGCCGATTCCCGCAAGCCCTTCTGCGATGTTAAAGACGATGTCCCATCTGTCGCCCTCAGCCAGTCTCTTGACGAGGGACTTCACGTTACCTATGCGATCGGTTACATAACCAAGGTCCTGCAGGGTCTTTTCGATTGCATCTATTGTGTCGGCCCGGTCAAACTCCGCAGTCTCTTCTTCGCTGTATCCCTCCGCCATGTAGTTGTCGCGCAGGTCGTATGTGATTCCCGTCCTCAAACGATGCCTCAGACATTCGCCCTTTCCGCCTGCTGGCAGTCCGGGTAACGATAGATGTTGCCCTCGTAATTTCGGAGCATCAGATCATCACCGTCCCTGCCCACGGCATAGTCCGGTATCAGAGGGATCTTGCCGCCGCCTCCGGGGGCATCGATCACGTAGGTCGGTACGGCATAGCCTGTCGTGTGGCCCCGCAGACCCTCAATGATATCGAGTCCCGCCTTCACGGGGGTGCGGAAGTGAGATGATCCGGGGATGGGGTCGCACTGATAGAGGTAATAAGGTTTGACGCGCACCTTGAGCAGTCCTTGAACGAGTCGCTTCATGGTTTCGATATCATCGTTGATCTTGTGGAGCAGCACCGTCTGGCTGCCGAGCGGGATGCCGGCATTGGCAAGACGGGTGCACGCCTGACTCATCTCGGGGGTCAACTCATCCGGGTGGTTCACGTGGATGCTGATCCAGAGAGGATGAAAGCGCTTCAGCATACAGGTGAGCCTCGGCGTTATCCTCTGCGGCAGCACCACAGGCACCTTGGTGCCGATCCTGAGCATCTCTACATGGGGTATCTTCTTCAGACGGCCAAGGAGCCACTCCAGCATCTCGTCGGAAAGGGTCAGCGGATCACCGCCCGAGAGAAGCACGTCGCGTACCTGGGGGTTTGCCTCTATGTATGCGATTGCTCCTTCCCAAGCATCGGTTCTTGTCAGTTTCCTCTTGTGGCTTCCCACCATGCGGGAGCGCGTGCAGTAACGGCAGTATGTTGAGCACGTGTCGGTGACAAGGAAGAGGACGCGGTCCGGGTAGCGATGGACGATCCCGGGTACCGGGCTGTCATGCTCTTCTCCCAGCGGGTCGTCGGCTTCCACGGGCGAGCGATGTTCTTCTGCCGTTGCAGGCACCACCATCCTTCTTATCGCCTGCGATGAATCGAGTTCGTCAAGAAGGCTTGCGTAGTAAGGAGTGATCGCGAAGGGTATCGACCCCTCGTGAGGGGTCATTGCCTTTCGTTCGTCTTCAGAAAGCCAGATGAACTGTGAGAGTGTGTTGAGGTCTTTTATGCGGTTGCTGTACTGCCAGTGCCAGTTGCTCCACTCTAAGGATGTTACGTAGGGATAGAAGCGCTTTCGGAAGGCCCGCGTGCGGGGACTCTCTTTAAAACGAAATACGTATTGGACGCCCTTTGTCTTTATGACCGAAGGGGAAGGGATGTACGATGCTAATATGTCGTCCGCGAAATTTTCAATACCAACAAGACCTGCTGAACTACCTGGAGGTTCGACCTCCTCCACAAATAGGGTCTCGTTATCCATTCTGTTATCCTCCTCAACAGCAGGGAGAAAAAATTTTTCCCCTTTCTTTTTTTTCATCGATATATTTTTTTGTACGCTCTTTGGAAATGCTTGTCAATATTTTTTTCATTTTTTTGAAAAAATTTTTATTTTTCTTGAAAGAAAAAAATTTCGCGCATAGAATACGCAAAAAATTTTCTGCGAGAGAGCATGCCTGAGCTTCCAGAAGTGGAATCGTTGCGCCGACAGTTGAGCGAGGTGATCGTAAATGAAAAGATCATCGACATGAAAATCCTCGACAGAAGACTAGGCGTGATAAACGGCGTCATCGGGAGAAGGGTTGAAGCAGTAAACCGCGAGGGCAAGGCGCTTACGATTCTCTTTGACAACGGCCGCTCGCTTCTTCTTCACCTTCGCATGACGGGCAGAATGCTCTGGCAGAGCTGTTCTCCGGCGCTTCTTCCTCACACGCGCTTCGTGATCCGCTTTTCTTCCGGTCACCTTCTCCTCATCGATCCGAGACGTTTTGCAACACTCGCGATGACGGAGGGCGAACGTCCGCTTGCATTCGTCAGAGATCCTCTCCGTGCTCTCCGCGTGAAGGAGCTTGTGGAGATTGCGAAGAGAAGAATGCTGCCCGTGAAGTCGTTTCTGATGGATCAGCGGCTGATAGCTGGAATCGGAAACATATATGCCTGTGAGATACTCCATGCAGTTTCTATAAAGCCATCACGACCGTCACGCGAGGTTGCGTTCTCTGAATGGAGGAGGATAGAAAAGGCGGCGAAGAAGATCCTTGAGAGAGCGATCGCATGCAGGGGAACGACGGTGTCGGACTGGCGCGACCTCTTCGGGGAGAAGGGTTCATATCAGGATGAACTTAGGGTCTACGGGCGTGAAGGGCTTCAGTGTCTCCGCTGCCGCGGCACCATCGCCCGCATCGCGATCGGCGGGAGAGGGACTTTCTTCTGCCCCAGCTGCCAGCAGAGATGACGGCTGCCTCAAACAGGCATCAATCTATCGCTTGGGAGAAGACAGCGTCGCGTGAAGCACGGCCAGGCCGTTCCTGATTTCAAATGTCCCCGTATAAGTTCTGACATCTTCGTTTGAGTATTTGACGACGCAGGTGGGAGTCGATCTTACCTTGTATGCATTAATCATCTTGTTGAGGGCCGGATATACGGGAGTAAGGTCATAGACCGCGAAAGGAACGCCTTCCGTGTTAAGAACCTTCTTCAGTTCTTCCTCGCTCTGGGCGGACTGGCTCCTTGCGAGAGAAAACAACACCCGCCTCGCCCTGAGGACATTCTCATAACCCTTTGCTGCATGCGCTGCATAGAGGAAGTACTGTGCATACAGTCGGGTTTCCTTGTGGCCCGGAAAATCGACAAAGGTCACTCTCACGCCTCCTTTGGAAAGGAATTCCTTTACCGCCGGGTCGAGTTCGGACTCCATCAGCTGACACGGCGGGCAGAAGTAATCCGTGAAAATGAAGAGTTCGTACTTCCCGGAGCCGTACGAAGGTATCGGAGATTTTTCTGCACCATAGGCAGGTGTGGCAGAGCCGGAGAACGTGAGGAGAACGATGATAAAACCCAGGACGACGAAAAGGGAGAGAGGAAGTGGAGTCTTTGCCCCCGAGGGAATCTTAACCTCACCGAGACCATAGACGAGCTTGCCTATCCCGCTTTCTTTCATCGCGTACGACTTTTCGTAGTTGACTATGAAGGCTATGAGAAGCAGGGCCGCAAAGGACAGACAGTAGGGGCAGAAGACGTCCTCTCTTATCTGGAAGGCGATGAGATAGGCCTCGACACCGATGCCCGCTGCGAGGAGTACACGGACGTGGGGCATCATCTTTCCCGCGGCCAGCGCGATGATGATTATCATATATGCAATGCCGATGTATGAAAGATCGATCCCGAATATGTCTCCCTGGAGGTAAGAGCATTCGGTTTCGCACGTCTTATAGTAGAGCATGATGCCCACACCCGCTGCCGCAAGGATTATTGTTACGGTATTTCTGCCTGCCCTTATTTTCTCGGTCAATTTCATCTCAAATCCGTCTGCTGTTGATCGGAGATCAGCATTTTTCATGAGGGACTCTATCAATTTCATCCGGTGCAATCAAGGGATGAGTTCCTTCATACCGGATTGATCTGAATCCTTGATGATGCTGGCGGTCTGCCTGCGATCATTATTATTCAAACCTTATGTGGAATTTTCGATAAGACACGGGGACTCATTCTGTCTCCTCCCGCTCTTCGTGCGGCACATTGACGGGGCAGGAGAGGATTCCCGTGGCCGGACATGAAGTCGCTTCGAATTGCAGAACCGGATGATCTATGGCAAACCGGCAGAAAAGCTCGTGCCGTATCTTCGCGGCTATATCATCTACCTTGCTCAGCAACTGGTCCTCGACGACCACATGGGCACTCAGGGCGACCCCTTCGGTTGCTATGTTCCATACGTGGAGATGGTGGATCTTCTCCACGCCCGGTATCGCTTCAACCTCTTTCTGTATGACATGAAGATCTATGCCCTGGGGCGTAGCATTCATGAGAATTTCGAACGCATCCTTCAAGATATCCCAGCCGCTGTAGAGTATCAGTATCACTATTACCCAGGATACGACCGGATCTAGCCAGTACCAGGGCTTGAATATCCAGACAAGACCAAGGACGGCCACGCCGAGGGACGTTATCGCATCCGTCAGCATGTGGAGGAAAGCGCTTCTAATATTGATGTTGTCATGCGCCTCCGGCCGCAGCAACAATGTAGAGACGATATTTGCCAGAAATCCTATGGAGGCGATGATGATTACAAGACTCCCGTCGATGGGCCGGGGATTCTGGAAACGATGCCACCCCTCGATCGTTATTAAGAGACATGCTCCGAAGAGTATTGCCGCGTTGAACACGGCGGCAAACACCTCCATACGCCGGAATCCATAGGTGTGCCTGAGCGTAGGCTCGCGCCGCCCGATACGCAGGGCCGAATAGCTGATCAGCACCGAAGTAAAATCGCTGAGATTATGGAGGGCATCGCTGATGAGCGCCATGCTTCCCGATACGATGCCGCCATAGACCTGAACTGCCGGGATGATAAGGTTCATGACCATGGTAGCAATGAGCCTTTTCGTCAAGGCCATCGATTTGATGTATCCGTGTCCATGACTTTCCATTTTTCCGGGAACCCCTCCGCATCTGCCCGTCTTCAAAACCATGGTAACCGATGTCGCGCAGCTGACACAAGCAATTTATGATTTATTTCACCGCTGTCAAGGGAGAAACACGATTCCTGATGCGTATGCAGCCGCAGAACCGGTTCTGGCCTGTTTCTGCATTGACGTATGAAAAATCAACCCATATAATATAAGGAAGGGAGTAAGATAAGAAAACAGCGTTATCCGGGAAATTTCGAGAGGGCAGATATGAAGAAGATATTTGGCATCCTCGCTTTATTGACAGTCATTTTTGTCTCGACCGGTCTTGTCGGGTCAGGAGCACAAGTAAAAGGAGAAAGGGATATGGAAATCAAGAGCTCGGCCTTCAAGAAGGGTGCAAGAATACCGGCAAAGTATACCTGCGACGGCGTGAATGTGTCACCCCCCATCGTGTGGAGCAAATTGCCGGCAGGCACTAAGAGCCTGGCACTCATTTGCGATGATCCTGATGCACCCGTTGGAACATGGGTTCACTGGGTAATCTATGATGTGCCGGGAGATTCGAAAGGCCTGCCCGAGAAACTGCCGCCTTTGAAAGAGGTGGCAGCTGGCGGAAAGCAGGGCATGAACGATTTCCGCGCGATCGGCTACGGCGGCCCCTGTCCTCCATCAGGTGAACACCGCTACTTTTTCAGACTTTACGCCCTTGACGCACCTACTGGCCTGAAACCAGGCGCCACCAAGGCTCAGCTCATCGCTGCCATGGAAGGCCACATACTCGGAGAGGCTGAATTGATGGGAAAATTTAAGAGGTGAAGGACAAGGGTATGCGCGAGCCTTCCTACCTGAGACTTCATAGGGACGGAAAGCTCAAGGAACGTATCGATCAGGCAGTAACTCTCCTTTCCGAATGTTGCCTCTGTCCCCGGGAGTGCAATGTCGATAGACTCGCAGGCGAACTCGGATTCTGCCGTACGGGTGGAAAAGCCAGAGTGGCCAGCCTTCACGCCCACTTCGGTGAGGAATCTCCCCTCGTGGGCTCGGGCGGTTCAGGCACGATATTCTTCAGGTCATGCAATCTTCTCTGCTATTTCTGCCAGAACTATGACATCAGCCACGATTCCGGCGGCGGCGAGGTAGAGCCCAGGGAACTCGCGCACATGATGTTGAGTCTGCAGAAGCGGGGATGTCATAACATAAATTTTGTAACCCCTTCCCATGTGGTACCACAGATACTACAGGCGCTCGCAATTGCGGTCGAGGGCGGACTTACCGTACCCCTTGTCTACAACACCGGCGGCTACGACAAGTGTGATACGCTGAAGTTACTGGAAGGGGTCTTTGACATATACATGCCTGATTTCAAGTTCTGGGATGAAGAATGGTCGGAGAAATTCTGCAAGGCCGCTGATTACAGAAAAATTGTTACCGCTGCCGTCAAAGAGATGCATCGCCAGGTCGGGGACCTCGCAATCGATGAATCCGGGATAGCCTTTCGCGGACTCTTGGTCAGGCATCTCGTCATGCCCAACGACGTCGCGAATACAGAAAAGGTCATGACGTTTCTCGCCGACAATGTCTCAGAGGACACTTACGTAAATGTGATGGATCAATACCATCCCTGCGGGAAGGCCCTGCGGGACTCTGCAATCAACCGCCGCATCACCAGGGCCGAATATGCCGAGGCCATACGCAGAACCAGGCAGGCGGGTCTTCACAGACTGGATTCATACCGCTGACAGATTACGCGGGTCGGAATGTGCTCTGTATGTGAGGCGTGCCGAAACTACGGTTGCTTCTTTTCCAGGTAATCTCTCATCCCCTTAATGCTGTTTACAGAGAAGATGCTTTCCCGGGACTGGATATCGGGAGGGAGCCTCCGGTAAAGAGACAACCCTCTGTCATTTGCGAGAAGCTCCTCGTAGACGGTTTCCACAAAAGGATCGCTTCCCAGTCGATGATGCTTCTCCACCGTGGCGAGCCAGTTGTCGAGCTGGTTCCTCGCCGTATCGAACACGTTTCTCACATCCTGTCTGTAGCCGTAATGTCCGAAGCAGATGTGGGAGACAGGGAGTGAAGCCGCCTTCTCCAGGGAATTGCTGTAGGTCTCGTAGTTGAAGGGAGGCGGTGTTGCGATACGTAGATAAAGGCCCTCATCTAGGGGATAGTTTATACCCGCGGCCTCTCCGATAAATAAAAGATTGCCTATCTGATAACAGAGATGGCTCGGCGCATGGCCGGGCGTCTCATAGATGTTGATAGTCAAGCCGCCCGCCTCGACGGGATTCTTATAACCGATGTTTTTTTCGGGAACCGCGGCAATCTCACCGTACACATCCGCGACCTTTCCTAAAAAACTGCGCGATCCTTCCCAGAGTTTTTTCGGATCAGTCATGTGACGGATCCCCTTGGGATGGCAGATCACAAATGTCTCCGGAAAGTGCCGAACGAGCTGTCCCACCCCTCCTGCGTGGTCGATGTGTATGTGCGTGAGGAGGACATAATCGAGCCTCGTCACGCCGAGGTCTTCTAACGCCTTTACGAGAACAGGAATCGTCGAGCGGGGACCCGGGTCGACGAGGATCGTCAGATCATCTCTTTTGTATACCCAGCTATTGAGAAAATTATAGAATCCGGGGAGAGGTTGATTCAAATCTACAATGTAGAGGTCTTTCATGGGTTCATGCGTCGCCATCTCCCGTCTCCTTCTATAAGAGTATATGCTTCTGCCTCGGCATATTTCTGTTCCCACCTGCGATCGGCCGGGATGTGAGGTCACGCCGGTGAGTATACCATATTTCTTACGAATGCAAAGCGTGCCCGTCGAGGAATTTCAAGACCAGGGAGTTGAATTCCTTCGGTCTTTCTAAGTTCGGCATGTGCCCGCAACGGTCGAATATATAAAGGTGGGAATCCGGAATCTTCTCTACCGCAGAGCACGCGTGCCCTAAAGGAAAGAGGTGGTCCTCTCTGCCCCAGATAACGAGTGTCGGAATCGTTATGTTGCCAAGATTTTTCAAGATCGGATCGATGACTTCACTGCGCGCGCCACCCACGGTGGCACAGGCGCGAAGGACGAAGAGAACCGTCTTTGATGCCCTCTCTGAAAAATTGAGCTCACAGTATAGGTCTATGAGGCCATCGGTGATGACGGAAGGATCGTACACCAATTGTCTGAGTACGAAGGCCATTCCTGATCGTGAGGGGGTAAGCATCAGCTCTCCTAGGAGAGGGATGGTGGCGAGCCGCATCGGCAGAGGCAATTCCCTGCCCAGGCCGGCGCTGTCTACGAGCACCAACCGATCCACCCTTCCCGGAAATTGAAGGGTGTACTGCAAGGCCACGCCGCCGCCTAAAGACAGTCCAATGAGAATTGGATATTCTATGCCGAGGGCTGTCATGAAATCATCGAGGAAGGCAGCGATGTATGATGGGGAATACGTGACGTCTGGTTTTTCTGTGCGACCGAAGCCGACGAGGTCGGGTGCATAGACGCGGTGGCTTTCTGCCAGGGCAGAGATGTTGTGCATCCAGATATCCGCAGACGCACCAAGCCCGTGGATGAGGACAACTGCTGGTCCTCCGTGGCCTTCCTCCCAGTAACGCGTATTGATATTGCCGATCTTAATGTATCTGTCCTGTGGAGTAGCCATATGAATGCCGCTTGAGAAACGGCCCCTCCGGGTTACAGCCATGAAGCAAAGAAGACGTTCACTTCTTTTCCAAAAGTGTTTCGAGCACGGTGTCTACGGCAAAATATTTTCTGGTCACTATTCTACCGTCGCGGTCTATAAGGACCATGGCCGGGATGCCGGTAATGTCGTAGGCCTCTGCCACCCGCCCCTTTTCATCGAGGAGTGTCCTGTACGGAATCTGGTTTCTGGAAGTGAACTGTGAGACCTTATTTTTTGACTCTTCTACATCAATGGCCGCCACCTCCAGTCCTCGACGGCCATAGGTTTCATAGATATCTTTGTAATGTGGTATCTCAGAGCGGCAGCTCGGGCACCATGTTGCGAGAAAAATCAAGAGCACAGGTCGCCCCTTCGCTGCGCTCAATTTGAAATCGCCTCCTGCCAGGTCTTTCAGAATGAAATCGGGTGCTGCCGCATCGGAGAGATGAGGCCGCGCAGGCTCCCTGCTTTCCCCGCATGATAGTGCCGACGACAATACTACAGCAATCAGCAAAAAGTGAAGGCAAAGGAGAAGCCCTTTTTCAATCTTCATAATTGAGACTCTCATATCCAGAGCATTCCCGCTTGGATGAGGAAATATTCTCCTACGGCAAGAAGTATCCATCCGGATATGTGGCTCACCTTTGTCATCCATGCGCCTGATTTCGGAAGGCTCGCGAACAGGCCGGCGAATGTCCCCAGTACGATAAGCAGTGTTCCCATTCCCAGGGCAAATATAAAGAAAAGGCTCACGCCGAAAACCACGTTCTGACTCGTTGCAACAAAGCTCAAGAGCACCGCAAGAACGGGAGTCGTGCAGGGACCCATGATTAGGCCGGAGAGACAACCGACGAAGAAGCTTCCGATAAATCCCTTCCTCTGGGTCTCTGCCTTGGCAAGAAATCCCGGCATCCTTATCGGGAGCACAAAAACGTCGAGCATGGACAATCCCATTAGGATACAGATGTTGGCGAAGATGAAATTTGTCCATGGGTTGGCCTGGATCTGCCCGAACAATTGCCCGGTCAGCGCGGCGATTGCGGCCAGAGCAGTGTACGTTGCCGATAGGCCCAGGACATAGATCAGGGAGAGCAAGAACCCTTTCAATCTTGAGCCACTTCCATGTGCTCCGATGAACGCGATGGTGATGGGCATCATCGGGTACATACAGGGGGTGAAACTCATTAAAACGCCGCCCAGATAGGCGGCTACATAGGCGAGGAAAAAGGACCCGTGGACATAGGAAGAGAGTCCTTCGATAAAATTCTCCATCAACGCTCCCCGGCAAAAGGTCTTGAAAAATTACTCCGCGTCCATTAAAGTGCCGATAGATGAAAAAGATAACATAATATCCCTTGCAGATCAAACATTACGAGCACCCGCCGACGGTACTTATTCCTTGCACTCATAAGAGAAAGGATATATACAGCTTAAAACCTTCTGGAAGGGATTTGGGGAGAGATTTGTTTTGCATGGCTAAGATGTTGCAGGATGCTTTGAAGATAATAGAGCGGTACAAGAGCACGACTCCCCACTACGGGGAACTGCTCGATATCCTCGGGGAGATATTGATCTTGAGGGAAGAATACCGGCGCAAGATGACGAAGGTGATCTTTTCGATAGACGAGGAGCTTCTGGATAAGAAGATAAATGGGGGATTGCCGCTGATTGATTTTTCCACCGGGCAGTTCGACCTTACGGAACCCAAGAAATACTTTACCGCGCTCTTGGAGATTGCCGAGAAGCGTGCCCCGGGTGAGACAAAAGAGGTGCTCCAGATGTTAGAGGAAGGGAGCTTCAACTTCGAGAAGATGATCTCCGATTCCTTCAACTCGGTCCAGGAGGATGACAGCGCGGATGAAATTGACGATGATGTCATCGACCTCGTCGATCTGTTCCTCGAAGAGAGCCTAAGGCCCGCCCTGGAAAAGGTCGTGGAGAAATACGGCAAAGCCGTTGCCAAGGAAGGATGGGCGGAGGGCTACTGCCCGATCTGCGGCAAAGAGCCAAAGATCGGAGAGATAAGAGAAGAAGAAGGGAGGAGGTTCCTCTTCTGCACGCAGTGCGGATATGAGTGGCGCTTCATGCGCATCAAATGCCCCTTCTGCGGTAATGAAGAGCAGCAGACGCTCGCCTACTTCAGCATCGAAGGGGAAGAGAAATACCGGGTCGATGTCTGCAATGAGTGCAAGAGATATATCAAGATAGTCGACTTCAGAGAGACCGAGGAAGAGGCCAATCTCGACGTCGAAGACATTGCGACACTGCATCTTGATATGCTTGCCAACGAAGAAGGGTACGATTAAGCCTCGAACGCGAAGGCGTGTATGAATGACCGCGACATGGAGAAAGTCATTCGCCTCATCGAGAAAGAGGTCGCCAAATGGGAGCTTCCGATTGTTTCCTCTCTGGCCGAGGAGCACAGGGGGCCCTTTCCAATCCTGATATCGACAATCCTGAGTCTGAGAACGAAGGATGAAGTAACCGAGAAGGCCGCGGAACGCCTTCTTGCGATGGCAGAGACTCCGGAAGAAATGTTGAAACTGTCCAGCGGGAAGATCATGAAAGCGATTTATCCCGTCGGGTTTTACAGGAATAAGGCCAGAACGATCCTTTACATATCGCGAGAGCTGATAGGCCGTTTTCATTCAAGGGTCCCCGATACAATAGAGGAGTTGCTCACCCTCAAGGGTGTTGGTAGAAAGACGGCGAACCTTGTTGTCGCCCTCGGGTACAATAAGCTGGGGTTGTGCGTTGATACGCATGTCCACAGGATATCGAACCGCCTTGGTTATGTGAGAACGAAAACCCCGGAACAGACGGAATTCGCCTTGAGAGAGAAGCTGCCATCAAGATACTGGCTTCGCTATAATACCTTGATGGTTGCGTTCGGCAGGCATGTCTGTGTTCCCATCTCTCCGTTCTGCAGCAGATGCCCTGTCGTCTCTTTCTGCGACAGGGTTGGCGTTGCAAGAAGCAGATAGGGTAAAAGAGGGCGCCTTGTTTGCCAAGGTACATTTATCTTGAACCGGGTTTTTTTGTGAAGCTAAAGCAAGGAGGTATGTCATGGCGGTAAAGGTTGCGATTAATGGTTTTGGCCGGGTGGGAAGGAGTCTGGTCCGCGCGTGCTCCGGTTGTGAGGACATAGAAATCGTTGCTGTGAACTCACGGGCCAAGCCGGAGATTCTTGCTCATCTCCTGAAATATGATTCGGTGCACGGCAAATACAAAGGGACCGTCTCTCTGGACGGCGACGCGATGGTTGTAGACGGGAGGAGGATCGCTATAACCACGGTAACCTCTAATTTAAAGGACCTCCCCTGGACCAAGCTGGGTGTCGAGATGGTCCTCGAATCTACCGGCAAGTTCCGCAAGAAGGACGAGATGGCGGGTCATATCGCCGCGGGCGCGAAGAAGGTGATCCTCGCCGCTCCGGGCAAAGGCGTAGACGGCACATTCGTCATGGGAGTCAATGAGGAGTCATATGACCCCGGTAAACATCACATTGTCTCCAATGCATCGTGTACAACGAACTGTCTGGCCCCGGTTGCCAAGGTGCTGAATGAAGAGTTCAAGATCGTCAAAGGGTTCATAACTACTTGCCATGCTTATACGATGGACCAGAGGCTTCTCGACGGCTCTCATAACGATCTCCGCAGGGCCAGGGCTGCCGCCGTTTCGATTATTCCCACGTCCACGGGCGCTGCCCAGGCAGTCGGTCAGGTAATTCCGGACCTGAAGGGTAAACTCGATGGCGTGGCGTTGCGAGTGCCTACACACAACGTATCAATCGTAGACCTCGTGGCGGAGGTATCGCGACCTGTTACGGTAAACGAGATCAACGGGGCCATGAAGAAGGCGTCGGACGGCAAACTCAAGGACATTCTTTTTTACTGTGATGAAGAGCTCGTCTCCATCGATTTTACGAGCAGTCCCTATTCGTCAATATTCGATGCGCCGCTGACCAATGTGATAGCGGGAACCCTCGTCAAGGTCTTTGCCTGGTATGATAACGAGATAGGTTACGCATGCCGAATGAGAGACCTGGCCATTTATATGGCTAGAAAAGGCATGGGAAAATAGAAGATGAGACGGCCCATCATTGCTGGCAACTGGAAGATGCACAAGACCGTCCGGGAGTCTGTGGATTTCGCCCGGCAACTGATGATCGAATACGTGGGATCTCCGGACCGGAGCGTCATTGTGGCACCGCCTTTTACGTCGCTCTATGCGGTTGCGCAGGTGCTCTTTGGATCGGGGATTCATCTTGCCGCTCAGAATCTCCATGACAAACAGGCGGGTGCATTTACCGGGGAGATATCGGCCGCAATGCTAGCGGACTGCGGATGCGGGTATGTCATCGTCGGCCATTCGGAGCGCCGGACCATTTTTGGCGAAAGGGACGATTTTATAAACAGAAAACTCAAGACCGCGATCTCGTTCGATCTGCGGCCGATATTCTGTATCGGTGAGACTCTGGAAGAGCGCGAGGGGGGCCTGACATTTTCCGTAATCGAAAGACAGATAAAAGAAGGATTGAATAAATTCACCGCCGATGATATAAAAAACTGTGTTATTGCCTATGAGCCAGTCTGGGCAATAGGCACGGGCAGGACGGCAACGCCCGAGCAGGCCCAGGAAGTACATGCATATATAAGGAGCATCGTTGCCGCAGCTTATGGAGACAAGCTTGCAGCGCTCCTTCATGTGATTTACGGCGGAAGCGTAAACCCGGGCAATATCGGCGGCCTCATGGCCCAGCCGGATATAGACGGCGCCCTCGTGGGGGGCGCGAGTCTCGATGTAGAGAATTTTGTGAAAATAATACGGTTTTAATCGCGTGATATTAAGGCCCAGAAAATTTTCGGGAGACATTTAACTGTGCAAATTCTAATTACAATCCTGCATGTTGCTGTATGCGTCATTCTGATCCTCGTCGTTCTCCTTCAGGCAGGAAAGGGAGCGAATATGGGGGCCGTCTTCGGCGGATCGAGCCAGACCGTGTTCGGCAGCAGCGGCCCGGGGACATTTTTGGGAAAGATGACTACTGTCGTCGCAGCGGTATTCATGATAACGTCTCTGGCCCTTTCCTATTCGGCATTGCATAAATCCTCCTCGGTGATGGAAAAAGCGGCGCCTCAGGCACAGCAACAGACGGTGCCGCAACCGGCGGAAACGGCCCCTCTGCCGCCCGAGCAGAAGGCGCCGGCTGCAGCGCAGAAATAGGGAAACAAAACCTGCCGAGGTGGTGGAATATGGTAGACACGCTATCTTGAGGGGGTAGTGGACAAAATCCGTCCGGGTTCAAGTCCCGGCCTCGGCACCATAAGTAGATTGAAGGGTTAATTCAGGAAATGAGTTAACCCTTTTTTTCAGGTTAGTGCATGCAGGATATAGACGGGGTGATAGTAAAGGAGTGAGGCTATGGACTCTTTATCAAACGAAACAGAAGACCATCGATCATCTCGATGAGTTTCTTGAAATCACCTCCGTGGCTCATGGCAGAGCCGAAAAGCTCCTCCCTGAGATTCTTTATTTCAGGATCAGTGCATTCCAGAGGGGAAAGAGGGGCGGCATTCATGTACAGGCGCTCGTTGATCGTGAGGTGCTTCGCCTTTTCGACAAATGGAATCAACTGATCCCTGATTTGTGATATCTCCGCATGCGGCAATGAATCTGCCAAACCCGGGAGACTCGTATCAGTTACGCCGAGGCGCCTTGCTATTTCACCTGCCATCACGGCAAGTGTGCCGTATTCCAACCCCCTCACCCCGCGACGCCACTGGAGGAGGAAGGGGTTTCGCCAATACCAGAGGAAATTTCTTGAGCCCGTATTTATGAGGTCCGAAACCGCCGCGACAATGTCCTTCACAACATTGTAGATTTCCGGATGCGCGTCGGTAAGGGACCGATCGGTGAGACGCACCTCTCTTGGCCGGATGTCTGAGGACCACCCGGGGGCTAGATAGTCCCACAAATTTCTGAGAACGGCAGCACCGCTTCGATCTCCCGGTGTATCGAAATGTGCCAACGAAAGGACTACCTGTCCGCAGCCGTATGTTCCTTCGAGAACGGCAGGCTCTCTGTGAAGACGCGCCGGATCCAAGAGAATCCCGTATCGTCTCTCTAGTTCCGGCCAGCCTATGAATTCTCCGGCCGATATGGAGATGTCAGAGCTGAATGCATCCGGCAGCACTTTTCTATACCGGGCGAGGACACGTGTCTTCTCATCCACCTCAAATTGCGAAGGCCACCAGACAAAGAAAGTGGGTGTCCCGATTCCCTCCCAGATCGCGTGATTGACCAAAGAGAAGCGGACAGGACCACTCAGACTGGGAACCCTCTCGGCAGTCCCCTTCCTCCGAAGAGGCAAGAGGCCGATACCGTCTTTCGTTGCCATTCCGGCACCGCCGCAGATCCCCAGGTAGCTCCCGCCTTCGGCCACGAAACTTACGATCTCTCTTCTTCCCGTTTCGCCAAGGGCGATGAGCTTTTGCGATGCCCAGCCTCCCGGGACAAATAGCATGCGATAGTGGCACAGAGCCTTCTTACGGATATCTTCCGACGTTACAAGATCGAACGGCAGGCCGGCCTCCATGAGTGCCTTTCGTGCCATCAGCCCCCAGGTAAACGATTCATCCCAGAGGAGGGCGCACGTCCTTGTTGGCTTATCTGTTTCCCTCTCAGCCATCGATTTTTCCTGAACGATTATCCGTCAATAATCAGTGCCCGCGATATGTATTATAATGAATGGGTATACGCATACCCACCCTTAAGAAACGCTTGACATTATCTGAAATCCCATTAGATATTATATATTAGATTGTGTGAGTTGTGTCCAGCCGAACCCTTCAAGATAAGGTTCATGAAAAAGTCAACAGATTCTCTTAATGAAAGGAGGATTTTATGAGCGAAAGTAAGTTCTCAAAATTGTGGAAGACCGAAGACTGGTGGTCCGTATGGTTGGGTCTAGGCATCGTGCTTCTTGCGCTTTTCACCTTCTGGGCGGGCAGTACCATCAAGGGCTGGGTTGTCGTCCCTGCCAAGCTGACCGAATTCAGCAAAGTCTGGGCGGATCTGGCAAAGAATGCGTCGGGCTACTTGATAATATTTATCCTCTTCGGTGCCGTATTCAGCGTGTCGATGTCCATCATGGGCCATAAACTGAAACAGTTCATTCCCGGATTCATAATTCTGTTTGTCGGTTCCATGATCATTTTTTATCTGGCTGGCTGGAAGCTGATGGAAGACCTCAATATGGAGGCGCCGTTGATTGCACTGATTGTCGGGCTTGTCATCTCCAATGTGATGAAGATCCCCGACTGGATGAAGGTTTCACTGAGGACGGAGTATTACATCAAGACCGGTATCGTCCTTCTCGGCGCGACCCTGCCGCTCACCATGATCATAACGGCCGGGCCGGTCGCCATGCTCCAGGCGACTATAGTTTCTATCGCCACTTGGCTCACCATCTACCTCGCAGCGACAAGGATTTTTAAGCTTGAACCCAAGTTCGGCGCGGTTCTCGGTGCGGGAGGCGCCGTGTGCGGCGTCTCTGCCTCCATCGCTGTTGGAGGCGCGGTACAGTCGAAGAACGAGCACATCTCCATCTCCATTGCAGTTGTGACGGTCTGGGCCATCGTCATGATCTTCATTCTCTCCTTCGTCATGAAGCAGATCGTCCCGGGGACGATCAGCCCTGGTGTGGCAGGAGCGATTGTCGGCACATCGGAGTTCGCCGATGCCGCCGGTTTTGCCGTGGCCGCCGAACTGGCAGCGCGCTTCGGCGAGGCGCCGATCCATACGTTTACACTGATGAAGGTTATCGGGCGTGACATCTGGATTGGTATCTGGGCGCTAATACTTTCCGTCATCTCCGTCATGTACTGGGAAACGAGCGAAGGCGAAAAGAAATCGAAAGTGGGCGGCGGCATCATCTGGGAGCGCTTCCCCAAGTTCGTCCTGGGATTCCTCGCGGCTTCTCTGATAATGAGTGCTGTCTCCACCATGGTGCCTGCTAATTATCTGGGCAAGGCTGGCATCGAGGGGAAGTATAAAGACAAGGAATACAAGGCCGATTTCTCGCAGTACCAGATGCCCCCGCAGTATGCAGATCGCATCAAAGTTGACACGGAGAAGAAGGTACTTACCGTTAATGGTCAGCTTAATGATGAAGACCTGAAGGCCTTGACTGCAGGCACTACGCCGGAGCAGGCGATCGTATTCAAACAGCTCGTTGCCAATTCGAACTGGTTTAACAAGGTCTTGAACCCCGACGTGATCACGCCGATCAAAAAGCTCCGTTCCTGGGCCTTCGTGTTCTGCTTCCTGTGCATCGGTCTCTCGACACGATTTGCGGAGCTCGCCCACTTCGGGTTGAAGCCCTTCTGGGCCTTTACGGTCGGGGTTATCGTCAATGTTCCCCTAGGCATCGTGCTGTCGGCAGTGACGTTCAAGGATTATTGGATGAAGATTGGATGATCTAAGACAAGGAGGTAACATACTGATGGCGAAATCAGATACACCCCTCCTCGACCAGTTGTCGGGGGGAAAATGGCCTAGTTTTGTTGACGACATTAAACAGGCTGCCAAGAAGAAGCCTATGGCCAGGGATCTTCTCGGGCAGCTCGAGCTTTCCTATAAAGAAAAGATAGGCCACTGGAAGCATGGCGGAATCGTAGGCGTCAAAGGCTACGGCGCTGGTGTCATCGGTCGGTACTCGGACCGTCCGGAGGCGTTTCCGAATGTCCAGGCGTTTCACACCCTGCGGGTAAATCATCCGACCGGGTGGTTTTACAAGACCGATATCCTACGGAGTCTCTGCGACATCTGGGACAAACACGGCAGCGGACTAACGAACATGCACGGGTCCACGGGCGACATCATTCTTCTGGGGACAACAACGGAACACCTTCAGGGATGCTTCGACGATATCTCAGCAAAAGGCTTTGATCTCGGCGGCTCCGGCTCGGCCCTGCGGACGCCCAGCGCCTGTGTGGGGCCGGGGCGGTGCGAGTGGGCCTGCATCGACAGCCTCGACATATGCTACAACGTTACCATGAGCTTCCAGGACGAGATCCATCGCCCCATGTTTCCGTACAAGTTCAAAATCAAAGTCGCAGCCTGCCCCAATGACTGCGTAGCCTCCATCGCAAGATCTGATTTAGCCGTCATCGGCACCTGGAAAGGCGATATTCCCGTTGACCAAAAAGAAGTGGCGGCCTACGCCGCGTCGGGCATGGATATCCAGAGGGAGGTATGCAACCTCTGTCCGACGAGGTGCATGGTCTATAATGGAAAGGAACTGAAGATATACGATGAGGACTGCACCCGGTGCATGCACTGCATCAATCTAATGCCCAAGGCCCTCAGGCCGGGAGGAGAGAGGGGTGCAACCCTCCTGATCGGCGGCAAGGCCCCAATCGTAGAAGGGGCGCTCCTCTCGTGGGTCCTTGTACCTTTTATGAAGCTGGAGCCACCATACAAGGAACTGAAAGATCTTGTCCTCAAGATACAGGATTGGTGGAGCGAGAATGGCCGGTCCCGCGAGAGGGTCGGAGAACTCATCAAACGACTGGGTATGAGGACATTCCTCAGAGCCGTGGGACTTCCCGCAGTGCCACAGATGGTAAAGGCCCCGCGAACCAATCCTTATGTGTTCTTCTGGCCTGAAGACATCAAGAAGAAGGAGGTGAAGTGATATGCCTACAGATATCGGCCCCCCTGATTTCAAGACTATGCTACCTCCCATGATACAGCGCAATTATGGAAAGTGGCGCTATCACGAAATCCTCCAGCCCGGTGTGATGGTGCACGTGGGAGAAACGGGAGACTCCCTGTATACGGTGCGCGCAGGCTCGCCGCGGCTGCTTTCGACCGACCACATACGCGAGATATGCGATATAGCAGAAAAGTACTGCAACGGCTATCTCCGTTTCACGAGTCGCAACAATATCGAATTTCTAATCGAGGACAAGGAGAAGGTAAAGCCCTTGCTGGACGAGTTGGCGCAGAAAAAATACCCAGTGGGAGGTACAGGTCACGCCATATCGAATATCGTACACACCCAGGGGTGGGTGCACTGCCACACGCCGGCCACAGATGCCTCGGGCCCGGTGAAGGCATTGATGGAAGAGATTTACGAATATTTCGTGACGATGAAACTGCCGAACCATGTGCGGATCGCACTTGCATGCTGTCTAAACATGTGCGGCGCGGTACACTGCTCGGACATTGCCATTCTCGGCATCCATCGGACTGTTCCCAAACCGGACAATACGCGCCTTCCGAATCTCTGTGAGATCCCAACGACGGTTGCATCCTGCCCGACGGGAGCTATTCGCG
>Ga0335081_10003332_pt1 | contig 25258 bp, 26 predicted proteins | sample Lox_Sample_35_FD_206713 | JGI IMG/M metagenome (GOLD analysis project Ga0335081, IMG submission 206713) | Soil microbial communities from Loxahatchee National Wildlife Refuge, Florida, United States - Lox_Sample_3.5 | ecosystem: Environmental > Terrestrial > Soil > Wetlands | place: USA...
CCTCCGCCTTGCCGGTCGCCATCTGGATCACCGCCTGCATCCACCAAGATCCACGGGACACGCCCTAACAGGGCACCGTCGACATTGCCTTGATCAAGATCCGGCTGAAGGATACCGTGCGGCACTACATCCACTCCAGGCTCCGCTACCACGCAAATGGCAGAAACAACCATAAGCAACGGCTTGTTTCTCGACGGCTCCTTACGACGTGGTGCGCAATGGGCGTTAAGGGCGAGCTAACGCTGATCCGTCGTCAAATGACGAGCCCGTGACCAGCATGGACCTGCGCGGTAAAGATCGCCAGTCGTTGTTGTGCACCAAGTTGTTACTCACCATCCGGCGAAGAAGACGGTCGGGATGGCGGGGTCGCCGCGAGACAGCTGCAGGGCCTGCGGCGACAGTTCAGCGAGCACCCGTGCATGCCGCTTGCGCGCGTTCTCGATGGGCTCGCGGCCGACGATCTCGCCGCCGCGCACCAGCGGCCGGAGCAGCGGGCGGTCGTTCGGCCCGGGTTCGGACGGCGCCAGGGTGATCACTTCGGCCAGGGCGGTGCCGCGGTCATCGCGGTGACGGACCGCCCACTTTCTGCCGCCGCGACTGGGCTTGCCAACCGAGCGCTTCGCCACGGGGCGCAGCGGCGCGCCAGGACGCTCGTTGTCCGCGCGCGCGACAAGCTTGTAAACCAGTGAGGCGGTGGGCGCGCCCGATCCGGTGACCAGCGCCGTGCCGACGCCGTAACCATCCACAGGTGCCGCCGCGAGTGCGGCGATCCCGTGCTCGTCCAGGTCGCCGGTGACCACGATCCGAGTCGCGGTCGCCCCGAGTGAGTCGAGCAGTTCGCGGACCTCGCGCGCTAGCACGGCCAGGTCGCCGCTGTCGATGCGGACGGCTCCGAGCGCGGGCCCGGCGAGCTCAACCGCGGTGCGAACCGCCCTGGCCACGTCGAAGGTGTCCACAAGCAGCGTCGTGCCGCTACCAAGCGCTTCGAGTTGGGTCGCGAAGGCGTGCCGCTCGCTGTCGTGCACGAGGGTGAACGCGTGCGCGCTTGTCCCAGTGGTCGGGACCCCAAACCACCTGCGTGCCTGCAGATTCGATGTGGAGGCGAAACCCGCGAGGTAGGCGGCGCGTGCGCTGGCCACCGCCGCGATTTCATGTGTTCGCCGCGAGCCCATCTCGATGATCGGGCGATCGCCTGCGGCATTCACCATGCGGGAAGCGGCCGAAGCGATCGCGCTGTCGTGGTTAAGCACGGACAAGGCGATGGTTTCGAGCACGACCGCCTCGGCGAATGGCGCTTCGACCACGAGGATCGGCGAACCGGGAAAATAGCAGTCCCCCTCACCGTAGCCCCATATGTCGCCGCTGAACCGGTAGGACTCCAGGTAGCTGATCACCCGGTCGTCCACGATCCGCTGGCTGCGCAGGAACTCCAGAACCTCGTCGTCGAAGCGGAAGTTCTCGACCGCGTCGAGGAATCTGCCGGTGCCGCCGACTACCCCGTATCTGCGGCCGTGCGGGAGTTGCCTGGCGAAGACCTCGAAGATGGCGCGCCGGTTCGCGGTCCCGCCATGCAATGCGGCCTGCACCATCGTGAGCTCGTAGTTGTCGGTGAGGAGTGCGGTGGTAAAAGCTGGAGCCACGGATGGAAGACTAGACGCATGACAGCCGCCGGGAGGTGATCAGCTGTGAGCGTGGCTCCCGTCGAAGTCGAACGGCCAGCCGCGGGCGAGGACAGGCTGGTTGACCCGCCCTGGGTCACGATCGTGTGGAACGATCCGATTAACCTGATGTCCTATGTGACGTACGTGTTCCAGCAGGTGTTCGGTTATCCGAGGGCGAAGGCCGAGAAGCTCATGCTCGATGTGCACCACAAGGGCAGGGCTGTGGTCGCCGCAGGCGCCCGTGAGGAGATGGAACGGGACGTGGAGGTCCTGCACGGGTATGGGCTCTGGGCGACGCTGCGCCACGACACGTGACCTCCTTCAGGCGCGTTCCGGACCGAGCGCGCGATCGGGGTGATGCCGGGAGCGAGCAGCCGGGCAGGTCTCGTTACCGGTTCGTGGCACGGTTCACCGCGACCGACGCGATGTTGCTGCGTGACCTGGTGGGTCAGGTCGCCGAACTCGTCGGCGGGCCCGCCGCACCCCGCCCTGTTGACGCGCCGGGCCCCGACGCACCCGGCCGTGACGCACTGGGCCCTGACGCACCCGGCCGTGACGCACTGGGCCCTGACGCACTGGGCCCTGACGCACTGGGCCCTGACGCACTGGGCCTTGAGGCACTGGGATTGACACAGGATGCCAGCCTGCCGGACGATCCAGCTTTGGCCCGGCTGCTCCCTGACGCCTACCGTGACGATCCGGAGGCGGCGAGCGAATTCCGCCGCTACACCGAGAAGGACCTGCGGGCGGGCAAGGTGGCTGCCGCGAATACGGTGCTTGAAACGCTGCCAGCGGGTGGCGGCCGGATAAGCCTGTCGGAAGTGCAGGCCCAGGTCTGGCTGCGCGCGCTCAACGACATTCGGCTCGCCCTCGGTGTCCGTCTCGGCATCACCGAGGACGTCGGCGAGGAGATGTCCAGGATCCGGCCGGACAATCCCCGTTATGGCGTTCTGGCGGTCTACGACTGGCTCTCCGTCATGCAGGAGAGCCTGGTGCACGCTCTGTGGTGAAGGGCCCGCGCTGCCGGTAACGTGTCGCGCATGCTGACCATCGGCCGCGCGCTGCATGACAAGATCGTGGCGCATGCGCGCGCCGACCATCCCGACGAGGCATGCGGGGTGATCGCCGGCCCGGCGGTTAGCGGACAGCCGCAGCGGTTCATCCCGATGACCAACGCCGAACGCTCACCGACCTTCTACCGATTCGATTCTGCCGAGCAATTCCAGGTGTGGAAGGAGATGGAGGAACGAGACGAGGAGCCCGTCATCATTTACCACTCACACACGGCAACTCCGCCATACCCGTCGCGCACGGACATCTCGTATGCGAGCGAGCCAGGCGCGCACTATGTCCTGGTCTCCACCGCTGACCCGCAGCGGACCGAATTCCGTTCGTTCCGGATTGTGGACGGCGAGGTGACGGAGGAGGAAGTCCGCATCCTCCCTGACGGCACCGACTGAGCGGCAATCACCGGGCCGGAATGATCCACGCCGGCGGCCGGTTGGGTACGCAAGAGGCGTAGCTTGTCACTCATGCTCTCCCCGGCGCAGGCGCGCCGGGCCGCGGATTCCTGGAGTGTTGCCCATGGCCATCGAGGTGCGCATACCGACGATCCTGCGCAACTACACCGGCGGCGCGAAATCGGTTGAAGGCACCGGCGCCACGATCGCCGAGCTGCTCGCCGACATCGACGGGCGTCACCCCGGCTTGAGCCAGCGCATCGCCGACGGCGGCGGTCTGCGCAGGTTCGTGAACGTTTACCTGAACGACGAGGACGTCCGCTTTCTCGGCGGGCTGGAGACGCCGCTACGCGACGGCGACACGGTTACTGTGCTCCCTGCCGTCGCGGGCGGGGCGGTCGCCGGCGTGGCGGTCGCGGGCGGAGCGGTCGCGGGCGGGCCCGTGGCGGGCGGGGCTGTCGGGGGCAGGGCCGTGGTTGGCGGCTGAACCTGGAGACGATGCATGCGCTACGACTCGCTGCTCGATTCGCTCGGAAATACGCCATTGGTCGGGCTGCCGCGTATGTCGCCGCGACCGGATGTGCGGCTGTGGGCCAAACTTGAGGACAGGAACCCGACCGGTTCCGTTAAAGACCGCCCGGCCCTGTTCATGATCGAGCAGGCTGAGAAGGATGGTCTGCTCACCGCCGGGGCAACGATCTTGGAGCCAACCTCGGGTAACACCGGCATCTCGCTGGCGATGGTGGCCAGGCTGCGGGGCTACCGGCTTGTGTGTGTTATGCCGGAGAACACGTCTGAGGAGCGGCGCGAGATCCTGCGGATGTGGGGCGCGGAGGTCATCTCCTCACCCGGCGCGGGCGGATCGAACGAGGCCGTGCGGATGGCGAAGGAGATCGCCGCTGCCAATCCGGACTGGGTGATGCTTTACCAGTACGGCAACGAGGCAAACGTCCGGGCACACTACAAGACCACCGGTCCCGAGCTACTTGCGGACCTACCCGGGATCACCCACTTCGTCGCCGGGCTCGGAACCACGGGAACCCTGATGGGAGTCGGCAGGTACCTGCGCGAGCGGGTGCCCGGCGTGGCGGTCGTGGCGGCCGAGCCGCGATACGGCGAGCTGGTCTACGGACTGCGCAACGTCGACGAGGGTTTCGTGCCCGAGCTTTACGACGAGTCCGTGCTTACCACGCGGTTCTCCGTAAGCTCGGCCGACGCTTTGCGCCGCACCCGCGAGCTGCTCGAGACGGAGGGCATCTTCGCCGGCATCTCGACGGGATGCGCGCTGCACGCCGCGCTAGCGATGGCAGCCAAGGCCGCCGGGGCCAGGCAGCGGGCCGACATCGCGTTCGTCGTCGCGGACGGCGGCTGGAAATACCTTTCCACCGGGGCCTACAGCGGCACACTTGAGGAGGCGGCGGGCCGTCTGGAAGGGCAACTGTGGGCGTGAGCGTGACCCCGCGGCGGTAGGCGCCGGTCAGGCTGACCCGGGCACCGCGGGTCCGGCCCGCCAACCAGTGCCGCAGCCACCCGGCCGGGTGGCGGGCCGGACCCGCGCGTGTTGCTGTCGTTCCCTTTGCCGCGGAAGCGGCCTGTTGCAGAATCGGGTCGACGTCTCGCATCGTGAGTGAGATTGAACGGTGCTGCCCTGCGTTACAGCACGCTGTGGGCTCGTCAATGCGTGCTGGTCCGACGAAGAGGCGTAGCTGTGCGACAGCGCTGGTCACCTCGTCGCACAAGCAGCCAGCTCGCAGTCGGGCGCCAGCCCGTTTCCTGATCCTCAGGAAACTCCGCGTAGCCTTGGTCGTTATGCGTCTCACGATCGTCGGATGTGCGGGCAGTTTCCCTGGGCCTGACAGCCCGGCATCGTGTTATCTGCTGGAGGCCGACGGCTTCCGGATGCTGCTCGATCTGGGCAATGGCGCACTCGGAACGATGCAGCGGCACGTGGGGTTGTTCGAGGTGGACGCGATCTGCCTTAGTCACCTGCACGGCGATCACTGCCTGGACATGTGTGCCTACTGGGTGGCCCGCTACTACGCGCCGGACGAGCCAAGGCCGCGGATACCCGTATATGGCCCGGACGGCACCGCCACCCGCCTCGCGCAGGCCTCCGGGCTCGGTCCAGGGCCCGGTATGACCAGCGTGTTCGATTTCGTTCGGCTGCACAAGGGCCGCCGCCAGATCGGCCCTTTCGTGGTGACGGCCGACCACATGGACCACCCCGTGGAGACGTTCGGGTTCCGGATCGAGCACGGGGGCAAGGTGCTCACGTACTCCGGGGATACCGGCCAGTCCGCCGCCCTCGTGACACTGGCGAAGTCCGCTGATGTACTGCTCTGCGAGGCGTCTTTTCTCGACGGTCCCGGCCTGCCTGCGGGCCTGCACCTCACCGGGCGCGAGGCGGGCGAGCACGCCGCCCGGGCCGACGCCGGCCACCTGGTGCTCACGCACCTGGTGCCGGGCAACGATCCGGCCCGCTCGCTCACCGAGGCGGTGGGCGCGTTCGGCGGCACCATCTCGCTCGCGTCCTCCGGCCGGGTGCTCGACCTGGGTTAGCCCCGGGCTAGCGCAGGCCTGGCGAGCCGGGGCTAGGGCGTGTCCCGGCAAATTCTCCGCCATGATCATTTCATCTCTGCTTGTCCCGCACGGCCTGCCCGAGCGCAAACGACCCCACAGCCTACGTGCTTAGCGTCCCGCACCACCCCCGCCAAATCGCCACCCCACGCCGAGGCCCGCTAACCTGACCCGCATGGCTCGCCCCGATGGACGCACTGCAGACCAGCTGAGGCCGGTGAAATTCAGCCGCGGCTGGCTCGATCACGCCGAAGGCTCCGTGCTCGCCGAGTTCGGCCGGACCCGGGTCCTTTGCGCGGCGAGCGTGCAGGAGGAGGTACCGCGATGGCGCCGCGGCAGCGGCACCGGCTGGGTGACAGCCGAGTACGCGATGCTGCCGCGGGCCACCAACTCGCGCACCGACCGCGAGTCGATCAGGGGCAGGCCGGGCGGGCGGACGCAGGAGATCTCGCGCCTCGTGGGCCGCGCGCTGCGCGCCTGCGTGGACGCCAAGGCACTTGGCGAGAACACGATCGTCCTCGACTGTGACGTGCTGCAGGCCGACGGCGGCACCAGGACGGCCGCCATCACCGGCGGGTATCTTGCGCTGGTGGACGCGGTCGCGTGGCTGCGGCGCCGCGGCAGGTGCCCGGGCCCGCCGCTGGTTGCGTCGGTGGCCGCGGTCAGCGTCGGGATCGTCGGCGGTGAGGCGCGGCTGGACCTGTGCTACGAGGAGGACTCGGCAGCGGAGACCGATATGAACGTGGTCTGCACCGGGGACAGCCGGTTCGTGGAGGTTCAGGGCACTGCGGAACGCGACGCGTTCGACAGGCAGATGCTCGACCGGCTGCTCGACCTTGCCGTCGCCGGTTGCGGTGAGCTGACGAAGCTCCAGCACACGGCCCTCGAAGATTGACCTTAACGGCCGCCTACATGGTTCCCCCGCCTCAGGGTCCCCATCCCCGGGATCCCCAGCCTCAGCGCGTGGTGCTCGCCACCAGGAATGCGCACAAGGTCGCCGAGCTGACCCGGATTCTCGCCGCGACTGGCGATGGATCCGTCGTGGACCTGGTGGGCCTCGCCGCGTGGCCAGGCGCGCCCGACGTTGCGGAGACGGGCCGCACGTTCGAGGAGAACGCGCTGCTCAAGGCTCGTGCGATAGCGGTGTTCACCGGCATGCCCGCGATCGCAGACGATTCCGGGCTCTGCGTCGATGCGCTGAACGGGATGCCGGGGGTGTTGTCCGCACGCTGGGCCGGAGGCCATGGGGACGATGGGGCTAACCTGGCGCTCGTGCTGGCCCAGCTGATGGACGTGCCGCCAGCCCGCCGCGGTGCCAGGTTCGTCTGCGCGGCCGCGCTGGTGGTGCCCGCTGCGAAATCGCCCGCGGTCTGCCAGCCTTCCATCGAGCGGGTGGCTGCGGGCCAGCTGATGGGTCGGCTCACCTCGTCGCCCCGCGGCTCGCACGGCTTCGGTTACGACCCGATCTTTGTGCCGGAAGGCGATACCCGGACCACGGCGGAGATGGATCCCGCGGAGAAGGACGCGATCAGCCATCGCGGGCGCGCCTTCCGCGCGCTCGCGACGGTGATCTCGGAGATTCTCGGGCCCGGCGGTGCGGCCCGCTAGCCGGGCCGGACCGGGCGCCGACGGGTCCTGTAGCCCGCCGATCCACGTCGTTTCGGGCGCCGCCGGGCGCGCGGAGGCGTCACTGGGTAGCCCGGGTCATGGTCTCGCGCAAGTTCGTCACAGCCGCCAAGTCGCCGGTGACACGGAGCAGCGCGAGCGTGCCGCGGCCCCACAGCCACCGGTACACCTCCTCGGGCGAGCCCGACAGGGCGGCGTCGCACTCCCAGGGGATCTCGGCGGCGACATCCACCGCGCTCTGCTGCAGGGTGACGCGCCACACCCGGGTACCGGCCTCGATCGCGACGACCTGGTCACGGCCCCGGACATCGGTGCCGAGCCTGGTACCGAGCCACCGGGTGAGCACTTCTTCGATCCCGTCGACGGCCATGGCATCGCCGACCGGGTAGCGCAGCCGGTATGCCTCTGTCACGTCCATCCGGTGGATGGTGGTCTCGTGTGCCATCCGCCGCCACCAGAACAGGTAGCTGCGATCACCGGGGAACCACGTGTCGCACGGCTCGTCGGGCTGGTGCGCGGCAAGCTCGTCAAAGAGGATGCGCATGCCGGCCCCGTACCAGCTGCGGACGTCGGTCCCTTCCGGCGGCGTACGCGGCCACGTCCGGGGTGGGCGCTGGGTGGCGACCCAGCCGCTGACCTGCTGGTACACGCTGCCCAGGTGGCGGATCACCGCGCCGGTGTCCAGGCCTGGGCACTGCGGCACAGGCGCATCGAGATCTCGCCCAGCGACCGTCCAGGCGATCCGCTCGCCCTCCGAGCGGAACGTCGCCAGCAGGTCAGCCGGATCCACACCGGACAGCATGCCGCATCCGCTTCTGCGATGTTGCGCTGGATACCACTCGTAAGCCATACCCACCGGATGGTTGGCGCGATGACGGTGGCCTCGTTGCGAGCCGCAATCAGCACGGTCCGTTCGTCGCCGTTCGGACGGCATCAGGGGCAGTCATGATCTTCACTCCTCGCCTCGCCCGTCGTCAGGTCGAGCCGGAACGAAGGATCCGCCCGCAGGGCGGCCAGACCACCGGAATCGATAGCTCACGGAGCGGGTATGGGTCCTGCTCCATGATGGTCACCCCGTTCCCTCGTCTTGGGCCGTTCCCATGGCCCCCCACGGGGGCGGGGGCCATGGCGGCCGGGCAAGCCCGCAGCCGGACCACGTTCCAGCGAAGGCTCTTCACGGCAATGCTGAGCTTCCACCGCGTCGCGGCCTGTCACGGCGGTGACAGTTGGTGTGGTGTTGCCCATACACCAGGCTCTCGGCCACGGGTGGCCGCCCCGTTTGTCAACTGGTTGCAGGTTGGTTGCGGTGTCACCGGTGCGGAAGAAAACACCCCGCTTGGCGGAATCGGCCGCGGCGCCGGCCGGACGGAGCAGTTGACCGCGCGATCCGGGGCGGCCGCCGCCGACCGGTACCTGCTGCTCTGGAGGCCACGAGGCGGGGCCGGCCGGTACGGTTGAAGTCAGCACCAGCCTGGTGGCATTTGAGGGAGCAGGGGTGACACAGCATCAGCTGGCAGCCGGAGATCCGGCGCCCGAGTTCACCCTGCCCGACGCGGATGGCGAACCAGTGAGCCTGTCGTCGTACCGCGGGCAGCGCGTGATCGTTTATTTCTACCCCGCTGCGATGACGCCCGGGTGCACCAAGCAGGCCTGCGACTTCCGCGACTATCGCAGCGGGTTCGGTGCAGCCGGGCTTCCGGTGATCGGGATCTCGCCCGACCCACCCGCCAAGCTCGCCAGGTTCCGCGAGAAGGAGGGGCTCAACTTCCCATTGCTTTCCGATCCAGGGCGTGGGGTCCTCAAGGCCTATGGTGCCTTCGGCGAGAAGAAGATGTACGGCAAGACGACGGTCGCCGTCATCCGCTCGACGTTCGTGATCGACGCCGCGGGCAAGGTCGAGAAAGCGCAGTACAACGTTAAGGCCACTGGCCACGTGGAGCGCCTCCGCAAAGACCTGGACGTGCCGGGAGGCTGACAAACCAAAGAGCCGGACATGGTAAGACGAACGACCCGGGGCCGTAGCCCAACGGCAGGAGGCGCGCGGTTTAGGTCCGCGACAGTGTGGGTTCGAATCCCACCGGCCCTACTACCAATGGTTACTTATAAACGGATATCGTGCGAAACATGGTTTCGCCTCATGGCGGTTTCAGCGGCTGGCTGCCGGTGGCCCTGGTCCACCTGTTGCCCCACGGCAGGAGGTCGTTGATGTGCGTGACGATCATTGAACCGGCGCCGGCCGGCACGATGACGTTGATGTCAGGAAAATAGTCCACGAGCACCTGCCTGCACTTGCCGCAGGGCGACAGGATTCCGCGGCCTTCATCGTTCGCAGCGACGATCGTGGTCAGGTCGCGTATCCCCACGGCTGCGGCCGTGCCGATGACCACTTGCTCCGCACACGGCCCGCCGGTGAAGTGGTAGGCGTTCATCCCGGTGACGATCCGGCCGTCCGCGGCGCGGGCGGCGGCCGCGACCGTGTGGTTGGCGCCGTCGCCGCGGACGGCGACGAGTTCCTCGGCCAGGCGGACGAGTTCCGCATCCGCGGCCGTGAGCTGGCGATCCATCAGATCCTTCCGATTCAGGCCGGCACGTTCATGCCAAGCTGAGCCCCGCCATAACGGCCCTGTTCAAAACAACGACGGCAGCATGGCCTCGACCAGGTGCGGCCCGGGCTCCGCGAGCGCCTGCGCGAGTTGCTTGGCGAACTCCTCGGCGGTCGTGGCCCGGCTCGCGGGCACGCCCATGCCGGTCGCCAGCGCCACAAAGTCAAGGTCCGGCTGGGACAGGTCGAGCAGAGCCCTGGCGCGCGGCCCAGCGGTCCCCGCCCCCACCCGCTGAAGTTCCATGTTGAGGATGTCGTAGCACCTGTTGCTGAAGATCACGGTAGTCACGTCGAGGCCTTCGCGCGCGTGCGTCCACAGCGCGGAGATCGTGTACATCGCGCTGCCGTCGGCTTCCAGGCAGAGCACGGGCCGGTCCGGACAGGCCACCGCCGCTCCGGTGGCGGCGGGCAGGCCCTGGCCGATGGCGCCGCCGGTAAGGGTCAGCCAGTCGTGACGCGGCGCGCCAGCGGTCGCTGCGGGAAGCCACATTCCGGCCGTGTTCGCCTCGTCGGTCACGATCGCGCCGTCGGGCAGCAGCGCGCCGACGACCTGTGCGAGCGATTCGCCGGTCAGGTCCCCAGCCGGAAGGCTGGGCCGCGAGCGAGGCTGCCGGGCCGGCTCCCCCCCGGGTGCGACCCTGTCGGCTAGGTCCGCAAGCCCGCCCACCACGTCCTGCGCTGGTGAGCCGAGCTGATGCACCTGGCAGTCCTCGGGAACCAGGTCACACCGCTTGCCCGGGTAGGCGAAGAACGACACGGGCAAGCGCGCGCCGGCCAGGATCAGGTGCCTGGCGCCCTCGAGCTGGCCGGTGGCCGTCTCGGCAAGGTAGGCGAGCCGGTCCACACTGGGCAGCCCGCCGCCGCGCTCCAGCCGCGCGGGGAACGTCTCACACAGCAGCCTGGCCCCGGACGCGGCGGCGATCCTGCTGCCCGCGATGAGCCCGGCTTCCCTGGCCGCCGGCCCGCCGAGCATCAGCACGCATGCCTCTCCCGAGCACAGCGCCGCAGCGGCCGCTGCGATCAAATCGTCTGGCACTTTGCCGGGTGCCGCGGCGGCCAGTGCCGGGGCGGGCTGCGCCCCGTCCGACCACGACGCGTCGGCCGACAGAATGAGAGTGGCGATCTGCCCTGGCGGGCCGACCGCCGCGGCCACCGCAGCCACGGCGTCCGGGCCGGCGTCGGCGGCCCGCTGACAGCGGCGGACCCAACCGGAGACAGCACGCGCCACCGAGTCGATGTCCGACTCGAGCGGTGCGTCGTAGCGCTTGTGGTAGGTGGCGTGGTCACCGACGACCGCGACGAGCGGCGTGCGGGCGCGGCGCGCATTGTGCAGGTTGGCGAGGCCATTACCTAGCCCCGGACCCAGGTGAAGCAGGGCGGCGGCCGGCCGCGCGGCCATCCGGCCGTAACCGTCCGCGGCGCCCGTCGCGGTGCCCTCGAAGAGCGCGAGCACACCGCGCATCTCGGGGACCGCGTCGAGCGCTGCCACAAAATGCATCTCCGAGGTGCCCGGATTGGCGAAACAGACGTCGACGCCGCTGCCGACGAGCGTCCGGGCAAGGGCTTGCGCTCCGTTCATGCCGCTCCCGCGTCAAGTTGATGAGCATCAAAGGCAAGTAGATGAGCAACAAATTAGGTCAGCGTCACGTCATCAGCGTCCGTCGAGTTGTATCAGCCAATGAGCGGGCCTCGATTCAGGATGCCCCGGCACGGACCCTCCTCGGCTCGCGGCATCGGGGATGATAGATCGAAGGTCGGCACTCTGCGAGGCGGGATCGCGCTGGTGCACTGGCCGCGGGCGGGCGTCCCGCGCGCGCTCGTCCGGTCGGTTCCGGGGTCAGCTTTCTGGCACGCGCCACACCGCGGCAGCCGTTAGGGATCAATGTCGTCGCACCTCACCACTCATGACATCGCAGCAGGCAGGCAGGGCATGATCAGGCTAACTTAGGCCTGGTAGTTGCCATCGCCAGCAGCAAGGAGCGCGCCATGCCGCAAGAAGTCCGCGCCGTGATTGCCCCCGCGAAGGGCTCGCCGGTCGAGGTCACCACGATCGTGGTGCCCGATCCCGGCCCGGGCGAAGTCGTGGTAGAGGTACGGGCGTGTGGTGTGTGCCATACGGACCTGCACTACCGCGAGGGCGGCATCACCGACGACTTCCCCTTCCTCCTCGGGCACGAGGCGGCGGGCATCGTGGCGGAGACGGGGGAGGGTGTCACGGACCTGGCCACGGGTGACTTCGTCGTATTGAACTGGCGCGCCGTCTGCGGAAACTGCCGCGCCTGCCGGCGGGGCAGGCCCTGGTACTGCTTCAATACCCATAATGCCGCGCAGCCGATGACCCGCACCGATGGCACTCCCCTCGCTGCCGCGCTCGGCATCGGCGCCTTCGCCGGCAAAACCCTGGTCCACGCCGGGCAGTGCACCAAGGTCGACCCGAGCGCGCGCCCGTCCGCTGTCTGCCTGCTCGGCTGCGGCGTGATGGCCGGCCTCGGTGCGGCGATCAACACTGGCGGTGTGACGAGGGGCGACGCGGTCGCGGTGATCGGTTGTGGTGGAGTCGGTGACGGCGCGGTCGCCGGATCCAGGCTGGCCGGCGCGGCGAAGATCATTGCCGTGGACGTGGATCCGCGCAAGCTCGAATGGGCACGCGGGTTCGGCGCGACACACGTGCTGAACGCGCGCGAGACAGACGTCGTCGAGGCGGTGCGGGCGCTTACTGGCGGGTTCGGCGCCGACGTCGTCATCGACGCCGTGGGCCAGCCGCAGACATGGCAGCAGGCGTTCTATGCACGTGACCTGGCGGGCACCGTGGTTCTCGTCGGGGTGCCGACACCGGACATGCGCATCGAGATGCCGCTGCTCGACCTGTTCGGCCGCGGCGGCGCGGTCAAGTCAAGCTGGTATGGCGACTGCCTGCCGAGCCGCGACTTCCCCATGCTTGTCGACTTGTACTTGCAGGGGCGGCTCGACCTGGATGCCTTCGTCAGCGAGGAGATCGCGCTTGACCGGGTGGAGGCGGCCTTCGCGCGGCTGCACGCCGGCGACGTGCTGCGTTCCGTGGTGACGTTCTGATGCCTGTACACGTCGGCCACGCGGTCACTTCAGGCAAGTTCTCCCTCGACGGCCAGACTTTCGACGTCGACAACAACGTCTGGGTGGCCGGCGACGACGACGAGTGCGTGGTGATCGACGCTCCGCACGATGTCGCGGCGATCGTCGACGTGGTCGCTGGCCGGCGGGTGGTCGCGGTGCTTGCCACCCACGCCCACGACGACCATGTGCGGGCGGCGGTCGGGCTCGCCGATGTCACCGGCGCGCCGGTGCTACTGCACCCCGCTGACCTTGTGCTCTGGCGGCTGGTGCACCGGGGCATCAGGCCGGATGGCGACTTGCGCGACGGCCAGGTGATCGAGGTCGCGGGCACCGGGCTCCAGGTGCTCCACACACCCGGCCACACGCCCGGCGCATGCTGCTTCTACCTGCCGGAACTCGGTGTGGTGTTCACCGGTGACACGCTGTTCGCCGACGGGCCGGGTGCGACGGGCCGGTCCTACTCCGACTTCGGCCAGATCGTCGCCTCGATCCGCGATCGGCTGCTCACGCTGCCTCCTGCCACGGTGGTGCACACCGGGCACGGTCCAAGTACCACGATCGCGGCGGAGGCGCCGCATCTACAGGAATGGATCAATCGCGGTAAGTGAGCCCGCGTCCGGGGGCCACCGCTATCTTCTGGTACCGGACCTGCTGGGCCAGGGGACGAAAGGCCCGGTCGGGCGACGGGCGTCCGCCCGACGCCATGGGGCAGCACACCGAAGGTGGCACCAGGCTTTTGCGGAGCATCCCCAGGGCACCTTCCCGGACCGATACGCTCAGGCAGAGCCCGCTGACGCGAGAGTGGTTGCCGACCTGACACACTGATCATGAGGCGCAGCGAGGGCAGGAAGGAGGGCCACGGTGGCTGAGGCGGACATGTCGCTGGCGGAACGCGATCCGGATGCGCTCGAGAAGGAGATCGAGCGGACCCGCGATGCGCTTGCGCGCACCATCGATACCATCGCAGACCGGGTGAGCCCGGCGAAGGTTACCGAGCGGGTAGTGACCCAGGTGCGCCGTGAGGCGGCGCAGATCGACCCGGTCGTGGCTGGGGTGGGTGTCACGATCCTCTTCGTGGGCATCGTGGCTCTCGTCGTCTGGCGCAGGCGTCGCTAGTCCCGCGGGTTCGCGTACTTGGCGGGTCGGCCCGCGCTGCTACCGGCCCGGGTAGAGCGGGTAGCGCTGCGCCAGTTCGGTGACCCGCTGCCGCAGCCCCGCCATGTCGCAGGCCGGCTGCAGCGCCTCGGCCAGCACGTCGGCCACGTCGGCGAAATCGGCGTCGGTGAAACCTCTCGTGGCGAGCGCGGGGGTGCCGATCCGCAGCCCACTCGTCACCATGGGCGGCCGCGGGTCGAAGGGGATCGCATTGCGGTTTACCGTGATGCCGATGTCTTGGAGCCGGTCCTCGGCTTGTCGGCCGTCAAGCTGCGACTCGCGGAGGTCGACGAGGATCAGGTGGACGTCGGTGCCGCCGGTCAGCACGTTCACCCCGGCCGCCCGCGCGTCTCGCGCTGTCAGCCGCGCGGCGAGGATCTTCGCACCGGCCAGCGTGCGGTGCTGGCGTTCGGTGAACTCCGGAGTTGCCGCCAGCTTGAGTGCGACCGCCTTGGCCGCGATGACGTGCTCGAGTGGCCCGCCCTGGCTGCCCGGGAAAACCGCCGAGTTGATCTTCCTGGTCCAGTCCTCGCGGCAAAGGATCAGGCCGGCTCGCGGCCCGCAGAGAGTTTTATGCGTAGTAGTGGTCACGATTTCCGCGTACGGGATCGGCGAGGGGTGCAGCCCCGCCGCCACCAGGCCGGCGAAGTGGGCCATGTCTACCATCAGGACGGCGCCGGTCTCGTCCGCGATCTGGCGGAAGGCGGCAAAGTCGAGGTGCCGGGGGTAGGCTGACCACCCCGCGATGATCAGTTTCGGCTGGTGTTCCTTCGCCAAAGAGGCGATCTCGTCCATGTCGACCATGGCGTCGGATGCGCGCACGTGGTAGAGGACAGGGCTGTACAGCTTGCCCGAGAAGCTGACCTTCTGGCCGTGGGTGAGGTGACCGCCGTGCGCCAGGTCCATGCCGAGGAACGTGTCGCCGGGCTGCATGACGGCCATCATCGCCGCCGCGTTCGCCTGCGCGCCGGAGTGCGGTTGGACGTTAGCGTGGTCGGCGCCGAACAACCGCTTGGCCCGGTCGATCGCCAATTGCTCGATCACGTCCACGTGCTCGCAGCCGCCGTAGTAGCGGCGGCCCGGCAGGCCCTCCGCATACTTGTTGGTCAGCACGGAGCCCTGCGCTTCGAGCACCGCTACGGCGGCGAAGTTCTCCGACGCGATCATCTCCAGGGTGTCCCGCTGACGGCCAAGCTCGGCGGCGACCGCGTCGGCTACCTCGGGATCGACCTCAGCGAGTGATGCGGATTTGGTGTCCATGGTGACTCCGTCCTGGCGTCCTGGGTCAGCGCTCATCCTGGCCGGCCCGGCCTTGGTCTTGGCCCAGCGATCGCTTGCTGGTCAGTCCGTTTCCTGCGTGAGAGCCGCGTACTCGTCGGGGGAGAGCAGGCCGGACGGTTCGGCTTCGTCGTCGGCGGCGAGCCGGACCCGAAACAGCCAGCCCTCGCCATACGGATCCGCGTTCACCACCGCCGGATCGTCCTCGATCCCGTCGTTAACCTGAATTACCTCGCCATCCACGGGCGAGTAGATTTCGCTTACCGATTTGACCGACTCGACCTCACCGCACGGCTCGCTCGCCGTCACCTGCGTCCCGGGAGCCGGGGGTGACACGTAGACGATGTCGCCGAGCGCTTCGGTGGCGTAGGCAGTGATACCGATGGTCGCGATGGCGCCGTCGATGGCCACCCACTCGTGTTCTGGGGTGTAGCGCAGCCCATCCGGAACAGTCATGACTGGTGCCTTTCCTGTGTTCTCACTTGGCTCTGCGGTAGAACGGCAACTGAACGTAGTCCGCTGGCTCAGCCTGGCCGCGCACATCAATGGCGAGGCGGCCCGCGCCGGCCGCGGTTTGCGCGGCGGTGCGCGCCGAGGCGGCCGCGCCCACGGCCCGCGGTGTGCCCGCTGCCGCTGCCGCGTCCACCGCGTCCGGCCGTACGTACGCCATGGCGATGGGGCGGCCGAGCGTGGGCGATGGCGCACCGCTCGTTACCGTACCGATCACCTGCCCATCGAGCAGTACTCGGTGGCCGTGCCGTGGAATCCGGCGGGAGCGGCCGATGAGCCCGATCAGCCTGCTGCCCGGTCCGGCAAGCGCCCGTGCGGCGAGGGCTTCGCGGCCCACGAAGTCGCCGGGCTTGTCGAACTTGACGACCCGGCCGAGACCGGCTTCGAACGGGGTGATGTCCCTGCTGAGCTCGTTGCCGTACAGCGGCATGCCGGCTTCGAGCCTGAGCGTGTCGCGCGCGCATAGCCCGGCCGGGATGAGCCCGTCACCGGCTCCTGCCTCGGCGAGCGCGTTCCATACGGACACCGCATGGTCCGGCGGGCAGAACAGCTCGAATCCGTCCTCGCCCGTGTACCCGGTGCGGGCGAGCAGCACCGGAGTGCCGCCGATGACCGCGCGCAGGCTCGCGTAGTACTTCAGTTCCGCGAGCGAGGCGCTACTCGGGAAACCCGTGCGGCGGGACAGGATGGCGGCCGCGTTGGGCCCCTGGATCGCAATGAGCGCGTAGTCAAGCGACACGTCGCGGACCGCCACGTCGTGGCCCGCCGCGCGCTTGGTCAGTTCCTGATACACCAGGCCGGCGTTGGCCGCGTTTGCCACGACGAAGTACTCGTCGTCCGCCAGCCGGTAGGCCACGAGGTCGTCAAGCACCCCGCCGTCGGCTGCGCAGATCATCGTGTACCGGGCCCGGCCTGGTTCGACGGTGGACAGGTGGCCGGTGAGTGCGTAGTCGAGCGCGGCCCCGGCGGCGGGCCCCGTGACAGAGATCTCGCCCATATGCGAGAGGTCGAACAGCCCCGCGGCACGGCGAACGGCGTTGTGCTCGTCGGTCTCACTCGCATAGCGCAGCGGCATCAGCCACCCGGCGAATGACGTGAGCGTCGCTCCTAGGCGCCGGTGTACCTCGAGCAGCGGAGTGGTCTTCTGGCCGCCTTCTGTTTCTCCGCCCTCTTGGCTGCGCTCGCCGCTGCCCGTGCGTGACGGGGCGGGTGTTTTGCCTCCGGTCGTGTCAGGCGCTGTCATATGCGGGAACTCCACTCACATCGGCGCGGCCGCGATCCGCTGATTCTCATCGTCTAGCTGCCGCCCCGCCCGCGCCGCCGGCTGGCCTGAAAGCCGCTGCGGGGGCCCCCGCCTTCGGTACCGGCGGCTGGCTGCAGCGGGCTCGTCCGTACACCCTTCGTGCGGGTTACGGCTGCGGCAAAGCCTATCAGCGCCTGGTCCGGAACCCCGCTTTTGGCCGAATCCGGGTCGGCTGCCTTTCGTTGACGCGCGAACCGGGGCGCGCGTCGGACGGCTGTCCGCCAGGATGGTGACGTGGCGGAATGCGTGTTCTGTGAAATCGTCAGCGGCCAGCGTCAGGCCCACATGGTCTTGGACGACGGCGGGGCGATCGCCTTTCTTGATACCGGGCCCGTGTTCAAAGGGCACCTGCTGTTGATCCCGCGTGCGCATGTGCCGACGCTCGCCGACCTGCCCGCGGGCTGCGTCGGCCCGTTCTTCGCGTGTGCCCAGCGGCTCGCAGGCGCGGTGGAGAAGGGGCTTGGCGCCGCCGGCTCATTGGTGGCGATGAACAATCGGGTCAGCCAGAGCGTGCCGCATCTGCACGTGCACATCGTGCCGCGAAACCGCAAAGACGGCCTGCGCGGCTTCTTCTGGCCCAGGACCAAATACGACAGCGAGGACGAAGCCCGCGACTACGCCGACCGGCTTCGTGCGGCGATGGCGACGGGCGGCTGACGCCATGTCCCGCGGACGTGGATCAGCAACCCAACGGGGCGCGGCGCACCGGGGCGCCGCGCCCCGATGCTGCCGTCGGTGCTGCCGTCGGTGCTGCCGCAAAGGCGGGTGTATAGCAGAGACATGGAACTTCTGAGCGAGGAAGCGATCGTGCGGGAACTGGCGGAGGTACCCGGCTGGAACCGCACCGGAAACGAGATCGCCACTACCGTGCAGCTGACGGACTTCCGCGCTGCGATGCTGTTCGCCGGGGCCGTCGGTTTCCTGGCCGAACAGGCCAATCACCACCCGGACATCACGATTCAATGGAACCGCGTCACGCTGACCCTTTCTACCCACTCCGTCCGCGGGCTGACCTCGGCCGACTTCGCGCTCGCCCGGCGGATTGCCTCGTTGCGCTGAACCGGGCGCCGGTCGGCAAGGCAGGCCGCCTGCACCGCTAGGCTCAGCATGCTGTGGATGGGACCAGGCCAGCCGCCAGCCGCCAGCCGCGGACACCGCGCTTGGCGCGCCTCGGACGCGGCACCCGCTTGACCGTCAGCGCGGCACTCGGCGCCGCGCTGACGCTTCTCGCCGCGTGCGCCAGCCCGGCAGGCCAGGCCAGGCCCGTGCCGCTGACCTCCATCGGGCCGGGTGAAGGTTCGCTGCGCCTGCTTGGCACGCCCGGCTACGTCGAAGACGGCAGCCCCGACCCGCGGGTCGACTGGGTCACTTCGTTCGAACATCGCACCGGCTGCCAGGTCAGCTACAGCCAGGTTGCGAACGCCAACTCGATACCCGCGACGTTGCGGATGACTGGCGCGAACTATGACGGCGTGGTGGCGCCGCCCGCGATCGTCGGCCAGCTCATCAGCGAAGGGCTGATCGCGCCGCTCAACACTGCGATTGTGCACGGCTACGCCGCGATCAGCTCCGCGTTCCGCACGCAGGCGGTGGCGATGTCGAAGGGCAAGACCTACGGCGTGCCGTACGTCTGGAACGCCTACCTCCTTGGCTACGCGACGTCGGCCGTCCAGCCGCCGCCACGCAGCTGGGGTGCCCTATTCGAGCCGGTGTCCGCCGCCAGGTACGCCGGGAAGATCATGCTTCCGGACAGTCCCTTCACCATCGCCCTGGCGGCTTTGTACCTGGAGTCGGCGCGGCCGTCGCTTGGCGTCACAGACCCATATGAACTCACCGCGAACCAGTTCGCCGCGGCGACCGGCCTGCTTACGAGCGTGCGGCGGAGCATCACCCAGTACTACTCACAGGATTCGCAGGTTATCGACGGCCTCGCCACTGGCAGCGCGGTACTCGGCGCCGTCGACCCTCACCAGGTCGACGTCCTTGCCCGGGCCGGCTTGCAGGTGGCGGGTGCCGATCCAGCGGAGGGAACGACGGGATCGGTGAGCTTCTGGCTGATGAGAGTGCATGCTCCCGACCCGAATTGCATGTACAAGTGGCTCGCGTGGTCGCTGACGCGGCGCGTGCAGCGACAGGTCGCGCAGTGGAGCGGCACGGCACCGGTGAACCCGGCTGCCTGCGATGAGCTTGGCCCTGGGGTCTGCGGCCTTTACCACGTTGGTGACCAGGCCTATCTGAGCAAGGTCGCGTTCGCGCACGTGCCTGGCACCGACTGCGGCAACGGCAAGCACGGCTGCATCCCATGGGCGGCCTGGCTGAGCGCGTGGAAGTCGATCGTCGGCCCGCCGCCGGGCTGAGGCTCGTGTTATGCCCGTGTCCCGCGCCGGATCGCGGAGGTGACGTTCGCTACCGGCTCGGTCACCACGACGCAGTCGTCGCATCTGTACAGCGGCTGGCCGTCGGCTAGGTGCCCGGCAAGCGCCGATGGGCGCGGCCATTTCTTGTGGCAGCTCACGCACGCTTCACCAGCGCGCTGAGCCGCCGTGAGCCCTGCCGGGTCGAGGAGCGGACCGGCTGCGGATGGCGTTGCCGCACTCCCGGACGGCGCCGGCCCCGGTCCGAATCCCGCGTCCTCGGGCTCCCCGCGCGCTTGCTCCCCGAGCTCTGGCAATCCCCGTGCCGGCTCTGCTCGGCTCATCCACTCACCCCCTAGGCGCCATACCCGTCACACCCAGCTATGAACAAAGGGTAGGCGCTTCGTTACGTCAGTGCCAGCCAGCGCAGCTGGCAGATCGACTCGCGACCCTGGAGCCCGGCGCACGCATGATCCATAACGGCTGCCGCTGGGTGGCACGGCCCCGAAAGCCCGGCGCTAACTGTCCGGCGCTAACTGTGCTGCGCCCGGTTGAACAGGGCCTGCGCGATCACGCCAAGCGGAGTGCCGTAAAGCGTCGATGGGTCGCTGCTGTACTTGAAGCTGCTTACCGAGGTTATCGTGCCCACCCCGGTCGCGGGATCGAATCCGGACAACCACGGCCCGCCGCTTGATCCGGCCGTCAGCACGCAGGTAAGGCCCGGGTCCGGGCTGGCATGAAAGGCGTCTGGCCTGATCCGGCCGCTACAGTAGTACAACCCCCCGCCGTCGTAGGGCGGTTCGGCCGGGTACCCGAAGAGGAACTCTTCCGCAGTCGGCCGGCCGAACCTGATCGCGTCGCCGCCGACCAGGTGCGCGATATGGACGATCCGGCCGCCGGTGTGCCGCGGGTTGAGCGTGACGAATGCGACGTCGTCGTTGCCGTTGGCGCCATGGCTCCACTGGCGGGCGACAAAGAAGTGGCGCGCGGTCCAGGTGCCATACGGGCGGCTGCCCTGCGTGAATCCGGGCACGAACATCCAGTTGAGCGCCCAGGATCTGGTGCCGTTCTTGACGCAGTGCGCGGCCGTGATCACCACATCGGCGTTCGCGCTCGCTACCACAGCGGCGGAGCAGACGTAGTCCTTCGCGTCCATGGTGAAGAAAACCTTGCCGGTGGACCGGGCGACCGTGCCGCCGCGTGGCCAGACCGCCGTGGCGGTATGCGCGAGCACCGCGGCGCTGCGGGCTCTCCGGCCTGCGGCCGCGGCGGCTGGCCGGTGCGCGGTGGCCGCGCTTGCCGGTGCGATGCCCGGGTCCCTGGTGATGCCGGGTGGCCGCGCGCGCGCCATCCGCGCCGCCGTCCAGTGCCGCAGTGCGCGCGCCTGCCCGGCCGCGGTCAGCTCCGCCGGATGCGCGGTGACCTGCTCCCCGGCCCACAACTCGACTGCTGGCTGCCCACCGCCGCGGCGCGTGGCGGCCGCATGCGCGGCGCGGCTGTGGGCGGATGCTCGCCCGCCGCCGTGCCACGCATCCGCTTGGCTGGCCGCATCTGCTGGGCTGGCCGCACCGGTCGCGGCGACCGCGCAGGTGACGGCGAGAATGCCGACGACGGCCAGCAGGGATGGCCGGGCCGACGACGTCTTCGGCGTCATGCGACAAGTATGATCCACAAGATGTTATTAGTCAGCTACTAATTGTAAGGTAGTGGTCCTCGCCAGGCACGATGCCAGACGGTGGCTTGGATGAAGGCACCGCGGGTTTCACGCGGCCGGCCGGGCGCGGGAGAATATCCCCGTGCAGCCACTGCAGCCTGGCATCAATCGCGATGTCGTCATCCTCGGCTCGACCGGGTCGGTTGGCACCCAGGCCATCGATGTCGTGAGGCGAAATCCCGGCCGGTTCAAGGTCGTCGGCTTGGCAGCAGGGGGCGGGAACCCTGGGCTGCTGGCCGAGCAGGCGCTGGAGCTGGGTGCAGAGGTGATCGCCATTGACCGCGCGAGCGCCGCTCAGGACGTGCAGCTCGCGTGCTACGCGGCAGCACAGCGGCGGGGTTACCCGCGCGGTGAATTCCGCCTGCCGAAGATTCTCGCCGGGCCTTCCGCGGTCGCCGAGGTTGCCGCCTGGCCCTGCGATGTCGTGCTGAACGCGGTCACGGGAGCCGCCGGGCTCGCCTCCACGCTCGCCGCCCTTGAGGCGGGCCGCATGCTTGCGCTTGCCAACAAGGAGTCGCTGATCGTCGGTGGCTCCCTGGTCGCCGGACGCGCCGCACCGGGTCAGATCGTGCCGGTCGATTCGGAGCACTCCGCGCTGGCGCAATGCCTGCGGGGCGGCCGCGGCGACGAGGTCGCCCGGCTGGTGGTGACCGCGAGCGGCGGGCCGCTGCGCGGCCTTACCCGGGCGCAACTGGCCGATGTCACGCCGGAGCAGGCCCTTGCCCATCCCACCTGGACGATGGGCCCGGTCATTACCGTCAACAGCGCGACGCTGGTCAACAAGGGCCTGGAAATCATCGAGGCCCACCTGCTGTTCGGCATCGGCTTCGATCGCATCGATGTCGTCGTGCACCCCCAGTCCCTGGTGCACTCCATGGTCGAGTTCACCGACGGGTCCACGCTCGCCCAGGCCAGCCCGCCTGACATGCGGATCCCGATCGCGCTCGCGCTCGGCTGGCCGGACCGGGTGCCAGGGGCCGGGCCGGCCATCGACTGGAGCCAGGCTCACAACTGGTCTTTCGAGCCGCTGGACACCAAAGCGTTCCCGGCGGTGTCGCTTGCCCGCGCCGCCGGTATCGCGGGCGGGACCGTGCCCGCCGTGTACAACGCGGCCAACGAGGAGTGTGTCGCCGCATTCTTGGCCCGCGAGATCGCGTTCACTGGAATCGTTGACACCGTGGCGCGGGTAATGTCGGACTACGGCCGGACAGGCCGTGAGATCACCTCGGTCGACGAGGTGCTCGCGGCGGATGGCTGGGCACGCGCGCGGGCGCGTGAGCTGACCGGTGTCAAGGAAGCCAGCCTACGGACCGAGCGGAGGACCGCCAGATGAACCAGATCAGCCTGGTTATTATCGGCTGGATCATCTTCATCATGGCGCTGCTCGTCTCCATTACGCTGCACGAGGCCGGTCACCTGGTCACGGCCAAGTGGTTCGGCATGAAGGCCACCCAGTTCTTCGCCGGGTTCGGCCCGACCCTGTGGTCCAGGCGAAAGGGAGAGACCGAGTACGGCATCAAGGCTGTACCGGTCGGCGGCTTCGTCAAGATCGTCGGGATGACCTCGCTCGAGGATGTCGACCCGCAGGATGAGCCGCGAGCGCTCCGCAGTAAGCCCGGCTGGCAGCGCGTCATCGTCCTGGCGGCCGGCTCCGCCATGCACTTCCTGCTGGCGGCCGTGCTGCTGTGCGGGCTGTTCCTCGCCGTGGGGGTGGCGAATCAGGGCACGACCAAGCTCGGCGTCGTGAACCCTTGCGTGCCCGCCAGCCAGCGTGCGACTTCGTGCAGCTCGGCCGATCCACGGTCGCCGGCGAAGCTGGCCGGACTGAGAGCGGGCGACGAGATCGTCGCGTTCGGGCGCACGCCGGTGCATTCCTGGAGCGACCTGGCCGGTGTGATCCGCAGGCACCCGGTGGGCAGCGAGGCTGTTGTCACCTTGCGGCGGGACGGCGAGCTGCTGAACGTGCGGGTCACGCTCGCCGCCATCAAGGGGCGCTCCGGCGCATTCCTCGGCGTCTCACCGGCCGTTGTCTACCAGCACGCCAGTCCGATACAGGCGATCAGGTCCACCGGGTCCTTCGTCGGCACGGTCGTCACCGGCTCGGCCAAGGTGATTACCGAACTGCCCAAGGCGATACCGAAACTGTTCGCCCACAACCGTGCGAGCACCGCCGGCGGCCAGGTGACCAGCATCGTCGGCGCCGGCAACGACACTGGCCACGTCATCGCCCTGGATATCGGCTGGCAGCAGAAGGTCACCTTCGTCGTACTGATCATCGCAGAGCTGAACATCTTCGTCGGCCTCTTCAACCTGCTGCCGCTGCTCCCGCTCGATGGCGGGCATATCGCCGTGGTGCTATACGAGCGGGCGCGGGCCTACGTCGCGCGGTTGCGCGGAAGACCTGATCCCGGCCTCGTGGACATGCGTAAGCTGATTCCGGTCAGCTTCGGGATCTTCGCCGTCCTCGTTTTCTTCGGGTTGATGCTGATCATGGCCGACCTCGTCAATCCCGTGAGCATCCAGTGAGGTAGTGCTGATCATGCCTGTTGATCTCGGCTTGCCGCCGACGCCACCGCCCGTGCTCGCACCTCGGCGAAAGTCACACCAGGTGCTTGTGGGCAATATTCCGGTGGGCGGTGGCGCACCCGTGACGGTGCAGTCGATGACGACCACCTTGACCGCGGATGTCGACGCCACGCTCCAGCAGATCGCCGCACTGACCGCGGCGGGCTGTCAGATCGTGCGGGTCGCGGTGCCGTCCGCGGACGACGCGGACGCGCTTCCGGTGATTGCCCGCAAATCACAGATCCCGGTGATCGCCGATATTCACTTCCAGCCAAGGTACGTCTTCGCGGCGATCGACGCCGGTTGCGCGGCCGTTCGGGTCAATCCGGGGAACATCAAGGCGTTCGACGGAAAGGTGGCCGAGATAGCCCGCGCGGCAGCGGCGGCGAAAATCCCGATCCGGATCGGCGTGAACGCGGGCTCCCTGGATCCGCGCCTGCTCGCCAAGTACGGCAAGGCAACGCCGCAAGCGCTGGTGGAGTCCGCGCTGTGGGAGTGCTCGCTGTTCGAGGAGCACGGTTTCCGTGACATCAAGATCTCGGTGAAACACCATGATCCGGTAGTGATGATCGAGGCGTACCGGCAGCTCGCCGCGCGCTGCGACTACCCGCTGCACCTTGGCGTGACCGAAGCCGGACCGGCGTTCCAGGGTACGGTCAAGTCGGCGGTCGCTTTCGGCGCGTTGCTAGCGGAAGGGATCGGCGACACGATCCGGGTGTCGCTGTCCGCGCCGCCGGTCGAGGAGGTCAAGGTTGGCATCGCCATCCTCGAGGCGCTCGGCCTCCGCCAGCGCGGCCTGGAGATCGTTTCCTGTCCGTCGTGCGGGCGCGCCCAGGTGGATGTGTACACGCTGGCCAACCAGGTCACCGCGGGCCTAGAGGGCCTCGAGGTGCCGTTGCGGGTCGCGGTGATGGGTTGCGTCGTCAACGGCCCGGGCGAGGCGCGCGAAGCCGACCTGGGCGTCGCGTCAGGCAACGGTAAGGGCCAGATCTTCGTCCGGGGAGAGGTCGTCAAGACGGTCCCGGAAAGCCAGATCGTCGAGACCCTCATCGAGGAGGCCATGCGCCTTGCCGACGAGATGGGCGAGACGGCTTCGGACGGCACCGGCCCGCAAGTAGTCGTCAGCTAGCCGGCCCCCGGGGCCTGCGGGCAGGCCCCGGGGGCGGGTGCGCGGCTGCCGATGCTAACCGCCATCCGCGGCTGCCCCACCGGCCAGGTCAAACGCGGCAAGCTTGATCGATGGTCACGTTAGGCTGAAGTTACTTGATCTTGAGTATGCAAATTCGTACCACGACCTGCCGAAACGTCGTCCGAGGCAAGACAACGTTCTGACCGGAAAATAACCAGCCGGAGATGGGCG
>Ga0335081_10003333_pt1 | contig 25256 bp, 22 predicted proteins | sample Lox_Sample_35_FD_206713 | JGI IMG/M metagenome (GOLD analysis project Ga0335081, IMG submission 206713) | Soil microbial communities from Loxahatchee National Wildlife Refuge, Florida, United States - Lox_Sample_3.5 | ecosystem: Environmental > Terrestrial > Soil > Wetlands | place: USA...
CCGAAGATGTTCGGCAAGCAGCTCGACGAGCGGCTGGGCAAGGTCCACTTCGCGCTGACCTTCGTCTTCTACAACCTCACCTTCTTCCCGATGCACATCCTCGGCATCGGCGGGGAGATGCGGCGGATCTACGACCCCACCGTGTACGACTACCTCCGACCGATGCAGCCGATCAACGTCTTCATCTCGATCAGCGCGTTCCTGCTGTTCGCCTCGCAGCTGGTGATGGCGTGGAACATCGTCCGCACGCTGGCCCGCGGGAAGCAGGCCGACATCAACCCGTGGCACGACTGCGGGCTCGAGTGGACGGTGCCCTCGCCGCCGCCGCACGGGAACTTCGCGACCACCCCGACCGTTTACCACGGCCCGTACGAGTTCAGCCTGCCGGGCGCGGCGCAGGACTACGTCCCGGTGAACCAGCCGCTTCCCTCCGTTCCGGAGGGCCGTCGATGACCGCCCACGCGGCGACGCACGGGATGGCGGGCGGCGAGCACGCCCAGGGCGCCGTCGGCGTCCACACCCAGAAGCTGGGGATGTGGGTCTTCCTCGTTTCGGAGGTGATGTTCTTCACCGCCCTGATCGGCTCCTACATCATCCTGCGGTGGGGGACGGCGGCCCAGTGGCCGGAGCCGCGCTCCGTGCTGGCCATCCCGGTCACGGCGATCAACACCTTCATCCTGATCTGCTCCAGCGTCTCGATGGTGAAGGCGTACGCCGCCGCCACGCGCGACGACCAGGCCGGCCTCAGGCGCTGGCTGCTGCTCACGGTGCTCGGGGGCGCGACCTTCGTTTCGGTCCAGGCGTTCGAGTACCACCATCTGATCGAGAAGGGCTTCCTGCCCAGCTCCGGGCTGTTCGGCGCCACCTTCTACACGATGACCGGCTTCCACGGGTTCCACGTCACCTGCGGCGTGCTCAGCATGATCTGGGTGACCATCCGGGCGTTCCGCGGCAAGTACGCGGGCGGGAAGTTCCAGGGCATCGAGACCATCGGGTTGTACTGGCACTTCGTGGACCTGGTCTGGATCATCCTGTTCACCATCGTCTATCTCATCTAGGGACCGGCCATGGACGCTGCCGAGCACAAGGCACCGAACTACGTCGCCGTCTGGGGGCTGCTCGCGATCCTGACGATGGTCGAGGTCGCCATCGTGTACTTCCGCCTGCCGCGCCGCCTGATGATCGTCTCGCTGGTCTTCCTGGCGCTGTGGAAGGCGTTGCTCGTGGCCCTCTACTTCATGCACCTCAAGTTCGAGCCCAAGCGCCTGCTGTACGTGGTGCTGGCGCCGCTCCCCCTGGCGGTTATACTCGTGGTGGCCGTCATGCACGGATTCCGGGGACCGTGATCAACTTCCACAAGGTCCTGATCGTCACCGCGATCGTCTTCTGCGCCTTCTTCGCCGCGTGGGGATGGCACGACTACCAGCGGAGCGGCTCGACCTGGAGCCTGGCATCCTCCATCGCCTTCGCCGCCTTCGCCGTCGGCTTCGCCGTCTACCTGAGGTTCCTGCGGAGATTCCTGGGCAAGTGAGCGGGCCGGACCTCCTCGCGTACCGGCCCGGGCTGCACCGCTACGCGGTCGGGGTGGCGTGCGCCACCGCGGTGCTGATCTTCATCGGCGGCCTGGTCACCAGCACCGGCTCCGCGCTGGCCGTGCCCGACTGGCCGTTGTCGTACGGGCAGGTCTTTCCGCGGATGACCGGCGGGGTGCTGTTCGAGCACGGCCACCGGATGGCGGGCGCCACCATCGGCCTGCTGACGATCGTGCTGGCGGTGTGGCTGTGGCGGTCCGAGCCCCGCCGCTGGGTGCGCTGGCTGGGCCTGATCACGCTCACCGCGGTGTCGCTGCAGGGCGTCCTCGGCGGCCTGACGGTGCTGCGGAGGCTGCCGCTGGCCCTCGCCGTGTCGCACGCCGGCCTGGCACAGATCGTCCTGTGCCTCACGGTGACCATCGCCCTGGTGACGTCCGCCGGCTGGATGGAGGCCCCGCCGCGCGCGCCCGACGCCGGCGCGCCGTCGCTTCGTGCCCTGACGCGGGTGGCGGTCGCGGTGGTCTATCTGCAGATCCTGGTCGGGGCCGTGGTGCGCCACTCCGGCGCGGGTCTCGCGGTCCCCGACTTTCCGCTCGCGTTCGGGCGGCTGTGGCCCGCGGCGGGCCTGATGTCCACGCCGGTCGCCTATCAGCTGCTGCACCGCGCCGGCGCGCTGCTGGTGGCGCTGTGCCTGATCTGGACCGTCGCGGCCGCGATGCGGCGCCACGGCTCCGTGCCCGGCCTGCGCCGGCCCGCGCTGCTGCTCGCCCTGCTGCTCGCATGGCAGGTCTACCTGGGCGCGGCCATCATCTGGACGAAGCGCGCGGTCGTCCCCACCACGGCGCACGTCCTGTCGGGCGCGCTGGTGCTGGCGACGGCGCTGGTGCTGGCGCTGCGCGCGACGCGCCTGCTGGCGCCGCTGCCCTCGGACCGGAGCAGCTCCCCGGCCTCGACCGCGGCATGACCGCGCTTTCCGGCGGCGCGGCGGTCGCGCCTCCGCCCCCCGCCCCGGTCCCTACCCCGGCGCCGGCCGCCCCCGGCCGCCGCAGGCTCGCCGCGTTCTTCACGCTCACCAAGCCCGAGATCACGTTCAACGTGGTGCTGACCGCGCTGGTGGGCTTCCTCGCCGCGGCCCACGGCGCGGTGGACGTGCTGGCTTTGCTCCGCACCCTGCTCGGGACCGCGCTCGTGGCCGGCGCCGCCAGCACCCTCAACCAGTGGGTCGAGCGCGACCTCGACGCGGTGATGAAGCGGACGGTGCGCCGGCCGCTGCCCTCCGGCCGGCTGACGCCGCGGGAGAGCCTCGCCTTCGGCGCCGTACTCGGCGTCGCGGGCACGGCCTACCTGGCCGCCGCCGTGACTCCGCTGGCCGCCCTGCTCGCCGCCCTCACGGCCGCGAGCTACCTGCTCGTCTACACGCCCCTGAAGCGGCTCACCTCGCTCGCGACGGTGGTCGGCGCGGTGCCGGGGGCCATCCCGCCCATGATCGGTTGGGCGGCGGCCCGCGGCCGCCTGGACCCGGGCGCCTGGGTGCTGTTCCTGATCCTGTTCTTCTGGCAAATGCCGCATTTCCTCGCCCTGGCGGCGCTGTACCGCAAGGACTACGCGCGTGCCGGCTTCCGGGTGCTGTCGGTCGAGGACCCCGGCGGCGCCAGCACCGGTCGCCAGTCGGTGCTGTACGCGCTCGCGCTGCTGGTGGTGAGTCTCTTGCCCACGCCGCTCGGGATGGCCGGTCCGCTGTACTTCTTCGGCGCGCTGGCGCTGGGCGGCGGCTTCGTCTACTACGGCGTCCGGCTCGCCGCGAGCCCCGGCAATCACGCGTGCGCCACCTTCCTGTTCCGCTACTCCCTGATCTACCTGCCCGCCTTGTGCGCCCTGATGGCCCTGGGCTGACCGAGCCCGCGGTCGGCGTTCGCGGCCTGCGGCACCGCTTCGGCGCGCGCGAGGCGCTGGCCGGCATCTCCTTCGACGTCGCGCAGGGCGAGCTGGTCGCCCTGCTGGGACCCAACGGCAGCGGCAAGACGACGCTGTTCCGCATCCTCTCGACCGCGCTCCTGCCCACCGGCGGAGCGGCCGAGGTTTTCGGTGCCGACGTGGCGCGGCAGCCCGGGCTGGCCCGGAGGCGGATGGGGGTCGTGTTCCAGGCCCCGAGCCTCGACCGCAAGCTCACGGCCGCCGAGAACCTCCGGCACCAGGGGCGGCTCTACTGCCTGGGAGGCCGGGACCTCGAGGAGCGGATCAAGGCCGCGCTCGAGCGGGTCGGGCTCGCCGGCCGCGCGGGCGAGCGCGTGGAGCGGCTTTCCGGCGGCCTGGCCCGCCGCGTCGAGCTGGCCAAGGGCATGCTCCACCGCCCCGGGCTCCTGCTGCTCGACGAGCCGACGACCGGGCTCGACCCCTCCGCGCGACGGGGGTTCTGGTCCTACCTGGACCTGGTCCGCCGCGAGACGGGGGCCACTGCCGTGGTCACCACCCATCTGCTCGACGAGGCCGGGCGGGGAGACCGGATCGCCTTGCTCGACGAAGGCCGCCTGGTCGCCCTGGGCGCGCCCGCGGCGCTGACGGCGGAGATCGGCGGCGACGTCATCACCGTGCGGACCGCCGACCCGGAGCGGCTGGCCGGCGCCGTCGCGGCCCGGTTCGGATGTCCGGCCGCGGTGGTCGAGGGGGCGGTGCGCATCGAGGTCGCGCGAGGACACGACCTGGTGCCCCGACTGGTGGAGGCGTTTCCCGAAGCGATCCTCGGCCTCACGCTGGGCAAGCCGACGCTGGACGACGTCTTCGTGCACCGCACGGGCCGTCACCTGCATGCGGGCGACGGAGGCGACGGCGCGTGAGAAACTTCCTCGTCGCGGTGGGCACGCTGTGGCAGCGGGAGTTGGTCCGGTTCTACCGCCAGCCGAGCCGGCTGGTGGGCGCGCTCGCCCCGCCGGTGCTGTTCTGGCTGCTGATCGGCTCGGGGCTCGGACCCTCGTTCCACGCTCCCGGCGGGGCGGCGGGCACGAGCTACCTGGCCTACTTTTTTCCCGGAGTGGTGATCCTCATTCTCCTTTTCACCGCCATCTTCTCCGAGATCTCGATCATCGAGGACCGGCGCGAGGGGTTCCTGCAGGCGGTGCTCGTCGCGCCCGTGCCGCGCGCGAGCATCGTGCTCGGCAAGGTGCTCGGCGGCACCACGCTGGCGGTGCTGCAGAGCGCGCTGTTCCTGGCGCTGGGACCGGCGGTCGGACTGAGGCTCGCCTCTCCGGGCGCGCTGGCCGTGCTGGCGGCGGTGCTGTTTTTGCTCGCCTTCGGCCTCACGGCGCTCGCCGCCGCCATCGCCTGGTGGCTCGACTCCACCCAGGGCTTTCACGCCATCATGAACCTGTTCCTGATCCCGATGTGGCTCCTGGCGGGCACGCTGTTTCCCGTTGAAGGCGCGCCGGGCTGGCTCGGCGCCGTGATGCGGGTGAACCCGCTCACGTACGGCGTGGCCGCCTTGCGGCGCGCGCTTTCGTCCGCCGGCGCCACGGGGCCCGGCTTCGGCGTTTCGCTCGCCGTCACGGCGGCGTGCGCGGTCCTGGCGTTCGGTGCCGCTGTGTGGGTGGCCTCCCGCCGGCCCACGCGGTGATCGCGACGGAGGATCTTCCCGCCGTGAACGCCACGCTCAACGGCGTCACGGCGGTTTTGCTGTCGCTCGGCTATGCCATGATCCGGCGCCGGCGGACGCTGCTCCACAAGGCCTGCATGCTGGCGGCCTTCGGCGTCTCCACGGTCTTTCTCGCTTCGTATCTCTGGTACCACGCTCACGCCGGAGTGAAGCACTTCGCCGGCCGGGGCTGGATTCGGCCTGTCTACTTCGCTATCCTCATCACGCACACCGTGCTGGCAGCGGCGGTCGTGCCCCTGGCCCTGACAACCGTCTATCTCGGACTGTGGTCGCGACATCCCACGCATCGGCGCTACGCGCGATGGACCCTGCCCATATGGTTGTACGTGTCCGTGACCGGGGTCGTCGTCTGGCTGCTGCTCTTCCGGCTCTCCTTCTAGCGCTGGCCCCCGCGGCGTGGGCGCAGGACATGTCCCACGGCCCGCTGATGAAGACGATGTTCTGGACCGGTGCGCTGCTCGCGCTGATGCCGGTGGCCCTGGGACTCATCGTGCTCGGTGTCGTCCTGCGCCAGCGGCGGCAGCGCCGCCGGCGGGAGGAATCCGCTGACCAGCCCTGAGCGGCCCGGGCCACCGGGAGTTCAGGGGAGCGTCCTCCTGGTGGACGACGACGACGATCTCGCCGACGTCCTGGGGCGCGCGCTGGCGCGGCAGGGGTACGTCGTCCACCGCTCGCGCGCCGGCAACGATGCGATCGCTTCGCTCCCGAGCCTCGGGGCGCTGGATGCGGCCGTCGTGGACCTGGTGCTGCCGGGCGCCGGCGGGCTCGACGTCGTGCGCAGCATCCGGCGGGCATTCCCCGGTTGCCGGGTCGTGGCTTTGACCGGCCTCGCCGAGCCGATGATGGAGCAGGCGTTCCGGGACGCCGGCGCCGACGTCTTCCTCGGCAAGCCGGTGGAGCTGGCGGAGCTGTTTCGCGCCCTGGCAGCTCGACCCTAGGCCTTCGCCCTATCCCAACTGGAGCCGCAAACGCAACGCCCCCGGCCGAAGCCGGGGGCGTCGCACCCTGTGGAACCTCCTGCAGCTACTGCAGGATGACGGTCATCTGGTACACGATCGAGTAGTGGGCGTTGAAGCCGAGAATACCAATCCAGTACTGCGCGGCCGGCTCCGACGCCGTGGTCCACGCCTCGGGCTGCGCCGTTGTCGCGCCAGCGTACCCCGTCAGGTCCACACCCGACTCGTCGCACTTGGTCGCGGCATTGCAGACCAGGAAGTCGAGGTCCTCGGTGTAGGCTACCGTATTGGTCCCCGTACTGTACGGGTTGCCGCTGCCGAACCAGGCGAGGCTCCCCTTCAGCACCTGGGCGGCCGTCGTGGTGAAGGTCCAGAACGCGGAGCCGGCCGGGCCGACGGACCCGTACACGACGGCCGTGTCGTTGGCCGGAATCGTCAGGACGTTGGCGGCGCCCTGCGTCGTGCCCACCGGGAAGTCCGACGCCACGCTGTCGATCGGCACCGGGTTCAGGGTCGAGAAGGCCGAGATGGTCACGGCGCCCCACGAGACGTTGGTGACGGTCACGTTGCCGCCGCCGCCGCGCTTGGCCAGGCCGGTGACCGAGTTGGCCGTGCGGCTCAGCTCCCACATCGCGTCGCTGGTGGAGATACCGGTGTTGCCGACCAGCACCTGCGAGGTCGGCTGCAGCGCGAGGCCGGCGGGCAGGGTCACGGTGATGGTGTCGCCGAGCCGCGCGTTGTTGGGCGACATGGCGACGCCCAGCGGGCCGAAGCGCTTGCGCGAGACGGCCGTGCTGTCGCCGATCAGGGAGTCGATGGCGATGTTCCCGATCGCCGTGTTGCCGGTGACCAGCACCAGGTTCGTGACGATCACCTTGCCGGCGCCGGGCCTCAGGAACGCGGCCTGGAGCTGCGTCGGCGTCTTGCCCACGAGGATGCCCGTCGAGATGCCGGACGGCCCGCTCAGGTAGACCCTGGCCTGGGAGGTGTCGAACTGGAACACGCTGGTGCCGTTGATCACGAGCGTGTCACCGGCGGTGTAGGCGACCGTGTCCGCCGGGATGGTGTCATGACCGATGATCGTCCCCGGGACGACCAGCGTGTCGGGCCCCGGCGTCCCGACGACCGATACCTGCGACGCGGGAAGGACCGGCGGAACGACCGCGACGCGGACCGTGGCCGTCAGGCCCCGGCTCTGCACCGTCACCGTCGTCCAGCCGCCCGTGCTCACCACGCCGCGGACGAAGGCGCGGCTCAGGTAGTTGCCCGGGATGATCGTGGTGTCCTTGTTGACCACCGCGATGGTCGTCGCGGCCGACGACCAGGCCGCGTCCGTCTCCGGCAGGACGTTGCCGCCGTTGTCGAGGATCGTGGCCGTCACGGCGGTGCTGTCGCCCGGAGCCACGAAAATGGACGTGTGGTCCAGCGACAGGATCGTCGGGCCGCTCCTCAGGCCGCTCACGGGGTCCTTGAAGCAACCCGCGGCGCCGGCTGCTACGAACGCCACCGCAAGCAGAACCAGACTTTGACGCTTCATGATTACCCTCGCGCTCAAGTAGCGTGATTTCTACCGCGCACCGCCCAGGCTACTGTGGCTCCTACTGTGGCACGTCCAGCGTCGTGATGCCGAGGAACCGCGCCACATCGGTATAGTTGTGACGCGCGTAGTCCGACGCGTCATCCAGCATGTTGGGCCAGTTCGGCAGCCCGGTTTCCTGCCGGTCGTTGGTGCCGATCAGCTGGTAATGCCCGATCCCCGACCGGTCCAGGAACACGTAGTACCGCTGCCGGCCCCGCGTGTATCTCCACACCTCGTAAGGGAGCGGCGACGCCATGGGACGCCGCAGGATGTCGTCCCAGCTGCCGTTCCTCAGGAACACCCTTCCGCGATCGGTGCGCCACCCCGGAATCTGCGCGGCGCCGCCTTCGCGAAACGTCTCGTTGGCGAACCCCACCAGCGCGTAGAACTGCTCCATCGGCTGGTTCACGCCGGTCCCGTGCGTCGGGTCCTTCTTGGCCCAGAACTCGCGCAGGAACCTCCGCTTCCCTTCAACCGACAGCCCCTCGTAGACGCCCTGCTCACCCGGCTCGAGCAGATAGACCAGCGGCGCGTACAGCGAATCGAGCCCGGCCTCGCTCACGCCTTCGAACCGGTCAGAACCGGCTGCGGGGGCCACGGCCCTCTCGGTGCTCGGTGCCCCCATGACGAAGGGAGCCTCGCCCACCACGGTGCTGTCGCCCAATGCAACCGCCAGCTGCAGCACGTAGGCACCGGGCGGCAGACCCGACAGGTCCACCGAGCCCCGCACCGCGCCGCCCTCCGGCGCGAACTGCACCGGCCTGGGCGCCGTCCGCACCAGGGAGCGCCCGGCCCCGCCGAGCACGGCCGCGGTCAGCCGGCCGTCGAGCGAGGCTCCCGGCCAGGGATAGACCTCGGCGTAGTACGACAGCATCGCCTCGGTCGGCGAGAGGTGCGGGACCGGTGCGGTCCGCAGCAGCAACCCGCCTCGCTGGATCTCCCCGGCCGCCGCGGCCGCGCTGTCCGACCCCGCGGCCCTCACGGCGCTCGCGAGCAGCAGGTCCGAGAGCGGAGGGCGGACCGCATAGGCGCTGACGTCCAGCGCCCGCTCGACCGCCGCGCCCGCCTCCGGCACCGCCCGCACCACGATCCGGTACCGCCCGGGCGCCGCCCGGAAGTCGAACGTCTCGACCGCCGTTGCGCCCGCCGCCCGGGCCACTGCGCCCGGCACCTCCCGCGTCCACTCACTGCGCTGGAGCTCGAGGCCGGTGGTGTCCGACACCGCGACCTCCACCCGGTACCGCACCGTCTGACTCACGCCCGACGCCACCGCGCCGAGGCGCACTTCACACACCCCTTCGATTGTCGTGGTCGCGCTGGCCGGCGAGTAGAACCGCACCGCGCTGACCGTCAGCGGCTGTCCGCCGCTCTGTCCACCCGGCGTGGCTGCGACCAGCAGAAGGCCGGCCGACGCCAGCGCCACCTTCACCATCTTCATCAAGACCTGCCAGGCAGGGGGCCGGAGAGCGGCGACGCTCCCCGGTCCCCCGCGCGATGTGTCAGCCTACCAGGTGAACCCCACCGTGAGCATGTTCACGCCCCCGAGGAGCCCCATGTTCCGGTACGCGTAGTCGATGCCCACCCCGAAGCCGGAATTCCCGGGACGGTAGTACACGCCGCCGCCGGCAGACATCCGGTACTGGCTCGTCCCGCCGACCGAGCTGCTGAAGCCGGCCGAGTCCGAGGGCGTGATGTTGTTGTCGGGCCAGTAGGTGACGCTGGCGCGACCGGCGACCGAAAAGCCGCTGCTGCCGAGGGCGACGTTGTACTCGCCGCCGAAGTTGAAGCCGGGGTTGTTGTTGTTGGGCTGGGTGAACTCGCCCAGCACCGAGAGGCGGCCGGCCGTCGTCTGGAACAGGTCGTACGCCAGCCCGACCCGGAAGGTCACCGGCAGCGGCCAGTCCTTGGTGGTGAATTGCGCGGTCGCCGGCTCCTGCGGCACCGAGTCCTGCCCGACCGGGGGCGTCCGGCTCACGTTCACCGTCAGCGCCTGCCCGCTGTGTCCGAGCGTGGAGCCCAGGTTCTGAATCACGAACGACGCCCGGATCGGGCGGCCGCCGATCATCGCGTGGAAGCTGGTGCCGAAGTCGACCGCCACCGCGTTGCCGGACGCGCGGCCCAGCTGATCGTTGATCAGCTTGGCCGTGAGGCCCGCCGAGAACCGGTCGGAGAACTGCTGCGAATAGGTCAGCCCCGCGACGGTCTCGCTCACCGAATACACGTCACCGGTCGACCCGGTGGGATCGTCCACCGTGTACACCGGCTGGCTGCTGAAGCCGAAGTTGGCCACCGAGACGCCGATGGCCCGTGCGCCGCCGCTCATCGGGAATCCGACGGCCGCCCAGGCGTACTTGGTGCCCGCGACGTAGTTCATCGTGGACGCCATCAGCCCGGCGTGGTCCATCTGCGACAGGCCGGCCGGATTGTAGTAGACCGCCGACACGTCGGTCGTGAGCGCCGCAAAGGCGCCGCCGAGCGACGCACCGCGCGCCGACGGAGCCAGCAGCAGAAACTCGGCGGCCGTGGTGCCGTAGCCCGTATTGTCGGACGGGATCTGGCCGCACTGCCCGACGGTACCGCCGCACACCGGCCCCTGGGCCCGCGCCGGACGACCCGGAACCAGCGCGACGGCCAGCAGCGCGACGCCAATCAGAACGAAACGATTACGCATGCGAACCTCCGCGCGGGCCGGGGCGGGTGCCCCGGCCCGCTTCGGGACGTTTACTGGGCGAAGTTGACCACCGTGAACCGGCCGATCTTGGTGCTGCCGTCTGGCGCCTCGACGTGATAGAAGTACACGCCGCTCGCCACGAACTGGTTGTTCCGATTGCGGAGGTCCCAGGTGGCCTCGCCACCGCCCGTCGGGTCGTTGTGGGTCAGGACCCTGACCAGGATTCCGCTCACGCTGTAGATCCGGACGATGGCCTGGTTCGGCAGATTGACGAACCGGAGCACCTTGTTGTTCGCCGAAGTCTCCAGCGCGTTGGTCACGTAGTACGGATCCGGCACCGTGTGGATCGCACTCATGTTGCCGGCGGCCTTGTTGATCCCGAAGGCCTGCGTGACCCGCAGCTTCAGCGACAGCCCGGGCACGTACGGCTGGCGGTAGGGCAGCGGCGTGTACGAGTAGCCGGAGCACGCCGTCGCCGCAGCCGCCGGCGTCGCCGGGGTGTAGTTCGAGCAGGTGGCGTCCACCATGCCATCGAGCACCTTCAGGTGCCACTTGGTGCCGGCCGCCGGCAACGACGCCATCTGCATGATGAAGAAGCTGCCGTCGATGTACAGCGAGATGCCGTTGCCGTTGGCGGTGCCCGTGTTGTCGTAGTTGATCGGCTCGTACTCCGCCTTGTTCTCGAGCGGAGCGCAGGTGATGCCGTACGTGAGGCTGCACACCGGGGCGATGGCGTACTGATGCCAGTACCCGACCACGCCGACCGTCGGCGTGCCGGTGCCGTCCGCGATGTCGCCGTTCGCCACGCCCGCCGCCGTGAGGGCCCGTTCGTTCACGAACCCCCAACTGACGCGCATGTCGGTCGCGAACGGCACGTTGACGTGGTGCGTGGAGTCGCGCACAGTGATCGTGGAGTCCGCGTTCCACGTCACCACGAAGTCGCCCGGATGACCCAGGGACGTCCCGTACTGGACGTACCGGTGCAGGATGTTGATGCCCGGCGGCGTACCGGTGTTCGGCAGGCGGTACGTCAGGGCCTGGTAGATCATGCTCACGCCGGTGAGCTTGCCGTCGGTGTTGGCCGCCGAAGCGAACGGATTGACCGTCGGCTGCGGAGGCTCGGCGCTACCCTGGTCGTACCACACCGGCTGGCTCAGGAGCGCGCTGTGACGCTGCGCCGCCGTCTCCCCGGTCCACGGGTACCGCTGGGAGCTCATCGTGAGGTTGCCGGGAGTGACGGCGCCCATCGGCGCGATGAAGGTCTTGAACTGGACCGGCATGGTCGCACCAGCCTTGAACAGCCCCGACAGCCCGAGCGTGGCCGCCCGCGCGGAGTCGTAATGGACCAGGGGGGCCGACGCCGAGTCCAGCACCCAGTTGCTGGTCAAGGTGGCGTTCACCGCGTTGTACCCGTCACCGGGGTCGAACGGGAGCGCCGCCCGTACCGTATCCTTCCCCGAGATGAACGACACGTACATGCTCGCGTACGGACCGCCGAAGCCGCCCACGGTCCCCGGCACGAGCGAGTCGATTAGCGCCGTGATGTCACCCGGCGGCAGGGCCTCGGCCACCGACGCCAGGAAGCCGAAGCTGGCGGCGTTGGTGGGCGGGATGACGCCCGTGACCGCGCCGCTGGACGCATCCATCTTCGGCGCGGCGGCGTTGGGATCCAGCGCCACGTTGTCGTCGCCGAACTCGCCGGTGACGATCACCGCGACGTTGGCGTTGCTCCCCTCGGCGCGCGGCGTCACGGACTGCGCCACCAGCGACGACTCCAGCGAGGAGGGGCCCGACTTGACGCTGTTGATGTCGAAGGCCGTCACGGCGTAGAAGTACTGCACGCCGTCCAGGAGGCCCCGGTCGACGAAGGCGAACGGCACGCCGTTGTCCACCAGCGCCGGAAGGTGCGTGGCGCCCCCCACGATGGCGGTGTCGGCCGCCACGATGAGGATGTTGCCGTTAGCGAGCTTGTAATGAACGCCGGCAATGGTGGTGTCGCCGCCCTGGAGTTGCACCCGGCCGCCCGGCGTGATCTGGATGACGTTGCCGACGAGCGGGTAGAGGTTGGGGGTCCCGGACAGCGGGTTGCCCGTCGTGTCGAACGCCGTCGGGCAGCTCGCGATGATCTTCAGCTCCGGCGCGCACTGGTTGCCGAACGTGTTCGGGTCGTAGAACTGGCCCACGTAGTCCGTGACCGTCGTGCCCACGTAGTCGAACTGCGCGATGACCTTCATCTCCGACGCGGTCCGCCCGCGCCAGATCCGGTACCCCTCGACGTCGAACTGGCGGTAGTCCGGATCGTACAGCGGGTTCGCCTTGACCGTCGGCGGCACGGTGGTCGAATCGGTGATGACCGGCGCGCTGGCGATGCCGTAGTACGGGTCACCGCACGGCGGCGTGCTGCAAGTGGCGTTCTCGGTATTCGACTTCTGCCACGCCACGGTCACCTGCCCGTCGCCCGGCACCAGGTAGAACGTCGGCGACTCGGGCGCGAACGGGAGCAGGAACTTGTTGTCGAAGATGGCCTGCGCGGTCAGCGCCTTGGCCAGGAGCGAGCGGGGCGCGGTCTGGACCTCGTCCTGCTCGATGATGCCATCGCCGTTGAGGTCGCTGAACTGACCCCACCCCATCGGGCGCTCGACCGGGTCCCGGATGGTCGCAGCGGCGGTGCAAGCGGCGAGGCAGACGCGAGTCCCGCCACCGGTCCCGGCGAGGGCCAGGGTGTCCGGCTGCGGCGGGTAACCCGGCAGGTACGTGTCCACCAGGTTCGCGTTGATGTAGTTCTGGATGCTGCCCGCCGGCATCGCGTAGATGCCGTTGCTCGTCGCCGCCCAATTATGCAGCGGCGCCGCGAAGACCAGCGCGACCACGATCACCGACGACTGCCCGGGGGCCATGTCGAACGGGCCCGACGACTCGAAGTAGCGGGTGTCGGCATACGCCTGCAGCGAGGCGCAGGTGTGCAGGACGATGGGGTTCGAGTTGCAGACGCCGTCACCCAGGGACGGTGTCACGTGTCCCGAAAGGAACCGGTACATCTGGCTCACGCCGACCGGGTCGTTCATGAGGCCGCAGCCGTTGCACGTGTTGCTCCACATGCTGATGCCGAACTCGCGGCCGGTCGACGGATCGATCGGGCTCTTCAGGTATTTGGCGGCCTCGTACCCGGGGGCCGGGTAGAAGGGGTCGCCGAAGATGTTGGCCGGGTACTGCCACAGCGGCTCGCGGTAGTCGGCCTTCATCACCGAGACCAGCGAGAACGGCAGGACGGCCTGGGAATAGTTGTAGCTCGCGTTCCCCTCGTCCGCGTCCTGGTAGAAGGCCGCGAACATGTTGTGGAACGTGAAGCCACTGGCGGGCACCGTCACCCCGTAGGCGGCCTGCGCGCGGTTGTGGAAGTCCTGCGCGATGGCGACGATCCTGTCGACGTCGGCGCTGGAGTACCCGGCGCTGTCCTCCAGCGCCTGGTAGTCCGTGCGGTTCAGGGACGTGATGTTGATGAACCGGAACAGGAAGTAGAGGATGTCCTCGTTCCCGCTCGGGTAGTTCCACAGCAGGCCCCGCTGCTCGACCAGGACGCCCATCGCGTGCTTGCGGCCCGTCGACAGGGAGGGGTTGCCGTCCCAATACCGCACCCAGGTGTCCTGCTGGGAGATGGTCTTGCGCCCCAGCAGGGCCTTGTTGTACAGGGTCGGGTCGTTGACGTTCGCGGCCGTAGGCCAGGCGGCGATGTCGTCGGCGTTCAGCCCGTCGAAGATGTTGGTGACGGCGTCGCCCTGCCGCTGGTCGCCGCGGGCGTCCATGAAGAACGTGCCCACGGTGTCTCCGGCCCACACGCCGGCCTGCGTGCAGCTCGGCGGGTTATAGCACACCGTCCCGGCGATCTGCAGGCCGCTGTTGAAGATGTAGCTGTCCGGCGAGCCGTTGGGCCAGAAGCCGGCCTCGATGGTGCCCGAGCCGTAGGGGTTGGTGCACTGGTTCCCGAAGTTGGTCAGCCAGTTGCAGTCGACGCGGTTGGCGTGCAGCCGCAGGCCGATCGATCCCTGGAACAGGTTGAACCCGCCGCGCGCGGCCCGGGTGATCGGGCGCGACGGCCGGGCCACGGCCGTCGAGACGACCGAGACACCCGCCCCGAGCACCAGAACCGCCGCCAGCGCCAGACGCTGTAGCACTCTCGATTGCATGCGGACTCCTTGAACGTTGCGCCCACGGCGCCTCGCCCGATGGCGAGGCGCCGCTGGCCGTCCCGAGCTAGAAGTTGAACTCGAAACCGAGACGCATGTCGAACCCGGGGCCGTTCAGCGTCTGCGGCCCGTGGAACCGGGTGTACCATGCGTTGAACGCCGTGTTGATCTCGCTGGTGCTGAAGAACTGGTCGCCGTTGCCGAACCGCAGCTCCGCCTGCTGGAGCATCAGGCAGTCGACCGGTCCAGCGATCCCGCCGCTCCCGTAGCCGTACTTCGAGCAGTCGCTCAGGTCCACACCCGTGAGGACCTGGGTGATGCCGTTGGTGGTGACCGACTTGGTCTTCCACAGCTGCCCGGCGTCCTGCGTCAGGGTCGAAATCTGCGGATTCAGCTGCTGCGCCTGATACAGGTTGTTCACCACGTCGCCCGTCTCGGCGAAGATCGCCGTCAGGTTCTTCCAGTTGAACAGGTTCCGGAAGTCCGCGAAGACCGAGATGTCCTTGCCGGCCACGCGGAAGCCGCGGGTCACCCGGAGATCCACGTCCTTGATCCACGGCATCGTGGAGCTGTTGATCGGCTCCTCCGGATTGCCGCTCAGCCCGAAGCCGTTGTTCGGCCCGAGCGCGCCGAGACCGCCGTTCTCCATCAGGGTGTAGGGCAGCCCGCTCGCGAACCGGAACGTGGCGTACACGCCCGTGTTCTCGAGGATGCTCCCGATCACGGTGCCCCGGTTCCACCCGTTGGGGAAGGTCGCCGCCAGGTTGCCGGCGATCGTGTGGCTGCGGTTGTCACCGCTGGTGAGGATCGCCTGCGGCGGCAGCAGCCGCAGCCCCGTGACCGCGCTGTTCACGCGGGCCAGGGTATTCAGGTACTGCTGGGGATCCGAGCCGGTGCTCTTCGCCGTCTGATACGTGTACGACAGGGTCCCCTGGAAGATCGACCCGAAGCGCCGGTCCAGCCGGATGTCCACGCCGCGGGAGTTCCCGAAGTCCTCGTTGGTGTAGAGGTTGATCTGCTCGTTCGTGGAGCCGGGGTTCTGGCACACGCCCGTGTTGCACCCGATGAACGGGTCGAAGATGTTAAGGCTCCGCCCCGCGATCTCCGAGACCTGGTCCTTGTTGTATGCCGAGACGTCGAGGACCATGTCGTCGCTGAACGCGTGCCGGATCCCGAACTCGAACATGATCGTCTTCCCGAAGCCCAGCGGCCGGCCCCAGGTGTCGTTCAGGTTCGTGTTCGCGACGTCGGAGTTGCTCTTGGTCGCCATCAAGCTCATGTCCGGCGTCTGCACCTGGTGCGCGTACGACAACCGGAAGTTCGTCCGGTCGGTCACCGGGAACGACACCCGGAGCGACGGCGACAGGATGTGCTGCGGCGAGGCCTTGAAGTAGTTGCAGGTCGCCAGCGCCGTCGAGTCGTGCGCCGTCAGGTCGGCATCGCAGGCGCGCGCCATCGCGCTGTCCTGCGCGTTGAACGACATCGCCAGCTTCTGCGTCAGCGTGTACGACGCCGAGCGCAACGGATCGGTGAAGACCCGGCCGGGCACGCGCGAGTACAGGATGCCCGTGTCCATCCGGTCATACCGGAGTCCCAGCTCGACCACCACGTCGCCCAGGTCGATGCGGTCCTGGCCGTACAGGCCCAGCGTCTTGGGCGCGGTCGTGTAGGCGTCCATGAAGATCAGGTTGTTCAGCCCTGCGCCCCACGCCTTGTCCTTGAAGTCCGTGAACTCGAAGCCCCCCTGGACGCGGTTGTAGCGGTTCGCCTGCCAGTCGATGTTCGCCCGGCCGGTCACCCGCGTCTCCGTCGTGAGCTGGGGCGCGTTGGTGCCGATGCCCGCGCTGGCGAACGCACTGGAGCTCACCCCGTACGGGTTGAACCGGTACGAGCTGGCCGCGGCCAGGTCGTTGCGGTTGATGTACGGGATGCAGCCCCCGACCCCGCTCGCCCGCGGCGTCTGGCAGGTGCCGAGCCGCAGGTTCTGGATCAGCGCGTCGTCGATCGGGAAGCTGTTGAAGTTCGTCACGAACTGGATGTTGCTCGTGTTGAACCAGCCGAACGGATCGTTGTGGCTCTCCATCCAGCTCGGCTGCACGAGCCCGAAGATGTACTGGTCCTTCTGCCAGCTCAGCGCCGCGTCGAGCTGCAGCGCGTGCTCGCTCGAGCTGGACAGGTTCTGCGTCCAGCTGCCGATCAGCACCTGCGCCAGCGCCCAGTTGCCGGTCTGGTTCGTCGGGTCGTAGTTGATCCCGCCCAGGCCCTGGTTGCGGTCGACGTGGTAGCTCGCCGACAACCGCGAGCCGCTGCCGTAGGTGTACTGCAGCTTGCTGTCGATCGTCGTCTGGTCGGTGTTCGCGTTCAGCAGCCGCGTGCTCTGGCACGTGCCCTGGAACGCGGCCGTGCCGCTGCACCCGCTGGCGTACTGGGTGAACTTCGGCAGCCGCACCAGCTGGCTGTCCGACAGCGTGCTGCCGGGGTTGAGCGGCACCATCACCGAGTCGAAGTACCCGGCGAGCTGGAACTGCGGCACGTTCTGCTGGCCGAACGGCCGCTGCGCGTTCTGCTGGCCCTGCAGCGTCGTCCCGACGAAGAACGTGAGGTTCTTCAGGCTCGGAAACGGCCCGCCCACCGACGCCTCGATGCGGTTGAGCCCGGTGCCGTATACCTGGCCCGACACGTTGTCGGTCTGGTAGCTGATGCTGCCGTGGTATTCCGGCCCGCCGGAGCGCGTCACGAGCGACACGACGCCGCCCTGCGCCTCCCCGTACGCGGCGCCGGTGGCGCCGGTGGTCACCGACGCCTCTTCCAGCGCGTTGGTGCCGACCGTGGCCGCCGTGCCGATGTTGGTGGCCAGGCCGGAACGGCCGTACGAGCCGCTGAAGGCGCCCTGGTAGTTCCGGACCAGCACGCCGTCGATGTACGTGGCCTGCTCACCCGGCCGGCTGCCGCGGATCGACAGGCCGCGGTTGCTCTCCACCACGCCCGGCTGGAGCCGCAGGACCTGGCTCACCGCGTCGACCGGCAGCGCGGCGATCTCGCCGCCCTGGATGGTCGGTTTGCTGGTGACCTGGTCGCGCGGCACGATCGGGTTCTGGTTCTCGACCACGTTGATGTCGGTCAGCGTGACCGCGTGCGCGGCCAGCACCGGGCTCACCGTGTACGTCTGGTCGGCGAGCACCCGTACCCCGCGCACCTCGCTGGGCACGAACCCGATGAACTGGGCCCGGACCGTCACGACGCCCGCCGGTACGTTGTTGAGGAAGTAGTAGCCTTTGTCGTCGGTGATCGCGCGGAACGACGACCCCACGATCTGCACCTGCGCGCCCGCGATGGGGGCGCCAGCAGAGTCCTTGACCGTGCCTTCAATCTTGCCGGTCGTGCCCTGAGCCAGCAGTCTGCCGGCTCCGAACACCGCCACGGCCACGATGGCCGACGCCACGAGGGCGAGGCGAGAGAAGGCCCAGCGACTACGTTCAGTCATTGCAGACCTCCACAGGCGTGAACACGAGGGATACGAAAGACGAACGTGGCAGCGACACGCCACCTCCTTTCGACGATCCTAGTTCGACCATTCCCGGTCTATGCACTCGTTGGTGAGGCGAGGCAAACCCTAACCTCGGCCAATATGCTCCTCGCCGGAGGGGAGTGTCAAGGAACGGTAACGGGCGGTGTCCCCTCCCGGGGACGCCCCCCGACGGTGGCGGAACGGCGCGGCGTTTCCCGCTTCTCCCGCGTCCCGGTCCGCCCTTCACCGCCGTCTCGCTCCGACGGTCTCCCCCGAAAAAGCGCCCTATGTTAGCGCGCGGTCGGCGGCGCCGCTAGGGTGTGCCTCCGGCTCCCCGCCACCCGCCGTGCCCGCAGGTCTACACGTCGAGTGCGACGATCGACTGCTGCGGCTCCGACGGCGTCACCTGCGGGCCGCCCTCGCGCAGGTAGACGTTGATCTCGCTCCGCACGCCGAAGCGCCCCGGGAGGTAGATCCCGGGCTCGATCGAGAAGCCGACCCCCGCCAGCAGCCGGCGGTCGTCGTGCGTCTCGTAGTTGTCGAGGTGCGGACCGGAGCCGTGGAGCTCGCGGTCGATCGAATGACCCGTCCGGTGCACGAAATGCGCGGCATGGCCGGCCGCGGCGATGACGCCGCGCGCGACGTCGTCGAGGTCCGCGCCGGTGACCGGCCAGCCCTCGCGCCACTTGTCGGTCAGCACCGCGACGGTCTGGTCCCGCGCGTCGCGGACCACGTCGAACACGCGGGCCACCTCGCCGGGGGGGGCGCCGCCCACGTACGCCATCCAGGTCTGGTCGGCGTACACCGTGTCGATCGCGGTGCCGGCCCACAGGTCGAGCAGCAGCACGCCCCCGCGCTCGATCACCGTGTCGGACATCGCCGTCGGGTCGTGGTGCGGGTTGGCGGCGTGTTCGCCCGCCGCGACGATCGGCGGCTCGTTGGTCATGAGGCCGCTCTGCTCGAAGGCCGCCATCACCCAGCGCTGGAGCCCCTGCTCGGTGGGCGCCGGGCCGTGCGCGTACCAGGCCCTGACCTGCTCGAAGGCGGCCAGGGCGATCTCCCGCAGCTGCTCCGCGGCCTTGAGGTGGTTCGCCAGCTCCTCGGCCGTCCAGCGGGCGGCGAGCGCCGTCACGAGCTCGGAGCTGGACACGACGTCGGCGCCCGCGGCGCGCAGCAGCTCCACGACGCCGGCGGGGATGCGGTCGAGGTACGGCACCGCGTCCTTGCCGGAGTACTCGATGGCCAGCCGCTTGCCCGCCACCAGGCGCGTCAGCTCCTGCTCCAGCTCCCGCCACGCCGCGTAGGTCCGGACCTCGCCGGGAAACCCGGCGATCCGGTGCTGCTCGATCTTGTGCGCGACGGCCACCGGCTTGCCCGCGGCCGGCAGGAGGACGAACAGCCGCCGGGTGGCGAGTCCGCCGAGCCCGAGCACGCGCGTCGCCACCGGGTTCATGCCGTGGAAGTCGAACAGCAGCCAGCCATCGAGCTTCAGGCCGGCCAGCATCTTGCGGACCTGGGCCAGGACCTCGGGGGTCAGATAGTCGTCGACGCTCACAACGTCCTCCGTGACAGGGCGGTCGAGCGCCACTCGCAGCGCGCGTCCCCGCGCGCACGGCACGCCGCGTGGTGCATCCCGCCGTCGAAGTCGGCCAGCTGGCGCAGCAGCTCGGCGAGGGCCGCCGCGTAGAAGGCGCACGCGGCCCCGTCGGGAGTCGCGTGCACCGAAACCGGGTCCGGGATCGTGGCCACGGCGCTCCGGCCGGCGCGCGCGAGGCTCGCGCCGAGGACGTCGCCGGCGCACCGCCGCGCCGCCCGGAACCCCACCACCCGGCGCATGAAGGACGGCAGGTGGCGCGCGGCCCAGCGGATGGGCGGCGCGAGCCGCGCCACCGCGCGCCGCGCCGCACGGCGGCCGCCGTCCGCGAAAACCAGCGTGGCGTCGGTGCGGCGGCCCGCCAGCCGGAGGATCTGCTCGAACTCTTCGTGCGAGACACCCTGGTCACGCCGCACCACCACTTCGTACCTGGCGATCTGCGCCGCGACGGTGTCCGACAGCCCCAGGCGCTTCTGCAGGTGCTCCGCCACGTACTCGGCGGCGTCCTCGTCGCGTGGGGAGTCGAGGTGCCGCATCGCCTCGAGCACGGCGAGCGGGAGGATGCTGTGAGCGAGAAACCGGTGGCGCTTCGTCACGGCGGCGAGGGCCAAGATACTGTCGCCCCCTCCCCGATTCCACCGCGGCGTTGCGCCGCGCGGCCGCGCCCGGCTAACTAGGGGCCGTGACGAAGTGGCTCTCGCCCGGCGGGACGCTCGCCGCCCTCGCCGTCGGCGTCGCCGTGACGCTCGGGGCGGGCGGGGCCGGCCTGGCCCTGCTGCTCGCGTTCTTCCTCTCCTCCAGCCTGCTCACGCCGGGCGGCGGCCGGCGACGCGCGGTCCAGGTGGCCGCGAACGGGGGCGTCGCCGCGGCGGCCGCCCTGGTTGCCCGCGTGCACCCGGCGTGGACCGCCGCCTTCGCCGGCGCCCTGGCGGCCGCCGCCGCCGACACCTGGTCCACCGAAATCGGCGGCCGCAGCCGGCGGCCGCCGCGCCTCGTCACCACCGGCCGGGTGGTCGCACCGGGCACGTCGGGCGGCGTCACCTGGCTCGGAACCGGCGGCGGGGTCGCGGGCGCGACGTTCATCGCCGCCGCTGCGGCGCTCCTGGGGCTGGTGCGGCCCGCCACCGCCGCAGCAGTCGGCATCGGCGGCGTCTCCGGGGGCCTGGTCGACTCGCTGCTCGGCGCGCTGGCCCAGGCCCGCTTCCGCTGCCCCGCGTGCGGCACCACGGGCGAGGGGCGGACCCCACACTGCGGCGAGCCGATGGTCTTCGTCTCCGGACTCCGCTGGATGACCAACGACACGGTGAACTTCGCCGCCACCCTCGTGGGCGCGCTGGTCGCGGTTCTTTCCACCGGCTCCGGTGTAGCAGTTCCACCCTAGTTTCGAGGCTCATTCCATCACTGCCGAAGCCGTCACCACGCCGGTCGCCATCACCCCGGGCGGCCCGGGCAACCGCCCGCGGGTCCTGGTGGTGAACACCAACCGCGAACGGTCGCCGCAGCCGTGCGTCCCCAACGGGATGGCGGCGGTCGCGGGCTCGCTGGAGCGCTCCGGGTGGGCCGTGGCCGCACTCGACCTCTGCTTCGCGCGCTCGAGCGAGGGCGCGCTGCGCTCCGCGCTCGGCGACGTCCGGCCCGACGTCGTGGCCTTCTCGGTCCGCAACATCGACAACTCGGACCTGGTCGCCACGGAGCACTACGTGCCCGCGGCAGCTCGCCTGGTCGAGATCGTGCGACGCGAGGCGACGGCACCGGTCGTGGGCGGCGGCGCCGCGTTCGGCGTCGCGCCGCTGGGCCTGGTGGCGGCGCTCGACCTCGACGCGGGCGTCGCCGGCGACGGCGAGGCCGTGGCGCCGCGGCTGTGCGAGACGGTGGCCGCGGGCCGCGCCGGCGCCCCGCTGCCGGGGGTGGCCTGGCGCGGCGCCGTTCGGCTCGTGCCGCCGGCGCCGCCGGCCGACCTGGACGCGCTGCCGCCGTACGAGCCGTGGCGCTGGACCGACCTGGCGCGCTACGTGCGCCACGGGGCGACGGTGCCCGTCCAGACCAAGCGCGGCTGCGTGTTCGGCTGCGTCTACTGCACCTACCTCAACGTCGAAGGCAAGGGCTACCGGCTGCGGAGCCCGCGGGCCGTGGTGGAGGAGATCGAAGCCCTGGCGCGGCACGGCGTGCGCCGGGTGGACTTCGTGGACTCCACCTTCAACAGCCCGCTGCACCATGCCGTCGCGGTCGCCGAGGAGCTGGCGCGCGCACGGACCGGCGTCGGGGTGGACACGACGAACTTCACGCCCGCCGTCTCGTCGCCCGAGCTGTTCGCCGCGATGCGCCGTGCGGGATTCCGCTGGATCGGCATCACCGCCGAGAGCGCGTCCGACCCCGTGCTGGAGCGCCTCGACAAGGGGTTCGACGCCGCCCGCCTGCGCGCCTGCGCCGCTCGCGCGCAGCAGGCGGGGATCCGCGTGCTGTGGATCTTCCTCGCCGGCGGTCCCGGCGAGACGCCCGGCACGCTCGAGGAGACGCTGCGGTTCGCGGCCGAGCGCCTGGCGCGGGGCGACGCCGTCTACCTGACCGTGGGGCTGCGCATCTACCCGGGCACCCGGCTCGCGGCCATCGCGGCCGCGGAGGGCCTGGTGGCCTCGGACGATCCGCTGCTCGCGCCGCGCTTCTACCTGTCGCCCGCCCTGCCGCTCGGCCCCGCGCTGGCGCGCCTGCGCGCATTCGCCGCCGCCCACCCGCGGTTCCTGTTCTCGGCCGACAGCCGCAACCCGGCGCTGCCGCGGCTGGTGCGGCTCGCCAGCCTGCTGGGCCTGCCGCGCCCGCACTGGCGCTACCTGCACCTGTTCCGCCGCCTCGCGGGCGCGCGGGCCTAGGGTGCGCGACCTGCTGGTCGTGGGGGGCGGACCGGCGGGCGCGGCGACCGCAGCCTGGGCCGCGCGGGCCGGCCTCGACGTGCTGCTGGCCGAGCGGCACGTCTTCCCGCGCGAGAAGGCGTGTTCCGAGTACCTCAGCCCGGAGGCGACGCGGGACCTGGACGCGCTCGGCGTGCTGGACGCGCTCGAGGCGGGCGGTGCCGCACGGCTCACCGGGATGCGGATCGTGGCCGACGACGGCTCGGAGGTCCTGGGCCGGTTCCCGACGGCGCCCGGGCTCCGTCCCTACCGGCCGTACGGGATCGCCCTGCCGCGCTCGCGGCTCGACGCCGCCGTGCTCGGCGCCGCGGCGCGCGCGGGGGCGGGCGTGCTCGAGGGCGTCGCGGTCGAGCAGCTCGTGGTCGAGGACGGGGTCGTGTGCGGCGCCGTGCTTCGGCGCGGCGACCGCCGCTGGGAGGAGCGCAGCCGGGCCCTCGTCGGGGCCGACGGGCTGCACTCGCGGGTCGCGACGCGGCTGGGACTGTCCCGTCGCCGCGGCCCGCGGCGCCTCGCGCTCGTGGCGCACCTCGCCGACGTGGACGGGATGGCCGACTACGGCGAGATGTTCGTGCGCCGCGGCCGCTACGTGGGACTGGCGCCGATCGGCGGCGGCCTGGTGAACGCGGCGGCGGTGGTGCCCGCGGGTGAGGCCGGCGCGATCGCGCGGGACCCGGCCGCGTTCCTCCGTGCGGAGCTGGGTGCCTTTCCCGAGCTGCGGCGGCGCCTGGCCCGCGCGCGGGAGGTGCGGGAGACGATGGCGGCGGGCCCGTTCGCGCGCAGCTCCCGCCGCGCGGTCGCGGACGGCGCCCTGCTCGTGGGCGACGCCGCGGACTTCTTCGATCCCTTCACCGGCGAGGGGATCTTCGCGGCGCTGCGGGGCGGCCGGCTCGCCGCCGAGGCCCTCGCCGCCGCGCTCGCGGCGGGCGCGGCCACGCGCGCGGCGTTGCGCCCGTACCGCCGGGCGAGGCGCCGCACCTTCCTCGGCAAGTGGGCGTTCGAGCGGGTGGCCGCGCTCTCGGCCACGCGGCCGGCCCTGATGCGGCGCTTCGCGCGCCACCTGGCACAGCGACCCGCGGTCGCCGACCTGTGGGTCGGCGTGGCCGGCGATTACGTCTCGCCCGGCGCCCTCCTCGCCCCCCGGGCCCTCGCCGCGCTTATCCTATAGGTAGCGGGATTGCACCGCGGCCCCTTCCATAACTGCGTACCGGGACGACGCCCATGCCGCTCGACGAAGCCGCCTTTCGCCGTACCATGAGCCAGCTGGCGACCGGGGTGACGGTCGTGACCGTGCGGGTGGCGAGGGGACGCGCCGTCGGGATGACGGCCAGCTCCGTGACCTCGCTGTCGCTCGCCCCCCCGATGCTGCTGGTGTGCGTCGGCCGCGACTCCGAGATCCACGACGTGCTGCTCGAGGCCGAGCGGTTCGGCGTGAACGTGCTGGGGGCCGACCAGATCGAGCTCGCGCGCCGCTTCGCGGACCGGGATCGCCAGCTGCTCGAGGAGCGCGAGCTGGTGGCCTCGCCGGGGGGCGCTCCCCTCATCCCGCACTCGCTGGCGCGCATCGAGTGCCGGCGCCGGGGCCAGCTCGATGGCGGCGACCACACCATCGTCACCGGAACGCTGGAGTGGTCGGAGGTGAGCGAGGGAAGACCGTTGTGCTATTTCGGCGGCCGGTACGCCGAGCTGGCCCGGTGAGGGACGCGTCACGCGAGTGGCACGGCGCCGCCCGCCGCTCCGAGCTGCTGGACGATCCGGCGGCCGACGGCGCCACCGTGCTCGCCTCGCTCCGGGACGTGGCGCGCGCCAATCGCTTCCTCGGCGGCACCGCCGCCGTGCTGCGGAGGCTGGACGAGCTGCTCCGCCCCGTGCCGGCGGGCGCGGCGCTCACCCTGCTGGACGTGGGCACCGGCGCCGGCGACATCCCGCGCGCCGCGCGCGCGCGCGCGGCCCGCTTCGGGCTCGGCCTGCGCCTGCTGGCGGTGGAGCGTCACCCGGCGGCGGCACGGCACGCCGCGGCCGGCGGAGACGTGACGGCTCTGCTCGCGGACGCGGCGGCGCTCCCGCTGGCCTCCCGGTCGGTGGACCTGGTGCTCTGCTCGCAGCTGCTGCACCACTACCGGGGCCCCGCGCTGACCGCGATCGTCGCCGAGCTCGGGCGGGTGGCCCGGCTCGGCGTCGTCATCGCCGAGCTCGTCCCGAGCCGGATCGCCGCGCTCGGCCTGTGGCTCGCCTCCTATCCGCTCGGCTTCCGGCCGGTGAGCCGGCGCGACGGGGTGACGAGCGTGCTGAGAGGCTTCACCGGGCCGGCGCTTCGGCAGGCGTGCACGGATGCCGGGGTGGACGCGGAGGTGCGCCTCCATCCCCTGTTCCGGGTCACGGCCGCCTGGAGCGAGCGTGCTGGCGGCGGCGCGGGGCGGGCCGGCCGATGATTCAGGTGGACCGGCGCGAGGTGCGCGCCCCGCTCGCGCGCGTGTTCGACTGCGCGGCCGACGTGGAGCGCTGGCCCGAGTGGCTCGAGCACTACCGCTGGGTGCGCTTCCTGGAGCGTCGCGCCGACGGCGGCGTGGTGGAGATGGCGGCGTGGCGGCGGTTCGGCCCGGTGCGCTGGCCGACGTGGTGGGTGTCCGAGATGCGCATCGATCCCGACGCGCCCGTGGTGCGCTACCGTCACGTGCGCGGC
>Ga0335081_10003334_pt1 | contig 25249 bp, 16 predicted proteins | sample Lox_Sample_35_FD_206713 | JGI IMG/M metagenome (GOLD analysis project Ga0335081, IMG submission 206713) | Soil microbial communities from Loxahatchee National Wildlife Refuge, Florida, United States - Lox_Sample_3.5 | ecosystem: Environmental > Terrestrial > Soil > Wetlands | place: USA...
CGGCATCGGTCACCAAGCTCTCTCTGCAACTCGGCTGAGGAACGCGGATCTGGAGCATGTTTTGAGACGTGGCCTGTGGTGTTCGATCTCGCTCATGGCGGTCGCAAGTTTCGTTCTGTCATCCTGTAGCAGCGGAGGCGGCGGGCCAAAGTCTTCTTCCTCTCCCACCGTCTTCACGAATTACCATCTCACAGGATCGGTCTCTCCGGTGCGGGATCCGAGCGTTATCCGAGCGAATAATACCTACTACGCGTTCAGCACCGATACCGGTGCTCCCGTCAGCGGAAATCTGCCAATGCTGTGCTCACAAGATCGTGTTGCTTGGAACTTCTGCGGGTCCGTCTTCTCTCAGATTCCGTCCTGGGTCGTGCAGAAAGTTCCCGGAATTCTGGGACTCTGGGCGCCCGATATCTCTTATTTCAACGGGCTCTATCACGTGTATTACGCGGGATCGACATTCGCTTCCAATATGTCGGTGATCGGCTTGGCAACAAACGTGACACTTGACCCAACCGATATTCATTATCAGTGGATCGACCAAGGCCCGATTCTGTCTTCAGGTTCCTCCGATGACTTCAATGCGATCGATCCCAACGTTCTGGTAGACACCGACGGGAGGGTGTGGCTTACGTTTGGCAGCTATTGGAGCGGAATCAAGCAGCGCGAGATCGATCCGGCGACGGGGACTTTGCTAACCTCAAATCCAACTATGTACTCGCTGGCTTACCGGCCCAACGCGCAATACGATCCGATTGAAGGCACCAGCCTCGTGCACAAAGCTAGCTACTACTATCTTTTCGCTTCATTCGATAATTGCTGCGATGCCGATCCCTATCAGGACACCTATCGGATCATGGTGGGACGAGGCACGAGTCCGAACGGACCTTTCACCGACATGAATGGCACGGACATGATGCAAGGCGGAGGCACACAGCTTCTCGCCGGCGACGGCATAACATTTAGCGGACCTGGAGGAGAGACGGCCTACCTGGATTCTATAAACGGAGACATCATTGTCTTTCATGCCATTCACCTTCCGGACGGCACGCCATATCTGTTCGTCAACGGCCTGAGTTGGCTGAATGGCTGGCCTCAGATCGAGCCATAGGCTTGTTGCTTTGCGCGCACGGGATCAGCACTTCCCGGAAAAATTGATCGAGGGTCGGAGAAGTCCTAATGTTGAGAAAATTTCCTGCGGTGTTGGTTTACCTGAGTTTTCTGCTCACGGCGGTTGCTGTATGTGATGCCTCTCCCGAGGGCCAGTGGACGACGGAACAGGCCAACAACTGGTACTCGCAGCAACCCTGGTTAGTCGGAAGCAACTTCATTCCGAGCACTGCGATTAACCAACTGGAAATGTGGCAGGCCGACACATTCGATTTGCCGACCATCGACCGCGAACTCGGCTGGGGGCAATCGTTGGGCATGAACACGATGCGGGTATTCCTGCATAACCTCCTTTGGCAGCAGGATTCGGCCGGCTTTCTCAAGCGCATGGATCAATTTCTCGCTGTGGCCGACAAGCACCACATACGAATTATGTTTGTACTTCTCGACTCGGTTTGGGATCCGAATCCGCACTTGGGGCGACAACCGGAACCGCGGCCCCATGTTTACAATTCAGGCTGGCTGCAGGCACCCGGTGCGGCTCTCTTGAAAGACGAGTCCCGATGGGATCGTGAACTGAAGCCATATGTCATCGGCGTCATCTCGCATTTTCGAAACGACCAGCGGGTGATCATCTGGGATCTCATGAATGAGCCGGACAATGATAGTCCGCAATACAAAAACCAGGAACTCACGAACAAGGCAGAGGTGGCTCTGCGACTGCTCAAGGAGGAGTGGACTTGGGCTCGCAGCGCTCATCCTTCCCAGCCTTTGACGAGCGGGGTCTGGGAGGGAGACTGGTCTGAATCGAAATTGAGTGAGATGGCTCGCTTTCAGCTCGAGAGCTCTGACGTGATCACATTCCACTGCTACGATTCTCCCGAGGCGATGAAGAAACGGATCGAATCGCTACGGCGATTTCACCGGCCGATCATTTGCACGGAATACATGGCGCGCCCGTTGGGCAGCACGTTCATGGCGATCTTGCCTATTCTGAAATCGGAGAAAGTGGGCGCCTATAATTGGGGTTTCGTCAGTGGGAAAACTCAAACCATATATCCGTGGGATTCGTGGGAAAAGACCTACCGCACGGAACCGCCCGTCTGGTTTCATGATATTTTCCGCAAAGATGGCACTGCTTACGACGAGCGCGAAACCGAATTCATCAAGCAGATGACGCAGAACAATCACGGGAATCATTCGTAATCATGTTGGGCCACCGAAATAAAACAAAGGAAAGTAGAACAGAATCTCATTCCGCCGGGCGCAGCTTGAGCTATGGCTTATGGCTGATCGTGGAGACGTGCATTGTGCTGGTATGTTGCCTCTCTTTTCTCGGCCAACAGAAACAGGAGCCCGGGCATTCCACCGGTCAGACTTCTGGCGTGGTCTCGACGGGCGGGGCGCATGCTGCCGTTCTCGACAGTGAAAAGCGTCCGATCACTGCCGGCGGATTCGTCGACAGCGGCCCTGTCATCTTTCAGGATGTTTCGAAACAAGCCGGTCTGACACGCTGGCGGCATGTGATGGGCACGCCGGAAGACTCGTTCATCATCGAAACCGTAGGTTCAGGGGTCGCTCTGCTTGACTACGACAACGACGGCTGGCTCGACATTTACCTCGTGAACGGTTCGACCTACGATGCACTCTCCGGCAAGGCAACACCGCCTCACGCGGCGCTTTTTCATAACAATCACGATGGCACGTTTACCGACGTCGCGGAGAAAGCTGGCGTGACGAACGATCGCTGGGGATTCGGAGTTGCGGTTGGCGACTACGACAACGACGGCTGGCCCGATCTCTACGTTACGAACTTCGGCAAGAATCGGCTGTATCACAACAATCATGACGGAACATTCACCGACGTTGCGGAGAGAGCCGGCGTTGCGCTCGGCAACTGGTCGACGGGGCCGACTTTCGGCGACTACGACGGAGACGGCAGACTGGATCTGTTCGTTCCCGGCTACGTTCACTACGACGTCGAGCATCCTCCCCTGCCAGGCTCTTCGGTTGTGGCTTTCTCAACCTGTGAGTTCCGTGGATTGAAAGTCATGTGCGGTCCGCGGGGGCTGAAGGGCCAACCCGACCATTTGTTTCACAACAACGGCGATGGAACATTTACAGATGTCAGCGAGAAGGCAGGCGTAGCCGACGCGAACGGCTACTATGGGCTCACCGCTGTCTTCGCTGATTTCAACAACGATGGCAAGGTCGACCTCGCCGTCGCCAATGATTCCACGCCAAACTACTTGTACGTGAACAAGGGCCACGGCACCTTCGAAGATGCAAGTTATGCCTCCGGATATGCTCTGAATGAAAACGGCCGGGAGACGGCGTCGATGGGAATCGCCGTCGGCGATTATCTGAACAACGGACGGCTTGATCTTTACAACGCCGTCTTTTCCGATGACTACAATCCTCTGTACCGCAACGATGGCGATGCCAACTTCACGGAGGTGAGTTATCAGGCCGGAATTGCGGAGCCGACGATTCCATTCCTGGGTTGGGGCACCGGCTTCCTCGATTTCGACAACGACGGTTGGCGGGATCTCTTCGTCGCCAACGGGCACGTCTATCCCGGAGTCGACCAGAGCGATTGGGGTACAACTTTCGCGGAGAGGCCCCTGTTATTTCGCAACCTGCACGATGGAAAGTTCGAAGTCGTCCCTGCCGTTAAAGGGACAGGGCTGGGCGTGCTGATGATAGGGCGAGGCGCTGCCTTTGGCGACGTGTTCAACGACGGCAAAATTGACGTGGTCGTTAACGCGCTGAATAGCGCTCCGGTCCTGCTACGCAATGTGAATTCCGACAAGAACCACTGGCTTGAGTTCCAGCTGGTGGGCGGCCCGAAGAGTCCGCGAGACGCGGTTGGGGCGGCCGTCTACGTAACTGCCTGTGGCGTCCGGCAGCGCGCCGATGTTATCAGCGGCGGAAGCTACGCCTCATCGAATGACCCCCGTCCTCACTTTGGCCTGGGCTCCTGCACAAAAGTCGATCAAGTTGAAATTCATTGGCCGAGCGGGACTGTCGAATGCCCCAGCATTTCCCGGGTCGATCAAATCCTTACCGTCATCGAGGGCAAAGGCCAAGAGGTCCCAAAGCCTTCGAAATAGCCGGCCGCGCGACAGAGTAATCGTTTGCCCAACATCTGCTTATTGAATCTTCTTGACAGCCCTAATCGGTTCGTACTATAGTCGCGCCACTTTCGCTGGGGAGTGGGGAAATTACTCCGAAACTGACAAAACAAAGGCGCTTAGCGGCTTTGCTCGCCGTGTGTGGAGCGCTTTTCCTCCCTTCCGTTCTGTCGGCCCAAGAGGGAACTTACCAGAAATCGTTTAACGAAGGCGCCGAGGCCATGCGTTCCGGCGATTGGCCGTCGGCAGCTGCATCCTTCTCCCGAGCTTCCCAAATTCTCCCCAACTCTCCCGAAGCTCACTTCAATCTTGGTTTAGCGCTGGTTCAGGAAGGGCATTTGCAGGATGCAATTCCCGAATTTGATCGGGCCATTTCGTTGGCGCCGCGCCTGCGTGGAGCGCACCTCTTCCTGGGTATCGTGCAATATCGGTTGAATAACTACTCTCCGGCCATTGCGGCTCTGCGGAAGGAAACGCAGATTGATCCTAAGAATGCCAAATGCTGGATGTGGCTCGGGGTCGCTCAGCTCGGAGCGGGTGAAGCTGGGGACGCGAGCGTCTCGCTGGATAGAGCGGCGCAACTAAGCCCAAACGATGTCGACATCCTTTACCACCGTGGCCGCGCGCACATGTTGGTGTCAAAAGAAAGCTACGAGCAGATGTATAAGGCTGACCCGAACTCATGGCGCGTGCACGAGGCTCTGGCGCAATCGTTCGTAGAGGCGGATCGCCTCGATGATGCCGCGAAGGAGTGTGAAAACGCGATCAATACGCGCCCCACCGAGCCCGGTCTCCACGAGGAACTGGCGGACATCTATTGGAAGCAGAATCAACTGGAGAAAGCTGAAGCTGGATTTCAGGAAGAGTTGAAGATCGATCCGGAAAGTATTTCGTCCTTGTACAAGCTTGCAGTTGTCTCCCTGGAGCGATCGAAGCCGGAAGTTACGGTGGACCTGCTTTCGCAGGTGCTTCGCAAATTCCCTGATTACCGCGATTCCCATTACCAGAAAGGGCGGGCGGAAGCTCAACTGGGACATGTCGACGACGCCATCTCGGATTTCAAGGCAGAGGTGGCGAAAGGCGAGAAGGCGGACCGCGAATCGGTCCGGCAATCGTATTACCAGCTCGCCCAGTTGTATCGCCGAGCGCAACAACCGGCCGAATCGAAGGCCGCATTGGAGGCTTTTCTGCGGTTGAAACAGGAAGATGATGCAACGCAGAACCAAAAGCTCCAGGACAAATTGAAGCGGTCTGCGGAGTTAAGCCGATAAGACAGGTTTGTTTTTGGTTTTACGAGTAAACGTTTGCCGATTCTCTGCAGTCGCCGGCAAGCGCGGGAGATCTCAAAACGTTTTCTGGTTCGGAGGATGACTATGGAGCGTTTGCGCGATTTCGTAAATCGAGTGCTCAAGGGCGGCTTTTTCCTAATCTTGGCCGCTTTTGTCTTGTCCTCGATAGCTGCTGGCCAGGAAAATCAGGGGGCTATTGCCGGCAACGTCGCTGATTCTACCGGCGCCCTGATCGCAGGCGCCCAGTTGACTGCCAAAGGTCAGCAAACGGGCACTATCTACAAAGCTGTGACGACCAGCGCAGGCTCGTATCGTTTCCCTAACGTCAATATCGGCGCCTATGACTTGACCGTCACCGCGCCAGGCTTCAGGACGACGACCCTGACCGGAGTGGTAGTACAGGTCGCCACGACGGCCGCCGTCGACGTCAAACTCACTGCAGGGGCTGTAAGTGAGAACGTCACAGTTGTCGCGGACGCTCCGACCGTGGAATCGGAGAGCGCCGACATTGGAACTGTCGTCGGCAATAAACAAATTGAGGAATTGCCGCTTCCCTTGGGAAGCACGGTCCAGAATATGCGTTCTCCGGAATCATTTGTGTATCTGGCTCCCGGTGTCGTGGGGCCGGGATCTGATTCTGGAAACGGAGGCACATTCGAATCGAAGATTAGCGGCGGCCAGAACTACGGAACGGAAGTTCTGCTGGATGGCGCCTCGATGACTCGCTCGGAAAACGGCTCCTCCTTCGACGAAACCGCTCCTTCCGTCGATGCGCTCAGCGAATTCAAAGTCCTGACGTCGACCATTCCTGCAGAATTTGGTCAAACCACGGGCGGAATTGAAAGCTTCAGTACCAAGAGTGGAACCAACAAATACCACGGCAATCTGTACGAGATCTTCCGGAACGAAGATCTGGATGCAAATAACTGGGGCAATGACTATTTCCTGTCTCAGCAGCCGGCGGATCGGTCGCCATACGCAACCCCGCTTGACAAGCAGAACGACTACGGTGGGACGCTCGGCGGGCCTGTCGTCATTCCGCATCTATACGACGGAAAAGACAAAACATTCTTCTTCTTCTCCTGGGAGCAGTATCGCCAACATGTCGGCGGCGTTCAGACCTCAACCATTCCGACCCCTGCCGAACTGGGCGGTGATTTTTCTGCAACATTGAATACCGGCAACGTGCTCGGAACGAATCCTTGCGATGGGACCCCAATCTATGAGGGCGAGATCTTCGATCCGTCCACAACTCAGACTGTTGGAGGAGTTGAGTGCAGAACAGCTTTTATGAATGAGGCGGGGAGCACTGGAAACGTAGTCCCATCAAACCTTTTCTCGACGGTTGGGCAGAATTTGCTTTCCTATTACCCCACGCCGACGAACAATAATCTCGTCAACAATTACACCTTCCCCTACAGCTACCCGATTCTGGATACAACCACCACATTCCGGATCGACCAAAACATCAGCCAGAAGAGCAAAGCGTACTTCAGCTATTCCTCACGAGAAAACGTACGTTTGTCGACAACGCCCGAGTGGAATAACGGGGCCGGATACGGACGCAATCAATTCTTCGGCACGCATTACATCCGTTTTGGCTACGATTATGCGATCACTCCAGCCATGCTCAACCACTTGAGTCTCGGCTACAACCGAACCAACAGCAAAAACGTAGGAGCTGGCGTCGCGTTCGGAGGTGGCCAGGATTGGGATGCGAAACTGGGAATCACAGGTGCAAGCGGCCGGATGTTCCCAGGGATTACCCCGGGCGAAGCATCGATCGCGGGGTTTGGCGACAACGTCGATGGTGACACGATTGACAACGGATTCCGCTTTGCCGATTCGGTAAGTTGGATCAAAGGCAGGAATGAATTCAAATTCGGATACGAGCAATGGTATCAGCAATACTCGCCGCTGAACTTCCAGAATACGAGCGGAAGCTTCATTTTCGGCCGCGGGCAAACTGCTGGAACGGCAGCGACGACCAATCTTAGCGGTAACGGTATCGCCAGCATGCTGCTGGGAGAACTCAATTCGGCTAACGTCACCGCGTATGCAAGCCAAGCGCGCTGGCTAAGCAGCTACTTTGCTGGATTCTTCCAGGACACTCTCAAACTCACTCCAACCCTAACCCTTAGTCTCGGCTTGCGCTACGACGTCGACGAGCCCCGGAAAGAGGCTTACGGCGACACGTCGAACATCAGTCTGACTCAACCGAACCCTGGAGCGGGGAACCTGCCGGGGGTACTCGTTTTCGCCGGTAAGGGAGCCGGACGCAACGGCAATGTCAACGAGCGCTGGGCCAATATATGGAAAAAAGATTTCGGTCCGCGCGTTGGCTTCGCGTGGGCGCCGGCGATGTTCGACAGCAAAACAGTCTTCCGCGGTGGCTACGGAATCATCTACGGAAACCTGCAATATGCCGACTTCGGCGGTTTCGGCCGAACAGGATTTCAGGCGAATCCAGCGTTCAATAGCATTAACGGCTTCGACCCGGCGCTTCAGATTGACTCGGGATTGCCTTCCTATCCTGCGCCGCCGAATTTGGATCCGACGCAGCTGAACTTCGCCGGCCCACAATACATCGATCCGACCTACGGCCGACCGCCTATGGCCCAGAACTGGAGCTTTGAGGTCCAGAAGGAGTTAGCGACGGACTTCATCGCTGACGTTGCTTATGTTGGCGTACATGCGCAAAATTTGCGCTCGAACTATGACGCAGTGAATGCGCTCAATCCGAAATACTTCTGGATGGGCACCTCCCTCCTGACTCCGATTGGGTCGCAGACCACAGTAGCTCCTCCGTATCCCGGGTTCCCGTCAGGCGCGATCGTTGCGCAAGCCCTTGTGCCCTTCCCCCAATATTTTGGTTTCAACACCGATGGTCAGCTCGAGAATCTCGGGCAGTCCACCTATAACGCTCTGGAAGCCCAATTGAAGCGACGTTTCCGGAACGGACTTAACCTGCTCGCTTCGTATACCTGGTCAAAGACCCTAACCAATGCCGATTCAGCTTTGCCCTTTTTCGCCACGCTGCACCAGGGTGGCGCCCCGCAGAACGTCTTCAACAAACAAGGGGACAAAGCGATCAGCAATCAGGACCTTCCACAGAATTTTGTTGTCAGCTACGTCTACGACCTGCCTTTTGGCAAGAACAAAAAATTCCTGAATAAGGGCGGCGTCATGGATCGAGTGGTGGGAGGATGGTCGTTCAGCGGCATACAACGATACGAGAGTGGCCAGCCGCTCGCATTCGCCTGCGCCACCGGCGTACCAGCGTTCCCAGGATGCATTCGCTTCGATCAGGTTGCGGGAACACCCATCATCAGCTCCGCTTGGTCAGGCGGTCACTTCAATCCCATCACCGACAGCATGTTTAACCCGGGTGCCTTCAATGACCCGAACTCAGCCGCCAACCTGGCGGCGCGCGGAAGTTATGCATTTGGCACCATGCCGCGTGTGGATGGGGCTGTGCGAATGCGACCTTACCTGGACGAAGACTTTAACCTGCTAAAACGCATGAAGATCACTGAAGGCAGCGACCTCCAGTTCCAAGCCAATGTCTATAACGCGTTCAACCGGCACATATGGAACCGGCCGGGTGATCTCTATCCATTCGATCCGACATTCGGCTTGGTCAATTGGGGATCATTTTCAAATACCGGGGGAGGAGGCTACTTGTTATTCCCAAGGCGCATCCAGCTGCAGCTCAAACTCGAGTTCTAGCTGCAGACTGGGTCCGTGCGAACTCCAAGGGCCGCCGCTTCGGCGGCGGCCTTTCCGCATTCCAACCCAACCATCCATCGTGCGGCGACGTATTAAACTAGCAGGATCGTGAGCCATCTTCGGGACACGCGGGCGGGTGCTTTTCCAGGGAATATCCTCTTGGTGGGTTGCCTGGTTGTCCTGAGTCTCCTCACTCCGGCGCCTATTGCGAATCTCTTCGCAGCATCAGCCCCTGCGCCAGTTTCCGGAAAATTTGTCGACGTGACGGAGCAGCTGGGTATCCACTTCCAGCAGCAGGCTTCCAAAACATCCGAGAAATATTTGCTGGAAACCATGGGATCCGGTGTCGCGGTTTTTGATTATGACAACGACGGGCGTCTGGACATCTTCTTCGCGAACGGCGCCCGCATTACGGATCCGATGCCCAAAGGCTCGATCCCACAAAAAGACGGTCCAGCGTACTGGAACCGCTTGTACCATCAGAAGCCCGACGGAACCTTCGAGGACGTAACGGAAAAAGCGGGTCTCGCGGGGACTGGCTATTCAACGGGCGTCGCCATAGGCGACTACGATAACGACGGCTTCGACGATCTTTTCGTCGCGGGCTATGGCCACAGTACGCTTTATCACAATAACGGCGACGGAACATTCACCGATGTGACTGCGAGTGCCGGTGTCGCGGGATCTGGCTGGGCGACCAGCGCCGCTTGGGTGGACTACGACAACGATGGCCGGCTCGATTTAGTCGTGGCCCGTTACATGGTCTGGGATTTCGACGACATTTATTGCGGTCATCGCGAACAGGGATTCCGTTCCTACTGTCATCCCGACTTGTTCAAACCAATCTCAGTCCTGCTCTACCATAATGATGGAGGCGGGAAATTCACTGAGGTATCGCATAAGGCCGGAATCGACAAACCAGCCAAAGGTCTCGGACTCGCGATCGCAGATTTCGATCGTGATGGCTTCATGGATATTTTGCTGGCCAACGATTCCATTCCAGAGTTTCTCTTTCACAATAAAGGCGATGGAACATTCGAAGAGATTGGCCTGCCGTCGGGGGTCGGTCTCGACGGCGGCGGCGCGACGTTCGCGGGCATGGGCGTGGATTTTGAAGACTATAACAATGATGGCTGGCCCGACGTGATCGTCACCGACCTGGCCAATCAGAAGTACTCTTTATACGCCAATGCCGGAGATGGCAGCTTCGATTACACGACGCTTACGAGCGGGCTCGGCGCGATCAGCTTGCTTCATTCAGGATGGGGAGTCCGTTTTATGGACTTCGATAACGATGGCTGGAAGGATCTTTTCATTGTGCAATCGCACGTCATGGATACGATCCAGGTGAACGAACCTCATCTTCGATATATGGAATCTCCCGTTTTGCTGTGGAATGACCACGGCAAGCGCTTTGTGGACGTTTCTTCCGAATCTGGACAGGTGTTCCAGCAGAAGTTGGCATCCCGGTCGATGGCGGTCGGAGACCTTAACAATGATGGAGCCGTCGATGTTGTTTTCAGCTGCATCGATGGCCCGGGCAAGGTTTTTCTCAATGAAACACAAACACACAATCACTGGATCACTCTGAAACTCGTCGGCACACAAAGCAATCGTGACGGAATTGGGGCGCAGGTGAAAGTGACGAGTCCTTCGACTACCCAATACGGAACAGTTACTACCTCGAGCAGCTATCAGGCATCCAGTGACAAGCGCCTGCATTTTGGGCTCGGCGCGGATTCCGCAATTACCCACCTGGACATTCGTTGGCCGAGCGGAGTCAAGCAGGATCTTTCCGATGTGAAAGTGGATCAAATACTGATAGTTACTGAGCCTACTACGCTGCACAAATAAGGACTCTGCTGATGAAGGGAATTGTTGGCAAGTTGAGTCTGATGATCCTGACATTGCTCCCGCTGAACATGTGGGGCCAAGACTCGTCTTGCACGTTGGGGGAACAGCTATTCCAAGGCCATCAATGGTCGGATGCGGTCGTCGCCTTTGGACAGTGCGAGCACCAGAATCCCGGCAAGACCGATGCGCTCTTGTACCGTGGCAAGTCTCTTGTGAACCTGCAGAAATATCGGGAGGCCGCAATTGACTTGCAAACCTATGCCAACTCTCATCCACACTCGGATGACGCGGCGTATTTGTTAGCTTTTATCGCATTCCGGGAAGACAAGCCCCGGGAGTCGCTGCAACTTTTTACCGACGCTGCGAAGCTCAAACCTCCATTAGCCAATGATCTGATGATCATTGCCTTGGATTATGTGCTGCTCAAGGACTATTCCGATGCCGCGCGATATCTGGAGTCGTCCCTGAAAATGAATCCAGAAGATCCTGAAGCCCACTACCATCTGGGACGAGTTCGCTACCAGCAAAATCAATTCGACTTGGCGATCGCCGCCTTCCAGGAAGCCATCAAGCGAGATCCAACCAGCGTCAAAGCCTACGACAATCTCGGCCTCAGTTTTGAAGCTAAGAATGAGAACGAGCCGGCCATCGCCGCGTATCGAAAAGCGCTTGAGCTTGATCGGGCTGGCACATTGCATTCCGAACAGCCGTATCTAAATCTCGGTTCACTCCTCGCGCGCTCGAATCGGCTCTCAGATGCCATTCCTCTGCTCACTCGCGCCGGCGAAATCGCACCCGGAGAATTCAAGGTCCGCTACGAATTGGCAAAAGCGTATTTCGAAGCTCAGCAGTTCGACTCAGCGCGCCAGCAAGCCGAGCAGGCTGTCAAACTGGATCCCTCGGATGGCCCGAGCCATTATCTTCTAGGACGTGTCTATCAGCGTTTGAACTTGAAAGATCTTGCCAGCGAGCAGTTTCGGCTGACAGCATCTCTCATTCACGATAAGAACGCATCCCAGAGAGGAATGGCCTCCGGCATGAATTCTCGCTGACCATGTTTCCATCTCTCCCCCAAAGTATCCGGGTCAAAGCGACGCGAATTGGGGCGATTTTGCGTGCAGTGTGCCTTGGTGGGATTGCTCTGGCAACATTGTCGGCGATTGCACAACAGCCCTCGTCTGATTCTCCTTCGAGTGCACCGACCGTTCGCAGTGCGGCGGCGGCCCTGGCGGCCGGCGATTCGAAACGAGCTGATGCTGAATTGACGGCGATACTCCGCGCTGACCCGAGCGACCTTCACGCGCTCAACTTGCTAGCTATTCTTCGCGCACGGCAGCAACGCAATCGCGAGGCAGAAGAGTTGTTCAAGAAAGCGATCGCGATCCAGCCGGACTTCGCGTCCGCGCAAGCCGGCCTCGGTCTCCTCTACTTACAGATGGGGATGGATAATCTAGCCATCCCGCCGCTGCAAGAGGCGCTCAAGCTTGATCCCGGAAGAGAAGATGCTCAACGCGCTTTGGTCAGCATCTGGCGTGCCCAGGCCCACATGGCGGCCAGCTCCGGTGATTTGGAAAAAGCTCTCGCTTTGCTAATCTCTGCGCGGAAGCTTGGTCCCGACGATGCCGACCTACAGTTCGATTTTGGGATGATTGCCCTAAGAATGTCTTTGTTCCCGGACGCAGTCAATGCATTCAAGCGAACTCTGCGGCTTCGGCCAGATGATGCTTCAGCTTTGTATGGGCTTGGCCGTGCGCAAATTGGGCTCGCCAAGTTTGACGATGCCGAGCAAAGTTTCGTGCAGTATGTTCAACTGCGCCCGAATGATGCCTCAGGTCACTATGCGTCGGGCTTTGCGTTACAGGCTCTGCAGCGCACCGCGGAAGCGCGCGACGAATACGAAAAATCGATCGCAATTCAGCCGGAACAAACCGAGTCCTATTGCCAATTGGGACTCATGGAACTCGACGCCGGAGATCTGCGCGCCGCGGCCAAACAATTTGGCCGAGTATTGAGCCGTGCTCCGCAACACGCGGGGGCGCTGACCGGCATGGGGCGCGTTCGCTTTCAAGAGAAGAATTACGAAGAGGCTGCTTCGCTGCTCACAAAAGCGGTCACATCCAATCCGCGGCTCCGGGAAGCGCATTATTATCTGGGATTGACGGATGGGCGGCTTGGCCGCAAAGATGATTCGAAGAAGGAACTGGCGATCGCAGCCCAGATCGAACATGAAGAAGTGGAAAAGCACCAGAACGTTCTGCGGATTCTCAACCTCGATCAATTAGAGGCGCCAGAACGCAAGCCTGATCCATAGCGCCGTCCGCGCTGGTTACCGCCCTAGTTCGCTGGATTTCCGCCTTCGAGCGCTGCCTTCGGCCACCCGTTGACCCATGCCAGCGTCGAAATCTGCAGATACGCTTCACCCGTCTTCGCGTCATAGGCGTGGAAGACGATGATGTCTCCTCTTTTCTGCTGCAGAACCGACTCACCCCCAGGACCAAACCAACGGCTATTCCCGAGCAGCAAAGGAGTGCCGCCTCCCTCGAGCATTGGTGCTCCCTTCGCGTCAACGTAAGGCCCGGTAACGTTTCGCGAGCGGCCGACCATTGTTTTGTAATTGCTCTTCGTCCCGCGGCAGCACAAATCGAACGAGACAAACAAATAGTAAAAATCCCCATGATGCACGATGAATGGCGCCTCAATGGCTTCCCAATCACCAGGCAGCCCGGGCGGATTTGGAGGAGGATTCTCCGGCCGTTTGCGTTTTGCCAAAGAGTAGAGCTTTGTGTCCTTGGACGAAAGCAGCCCCGTGCGCGCATCGATCTGCCTCATCTTGATGCCGCTCCAGAAACTCCCAAAAGCCAGCCACGGCTGCCCCTCTTCATCAAGCACCAGATTCGGATCGATTGCGTTGAAGTCGTCTTCCAGCCGTGATTGCAGGACTAGTCCTCGATCGGTCCAGTGAAAATTGGGGCTGGTGGGATCGAGCGTTTTGTTGGTTAAGAGCGCGATACCAGACGTGTTTTTGCCGAATACAGAGAACGCATAATACAAATGAAATTCGCCGTTGAAGTAGGAAACATCCGGAGCCCAGAGCTCCTTCGTCTTCGGACTCTCTTTTGCGATCCAGTCAGGAATTCTGTCGAAAACGTATCCGCAGAGTTTCCACACGTGCAGATCTTTCGAGCAGCGGATCGGTAACTCTCCCTTGCGTACAGGGCCATTCGCCGTTCCGAACAGATACCAGGTATCCCCATCCTTGGTGATCGACGGATCGTGCGTGTACTCCACATCGCCTTCGACCCTTATAACTTGGGGACTGTTATCCGAACCCTCGCGGCGGAGGGCAAAACTGGTGGTTGCAAGAAGGAGAAGGAACAGGAGAACGATCAGGGAGGCTTTGGATCGCAAGTTGGCACCTTCCGGCAAAATGTGGTTCTTCGCCGGTGGTAATTGTAGCAAACGTTTACCCATTCCTCACTCCTGCATGAACCGCGGCGCACAAAAAAGCGGCCCGTCGGAGGAAGCGGGCCGCTTGGCGGTGAGTCGTTGCTGGTTAGAAGCGGAGTTCGGCTCGAATCTGGAGAGCGCGAGGCGAAGCATCCGCTCCCAGGAACGAACCAAAAATGCTGGTTGGAGTGGCGACCGTTAAGATGCTCTGGCCGAAGCCCGGCGCGCCAAGATTGCCTACAGGCTGATCGAAATTCGGGTGGTTCAGGACATTGAATGCCTGCGCTCCGATCTGCAGTTCAGCGCCTTCCCACTTGGGAATCCGGAAATTCTTCATCAGCGTGAGATCCGTGTCGAAGTAGTTGGGGCCGTAGATCTGGTTGCGTCGTTCATTGCCCCAGGTCGCAACCCCACCCGTAGCTACCGGCGACGTGAACTGTGCCGCTGTAAAGCAGGACGGCGTTGCGACATAGTTGTTGAATTTATCCGCAGAACTGCAAGTGAGCGGTCCGACGTTGGTATCGGCGAAAAGCGTGTTGCCATAGCCATATCCGGCGAGCGTGCCGCTGTCTGCGCCGTCGATTACCGTAAATGGCAGACCGGAGCGCACGAAGAGTACACCGGAAACTGTCCAGTTCGCCAATAGATCCAGCAAAGTGTTGTGAAGTTTCGGCGTCTGCCAGACGTAGCTCAGATTCCCCTGTTTGCGCACGTCATAGTCGGCGTTGCCGTAGTTGTATTGTTTGAAGTTGTAAGGGTTCTGTGGGGTCAGGACGCTGACGTTTGTGGAGAAGTTAAACGGCAGGAATCCACCATTCGAGATGTCGTCCAGCGCATGACTCCAGGTAAATGAAGCCTGCACCTGGAAACTGGTCGACACGCGCCGCGTGAATTCGGCGGTGAGCCCGTTGTAGTTCGAGACGCCATAATTTCCGGCTTCGGTCACAGTGCCGAAACGAGGATCGGGCTGAGCCGTCGGCAATCCTGTGAACGAAGTTATGCCGAGCGCACCCGTGCAGGTCGCACCGCAGTATGCGTTGTAGCCCAAATTCTCCGCGGCGAGATCGTAGCCGTGATTCCCGACGTAGTTGAGGGTGACCGAGTTCCTCGTTCCAAGTGCCTGCTGAACCGCAAAGTTCCACTCTTCATACTTGGGATAGCGGATGTTGTTGGCTGCCGTAGTGATCGAGGGTGGGATGAACCCCGGCACCAAAGCGTTGATCTGCGCCAGGTTGAGGCCGGAGTTAAACCCACTGACGAATGCGGCATTGGAAGCGCCCGCAGCGGTCTGCGCGCTGCCCGCTAGTCCGGGGGCGAGCAGTCCGGTGGTGATGAAAGTGTTCTTCAGTGGAGGGTTCGTATCAAAAGCGGTTGCAAGTGTGCCCGGGAAGATATCGGAAAAAATTCCGAAGCCGCCGCGGATGACGGTGTTGCCTTTACCCAATGGCTGCCAGGCGAATCCGACGCGAGGCTCCCAACTTATGCTCTGAAAACTCGGAAGAGCCTGGTTCAGTCCGGTCCGGATCGCCTGGTTGTAAGGCTGGGAAGGGTCGTGAGACGCGTTAAGGAAAGAACCGCTCAGGGTCGAAAAGCAATTGGTGATGCACGTCGGGTCGGAGTTGTGTTCGGCCCGCAGCGAGAGAGTCACCTTAAGAGTAGGCCGGACGGCCCACTCGTCCTGGGCATAAAGACCGAGAGCATAAATCGCCAAAGGCTCCGTGGGCCGGGTTGCGAATGCCTGTTCGAAGGTGTCAACCGTTCCGTTGAAGAAGCTGCCCTCATCCGCGAAAAGAGCTTCCGGAATCGACGCAAGGAAGCCTCCCGGTGTGTAGTCTGTAAGATCATTGCGGCGGAAATTCACTCCAAATTTTAGGTTGTGGTTTCCTTTCATCCATCCGTAGTCGTCGGAGACCTGATATTGGGTGACGTTTCGTCCCTGAGGCCATGTGTTGTAGAACGCCGACCCGGGAGTATTGAATTCGCCGCCGCCGAATGTGAGCTGATACGGCATAAGCGCCGTGGCAGCCGACAGGCTCGGCGGTCCGAAGACAGCGCTGTACCAGGATCCCGCCAGAATGAACTGATTCACTGCGTTCGCTCCGAACTGATGGGTCTCCTGGAACTGACCTTCGTACTGGGGTTGCGTGCTCTGCGCGTTCAGCGCTGGATTGAAAACGTCGGTGATGGATGCTTGCAATCCGTGATCGGTGCGGAAATGAACGAAGGCGCGGTCTCGGTTGCCGATGTTCTGGTCGACACGGGCGGTGAACAGCCACTCCGTCGTCAGGTTGTTGATGTTGGATTGAAATTGATCGACGCACGGCGCCCCGCCCGCGAGAGCGACGCCGCCGTCGCAGCCGCCTCCGGGAAGGGGCGTTGCGCGCGACGCCCCGGGAGCGCCGTTATAGAGACTAAAGATTTTGTTATAGAAGGGAATCTCTGCGGCATTGCCGTTCGTCGCGAGATTTGCCAGAGTAGCTGTCTGGAACTGCGGACTCGGCAAGAACACCGGCTGAGAGGTCGGGATCAAAAGGCGAAGACCTTCATTGTCAACAAAGAAGAACGTTTTGTCTTTCCTGATTGGTCCACCGATAGACACAGCCCATTGGTTCGCATTATCGAACGACCGAGGAGCGCCGTCATTGTTCAGGAACCAGTCGTTGGCGTTGAGCACGCGGCCATTCCAGAAGTACTCGGCATTGCCGTGGAATTTGTTGGTGCCCGGCTTGGTTACATAATTCACGTTCGCGCCGGCCAGCTCACCGTATTCGGCGGAATATCCGTTGTTTACGACTGTAGCCGTCTGGATGTCGTTCGCTCCCAGGAGAAGGTTGGTCGCGCCAGAGTTATTCAGGTTCAGGAATGGATCGTTCTCATTCATGCCATCGACCGTGAAAAGATTTGAGGTGGCGGAAATCCCATAGGTCGACGTATTGCCGTAGCCGGCTTGCGTGTTCATGGTCGCGCCAGGCGCGGTTTGGACGTAATACGAAAGATCGTTGCCGGGGTTCGGTATGTTCGCGACAATCTCAGGGCTGATCGTGGTCGCGACGTTCGCGTTGTCGGTCTGAATCACTCCACCTTGAGCCGTGACTTCGACCGTTTGAGACGCGCTGGCGACCTGCAACTGGATATTCAGCGTGCTCGACTGCCCAACCGCGACCGTAATCGCGTGTGCCGTTCCGTTAAGTCCTTGTGAGCTGGCGGTGACGGTGTAGTTGCCCGGATTCAGCAAGCTGAATCGATACGCTCCGGTGGCGTTACTCGTCGTGTTTTGAGACGCGCCCGTCTCGATATTCTTGAGAACTACTTTTGCCTGGGGGACAGCGGCGCCGCTCGGGTCGGTGATCGTCCCGTTGACATCTCCCGACGTGAGGGAACCTTGTCCCAGCGCCGTCAGTGGAAAGTAAAGCAACAGACACAGAGCGGATATCAAAACAGTGCGAACAGTACACGGCAATTTCATACGGAATCTCCTCCGAGATATAACTTCGCTTTCATGTGAGGGGCGCTCCAGAGAGACGGAGCGTCAGAAGGCACTTTGGCCTGATCGGTGAGATGGGGGAGCATCGACCACTTCTGCGAGCGGAGAGGTACGACGGAGTCTGCTTACAAACACCGTGAAAATGACCCGAGCGGAGGAATGCAGGGCTTTCACTTAACTGTGACGAGCCCGGCGCGTAAAGATTAAGAGGGGCACAATGCCATCCGTGGAATCATGCTTAAGAAATACGGGATTGAATATAGGGTGCTTTCTGTAGGAAAAAACAAAACAGCCGTTTCCGTGATCTGTTCGCATCCCGGCGCGGATATAGAATCAGGTCTCATGTGCGCGCGACGAGTGGCTGCTGAGCTGTGTTTCGCGGTTCTGCTCACTACTGGAGCGTTCGGAGAGCAAAAAAGTTCGGCGCCTGCGACCAGCTCCTCCCCAGCTTCCAAGACTGAGGCGTGTGCCTCTTGCCACTCTGAGATTTCCAAATCCTATGCCAAAACAGTAATGGCGAACGCCAGCGGCCCGGCGGCCGAAGGACTGACGACCGGAGAGTTTTCCGACAAGGTCTCCGGCGTTCATTACCGCGTCTACCAGCAGGACGGGAAAGTGTGGATGAGTTACGAACGGGGCGGGAAGGACAACCCCATCACGGGACAGAAAGAACTCGAATACTTCATTGGATCGGGGGTGAAAGGACGAACCTATCTTTTTTCCGAAGATGAATTCTGGTTTGAGGCGCCGATCAACTGGTACTCGCAGGAAAAGCGCTGGAATATGACCCCGGCCTACACCGAGTCGCTGGAGATTCCGTTGAATTTGCCTGCCTACGTGGATTGTCTGAACTGCCACGCGAGCGGCGTGCAGGGCCCTGTGCCGGGAACAGACAGCAAATATGCCGGCAAGCCATTTCAACATGCTGGAATATCGTGCGAGCGCTGTCACGGGTCCGCTGCGGAACATGCCGGGGGCAAGGGGCCGATCGTAAATCCGGTGAAGTTAACTCCGCAACGCCGCGACGACGTTTGCATGGAGTGCCACTTCGAAGGAACGGTTGCGGTGCAGCAGCCGGGAAAACATGCTTACCAATTCAAGCCGGGAGAGCGGCTCTCTGACTACGTGCATTACTTCATCCTGACGGACACGCAAATGCAGGCTCCGCGCGCGCTGAGCCAGTTTGAGGCTCTCGCTTTGAGCACGTGCAAAAGAAGCTCAGGAGACAAGATGTGGTGCGGCAGTTGTCACGACCCGCACTCGGAGCCGAGTCCCGAGCAGAAGGTCGCTTACTACCGAAGCAAATGTCTGACGTGTCACGGCGAGGAGTTCGGAGCGAAGCATCATCCAGATAAGCCGGATTGCACGCACTGCCACATGCCGCAGCTTCCGTCGAAAGATGTGGCGCACACCGAGTCGACGGATCACCGGATTCTGCGATATCCAAGCGGCTCGCCCGTACCGCAGTTGCAAATCCGCGGCAAACCCTTGCGCGCATTTCCAAAAAGCAACGAATCGTTAACCACAGCGCGAGACTCTGCCTTGGCATGGGAGACACTGGCGGAGCACGGATTTGCCGGTGCGGCGGATGAGGCCGAGAGCTTCCTGCAGAAAGCGGTAGTCGAGACGCCAGACGATCCTGTATTGCTGGCGGCGCAGGGATTTGTGGAGCAGGCGCACAGACATGGGACCGACGCAGAGGAACTTTACGAACGGGCGCTGAAGGCGAATCCTCTGGCGAACGATGCGGCAGCAGACCTGGGAATTCTGAAAGCGCAATCTGGCGATCTGCGTGGAGCCGTTCAGCTATGGCAGCAGGCGTTTAACAGAGTGCCTAACCGAAGTCCAATCGGGATGGATCTGGCAATGGCATTTTGCGCCGCAGGACAGAGAGATGTGGCGAAGAAATATGTGGAGCGAGTGCTGGAGTTTAATCCGGACTATGGCAAGGCGAAATCACTGCTCGAACATCTGGCTGATCCGGCCGGAGAGTGCAAGCCCTAAATCAAGAGCTAGAAGGGCCGCGCGACCAATACGTAAACCAGCACCACGATGCAAAGAGTCAGGATCAAGAGCGAGAATTTCTCGACCTTGAGAGTATCCTTGCGCGGCTTGGATTCGTCGTTCATCGTGATAGGTACAGTTTGCGGTAAGGCCATTCAGTTGAAAATAGCTCGGCTGTGGTTGGCACGGCGGTAATATCTCCAAAGTTTGGGCATGGCTCGCATGCCAAATCCTCACACCTGAGACACTTCGGCACTTCTCCCTAAAACTTGCGCTTACCAAGGTAATCCTGAACGGCTTCGTCACTCCTCTTACAATCTGCGCACAGGGTCGAAAAGGGGCGTTTGGCAATGGCGTGCGCGTCACGAACAAGCTGGTGCCGCCGGCTGGCAATCTTCGCCGTCGTCTGTTTTGCTGCGTCCGCAATTGCGCAAGACAATCCGCCGCAGGGCGATTCTGACCAAAGCACTCGATCGAGCGATCTCGCGGCGGCTGCGAAGTTGGCGCGCGAGCAACAGGCCCGCGAAAAGGCGCGCCGGACGGAAGAATCGCAGGCTGTCGACGAGATGGCGAAGCAACTCTCGGAGGCCGACGAAGAGCCGATCAGCGGCGCTCCGCTTGGATATCGCTACTACTATTTCAAACCTGGAGACTACGCGATTCTGGTTCCGGCCGATGCCAAGCCTGAGGCGCGCGACAACTTTGGGCTGCGGCTCTTCTCTGCCGAGGCATTAAGTTCCCGGATCGAGGTGATTCTGGGCGAGCCGATCATGGCGCAAGGCAATACGCCGGAAGAGATTCTGCACAACGCGAATGCCGAATACTTCGGCTCATGCGCGTTGAACATCAGCGGGCTCGGGCCGCCCGTCGATGGCCACCCGGCTCATGCGCCCGCATTCAGGAATTGCGGCTTGGATCATGAACTCGTGGGCAATGGCGAGTTAGTACTTGGAGACGGCATCGTTGTGCCGGTGTATTGCGGATATCCCATGACCGCGCAGGATTGGGATCCGAGCCCAAATCAACCGATCCAGCGGATCATCAAGAAATATGACCGGGAGGGCAACGGGATTAATGTTTGCAACCTGATTCTGCCGTCATTGAAGTTCCATCCGTATGGAAACCGGTGGTCTCCGAAAACTGCCATGCCGGTCGTGAAGAAAACTGCGGCACTGGACGCGAATTCGAATGAGCACGCAGCCGGCGAAACTTCGCTCGGGAGTTTTGTGCGGGCGCACCGGAAAGAGCCGCAGGCGGCCGTGCTGACGGAGTTAAAAGGCGGTGCGGCTGGATTTACTCCGCTGTCGTTTCGGTATTTCTGCACACAGGACAATTCGCGATGCTACGACGCCACATTGCAGATTCCGGCGAATGCGAAGCGCAACGATCAATTCCTGCAGCCCTACACCGGCCTGTTTCAGTACGAAGTGCCTTTTGGATCGGAAAAGGTGATTATTCAGGCCAATACCGGGGCGCCATCCGATGGCGGCTTCATGACTCGCGAGCAGTTGATCAACAGCAAGGTGAACTGGTGGCTGAGTTACTGGCCGGCTGAGCATTATTCGAATGTGAAGATGGCGACGGTTCTCACGGAAGAACAGACGGAACTCTCCGGCATTCCGGCACGATTGGCAACTTTCCGCAATGAGACGGGAACGCAGCCCGTCATCACGTACATGGGGGTGTACCTCGTCCCGGGGAAGTTCCTGCACTTCCGCTGTACGGTGCCGGAGAAAATATCAGGAGACGCACAGAGTCTTTGCGAACGGACAGTGCAATCGCTCACGATACCGTGGCCGCGGCAGGAGCAGGCAGATCCTCCGGAGACAGATGATCCGTAAACTCCATTTGAACGTGGCGCTGTTGGTGGTTGCCAGCATGCTGACGGCGTCGTATGCCGTTGGCCAGGAGCCTGATCAGAATCAGGCTCCGCTTGGCGATGTGGTGCGGCACCAGCAGGAAGCGCGGCAACATGCGAAGAAGGCGACGCGGGTCGTCAGCGACGAAGACATGCCCGGATCGAACAAGCACTCGATCGGCGGCGCGATAGCGACCAGCGTGATCATCCCCTACATCATGATTGCGGGGAGCATCCCGGGCTGGCTGAAGGCGAATGCGTATGGCTCTGAACCCGGACAGAAGATGCGCGTGTGGTTTGGTCCTGCGCTGGATTCCTGTTTCGATCTCGGATGCGCCAAGGCGACGTACATGCAGCAGTTCACAGCAACTTCCGGAAAGCTGAAGATTCTGTACGAGAGCGACGAGACGGTTGGAGGCTATCCGGCACGGGTCGAGCATGTCGAGGTCATGCATGACGTGCGAGGCAAGCTGCTAGGGGTGATCGTGCTCATCCAGAGTCCGATTACCGCCGGCGCCGCGACTTGCCTGTACAAAGAGGAGGACGCGGCGGCAATCGCGCCGGAGTGCGACGACTTTGTAAACTCGATCCACCTGCGTGTTCCTGAACGATACATCTATGTTCAACACAATCATTACTAGGGCGTGGCGAGCATTGGTTTGCGGTTTGCTGCTGGGATGGCTTGCGTGGGCGCAGGCGCCGGTGCCGACAGGCATGGTGTCGAAGTTCGTCGCTGGAACGAGTTCGCGATATGAGTTCGAGGGGTTGGTGCACATCGCGACCGAGCATGCGGCGGGCGTGAAGATTAATGTGCCGAGCGATTGTTCGTATTCGGTCAAGGCTGTGTTGAAATTTGATTTCTTGAGCAAGAGTCACGAAGGGGCATTGAGCGGGCAGGTTTCGTTTCAGGGAGTGACGGCGAGTATTCCAGAGTGCGCCAGCGCGAAAAAGGCGCGAGTGACCGAACTGCTGAAGGATCTGGAATCGAAGGGAATGGGATTCGAGATCGCTCCGGCGGGCGATGTGCGGTTGACGAAACCGTTTCGCGCCGATGAACCGGAGTTGGTTGTGATCCTGCGGAAGGCCGCGTGGGACTTGCTGCAGCCGGACGCGAGCGACAAGTCGATGTCGCGGAACTCGCCGTGGGTCTCGAGCCGGAAATTTTTGTACTGGCCCGACACGTTTGTTGACGGCATGGAGGTCGCGGCTTCCTCCGGACACTACGCGCGCGACGTGCAGATCGGAAGCGTGAATTGCGCGCTGCTCGAGTACAGGCAGGTTTTCTCGCCGACGGATTTGCCGGCGTACGTTGACGCCCGCAGCCGCGCAACCGACTTCACCGGAACGACGCTTGTAACCGGCCACGGCAGCGTCTCGTTGTTGTGGAATCGGGACGAGCAGCGCATCGCATATCTGCATCGTAAGCGGACGATCGATAACCGGATGATGCTGCGATACGATCCTGCCGATGAGACGAACGATATCGCGCGGTATCTGATGGAAGAAGAATCGACGCTGCGATTTCTGCCCGAGAAGAATTCGGAAGCATGGCTGGCGGATCTGCACCATTTCGAAAGTTCGGCCGGGGAAGTGAGCGCCGAGGCAAAGGCTGCCGGACGCAAGCGGCAGGAGGTAGCGGGGCGGGAGATCAGCGATATTACAGATCGAACGCCGCGGGGGTTTGAGCGGTGGCGGAAGACGTTCTGTCACCAGCAATTCTGTTTTGAACTGTCGGTTGCGGTGCCGGAGGGGACTGAGGTGGCGGATTCTTCGCCGGCGACGGTGTTGCTGCTCGGGAAATCCGGAGGGAAGACCGTCACCGTGGCTGTGGGGCCGATTCTCGATGTGCAGGGAGCGGGGCTCACCGAGGAAGAATTGCTGCGGCAGCAAACCGCGCGAATCATCCAGAACGATTTGTGGTTCGGCCGGGGGACGGGAGATCCGCTGAACTTTGACAGCGAGAGTCTGCATGATCGTCCGGCGGGCTTCAGCGACTTCAGCACGAAGGCGCGCGACCTGACGCCGGTGCATGGACGGCTGGTGATGGTGATTGGTCCGTATGAGCGGATCGTTCCGGTGGCGTGCTCGCATGCCGAGACTGATGCAGATTTGGATCCTGTGTGCCATGCGGTGACTTGGTCGGTTCTGATCCAGTGATGCGTTGCTCCCCGAGTGCTTTTTTTCGATCAATCTGCATAAAATCTTGGTTTTAAAGCAGTTGCCGGTTCTTGATCTAAGTCATTCTCTGCAAAATCCTGCAAACAAGTAATTTAGAGGCAAAATCTTGGAAAGTAAGGACTTATAGCCATAACTCGAGTCTGGTTTTAAATGAAACATTTTCAGATCGAACTCCGCAAAATATTGATTCTGGGTGGTTTGCGCTCCGCAAGCTGCAAACATGCCTCGCAAAATATTGTCAAAGAAGGACTTACGCGCAAAATCTTCCAGAATAAGGACTTAGCTAGGCCTTGGTCGCGAGTCCCGAGTCCTGAGATCAGGGGCCAGGGGGCAGAGGCTAGCGACTATAAACTCGCCACCATGTTCCGACCATTCTGCGATGCAATGCGCACGATGCGATTGTGCGCTTTCGGGGGCTGTGGATGGCAAGGTCGCACGTCACAATGGAGCGGTTTTATCTGTGGAAAACTTCCGAGCGGAATGAAATCTTTGGGGGCCGCGACCTTCGGAAAAATCGCGAATGTCTAGCCGGTTGGACTGGGATTCTGCTTCGCGGCCGCATCCCCTGAGGCGGTCACCGCGCCAAAACACTCGCTGCCGGCGTCCGTGGTTCCCGCCCCTTCGGCAAGCTCAGGGCAGGCTCTTGCAAAAAAAACGCAAGAGCAGGGCACCCCCGTGGTTGTGGCGGTTTCGGCAAAGTCAAAAGCCCGGATCGCCTGCCCTCGAGAATAACAGTGCGGCGCTGGTTTGCATGCCAGCCGTAATCTTACCAGATGCGCATGTTACCAGGAGGCCGCTCGCAGGGAGGATGAGTGAAATCGCGATTTTTCAACAACTACCCCTTGCCACAGGATGGGTTCGGCTGCCCGGAACAATCACTGCTGGAGGCAGGCGCGGATGGTCAGCAGGCCGATGACAGTTAATATGGCGATCAGGACGACTTTCCACGCGTCGCGCCGGAACATCTCTTTCATCGGGCCAAAAGAGTTTTTCGATGCCATAAAGGGACAAAGCCCGATTCCCCTCTCGGAATCGGGCTTTCCACTTTGACCTTGACTCTGGGGAAGGGGCTGACTCTGGTGCGTGGCAAGTGTACACCGGAATCGGCTGAACGAACTTGTCTAGTAGGGTTGCGCTTTTTCGGAGCTGCGGCCCGGCTGGCACT
>Ga0335081_10003335_pt1 | contig 25248 bp, 27 predicted proteins | sample Lox_Sample_35_FD_206713 | JGI IMG/M metagenome (GOLD analysis project Ga0335081, IMG submission 206713) | Soil microbial communities from Loxahatchee National Wildlife Refuge, Florida, United States - Lox_Sample_3.5 | ecosystem: Environmental > Terrestrial > Soil > Wetlands | place: USA...
CCTGGACTACTCGCGCCGGGAGGGCGAGTGGGTCACCAACCGGTTCGGCGGCCGGGAGAACCTGGAGGCCATCGACTTCATCAAGGAAGTCAACGCGGTCCTCTACCGCCATCACCCCACGGTCATGCTGGTGGCCGAGGAATCCACATCCTGGCCGGCGGTGTCCCGCCCGACCTACCTGGGCGGGCTCGGCTTCGGGTTCAAGTGGAACATGGGCTGGATGAACGACACCCTGGTCTACTTCAGCAAGGACCCGGTACACCGCCGCTGGCACCATCACGAGCTCACCTTCGCGCTGCTGTACGCGTTCACCGAGAACTTCATCCTTCCCCTCAGCCACGACGAGGTGGCGCACGGCAAGGGATCACTGCTCGGCAAGATGCCCGGCGACCGCTGGCAGCAGTTCGCCAACCTGCGCGCACTGCTGGCCTGGATGTGGGCCCACCCCGGCCGGCCGCTGCTGTTCATGGGCGGCGAGATCGCCCAGAACGACGAGTGGAATCATGACACCAGCCTGGACTGGCACCTGCTCGGCTACCCCGAGCACGCCGGAATGCAGGCACTGCTCCGGACGCTCAACCGGATCTACCGGGCTGAACCCGCCCTGTGGGAGCAGGACTTCGACTGGGGCGGCTTCCGCTGGATCGACCCGGACGATTCCGGCAACAGCGTGCTGTCTTTCCTCCGGTTCCCCGCCTCAGCCGGGCGGCCGGTGGCCTGCCTGGCCAATCTCACCCCGGTACCCCGCCATGACTACCGCATCGGGCTTCCCCAGCCCGGACGCTGGACCGAGATCTTCAACTCCGACCACGCCGAATTCGGCGGCAGCAACACCCTCACCGGCACCGTCACCGCCGAAACCCCCGGCTGGAACGACCTGGACTACTCCGCCACCCTCACTCTGCCGCCCCTGGGCGTCCTGTGGCTAGCGCACAACCCCGACCGCGGCTGACCGGACTGTCCAGCAGCCTGTGTTCCACGATCCTCAGCCAGCTCACGCCCCCGACCACCCGGCACGAATTCGCCCGCTGGACCATCAGGACGGACAGCGGGCTCTGGCCCGGCATGAATAACCCGGGTCAGCGTCCAGATGCGTGGTCCCGTATAGCGCTCTGTACCTCCCGTTACCAGACGGCATAAGCAACACGACAGAAAATGCCGTTCTGCGTGCCTTGAGTGGACCGTGCTGAAGGGATCGTTCCATTACAGAACGGTTCGCACTCAGGCTGAGCTCGCAGTCCGTAACTGACCACGATCATGAGCCGCCGCCTGGCGGCTGCGGCGGCCAGGCGGCGGGTTCCCGGGGGTGCTGGTGGGTTACCTGGCGGCACCTGCGAGGTAGGCCGCGACGATGTAGGTCGCGTGGCGGTCCAGGCTGCCGCGGGCACGGTCATACCGCATCGTCGTCCGCGGATCGGCGTGCGAGGCAGCCTCCTGCATGTCCCGCAGCGGCACCCCGGCGTCCACTTGCGCCGCGGTGATGAACGCGTGCCTGAGCGTGTGGGGCGTGACGGCCTTGGCGATCCCAGCGCGGCGGGCGGTCTTGCGGACGATCCGCCCGGCGCCGTGCCGGTCCAGCCTCCGCCCGTCCGCGGCCAGGAACACCGGCCCATCGGTGTGTTCGCCGATGGCCAGGTCGATCGCCCGGGCGGTGCGCGGCGCGAGCGGGATGGTCACGATCTTGCCGCCCTAATTGCGGGTGATGGTCAGGGTCCGATGCCCGCGCTCGAGACCCAGATGCTCGATGTCCGCGCCGACAGCCTCGGAGACCCGCAGCCCGTTCAGCGCGAGCAGGGAGATCAGGGCATGCTGGCAGGGCGTCCCGAGCCCGGCGGCGACCAGCATGGCGCCGAGCTCGTTGCGGTCCAGGGCGACGGCATGGGACTCGTAGTCCACCCGCGGACGGCGGACATGCGCTGCCGGTGAGCTGGCGAGGAGTTCTTCCTCGACTGCGTACTTGTAGAACCCGGCGATGGTAGACAGCCGCCGGGTGACCGTAGCCCGGGCCCGGCCCCGCTCCTCCAGGTCCCGGGCGAAGCCCTCGATATCCGCGCGGCGGACCGCGAACAAGGATAGGGACCGGGCGCGGCACCAGCTGGTGAACTGGCGCAGGTCCAGCGCGTAGGCCTCGCGGGTCAGGCCCGGTACCCGGCCAGGAACCCGGCGAGGGCGACCCGTTCGGCATCGGTGAAGACGGGCTGGATCGTGGCGAGCGCGGCGGATGGAACGGCAGTGGTCATCGGGCACCTCCCGGCCAGGCTGGAACCGAGAGGCTGGGCCAGTTCCGGTCCCAGCAATTAAACGGAAACCCAACGTAAGCCGCCTGCTCCCGTCACGCTATGCCACCGGCGAGCAAGCGCCAGAGCACATCAGGCCGTCCGAGAAATGCTCCAGACCGCCGATTGTTCCGACGTCGTGATTGTTCCGACGTGAGCGTGACTGGGCCTGGTCGGTAAGGCGATCGCCGCTGGCAGGTCGGAACAATTCAGCTGGGCGGATGCTCTCTCCACCGAGTGAGGAGGGAGCACATGTCCAGATTGAGCACGAGTGGGACAGCGCTGGCTGAGGTGCTGTTGGACGGGTTCGTCGGATACCTGCGCAGCGAGCGTGGCGTGACGGCGTTGACTGTCGAGGCCTACGTGTCCGATGTCCGCCGGTTCCTGGCTCATCGTGGCGACAGCGATGTGCGCGGGCTGACGGCAGCCGAGGTGTCCAACACGCTGCTGGGCCAGGTCGGCGAGCGGGCTCCGGCGACGGTGCGTCGCTTTGGGTGCGGGCTTCGCTCGTTCCTGCGCTACTGCTATCTGGCCGGCCTGGTCGATCAGGACCTGTCAGCGGCGGCGCTGCCGGTGTCGGGACGGCGCCGGTCGTTGCTTCCCCAAGGCATCACTCCGCGAGAGACCCAGCTGTTGCTGGGTGCCTGTGACCAGCGCCGGGCTATAGGCCGGCGTGACTTCGCGGTGATCGTCTTGATGCTGCGGCTCGGCCTTCGGGCCACGGAGGTCGCGACTCTTCGGCTAGAAGACCTGGACTGGCGGGCCGGGCAGCTCACGGTGCATGGCAAGGGCGGCCGGGTGGACGAGCCGCCGTTGCCGGTGGATGTCGGCGAGGCGATTGCCGCCTATCTGCGCCGCGGCCGCCCACGAGAGGCGACGGTGCGGCAAGTGTTCTTGAGGGTGGCGCCGCCGCAGGTCGCCATGACCAGGGGTGGGGTGACGGCCATCGTCGCTGGGGCCGCGCGTCGCGCGGGGCTCGGGGTGGTGCGACCGCACCGCACCGGCTGCGCCATACCGCCGCGAGCGCCAGTTTGCACGCCGGCGTCGACATCGCCGTCATCGCGCTGTGGCTCGGTCACTTTTCAGGAGTCCCAGACCCGTCCGGAAGTGCGCGCCGGAACCGGTCAGCAGGACCCCGGCAGACGCTTCTCTGCCTACCGTGCACCACGGGCGAACTGTGAGCCGGCCAGGTCAGCCCCTCTTCCCTCGCTGCCAATCGTCCTTGCGCACAGCTGTGCGCCACATGCTCGCCCAGCTCAGCGCCTACGGCGCGCAGTTCTGACTCCTGAAAAGGTCACGAGCAGATCGCCACCACCCACATTTACCTGCATGCCGATATGAGCCAGAAGGAGCGAGCCATCGCCCGCGTCACCCCGCCCAGCACCACGCCCGGCCGCTACCAGCCGCTCGACCCGCTACTCGCCTTCCTCGACAGCCTCTGATTGATCCGACCTGCCCACCGCCCCTCCTCCACCGACCAGGCCAGTCACGCTCACATCGGAACAATCACGACGTCGGAACAATGGGTGTTGTTCCGAGGTCGGAACAACGCCGAATAGGATTGCGCTATTGATGCACGCCCGCATCTGTGCGTGCGTTACATAATTATCGTTATAGTGCGGACGTAGCGCTAGCGCTGGACTCTCGAACGCTATGGGCTACTTCGGCGTCCTGAGTGGATTCGAGTATCCGCTCAGTCAACTGGTAGTCGTGATTTCATCACCACCTGGCTTGCGAGGCGGCACTTGGCCCATCTCATAGGAGAGCAAGTTCCGGTCTCCCGCGTAGATTGTTACCGTCAGACGAATCGGCTGTTCCTCAGCCGTGTAAGCCGTACGGGCTAGTGTGGCAACCGGGATCCCGGGGCCGACCTTAAAAAAGCTTTTTTCGTCGGGGGTGGGCATCCGCATCCTTATGATGTCGCGAGTGCCGACCTGCTCATACCCGAGTTCGCGCAGTAGGGCAATTGTGCCTCGCGCTGTCGGCTGCCTGTTCGTCAGTTCAGTGTCTTTGGCTATATCCATGGGATAATAAGACCGCTGGAGAGAGTACGGGCGTCCGTCTATAAAACGCTCCGAACTCCGGACGACAACTTGGCTGTCCTCGTCAATCTCCAGATAGCCTGCGATCTCGGCCGACGGGTACTCGATCCTGGTGGCGAAGTTCCTCATGTCCGGCTCACGCCCGGCGGTCTTCACTCCAGATCTGTAGGTTCCGGCCTCATCGGCGGACAGCATGACGGTGAACGGGATGGAGCCGACGGGCACGAACATGCCCCGGCCCGGGTTCAGCTGGATGAGCCCTTCGTTGACCAGGGTGCTCACCGCGAGGCGGACCGTGTTACGTGAAGCCTGGAAGTGTGCCTCCAGTTCGGGCTCTGTGGGCAGTTGGACACCCGGTTCATAGGTGCCTGAGGTGATCTGATGCCGTAGCTCATCTGCAATCTCACTGTGCCTTGCCGTCCGCATCATCGTCCCTTCGCTGTGCTGACCTTACGGTAACACCTGTCTTACCTAAGGGTTAAGACTTAGGTGAGGTAGGTATCTCCCCTATGGGTCAGCATACTCCTCCGGCCGTCCTGGTGCGACATAGGCGGGCGAGCGCGCCGACTCCGGAGTCGGTGGGAGGATCAGCATGCCGAACACGCCAGTCCCAGGTCGTCGCAACACCCCGATATCTCGATGACCTCGACGGCCAGGAACCGGGGCCCCTGCGGCGGAAGGACGGCAGGGAGGACATCTCGCCTGCGCCGTACTGGCTGCCTATGCCCGCGCAGCGATGGAAGCCCCACCACTTGCGATAGCCCTGCCTGCAAGCAGGAGACGGCTGACATCAACCGGTGGGCTGTCATCCAGGAGGCGATACATGGCTGGGGACCCACGCTGCGACTCTGCTTGATCCTCCTATGCGCGAGCATTCCTGCGCTTGTCGCACTGTGGCTAACGCGGCATTGACTGGCCCCTGGCAACTCGATGCCAGAGCAGTACATGTGCCCGGCACCGACACAACACGCGCCCTCAGCGTAGACCCGGACGCTGGTCGGCCGTTAGGCCGTGCAGGTGTGCGGGTGGCCGGACACAGAACATCCGCTTCGGCGTGACTAAAGGCGGCCGCCTGGGCAGCCAAGTTGCCGAGCATATCGGCGGCTCGGCGAGCGTTCTCCCGACCTCCGATATCACTCAGCGTGACGGCGGAATCGGGATGCGGACGCGTCGGGCAGCCGCACCCTCCTACGCCCGGCGACCGAGACCGCACAGAACTGCTCCACCGCGACGTTCCAGAGTCCGGCCCCGCTAAATGATCCCGGGCCGGCGCCCGTCCCCGGCCCCGGATCGCCCGGAGTCTCCATGCACCCGGCCGACATCGGGGACTTCCGGGAACCCATCCTTGAACCCCGGCGACATCCGGGCGTCCCGGCCGGGTTCTCGCTCATCCCCTGCGCCGTGACCCGCGACCAGCTTCGCCGCCAAGGACGACCTGCACCCGTGCAGCAGGCGCGACGGAGGGGGATGCCAGCACCACGGCAATCCGGAAGTTCCTGTCGGCGGCAACAGAGGCGTTCGACAGCTCACTCTCGGCAGGCCAGGCCAGGCCGGTGGTCGCAGTTCTGGAGCTGGCTTTGCTGCATTCTCGTTGAGCTGGCCGGGACATTCCCGTGTCAGGGCAATTCAGCGGCTTTGGCATGTCAATGGAGAGGCCGGGATACTCTGCCTGCGGTGCCTTGAACCGCGTGACCGGAGGAGTCGATGCTGGGATGACGGCAGGGCGGCCAGTGCCCACGCAGGACGACGTGCTCGGGTACTTCAGCACGCTGTCGAACTGGGGACGGTGGGGCGGCGACGACGAGCTCGGGACTTTGAACCACATCACCGACGACGTCCGGCTGGCGGCGGCGCGGGCGGTGCGCCACGGCAGGAGCGTGTCCTGCGCGTGGGAGGTTGCCGTACCGGAAGACATGGAGCGGTCGACGACGACGTGCCCGTGCGCCGCCGACATGCCGGGTGCCGGGGACATGCCGGTGCCCGCCTTCCGCGCCGACCGGCGCTGGGGCTTTTCGTCGGAGCGGCTCGGCATCACGTTCCACGGCAACACCGTCACCCACGTCGACTCGCCGTGCCACATCTTCTGGGACGGCGCGATGTACAACGGGCGGTCGCACTCGCTGGTCGACGCCGCGACGGGATCGGCGTGGGCGGCCGTCACGGCGGCGGCGAACGGAATCATCACGCGCGGTGTCCTGCTGGATATTGCGAGGGTCCGCGATGTGCCGTGGCTGGAACCGGGGCAGGGTGTGTTCCCCGGCGATCTGGAGGAGGCCGAACGCCGCCAGGGTGTGCGGGTGCGATCCGGCGATGCGGTACTCCTGCGGACCGGCTATGGCCGCGTCCGGCACGAGGCCGGTCAGGCCAGCGGTTTCACGCAGGCCGGCTGGCACGCGTCCTGCCTGCCGTGGCTGCATGAACGCGACGTCGCGCTGATCGGCGCTGACACGCCCCAGGACGTTCAGCCGTCGGGGTACGAAGAGGTGCTGATGCCGGTTCACGCCGTGAGTCTCGTCGCGATGGGTCTGTGGCTGCTCGACAACTGCGACCTGGAGGTGTGCGCGATGACGGCTGCCGGGCTCGGCCAGTGGGACTTCCACCTCGCAGTCGCGCCGGTCCGCTTCGCCGGTACCTCCGGCAGCCCGGTCAACCCGATCGCCACATTCTGACCGCGGTTCACGAGGGGGTGCGATGCCCTGAACGGCCCGGCCCGCACCTGGAACGCGGTCGTGGCCGGTCAGGACACACCGTGCTGGCCGGGAACCGGGCGGCACGAGTGCCTCAGCACGCGCAGCCTGTCCAGCTTGCTGGTCGGCTCCATGATGCGGGCCAGCACCAACTGGCCGAACACCTCGTCGCCTCTCAGGGCCTGCTAGAACCCGAGCACCCGGCAGGCATGGATAAGGGCATCCACCAGATGCCCCATCCGCGACGACGTGATGGGCAACGGGCCACCCCGCCTGCCAGAGGCATGGCGGCCGCGAAGTCCAGACCCAGATCGAACTCAGCGCATGCACTTGGCCCCGCGCACCCTGGCACAGCGGTATGTGGAAGAGGGCCTGCGGATGGATGAGCACCCGCTCATCCGGTTCGCCGACGGTCCATCGGGCAGGCGAGCCAGGCTGGTGGGAACGGGCAAGCGCCGTAGTAGCTGATGGCGGCCTGGACGAGGCCGAGCGGGATCTCGAGGTAGCGTGCTGTCTCAGCGACGTCGCCATTGTTGTCGCGTACGGCCGCGATGATTTCCCAGGCTGCTGCTGGATGAGATGCTGTCTCCCGCTATCGCGCGCGAGCTCCGCGAACGGGGACACGACGTCCTAGCCGTAGCGGACCATCCTGGGTGGGTAGCACTCTCAGATCCCGAGGCGATGGCCCTTGCCCGGACCGAGCGCCGGGCCGTGGTCACCAGTAACCTGCGCGACTACCGGCCGCTCCACGCCGACGCTAACACGCCATGGCCTCTGCCATCATCGCCTCGCGCTGGCTGTCGGGGATCAGCGCGCCCCACCAGGTGACCCGGTCCGGCTCGTCGCTGTCGCGATCGAAACCGGGACGCGCCGCCAGCTTGCCGGCCGTGCCCTCCTCCACCGCAATCGCCGCGGTGAACAGGCACACGGGGTCACCGTCCGTGCTGGCGACCGCCGGCGGCGCGGCCCGGTAACGGTCCACGTCCGCGGCGATGCCGGCGATCATGGCACCGGCTACCTTCCCCATCAGGCCCGCCATCTCGGCCGAAACCGGTTCCGGGTCATCGGCGTAGACACCGCGCGGCCCGGCATGGCCGAACGGGATCGGCGCGAGCGGGACCTCAGGCTCCCCCGCGAGCCCCTGGAGCATCGCCAGGGCGGCCTCATCGAGGGACCCGGCCGCCGCGTCTGCCTCCGCCGGGCTGAGCCTGACCCCGGCCCCGGTGCTGCGCCAGATCCCGTCCATCCGCACTATGCCGCCCAGCCACGCCCTGGTAGTGCTCACCACGCAGAATGGCCAGCTCGGCCGCTGACGTCTCAGGCGAGTTCGGCGAGGAGCGCTGCCCGCCTTGCCTCTAGGGCGGCGAGTTGCGGCATCGCGAAGCGTTGTCAGCGATGCCTTCGACCCGCGATGCGTGCCAACGGACCCCTGCCGAGCCGGCGAGCCGCCTCCTCGTTGCCGATCAGCAGTGCGCCGGCGCCGTCGCTCAGGGGGGGCGTTACCGGAGGGGATGGTGCCCGCCGGGCGGAACGCCGGCGAAGCGGCCGAACGGAGTGCGGGCCGAACTGAAGACGAATGCGGCGTCCATCGCAGCTCCTCGTAGACGCTAGTCAATATTCAGTATTGTAAACTTAATTCGAGATAATGAACTCTACGTCGACTCATCGTGGAAATCAAGCGCTTGACACTCCCTCGGCGCGAACCTATAGTTCGAAATACCGATCCTAGTTCTAAATCTTGAACAAGAGGCTGATGTCATGTTCGCACTGGAGGGCATCCGCGTAGTCGACGCGGCGACGATGGTCGCCGGTCCGCTGGGGGCGTCGATCCTGGGTGACTTCGGTGCCGAGGTGATCAAGGTCGAACCGATCGCCGGCGATGAGTCGCGGACCTTCGGGCCCAGGCGGGACGGAATGAGTGGCGTCTTCTCGGGGGTGAACCGGAACAAGAAAGCGATCGCGGTCGACCTGCGGACCGAGGACGGGCTCGGGGTCTTCCACAAGTTGTGCGCCGAGGCCGACGTCCTGATCGAGAACATGCTCCCCGCGGCCCGTGAGCGGTTCGGCCTGAGTGCCGAGGAGCTCAGGAGGCGTCATCCGCACCTGATCGCCCTCAACGTCAGCGGGTACGGGGACGTCGGTCCCCTCGCCGGCCGACCGGCGATGGATCCCGTCGCACAGGCGATGACGGGCTTCATGGCCGCGACCGGCTGGCGTGGCGGCGAAGCCGTCAAGGCCGGGCCGCCGATCGCCGACAGCTCGGCCGGCTACCTGGTCGCCATCGCGGCCCTGGCCGCGATCCTGGCCCGGCAGCAGACCGGGCAGGGGCAAGCCGGTTCGGTCTCCCTCGTCGGGGCGCTGTTCCACCTGCAGGCACCCTGGCTGGGGCAGTACCTGCTCGCCGACTACGTGCAGGAAAGGCCGGGGAACGGCAGCAATTTCTACGCGCCGTACAACGCCTACCCCACGAAGAACGGCGGCGCGGTCCACATGGTGGCCTTCAACGACCGGCATTTCGCCAAGCTGGCGCAGGCGACGGGTCAGCCCGAGCTCGTCGCGGACCGGCGGTTCGACAGTGCGGCGAAGAGGCTGGCGAACGCGGCCGAGCTCGATGCGGCCCTCGCCCCCTGGTTCGCCGCGCACGATCGCGACGAGGTCGTCGCGACGCTGGCCCGGAACGACATCATCTGCGCTCCCGTCCTCGCCTACGACGAGGCCGTCGAGCACCCGCAGATCACCGCCCTGGACCTGGTCGTGGATGTCGTGCACGACGAGCTCGGTGCGCTCCGTGTCCCGGGCATCCCGATCAGGCTCGACGAGACACCAGGAAGCATCCGGCGGCCGCCGTCCTCCGTTGGCGAACACACGTCCGAGGTTCTGGCGGCTCTCGGCTACCAGACAGAAGACATCGCTCGGCTGATGGCCGCCGCCGTCGTCCGATGACCAGCGCAGACACGAGAGGAAGAGTGTGATGAAGGTCGGAATCAGGATCCCGGGTGCGGGACCGTGGGCAGGCCCCGATGCGATCTCCGAGATCGCGCAGTTCGCCGAGAAGGTCGGCTTCGACTCCTTGTGGATGACAGACCACATCGCACTGCCGACGAAGGTCGACACGCCCTACCCCTACACCGCGGACGGGAAGTTCCTCTGGGCTCCGGAGACGCCCTACCTGGACTGCCTGACCTCGCTCACCTGGGCCGCGGCTGCGACCGAGCGTGTCGAGATAGGCACCTCGTGCCTCATCCTGCCCTGGCGGCCGCTGGTACAGACGACCAAGACCTTGGTCAGCATCGACGTGCTCTCGCGCGGGCGTCTCACGGTTGCCATCGGCGTCGGCTGGATGAAGGAGCAGTTCGATCTCCTCGGCGCGCCGTTCAAGGACCGTGGGCGGCGCGTCACCGAGATGGTGAACGCCATGCGGCACATGTGGACCGAGGACGAGGTCGACTTCACCGGCGAGTTCTACGACCTGCACCACTTCAAGCTGTACCCGAAGCCGACGCGCGGCACGATCCCGGTCTGGTTCGCCGGGTACAGCGAGGCGTCGCTGCGGCGCATCGCAGCGATCGGTGACGGCTGGCACCCGCTGGCTGTCGCACCGGAGCAGTACGCCGGGTATCTGAAGACCTTGCAGCGCTACGTCGAGGCTGCCGGGCGCGACATGAGCGAGATCACCCTGACGGCGCGTCCGCTGCTCAAGGCGCCCTACACCGCCGAGACGATCGAGGCGTACGGAGATCTGGGTGTCACCCACTTCATCTGTGACACCTCGTTCGAGCACGCGACCCTCGAGGCGGCGATGGACGAGCTGCAACAGCTCGCCGAAGCCGTCCTGACCGCCGCCCACAAACTTCCCTGAGAGCGGACGTGACAGACGTGCAAGCATTCAGCACCCAGGTTCCCCTCGTGATCGGCGGGGAGCTGGTCCCGGCTTCCACCGGTGCGCGGTTCGACACGATCAATCCCGCTGACGGATCAGTCCTCGCATCCGTCGCGGCGGCATCGTTCGAGGACGTCGACCGTGCGGTCAGTTCGGCACACGACGCTGCCCGGAAGTGGCAGCGGATGCGTCCCTCGCAGCGCGCCCGGCACCTAATCCGGTTCGCCGGCCTCATCGAGCAGCACGCTGACGAACTCGCGCTGCTGCAGACCCGGGACATGGGCAAGCCGATCCGGGAGTCGCGAGGCATCGACCTTCCGGTCATGGTCGAGACCCTGGAGTACTTCGCCGGGCTGGTGACCAAGATCGAAGGCCGGACGACCCCCGCACCGGGACGGTTCCTCAACTACACGCTCCGTGAGCCCGTCGGCGTGATCGGTGCGATCACGCCGTGGAACTTCCCCGCGGTCCAGGCCGTCTGGAAGATCGCGCCGACACTCGCCATGGGCAACGCGATCGTCCTCAAGCCGGCCCAGCTCGCGCCGTTGGTCCCGGTCGCTCTCGCAGAGCTCGCCCTGGCGGCGGGCCTGCCCGCCGGCCTCGTCAACGTGCTGCCCGGCCGGGGCTCGGTGGCGGGGAACGCGTTGGTCGAGCACCCCGGGATCGGCAAGATCACCTTCACCGGATCCACCGAGATCGGACGACAGATCGGCCGCAGCGCTGCGGACCGGCTCATCACCGCCTCGCTGGAACTCGGCGGCAAGTCGGCCCTCGTCGCGTTCGGTGACGCTGCGCCGCAGGCAGTGGCCGACGTGGTTTTCCAGGCGATGTACAGCAACCAGGGCGAGACCTGCACCGCCCCGAGCAGGTTGCTCGTCGAGCGCCCGATCTACGACGAGGTGATCAGCCTCGTGGTGGCCAAGGTCGAGGCTGCCCGGGTCGGGAACCCGGAGGACGAGGCGACCGAGATCGGTCCGCTGGTCGACGCAGCCGCCTGGAACTCGGTGCACTCCTACGTCACGGCCGGAGTGGCGGAGGGCGCGAAACTCGTGGCAGGCGACGCCGGCGGCTCGTGGGGCGATCGTCCTGGGTACTTCTACCAGCCGGCCGTGTTCGCCGAGGTTGACCCGGGGATGCGGATCGCGCAGGAGGAGATCTTCGGGCCGGTGCTGTCGGTTCTGGCGTTCGAGGGTGAGCAGGAGGCCATCACGCTGGCCAACGACACGATCTACGGCCTGGCAGCCGGCGTGTTCACGCGCGACGTCGGTCGGGCGCTCAGATTCGCGCAGACGCTCGACGCCGGAAACATCTGGGTCAACAGCTGGGGAGTGCTCAACCCGGCTTCGCCGTACAGCGGGTTCCGGTTCAGCGGACACGGCAGCGACCTGGGTCAGACGGCGGTCGACAGCTTCACCAAGGAGAAGAGCGTATGGGTACGAATGGATTGACCCCGGCCGCGGTCGTCTCCCGGCTCCGGGATGCGCGGGACCACGCGCGTTGGGTCCCCGACCCCGGCTACTCGATCGTGCGGGATGCGCTGTTCGACCAGGACCCCGAGCGGGTCGCGATCCTGCGCGCACTATCGGACCAGCCGGACGGGGTGACCTTCGGCGAGATCCAGCAGACGGTCCGCCGGGTCGCGGGCGCGTTGCGCGCGCGGGGCGTCGGACGGGGCGACCGGGTCGCGATGTACCTGGACCCGTCGCAGGCTGCGGCGGAGGTCGTCTGCGGGGTGCTGGCGGCCGGCGCGGTGATCCTTCCGATCCCCAGGCTGCTGGGCGGGCTCTCGGTCACGCACCGGCTGCGTGATGCCGGGGCGACGACCCTGGTGACCGACGCGGCCGGGGTCGGCCGGCTGCTGGAGACCCGGGCATGGACGGCGGGTGTCACGATCCTCACCGTCGACTCATCGTCTTCGGCAGACCTGCTCGACGAAGCGCGCCGGGCGGAGCCGGTCGAGCCGTACCAGCCCGCTGCCGACGAGCCCGCGCTGCTGATGTACACCTCTGGGACCAGCGGGAACCCGAAGGGCATCACCCACGCGAACCGGGTCCTGCTCGGTCACGCCGGGGTCGACTTCGCCTTCGAACTCTTCCAGGCCGACGACGTCTACTACGGGACGGCGGACTGGGGCTGGATCGGCGGACTCATGCTGGGACTGCTGGTGCCCTGGTCGTTCGGGGTTCCCGTGGTCGCCCTCCGGCAAGAGCGCTTCGACCCGGCCGAGACGCTCGCCATCTTCGAACGCTACGGGGTGACCACCGCGTTCCTCCCGCCGTCGGTGCTCCGCCTGCTCGCCGCTCATGAGCAGCAACCACGCCGCCGCCTCCGGGCGGTGGTCACCGGCGGTGAGCCGGCAGGCGCGGCCGAGATGGCCTGGGCGCGGCGCCACCTCGCGGCGGCGGTCAACAAGGCCTTCGGCCAGACCGAGGCGAACGCGCTGATCGGTGACTCGGTGGTGCTCGGCTCGGTGGACGACTCGACCATGGGTGCGCCCTATCCCGGGCACGTCATCCGGCTGCTCGACGAGGCCGGCGAGGAGGTTGCCGCGGACGAGGTGGGTGAGATCGCGCTCGCCCTGCCGGACCCGGTCGCGATGCTCGGCGTCTGGAACGCCGAACTCCGGCGTCCGGTGCCGACCGGCGGTCGCTGCCACCGAACCGGGGACCTGGCGCGCCAGGCCCACGGTCGCCGGCTGGAGTACCTCGGCCGCTGCGACGACGTGATCAAGAGCCGGGGCTACCGGATCGGGCCCGGCGAGATCGAGCAGGCGCTGAAGCTGCACCCATCCGTCGAGGACGCAGCCGCCGTCGGCGTCGCGGATCCGGAGATCGGGCAGCACATAAAGGCCTTCGTGCATCTGCGCGTTGCTGCGCTGGATGCTGCGCTGGAAGGCGAACTACGCGAGCTGGTCGCGAGCACGGTCGGTCCGCATGCCCGCCCCCGCGAGATCGAATCGATCGAACACCTGCCGCGGACGGAGACCGGAAAGCTGCTCCGCCGGGAGCTGCCGGTCCGGGCCTGACCTGGGCTCCAAGCGCGCGGCGAGTGAACAGAACACCGAGATCAGCAAGAAGGAAGGAAGTGAGAGGCGTGCGGAAGTTCTGGCACGTAGGGATCAACGTCACCGACATGGATGCGTCGATCGACTTCTATGCGAAGGTCGGATTCGAGGTCATCCAGGACAAGGAGATCACCGACGCGAACCTGGCACGTGCGTTCATGGTCGACGGAGCGAGCCAGCTCCGCTTCGCCCATCTGCGCCTCAACGACTCGGCGGACGAAGCGCTTTTGGACCTGATCGAGTGGCGCGACGTGCGCTCCGAGGGCAGGGCCGTCGCTGACCTGATCCATCCCGGGTTGTGCCGCTTCTCGATCCTCACCGACGACATCCAGGGCGAGTACGACCGGCTGAGCGCGGAGGGCGTCGAGTTCCTCCACACCCCGCAGACGGTGATGGGCCCCGACGGCGTGAACGGATGGAGACTGCTCTTCGCGCGGGACCCGGACGGCACGCTGTTCCACTTCGCCGAACTGATCGGGGCTGCGGCTACCGTGGGGTGATGCGTTCGGCGAAGCATGCGAGGCGAACATGGAGCATTTCCAGAGGGAGGCACGCCGATAGTGACCACGGACGAGAAGCCGGACGCCGGGCAGAGTGACAATGCCGGGACCGCGGAGGTGCTCGTCCCCGCGGTGACTCGGGCGACGCGGGTGCTCGAGGCGCTCGTCAGGACTCGTAGCGGTGCCAGCCTCACGGAGTTGGCAGAGCGGTGCTCCCTGGCGAAGAGCACCGCCTCCAACCTGCTCCGCACGATGGTCGCCGAAGGGCTGGTCAGCTACGACCCTGAGACACGCCGGTACAACCTTGGCCCGATCCTGGTCGAGTTCGGCGTCGCGGCGATCACCCGGACCACGGCAGTCACCGAGGCACGGCCCTTCATGGAACGACTTGCCGAGCGGACCGAACTCGCCTGCTTGGCGATTCAGCCGATGCCCGACGGACACTTCGTCGCGATCGCCAAGATCGAGAGCCGCAAGGACATCAAGGTCACGATCGAGGTCGGCGAGCGGTTCGACCGCAGGGCTCCGCTGGTGAGCCGGCTGGCGGCTGCATGGGCGGCACCGAACCCCGCGGCGGCCCCGGCCACCGAGGTCGGCGGCCTCGATCAGATCCGGGCCCTCGGTCACGCCGCGGTCTTCGGCGAGTACCGCCCAGAGCTCAACGTCGTCGGTTTCCCGGTCTTCGATCGCGACGGCCATCCGTGTCTGTTCATCGTGCTGGTGGGCATGGGCCGCGATCTGACCCCCGGGGACGTCGACCAGATGTCGGCCTACCTCGTCCAAGCAGCGACCTCGATCACGACCCGCAGCGGGGGCACCATCCCCGATGGTTATCCGAGAGCCAGTCATCCGGAAGCCCTGACCGGCTGAACCCACCGCACAGGATCCGGCGCGACCACGTCGCCCCGGCTGCCTTCGCCATGCCACGAACAGGACCCAGGCGCTGGTGCCGGGAGCCCGGGTCGTGGGTGCGTTCCACCATCTGTCCGCGGTCAATCTGTGGGAGAGCGAGGACCTGCTCGACCGCGAGGACGTCCTGGTCTGCGGGGACGACGAGGATGCCAAGGCGATCGTGCTCGACCTCGCCGCCGCCGTCACCGGTCGTCGCGGCATCGACGTCGGCGCCCTCAGGCTGGCGAGCCACCTCGAGCCGCTGACCGCAGTCCTGATCGGCATCAACCGCCGTTACAAGATTCGTTCGGGTTTGGCGATCGCCGGCGCCGCGTGATGATCCACGAACTGCGCGAGTACGTCGCCGTGCCGGGCCGTGCCGAAGACCTGCACCGACGCTTCGCCGACATGACGTTGCACCTCTTCCGGGAGGTCGGGCTGTACCTGACCACGCCGGACTACGTCACTTCCTGACCCTGTCGGCTCTTGACCACGGAGCAGTCCTGGCCGTAGTCTGTTCGAAATACTGATCTTAGTTCAGTAATATGAATCGAGTGTTCACATGATCACAGGGATCCAACTGCACGCCTGGGCCAGCGGGCCCGAGATGGTCGAGGTGGCCGAACTGGCCGCTGCGCAGCTCGAGACGGTCTGGGTGACCGACCAGCTCCAGTCCCGTGGCGTCGCAGCGATCCTCGGCGCGGTCGCGGCGCGGACCGGGGCAGGTGTCGGTACCGCGGTGACGTTCCCCTTCGGGCGCAACCCGCTCGAGCAGGCATCGACGATGGCGACGCTCGCCGAGTTCATGCCTCCCGGACGCCGGGTGAGCATGGGGATCGGGACGGGCGGCGGTCTGGTGAGCGCGCTCATGGAGCGCGCCGATCCGGTCGACCGGGTGGCCGAGTTGATCCGCATCTGTCGCCTGCTGTGGAAGGGCGAGCAGCTCTGCCTGGGCGACTTCCCGCGCACCTGCGAGCAGCTTCGGCTCCGCCCGGACGCCAAGATCTCCTTCCCGTGGGTCCAGGACGCCGACGTCCGGGTGATCGTCGCCGGTGCCGGCCCGCAGATCCTGGACCTGGCGGGCGAGGTCGCCGACGGCGTGATCTGTGCCAGCAACTTCCCGGCGCACAGCCTGGCCGCGTTCCGGTGCGGCCAGTTCGACGCCGTCAGCAACCTGGACTGCCTCGACCGTGGACGGCTGCGCAGCAGCCGAGCGGAGTTCGCGCGGATCTACGGCGTGAACATCTCGGTCTCGCACGACCGGGAAGCGGCCAACGCGGCCGCGCGCCGCCAGGCGACGTTGATCGTCAGCCAGCAGCCGCACAAGAACCTGCAGCGTGCCGGGTTCGAACAGTCCGACTACGCGGCTCCGCGCCAGGCGGTCCTCGACGGCGACGGCGTGGACAAGGCAGCCGCGCTGCTGCCGCAATCGGTGGCCGACCAGCTCGTGGTCTCCGGCACTCCGAATGATTGCGTCGCCGCCCTCGGTGAGCTTCTCGACCACGCGCGCAAAGCGGGCTTCACCGAGGCCTATGTCGGTGCTCCGGTCGGTCCGAACCCGCGGGAGGCGGTCGAACTGCTCACCACCAAGGTCCTCCCGGCGCTCGCATGAACGGCGCATCCCTCACCTTCGCCCCCGAGCTGTGCCTGATCGCAGGTGACGGGCCGACCGCGACGATCACCCTGAATCGGCCGGCGGCGAAGAACGCGCTGAACCTCGAGCTGCTCTCGGCGCTCGTCGCGCGACTCGAGGAGTGCGCCGCCGCAGGGGTCTGCGTCCTGGTGCTGCAGGCCGAGGGAACGGCGTTCTGCGCCGGTGCGGACATCCGTTCCGACGATGGCACATCCATTGGCCGGCCGGGCCTCCGGCGCGAGCTGATCGAACGAGCGATCGCCCTGGTCCGGGCCTTCCCGGTCGCCATCTCAGTTGTCGACGGTCCAGCCGTCGGCGGTGGGTGGGGGCTCGCCTTCGCGGCGGATGTCGTCCTCGCGACCGAGAACGCACGGTTCAAGTTCCCCGAGCTCGCTCTCGGCTTCCTCCCGCCCGAGTCGATCGTCGTGCGGTTCCACCAGGTCGCGGGTCCGGCTAGGGCCGTTCGCCTGCTCGGGTCGGGGGAATCGTTCCAGGCCGACGCCCCGGCACTGAACGGGCTCCTCGAGATCGTGCCCGCCGCTCAGGTGGCCGATCGCGTCAACGAACTAGCTGGGCTGTTCTCCCGTTCGGCCCCCGGTTTGCTCCACGGTCTCAAGCGGAGCATCGACTCTGTCACCACCCAGGAAAGGTCTTTCTCATGAGTACTACTGCCTCGCTCGAGACCGGGGAACAGATCGAGTTGCGAAAGGCTGCGCGAGCCTTGTTCGCCAAGCTCGCGCCCGAGGGTGCCGTCCGGATCTGGGACGAAGAAGGTTCCTACCCGGTCGAGCTGTACCGGGAGATCGCGGCGCTCGGTTGGTACGACATCGTCGCCGAAGGAGCCGTCGACGGATCAGCGGGTCTGCTGGCAGCGCTGTGCGAGGAGATCGGCCGTGGCAGCTCCGACCTCGTCGCGCTGTTCAACCTCAATCTGAGCGGAATCCGGGATCTGCAACGCTGGGGCACGCCCGAGCAGCAGGCCAAGTACGCCGACCCTGTCCTTCGCGGCGACGGCCGGTTCTCGATCGCCGTGAGCGAACCGGACGTCGGGTCCGACTCGGCCAGCGTGTCCACCCGTGCCGAGGCCGGCGAGGACGGCTGGATCCTCAACGGCCAGAAGACCTACTGCGAGGCGGCCGGCCTCCCCGGCACGGTGATGGAGTTGGTCGCGAAGGTGGGCGACGGCGGACGCAAGCGCGACCACCTGGCCGTCTTCCTCGTGCCCGCGGACACGCCCGGGATCGAGATCCGGCGGATGCCTGCGCTCGGCCGCAACATCAGCGGCATCTACGAGGTCTTCCTCCACGACGTGACGCTGCCCCGGGACGCGCTGCTCGGCGAAGTCGGCCAGGGCTGGCAGATCCTCAAGGAGCGCCTGGTGCTCGAGCGGATCATGATCAGTTCGGGTTTCGTCGGCAGTTCCTCCGCGGTCATCGACATGACCGTCACCTACGCGAACGAGCGCGAGCAGTTCGGTCGGCCGATCTCCTCCTTCCAGGGGGTGTCGTTGCCGCTGGCCGAGATGCACCTCCGGCTCGACGCGGCGCGCTGCGCGGTGGGGCGCTCAGCAGAGTTGTTCGACCGGGGCCTGTCGTGCGACGTCGAGAGCACCATGGCGAAGTTCCTGTGCGGACAGATTTATGCGGAGTCCTCGGCGCTCGCGATGCAGATCCAGGGTGCGTACGGATACGTGCGTGACCACACGCTGCCGATGCACTATTCCGACGGGATCATCGCGCGTGTCGTCGCTGGTCCGCCGTCCGTCCAACTCGACTACGTGGCCCGCTCCATGGGTCTGCGCGTCGGTTCATGAGCGGGCACGGCCTGCGTCGAGCGCTGGCGCGCGTCACCGCAGGCAAGACGACGGATCGCACCGAGGCCGTGGCGCTGCTCGCGGCCCGTGATCAGGAACTCGAGCGGGACATGTCGTCCCGCGGCACGACGATGCTCTTCGCCGGCCCGGGGCTGCCCTGCGGCCCGCGTAGGGGCCCCACTCTGCGGACGCGCACCAACGGCAGGGGTCGTGTCGCCTGCGCCACGGCGGCCTCGACCTGCTGCGCCAGGACGTCGACGGCATGGCGGACCTCGCTGTGGTGAACCGTCGATTCGAGGACATTCGATGATGGGAAGTGACAGCGTGAGGCTTCTGGACGCCAGGACCGCGGTGGTAACCGGGGGCGCGCAGGGAATCGGCCTGGCCACGGTGGCGGCGTTCGTCGACGCTGGTGCCCGAGTCGTCATCGCGGACCTCGATCTTGACGCTGCACGCGCGGCAGCAGCCGGCTTCGCCGGGCGCGGGGCGGTCGAGGCCGCCCGGTGCGACGTGCGGGACAGCGCGGACGTGGCAGCCGCGATCGCCACCGCGGTCGACCTTTTCGGCGGACTCGACGTGATGGTCAACAATGCCGGGATCACGCGCGACGCGACGCTGCGGAAGATGACGGAGGATCAGTTCGACCAGGTCATCTCGGTGCATCTGAAGGGCTGCTGGAACGGCCTGCGGCACGCCGCGGCGGTGATGCGTGAGCAGGGTTCGGGCTCGATCATCAGCGTGTCGTCGATCTCGGGGAAGGTCGGCTTCGCCGGGCAGACGAATTATTCGGCGGCCAAGGCGGGGATCGTCGGAATGACCAAGGCCGCGGCGAAGGAGCTCGCGCATCATGGTGTGCGGGTCAACGCCGTCGCGCCGGGGCTGATCCGGTCGGCCATGACCGAGGCGATGCCGCAGCACGTGTGGGACACGAAGCTGGCCGAGATCCCGCTCCAGCGCGCCGGCGAGCCGTCGGAAGTCGCCTGGGTCAATCTCTTCCTCGCCTCGGACCTCTCCTCGTACGTGACCGGCACGGTCACGGAGGTCACCGGCGGGCGCTACATGTAGCCGAGGCGCCGGCACCGAACTGGCGCCGGCGGTCCGAGACGGCTCAGCGATTGTCGTCGGGCCAGGTGACCTGGTCGGGTCCGCGGACCTCGGCCGGCGTTTTGCCGCGCCCCGGCTGGTCGGCGGCGATCTGAGGCAGCCGGATTGAGTGTGTCGGCCAGGCCTGCTCCCTGGCGAGTCCCGCTGCGCGCGGCCAGGAGGTGTGGGCCGAGACGCGAGGCGCGGCGGACGACCAGGCTGGGTCACCGCACCAGACCCGAGCTCGTAGCGAAGGATCGGTTGCGCTCGTGGAGTGGGCGGCGAAGGGCCGAGAGCGGGGTTCGGTTCTACGAGAGGAGTGGGTCGTCGTGACGGGCGTTGGACGCTGTGCTCATGCTGGCCGGGGCCGTGGTCGGTTTCGGTGCTGTCGGCGCCTATGCGTTCGAGGGCATCAACCGGGTTCTGGCGCCGGGCGACCGTGCCGAAGTGCGGGTCTGGGGCGGGATGCACCTGCCGTCGGCCGGATCGGGCATTGCACTCGTCACGATCATTACGAGCAGCGTGCATGGTTACTTCGTGTGGCCTGTGGTCGGGTTCACGGCGACCACGACGTACCTGCTCGTCATCGGCGTCCAGTTCTGGTTCGCGACCCGCCGAGGGTGGCATATGGCCGAGTCGATCGACCTGGATGGAGACGCACCTCCGCCGAGGGCTTCACCTACTTCGCTTGACACATCGTGTGATCATGTTGCGGCGATCGGCGTGGCAGAGCGGCGCAGGGTCAGGTCCCACAAGCGTCGGTCGCCAATGGCAGGACGAGGTGACGATGTTGCTTGACACGTTAAGAGGCACCCATTAGGTTTGAACTCAGTTCAGTATAATGGTTACAGTTCAGCATTATGGACTCTCCATGGACGGCGGTCTCAGTAGGAGCGACATTGATTCTCCTTGGCTATCGCGATCGCAACGTGCACGAATTGGTGTGCCATGAGGTCGCCGAGCGCGCCGGCTACTACGACCGTTTCGGAGTCGAGGTGAAAGCGGTACCCGGTTCGGACCATCCGGAAGCCGCGTTGTCGGCGGGACTCGGCGGATCGATGGTCGAGGCGCTTCGCGGGCAACGACGATGGCGGGCTGCGCTCGTGCACACCCTTCATCCGTTGTTCTGGATGTGGGCTCGAGAAGCAGATGCGGCGATCACGAACCCGGGCGCCCTGGCCGGACATCCAGAAGGGTCGATCGTCTGGGCTTTCACCAAGCGGCTGCTGGCGGACCGCGGCGTAGCAATCGACGAGATCTCGGTCCTGCGCTTCCCTGTGGGGATCGCGGGCGATCACCAGCGGCTCGAGGCACTCACCTCCGGAGCGGTGGACGCAGCAGTTCTCGGGGCCACTTTCGCTCCCAGCGCGTTGCCGCGACTCGGGCTCGTCCAGACGATGTTCTTCGGCGAGACCCTCAGGTTCCCGACTGCCGGCGTGGCCGTCGACCTGGACAGGACCGAGGTCGAGCACCCTGCTGTGCGCGCAGTCGTCGCGGCACAGAGCGCAGCGATGCTCAAGATCAAGCAGAGAGATCCCGTAGCACTCGATGCCGTGGCGTCTCTTCTGCACGGGAGCAGCCGGGACGATGCCCAGCGACTGCTGGTCGGCCATCTCTCCCTTCAATACGGCCCGGAGCAGCGGGAAGTCCATGACGCCGGAGCCGGCGCGCTGATCTGGCTGAAGGGCGAACTGCGTGCGGACGAGCCGTCTGCCGCTGCTTTCTACGAGGAGATCCGGTGACTACGGCCCGACGAGAACAACTGGTCGTCGATGCTCTGCCCACGACCCGGGGGATCACGGTCTCCGTGCGTGGGCACGAGCTGCAGATCGACGAGGCCGAGCGGTACGGCGGGCACGATTCTGGCGCGAATCCGGTCGAGCACATGCTCGCCGGGATCGCGGCGGCCTCGCTGGTCGTCCTTCGACTGCTCGGCGAGGCTACGGTGGCCGAATCAGCTCTGCTCAAGGTCTCCGCATCTCTGAACGTCGATCGCGTGATGGGTGTCGACCACGGGGCTGTCTTCGAGCTGGTGCGCCTGGACTGGGAGGTTGAGAGCGAGACGCACGCCGAACGGTTGCGTACGGCTCTTCCCCGGCTCGCAGTTCGTCGACCAGGGCAAGCGCTGATCGATGCCGCTGCCGCGTTCGTCGAGGAGATATCGGTCCGCGCGTAGGCGTCGGTCGATGATTGAGCCCGACGCCCGCTCCCGGACACCGTTCCAGCGTGCATCAGGCCGTTCAAGCACCATTTCAGAAGCGCGGACATCACCTGATCGAACTGGTCCTCGGTCCTGTTCCGCACCGTCGCGCCATGTCGAGGGCAGCCGAGTTCACGGCTCATTGCGGCGGCAGCGCCGTCGAACCAGAGCTTTAATCAGGCGTCGAGCCCGGCCTGGCGGCACGGTGTCGTCACGACACAGCCCGGTGAGATTCAGCAGACGCCCATTGGTCATGGACGAGGCGTTGAGGATGTTCTTCCAGCCCGCGATTCGGTTCTAATCATGAAATGGAACAGGTTGGGCCGCCAACTCAGCGGCTCGGACGCACCAACACCGAGTCGGCACCGGCGCCCCCGGCGATTGCTGGATTTGCGCACCAGGTCAGGCGCTATCGTGGCCTGGTGGTTGCGTACCTGCCGACGGTGCGGACGCCCTCGGGCCGGGTCGGCGAGGTGACTGGACCGGCAACGAAGAACCTGCCAGCTTGATCCCCGCGAACGCGAACGCGAACGCGGCTGCGGCCGTCCCGGCAAGGAGGCAGCGACAATGTCGTCGTCCATCGCGGGGGAACTAGTCACCGAGAGGTTCGACTACGACGGTGGGCGGCTGGTGACGGTGTACGTCCCGCCAGTTCCGCCCGAGGCAGTCGTGTTCGCTGGTGACGGCCAGCTGATCTCGCAGTGGGGCGGAGTCCTGGAGGCCGCCGGCGTGCCGCCGACCATGATCGTTGGCGCCCACCGGCTGGACGACGAGATGCTGCGGCTGCAGGAGTACTCGCCGGTCTTTGACGCGGAACGGTTCGCGGCACACGAGAAGTTCTTTGCCGAAGACGTCCGCTACTGGGCGCGGTCACGTTTCGCACTCGCGCTGCCCGCCGAGCGCACGGCGGTGTTCGGTGTCTCGGCGAGTGCAGAGCTCGCGCTGGCCATGGGACTTCGTCATCCCGGCATCTACGGTACGGTCTTCTGCGCATCGCCGGGCGGAGGTTACCGGCCGCCTGCCGCGATGCCGGGCTCGCTTCCGCGCGTGTACCTCGTCGCCGGCGCGCTGGAGCCGTTCTTCCTCCAGAACGCGACCCGCTGGGCGGTCGCCCTGCGCGACGCAGGTGCGGACGTTGTCATGACCGAGCGGGCCGGGTCGCACGGCGGCGCATTCTGGACAGAAGAGTTCCCGCTGATGGTTGCGTGGGCGTTTGCGCGCTGAGCATCGGCGGCGAGTCGCTCGCGGGCGGTCACCACGGCCTGCCGCGTTCACCTAGTGCTCATCCGTTTACGGACAGATCGACGGACCCTTATCCGGCAGGTCATCGAAGCCGTCAGCGCCAGGTGCTGAGAGCTGCGCACTAGCTTGGCCGGAGTCAGGGAACCGCCAAGGACCCGCACAAGCCAGCCCCCGGTCCCTGGATACCTGACTTCCCGGCTCTAATAGCGGCGGCCATCCAGCCGATCCGGCAGGACATCACGCAATGCGACCATCCGCCGGCCGCCACCAGTTCAGATCCTGCCGAGTATGGAGACTGGCCCTCGCAGTGGGACGACACAGCTCGAAACTCGCAGAACATCCAATTCGGCGCGGTGCAGTCTCATCCATCCGCGGTCGGGCCGAGCTGGAAGTTGTCGAGGGCATCCCGGAGGAGTACCTCCAGATCATCGGCAGCCTCGCGATGACGGCCGGGCAGCGGGCCGGGCGGGAGGCCGGGGTCCGCTCGCTCTACGACGGCATGGTCCGCATCGTCGTGACCCCGGCCTGGGCGAAACTGATCGACTTCGGGACCACCCTCCCCAGCGCGGTCGAGGACCTGATCTGGCAGCGGGACGAACGCCAGCGCGCCTGAGCGCCGCCATTACCGGGCGACTCACGGGCCTCAGCAACCCAGACCTGCCGGGGAATATGACCCGGTTCCTCCTCTGGGATGGATCACGGGGCGTGAGAAGCGGTATCCGGCTGGCCTGTACCTGACGCAGCCGGGCTCTTTTGCGCGGTCGCGTGATGCTGCATCATGGGTCGGGTGCGGGCGGTCAACGGCGGGCGGCAGACGTGAGGCTGGCTTCGGAGGGCGACGGTGCGAGGCTGCTGGTCCGGGACGTGCTGTTGCGCGATGGGTCGACGCTGCGCCTGCAGGCCCCGGTACCGTCGGACTTCGGGGACATCAGGGCGTTTTACGACGGCCTGTCGCCGGAGAGCCGCTATTTCCGGTTCCATGGCTATGGGCGCACCGACGCCGTCGCGCGGGCAGAAGCTGAGGCTAGCGGCGTTGACCGGCTGGCGCTGATCGGCCGGCATGAGGGCCGGGTGGTGGCTGTCGCGAGCTATGACGGGTTGCGCGAGCCCGGCGCGGCGGAGATTTCGCTTGCGGTGGCTGATGATCTTCAGCGTCGCGGGATCGGGACCCGGATGCTGGAGCAGCTGGCGGCGATCGGGGCGGAGCGCGGGATCCGCCGGTTTGACGCGGAGGTCATGCCGGACAACTACCCGATGCTGGGGGTGTTCGGGCATGCCGGCTTTGCCGTGCGGCGCCGGACCTCGTTCGGAGAGCTGACTGTCTCGCTGGATACCACGCCGACGCAGGCGGTGCGGGAGCGGATCGATGAGCGTGATCATCTGGCCGCGGTCAGGTCTTTGCGGCCGATCCTGGCACCCGCGTCGATCGCCGTGGCCGGCGCCGCGGCGGTGCCGGGCAATGTCGGCCGCGCGGTGCTGGCGAACATCATCGGCGGCGGCTTTCAGGGCGTGGTGACGCCGGTGCACCGCGAAGGGGGCGTGGTCTGCTCGATGCGGGCCGCCCGCGGCCTGGGCGAGCTGGAAGTCGCTCCGGAGCTTGTGATCATCGCCGCCGCGGGCGATGAAGTGCTCGAGTTCGCCGCCGATGCGGCGGCGAACGGGGCAAAGGCGGTGGTGGTTATCCCCTCCGATGCCGAGGAGGACGGCGCGGGTTCGGCCGGACGGGAACAACGGCTGCTGGAGATCGTCCGGGGCGCGGGCTTGCGGATGGTCGGGCCGCATTCGTGGGGGGTGCTGAACACCGCCGAACAGGTCAGCCTGAACACGACGTTCAGCGGTGCGAGGGTGCCCGCCGGGGGGCTGGCGATCGGCTCGCAGTCGGGCGGGCTGGGGCTGCTCGGGCACGCGGCGGCCCGGCAGCTGGGGGTGTCGATGTT
>Ga0335081_10003336_pt1 | contig 25248 bp, 19 predicted proteins | sample Lox_Sample_35_FD_206713 | JGI IMG/M metagenome (GOLD analysis project Ga0335081, IMG submission 206713) | Soil microbial communities from Loxahatchee National Wildlife Refuge, Florida, United States - Lox_Sample_3.5 | ecosystem: Environmental > Terrestrial > Soil > Wetlands | place: USA...
ACTCCACGCCAGACTTCGTGCCGGGAGTACAGGTGGGGTCTGCGGACGTCGGCCTTACGCTCCTGCGCTCGCACTACACACAACTCGGTATCGCCCCCGTCAATGTCGCCACAACCGGCGACCGCGGGGGTGATGCAGGCGGATGCATTCTGTTCAGCACGCGTATCGCTGCTAGCTCCGACACAACCACCAAGCTTGCACAGGTGGGCCCGGGCAGTTCCTGCGTCCAGGTACCGTAAGCATTCCAACCGAGGGCGAGTGTGCACTTCACATCTCGCCCTCGCATGCGTAAGTACGATGTTGGGCGGCGAACCACCGAAAACTCGGAGTTCGCCCCCACTTTTTAGGCGTAACCGGTTATAGCACTCAATAGGAAATGTGCAGCACTAGTTCGCGATCAGTTCCCATGAAAACGTTGGTTTTTAAAATCTCAATTCTGCTTCTCACATCCCAAATCTTTCTCGCGCAGCGCAGCGCGGCTCAATTTATCCCCGCCTCACCACCAATCGCCGATCCTGCGGATCAGCGATTCCGCGACGTTAAGGAGGATTGGACTACTCCGTCTCTTTCCACCAGTTCTCTTCACCCCGTTGATCCTCTCTTCGGTTACATCAACGACCACGAAGCCTACACGGTTGACTTCCTGCAGTTGCAGTGGAGATTTGGCGATCCTCTTGACCTGTACGTAATCAAGCCAAAAGGCGAGAAGAAGCCGCCCGTCATTCTCTATCTCTACGGATATCCCACCGGCACCGACCGCTTCGTGGATCCGGCATTTCAAGAGAAAGTCACCCAGGATGGATTTGCGGCTGTCGGCTTCGTGTCGGCGTTAACGGGGCACCGTTATCACGATCGCCCCATGCGCGAATGGTTCCTCAGTGAACTGCAGGAGACGCTCTCCACCTCCGCCCACGACGTACAGATGATTTTGAATTACCTGGAGACTCGCGGTGATCTCGATATGTCGCGCATCGGAATGTACGCGCAAGGCTCGGGAGCGAGCATCGCCATATTAGCTTCAGCTGTCGATCCGCGCATCAAGGTGCTCGATGCGACAGACCCGTGGGGCGATTGGCCGGTTTGGTTTGCCCATTCAACATTTCCGCCGGAAGACGAGCGTGCAGGCTATCTCACTCCAGAGTTTCTGAAAAAAGCAGCTTTGCTCGATCCCATTGATTGGCTGCCGAAAATGCAGACGAGAAACTTTCGTCTTCAGGACGCAACTTTCGAGACCACAACCCCGAAGGCCGCCAAAGAAAAATTACGGGGGGCTGTTCGTGCTGGCTCGACCGTCGTGGTCTACAAGACCCCAGAGGATTTTAACGCCGTAGTTCGTAGCAAATCGGAACTGACCTGGATCGAGCAGCAACTCCGTTCATTACCTGACATGAGTCGGGCTCGTGCCAGTCTCGGCCAAAAGAGTCTCGCGAAGTGAGCACAGCAGATATGCAGGCAGAGTTGTGAAACCAACTCGGAGGCAGATATGAAACAGGTCATCAGAATAACGTCAGTCTTGCTGCTGACCATTATGGGTCGCGGCCTGGCGCAGAGCCCATCTCATTCAGCATTGCCTTTTTTATATGACGTCGCGCAGGAGACAGTGCTGACCGGAACTGTAACGGGAGAGTTCCCCAAGCCTGCTCCCGGGATGCTCCCCGGCGCCCACCTCACTCTCACCACACCAGGCGGTTCAGTCGACGTCAGTCTCGGCGTATTCGCCTTCACGGGCAAGGGGTCGCTCACTGTCTCTGGAGGTCAGCAGATCGAAGTGACCGGCATCATGAAAACACTTCCGGCGAAGTCCGTCTTCCTCGCTCGGCTCGTCAAAGTTGGCGACACCACCTACACCGTCCGAAATGCCCATGGACTGCCAGTGCCTCCGAATTCGCATGAACGCGCAAATCAAGACGCTCAGAACGGGGAGGATCGATGAACAGATTCTGGAGACTGTTGCTGGCTGTCAGTTTGGGCTTTCTCACGAGCTGTACCACAGGAATTCGTCAAATTGGCCAAACACCCATGCAGGTCTCGATCATACCTGTCAGCGGCTCGAACCAAAGCCATGCGGTGAAAGGCATGTTTGCTGAGGCGCTCGTGGCGACGGTAAGCATGAACGGAATTCCGACGAGCGGCATCGTCGTCAAGTTTGTCGCTCCATCTTTTGGACCCAGCGCCACCTTCTCCAACACCTCTTCAATCACTGCAACAGCCACATCAGATGAATTCGGAACCGTAACATCGCCCTCATTCGTTGCGAATGGCAAGGTAGGGACCTATACGATCACGGCTACAACCGACGCAATTGACACTCCCGGCGCTTTCAGTCTGACCAACACTGCCGGCGGACCAGCCTCGATCGTTGCCGCTAGTGGATCCCCGCAAACGACATCGATCGGCGCTGCATTTCCCTCCCCACTCGTAGCGCAGGTTTTGGACGCGGGTGGCAACCCGGTGAAAAGCGCCGTCGTCACCTTCACCGCTCCCGTCTCGGGAGCCAGTGGCACATTCGCAGGTAACGTGCTGACGGAAACCCATACCACGAACGCCAGCGGTCTGGCGACTTCAACCACATTTACCTCGAATCTCACTTCGGGCGCTGATGTCGTAACCGCCACTGTTGTCGGAGTAACCGATCCCGCGAACTTTAATCTGACGAATGGCGCCGGTGCGCCTGCTAATATCGTCGCCAGCCAAGGCACTCCTCAAAGCGCCGGCATTGGCACCGCGTTTTCGGTGCCTCTCGGTGCTTCTGTCCTTGATGCTGAATCGAATCCGGTCGCCGGAATTCCCGTCACGTTTACGGCTCCAAATTCTGGGGCCACGGGCACGTTCGTGGGTGGGAAAAGTGTCGTCACAACCGTGACCGATGCGACGGGTCTGGCTACCACTCCTACATTCACAGCGAACGGAACACTCGGCTCCTACACAGTAACGGCGACAAGTTCCGCCGTATCCGCCACAGCCACGTTCTCTTTGACCAATCGTCAGCCCGGCAACACCTACGTGTTCTATCTCAGCGGCCAGGACGCCTATGGCCCCGACTTCTACGCGCTCGCAGGATCAGTGATCATCGATCCAAGCGGAAATATCCTGGCTGGCGAACAGGACTATAACTCTCCTAGTGTCGGCATCGTTTCGCCCCAGCCTTCCGGAGACACAATTACCGGCGGAACAATGGTCGTGAATGGCACCACTGGACAAGGAACTCTCACACTCGTCACCAACAACACCAGCCTCGGCGTAAATGGAGTGGAAACTCTGGGCGTGCAGTTTGTGAACACAAACCACGCGCAGATTATCGAGTTCGATGGCACAGCTACGTCGAGTGGAAGTCTGGACACACAAACTCAAGGCACGTTAAGCGGTGGGTTCTCATTTGCGCTTGGTGGACTCGACAATATTCTCGGCCCGGTTTCGTTCGGCGGAGTCTTTTCAATCGCCGGAACCACAATTCAGAGCGGAACAGTTGACGAAAACGACGACGGCACACTCGCTACAGGCACTTCCCTCAGCGGCACGATTTCTGCACCGGATTCACTGGGCCGCGGAACTCTGACTACAAATCTGAATTACCTCGTACAGCCGCTTGGTTCACCGATTGCGCTGAACTACTACATCGTCGGTCCGGAAGTGATCCGGATCATCGGCGTCGACCCCTCTGATTCACCGATGGGTTCTGCCTTCGGCCAAGGATCATCGGCAGGTTCTTTCACCAACGATTCCCTCAAGAACTCCGTCTTCGGATTGCAAGGAAGCCCATTCCTCATCAACTACGGCACTGCGGGATCCATCGCTCCATCATCGGGTAGCTTCACCGGCGTAGCTGACAATAGCGAAACCTTCTACGGCGCGCAGTCGATCGCAACGTCGATCTTCGGCACTTACTCGATTGCCGGCAGTGGATACGGTAACCTGATCATCGGCCAGGACGGTGTCCCGATCCTGAATGACGTCAACATCCTTGGGATCTATATGACGGATCCCAAGCTGAACCTCAGCGATCCCAACAACACCAGCGCCGGATTGGGCGGAGCTCTGCTGATCGATATGGACGGCGCACTGCCCGGCGGAAGTGGCGTGGTGATTCCACAGACGGACACTTCCACCGCGTCGTTCACGGGCAACTACAGCTTCGGAGCGCAATCCTTCTATGCAGGTCTGGGCTTCGATTTCGTCGGACAAGGATCGGTTACCGGTGGCACTCTGAACGGCTCAGGCCTGTTGAGTGACATCTTCGAGGTATTCAACTCAACCACGACAGACTCCGGCGTAACATTCGCCGGCACACCGCTCGCCGACACTGGGAATCCCGGCCGCTACACGTTCTCTTCCAGCAATCCCAGTCCGAATCCGCTCAACATGACGGTGAATGGCAACGCCACTCCCTTCGACGTCGCGCTCTATCAGGCAAGCGGCGGACAACTCTTGTGGATGAATGAAGATCCAACTTTCACCTCGGTTTTCTTCGGATCGATGCAGCAGCAGGGATCGCTCGCAGGAATTCCCGGCTCGACCAGCGGCTCTTCCGAAACCATCTCCGCGACCAGCGGTACTCCGCAGAGCGCAAATGTGAATACCGCATTCGCCCTGCCCCTCGTTGCAACCGTGACAACCGGAGGTATACCGCAGAACGGTGTGACAGTCACATTCTCCGCTCCATCCTCTGGCGCCAGTGGTACCTTCACCGGCGGCTTGACAACCGCAACCGCGACAACGAACTCCAGCGGCATCGCCATTTCGCCGACATTCACTGCAAACGCTTCCGCCGGACCGTACACCGTCACCGCGACCGCCACAGGTGCGAGCGCAGCCGCAGACTTCAGCCTGACGAATACATCGTCCGCACAAGAAGTCATTACCGCGACCGGCGGAACTCCGCAGAGCGCCGCCATCAATACCGCCTTCGCGTCACCGCTCGTCGCTACCGTCACAACCGGCGGAGTGGGTACCAGCGGCGTCGTGGTGACCTTCACCGCGCCCGGTTCCGGCGCCAGCGGAACATTCACTGGGGGAGTAACTACCGTCGATGTCACGACCGACACCAACGGCAACGCTACCGCCCCAACCTTAACCGCAAATGCCAGCACAGGCTCTTATACGGTCACGGCGACTGCTCCGGGAATCTCCACGCCCGCCGGTTTCAGCCTGACCAATACTTCATCAGCGTCGGAAGTGATCACCGCAACCGGAGGCACGCCGCAAAGCGCAACCGTCAACACGGCCTTCGCTTTACCACTTGACGCAACTGTCACCACGAACGGCAACCCGACCAGCGGTGTGCTTGTCACCTTCACCGCACCATCATCGGGAGCTAGCGGCACCTTCACAGGTGGATCCACCACCGCCCAAGCTACAACCAACGCAAGTGGGATAGCCACATCGCCAACCTTCACAGCCAACGCAACCGTCGGCTCCTACACAGTCACGGCTACCGCAACTGGCGCCACAGGTCCAGCCAACTTCAGTCTGACCAACAACTCCGTCTCAAACACCAAGACGTACGTCTTCTCGCTCAGCGGTCTCGACACTCTGGGTCCGGACTTCTATGCGTTAGTCGGAGCCGTTACCTTCGACTCGAGTGGCAACGTGCTTGGCGGCGAGCAGGATTATAATGCCGCCCCCTACGGTCTAATGTCGCCTCAACCATCCGGCGACACGATCACTAGTGGAACGCTGACCGTGAATTCCACCACGGGACAGGGCACGCTTGTGCTACACACCAACAACATCAATCTGGGAGTGGGCGGCGTCGAGACCCTCGGCATCCAGTTCGTGAACAGCAATCACGCGCAGGTGATTGAGTTCGACGGAATCGCTACTTCCAGCGGCACCATGGATCTCCAGGTTCTGCCTTCGGAGTTGAGCGGCGGCTACGCCTTCATCATGGACGGCGTCGATAACAACGACTACCCAACCAATCTTGGGGGCGTCTTCTCGATCTCCGGCGGCACGACGCTGCAGGATGGATTCGTCGACATGAATGACGGCGGCACCGTAACCACCGGCACCGCACTTTCCGGAACCGTGGCCAGTTTCGACTCTTATGGCCGTGGCTCGATCACCAGCACTCTGAACTATGCCGGCTCTCCGATCACGTTGAACTACTACGTCATCGGCCCTGAAGCTGTGCGACTCATCGATGTCGATATCACCGACTCCGCCGCAGGATCCGCTTTCGGCCAAGGCACAAACGCCACCGCCGCCAGCAACTCATCTCTGGGCACTTCGGTCTTCACCCTGAACGGCAGTCCCTATCCTCAAATCTACGATGCGGCGGGCATGTTCTCCACCAATACAACGACAGATCCCGCAACTATCTCAGGCATCCTCGACGACAACGAAGTGATCTACGGCATCCTCGTCCAGGCAGATCTAATCACCGGCACCTACTCAATCGCGAGCAACGGCTACGGAAGTCTGACGATCGACACCAGCGGCCTCGGCGACATCGCGCAACTTGGCATCTACATGACGGATCCGAACCTGAACCTCCTCGATCCGAACAACACTTCCTCGGGACTCGGTGGCGGGCTCTTCTCGGATATGGACAGCCCGCTCCCCGGAGGCACTGGAATCGTCGTTCCCCAAACTGACACTTCAAAAACCAGTTTCACCGGCAAGTACACACTGGGAGCACAAGGCCTATTCGCTGGATTTGCCGAATTCGACCTCATCGGCGTAGGAACAGTAAACAGTGGCGCTTTAAGTGCCACGGGGCTGATCAGCGATCCATACTCCTACTTCGGATCGAGCAGCACCCTATCGAGCGTGCCCCTCACCGGAACACCGTTGGCCGACACTGGCAATCCCGGGCGCTACACCATGTCCGCAACGAATTCAACGCCGAATCCTCTGAAGATCAAAGTGGGGAGCACAAACTTCCCGTTCGAACTCGCCATCTACCAGGCAAGCGGCGGACTACTCTTCTGGCTCGACGAAGATGCCGCCGACAACTGGAATGGAAGCTTGCAGCAACTCGGCTCCCTCTCTGGAATTCCCGGAGCCAAGAAGAACGGTGTAATAATAATGAAGAAGCCGGATAACGCGGCTAGCAAGAATGCAACGCCCGCCAAAGGAGTGGCGCTCGTTCGCGAAAACAAGGCCCGCTGATCCAAGCGGGCTTTGCAGATACTCGACGCGCCCTCCGAGCGAATTGATTACTCGCCGCCTCGACCCGATTTGCTTTCCATAGCGCTGCTGCTTGGAAGCAGTCTGCTGGTTTCTACATCCTCTTTCACCGGAAAACCCAGCCAGAGTGGATACGAACGCCCGAAAAACATTGCCCGACGAGTACTCCGCGCAACGCTCATCTATCTACCAGCGCTGTTCGCGCTTTTGATGTTCACGCAATCGTAGGAACCGGCGGAGCCTTGACGTATAGGAAATTCAAAAAACTGATTTCGATAGGTTGGGAACTCTACAGTAAAGCGCCAAATTCATTTGGAATGACGAAAGGGCGTAATGCTAGCAGATGTCCGAAGCTGGTACCTAGACAAACCTCTTGCAGTTCGGCGGCGGACCATACATTTGAGTGTAATTTAGGATGTTTCGCCAATCATCTCATCGGAACTTGTGCATAACGGTCCTCGGCTGTCACGTTTTTATTCCTTGAGAGGCGCCGGCTGTTTGGGTCCAGGCGCGGTGCGGCATGTTGTGAACTTCGATAGAAATCTTGATGTTCTCTCGATCAGCGGACGCTCCTCCTCTGCGTAGCGTACGTATATCGATCCCCATTCCTTAAATCTCTCTGCGAAGGACTGCACGACTCGCTGATAAGTGGCATCGTCGGCGGCAAGATGCTGCGGAAACACGGCATCTACGTTTGAACTGTTGGTGAGGTAAAGGAGGATGTTTGCATCATTGGCTTGATCCTGCAGACTGTTATGCTGCCTGTACTCGGGGCTAAGCACAAAGCGGGCGGCAGCGAGGAACAGTGTGTGCGGGTACTCATGGAATCGTGGGATCTGAGGAATGACATACCGATCTTGTTTCTTGAGAACCTCGAGTGCAACGACTTCCGCCATTGGACAGCGAATCATGCCAGTTCCCGGGCAGTCCCAATTTGCGGAAGCCTGGTCAAGCATTCCGGCGACATACTCGTGGGCTGCCTCAGTTTTCGGGTTTTTCAGGATGTTCAACCACGCTCCGAATACCCCGGGAGGTACGTAGGGTTTGTCTTGCGTAGTCTTCTCTTGCGACGCGGCGACCTGCGTCGTCAGCGAGACAAGCAGGCTCGCTGTTTCGACGTCTTTGCAGGGAAAGTTGAGAATGACCGCGTCGTTTTGTTTAGGGTCACCATCGCGAATGATAGCCGCTCGCAAAACCGCCAATGCTCGGTTCACCTGAAACGGCCATGGAGACTGCTTGAGTTCTTCATCTGTGAGGGGAAAGTCGATCCATTTCTCCGGGACCAGGAAAGGATGGCCGAGAATAGTTCTTTTTATCCCTGTGCCGACGCGGTCCCGTGGAAGCCCAAAGTATTGGGGTGCCTCGCTAAGCGGATATCTTTGAACCCCAAACTCATGGAGATGCTTTTCTTTTTGAAGCTCGTTTTGAGCTGCCAAGAGCTTCGGAATCCACGTGGCAGGAATCACTTTTCCGGCCCTTGAAGCGGCGGTCAATCGTTCGAAATACCCCACATCTGGAGAGGTTATGAAGTCCCACAACGCAAAGGGGGATTTTAGTGCGGCCTGCACAATCTGCATATCCGCCCCGCAAGTCGCCTTTTCGCTCGGTTGGCAGGCAGGATTCTTCATACCTAAGTAAAGGCGGTCACGATCACGACTCTGTGCTTCGACTGACAACGCGAGAGTTAGCAGAGAAGTTACGATCGATATGCAGCCGCGCATTCTCACTTTCCTCATCGAACTGATCCTCTCATTTTCTTCATGAACTGGTGTTGCGGTTCTGAATGTCCTGGGCCACAAGAGCAGCTTCCGCGATTGACATGTGCGAGAGGGGCAGAAGGACATACAGCCGAATCCTAAAGACGCGCATACTATCATTTGGACAGCAAGCACTCGGCCATAGAGTAAGTAAACCTGTCATTGCAACTTCGCGTACTCGGCTTTGGCTTGCTTCAGGATGGGGATGTCGAGATCGGCGTCTTTCCAAATCGCGAAGAACACGTGATAGGCGGCGAGGGCTTTGGCGGTGTTTCCTTCCATGGCTTTAGCACGTGCCAGGCCCAGTCTGGCGAGCGCACCCCAGGGGAAGTTTCCAACGAGTCCTCGGTAATCAATGAACTTCTGAAACTCCGCTGCGGCCGCTCTGCCGTCGTGCAGCATGAGGTAAGCCTCCCCGCGCAAATAAACGGATAATAGTTCCTCTGTGAGAACCGTCGGTGCGCTGAGATCTAACGGGCTCGCTTCGTTCAGAAGTTCGATCGCCTTCTTCGGGTCTTTCCGTTCGAGGGCGATCCCGGCGCGGATGCAGGGCAGCCAATACCTCTGCACAAGAGTGGCCAACGGGTAGGACTTGTCGAGTTCGCCAGCCAACTTCTCGGCGTCTGCTGTATCACCTGCCCGCGCTAAGGCCACCGCTACCATCGCCTGCACATCGCGGTCGGGAGCGAGCTTCAAGGCCGCTCTCGCATCTGCACGTGTCCGCTCGAAATTTCCTGACTCCACCTCGCGCAGAGCTGCTTCCGCTTGATAGGCGGCAGCGGTTTCCTTGGCGTCGTTATGCAGGGCAGAATTCACTGCCCGGATGGTCAGTTCCTGCGCGTTCTTGAGCCTACCGTGCCAACCTTCGGTGTCCGCCTGACTAGCCAGTAAAAGGTCCTCCGTGCCCGGCTTGCCGACGGCCGCTGAGGCCAACTGCGCCATCCGCTCGTCATCGTCCCTCAGAAAGGCCAGCATGTAGTGGAAAAAGATCGGCGTCCCGTTTTCGACCAGGTTCTTTTCCGCCTGCTCGAACACCACCTCCGCTTCATCCAATCGGTTGAGATTGACGTAGGCTATCCCAAGGTCGCTATAGAGGTATGCGCTTTGTTCCAGGCGCACTGCCTGTCGGCTTTGCTCCAACGCCTCTTCGTAGTTTCCAAACTGCATTGATATAACGGCAAGGCGCTCGTAGGCCATGGCGTCTCTCGGGTATGTTTTTTGCCACAACCCAGCGGCCTGTGCCGCCTTTTCCAGTTCTCCGGTTCCGGTCCAGTAATAGAGCGCCTCGATCATCAGCCGCTCCCGTTCGCTTAGCTTGTCCCGTAGATCATAAGCTTTGCGCGCGTTTTCCGCCGATAGCCGGAACTCGCACAGGTCGAAGTAGACGTGGGACAGGACCGCGTAGGCTGCAGCGAAGTTGGAATCGAGTTTCACCGCCCGTTTGAGAAAGGGCAGCGCGTCCGCATCCCCTTTCCAACTGAGAGCCTCTACCCCCAGACTGTAGGCTTTAAGGGCCTCCAGCGAAGGTGTCGTCGCTGCTTCGACCGGTGTGGCGTATCTTTGCACGGAACTGAGCGACTCGCCCAACTTGCTCCGCAGGCCGACTGCAGCAGCGTCTAATGCTTTAAGTACCGCTTCCTTGCCCGCGGCCTGCTGCTGCGCTTGGGCCAACACATCGCCCGCTTCGCAGGTCACTGCCTTCAGGCCAATCACGTATTGGCTTCCCAACGTCGCGATTGAGCCCGTCACCATCGCCTTGCCGCCCGTGCGCTGGCAGACCTCGCGAGTCACGTCCGCTGTTAAGCGGTCGGCAGCCGAACGGCCCATCAGCTTCAAGGTCTCGTTCACCTTGCGGTCGGACACCAGGGCGAGAAAGGGTGACTGCTCCAACTGGATTGCCAGCGCCTGTTTGAGCGTGTCATCGAAGACCGCATCGCCGGTCTTGTTATCGAGGTCGGCGAGCACGATGGTGTCTTTGTCGCTCAGAGGCCTGGCGCTGATGGTGTGCCTGAAGTAATAAATACTTCCGACGATCAGCGTCGCGACTATCAGTGCCGTGGGCGCAGCGATCTTCCAGAAACTGTTCTTTGTGCCGCCTAGGGCCGGGGGCTGGGGCGCTTCTTCGAAGGTAACGTTGAGCCGATAGCCATATCTTGGCAAAGTCTCGATATAGCGAGGCTGGTCCGCCTCATCCCCCAGTGCCCTCCGGAGCTTCCCGATAGCGGTGTTGATGCAATGGTCAAAGTCAACGAAAGTGTCGGCAGGCCAGAGCTGTTGCCGCAGTTCGTCCCGGGTCACCCACTTTCCAGGATGGTTGACCAGAATGGTGAGAATTTGAAACGGAAGGGCTTGAAGACGGACCGTGTTCGCACCGTTGCGTAATTCCCGCGAAGCAAGGTCGAGAGTGAACGGCCCAAACCGCGCTTGCTGGCGCTCGTTGGCGGCCACGGGCATAGTCTCATGTACCCAAGCCTGAGGAACATAACAGCCTAAGTCGTTGCCTAGGCACCGTCAAGCTGAGAATAGAGGCCAGATTACCTGCAGTTGACTCTTAGATTATTCGCCGTGTATTGAAGTTTATTTCCACCCGCCATACTGTGCGACCTGCCGGCCGTGAACGCGAGAGGCCGCAGGGCCTTAGACGCCGGATGCTTTTGGAACGCAGTCATTGGACCCAATCAGATCAAGTATTCAAACATTTCAAACCGAACTTTCTGTCATGGAGGCGACCATGAGACGTATCAGCATTTTGCTGTTGGTCTTTTGCACGTGTCTTGCCGTGGCGGCGTGGCCGCAGGCAGGGCCACAATGGGGAAACAGAATCATCACCTTCAACGCCCCGGACGCAGGCACTACTCCCGGTTCGGGCTTAGGCACTCAGGCTGAGGACATCAACGCGGCGGGGGAGATCACGGGACTTTACGCAGACGCGAACAATGTGATGCACGGCTTCCTGCGAACCCGGGAAGGTAGACTCATCACCTTCGATGTTCCAGGTGCCGGTACTGTACCAGGCCTCTCCTTTAAGGCGACTCCCGCCGGGACTTATGGTGGCCAAGGCACGTATGCCATGTCGATTAACTTAGAGGGGGCGATCACGGGATCGTACTTTGATGAGAACAACCTGGGCCACAGCTTCGTGCGCGCTCTCAACGGCACGTTCACGTCGTTCGATAATCCGGCGGCGGGAACAAGCGCTTACCTGGGTACCTTCGCGTGGAACATCAACCCATCGTGGGTGATCGCGGGGAACTATTGGGACTCGAACTCTGTCCGTCACGGTTTCGTGCGCACTCCCGATGGTGAATTTACCAATTTCGACCCTTCCGGAAGCGTCTCGACCTTTGTTTGTTTGGCCTCGTGCATCAACCATGCCGGGACGGTCACCGGCTACTTCTTTGACGCAAACAGTCTTACTCATGGTTTCGTGCGCAAGCCTGACGGAACCATCACTGAGTTCGACGTTCCGGGCGCAGGCACAGACGGGAGCCAAGGCCAGGGTACCTACGCCACGAGTATCAATGCAGAGGGCATGGTGACAGGAGGTTATGTAACCGGAGACGATGTGACTCACGGTTACCTACGCGTCCCGGACGGTCGCATCCTAAAGTTCGACGTTCCAGGCGCGGGCACCGACGGGAGCCAGGCTCAGGGCACGTACGCCGAGGCCATCAGTGATAGGGGAGAGGTCACGGGCTCATACATCGATTCGAATGATGTTCAACACGGTTTCGTGCGTGCTCCGGACGGCCGCATCAGTAAGTTCGATGCGCCGGGCGCGGGCACAGTGGCGGGCAGCTACGAAGGTACTGTTCCGCTGGCGATTAATGCAGCAGGGGAAATAACGGGCGCGTACTTCGACAATAACTATGTGTTGCACGCGTTCCTGCGGCTTGCAGGTCCGCCGTGGTTTTGATTACACGCAGCAGTTCTTCTTGCTCAAGTTGAGCCTCCGCATGGCTGCCACCTCACGCGCAGCCTGCAGAGTTTTGAGCCGCGCCAAGAGTTGCGAGCGTGAGTTGGGGAGGAGCTTATGTCAACCAAGCGGAAACCTCCGCATAGAGGGGTCATCTGGCCAGCCGGAGCGATCTTGGCCATCCTGGTTGCTATTCCCGCGAAAGCCCAGGAAAACAGGAGTGATTACCTGTTCTTTGTCGGCTCCGGATTTCTTTGCCACACGAATGACTCTTCGGCCTGCCCGGCGGTGACGAAGTCGTCTGACGACTCGACCTATGAACTGAGCGGTGCCGGCACATTCAATACGAAAGGCAAGGCAATCACTGCGGCAGGCACGTTCATGCACACGTCTCCCAATGGAAGTTTCCTGGAAAGCGGCATCTGGACCGCGAATGAACTGGTCAGCTTCGAGTCCTACGCCATTGCTACTAGTGAACTCCTGCGTGAGGGCATGGCGTTAGGCTCCCCCGAACTCGTGCCGCGGCGCACGCCCATGCTTTACGGTTCGATGCCGTCAGGAGGTCTGGCGGTAATCCGCATCCGGCTATTGCCGATGCGGGGGCGATCGCGAACGGCGGTGCTGCAAGTGAACTGCGCCCTCGGCAAGGTGCCGGAGGAACGACAGACCGAGGGAATAAGGTTGACTCTCCAGGGAGGAGGCGGCGAATTCAATCAGGAAATCAGCGGGCGCACCATGTTCGTCGCGACGAGGGCCGGAGCCATCCCGGCGTCGAAGCCGGCCACTGCCGTGGCCGAACCTAACGCGGCGCCGGCCGGGGTCCAGCAGTGATTTCAGAATTGGGCCTTAGACGACGCCGGGGACTTTGGAGCGGAATCATTGGACTCAATCGGGTGACCTTATCGTGCCAATTCTTCTCGGTTCGATCACTCTGTTGCTGGCGTTGTCTGTGGTACCGGCTGGTAAAGGCTAGGGCCGTGCGAAAGGCCCTGGAGGAGTCTCATCTGCTCCGTGGTTCCACCCCGGTTCAAGGTGTCACTCTTACCGAGGGTGTTGCTGGCAACGCTTGCGAGCTTGAGATTGGCATCCTCGAGCACTTTCTGAATCCGGCTGGCAATACGAGAATGCTCCTGCGACAGACTGGTTCGTGCCCTGGTGAGATCCCGTAGATCGCGAATCACCAAAGGGGGTATGAAGCTGCCCCGCAAGCAGTCCATGTTGCAAGAGTTCCGCGATCCACTGACAGTCCTTGGTGTCCGTCTTGCGTCCGGGAACTGCTTTGATGTGCTGGGCGTTTGCCAGAACGATCTTAAAATGAGTTTCGAGAACGTTCCACACAGGTTTCCAATAAACACCCGTGGATTCCATGGCCACGTGCTCAACGTCAAACTCCTGCAACCACAAAACCAACTCTCGAAGCTCGCGGGGGGGCAGATAGCGACCTCTGATCGAATTGGGAGCGACGAATCGGTGTACAGGTTAAGCAATCGGGAATCCAAAGATGAAGACCCGATAGGGGAACCTGTAATCTGCGTGTTTTGGAATCTCGTCGAGGAGAATGCGCCAAACCGCTCCAGCGATAAAAGTGTGATCCCAATCACTGCGCGGCTTTCAACCAGCGGAGATTATTCGCGAGAGTTGAGTCTTGCTCTTGAGGTGTTCACGATGAAGCGTGACATCACCGAGAAAGAACAGGCCAACCAGGCTCTGCACGAAAGTGAAGAACGTCTGCGGCAACTGATCCTTGCGTCCAACGATTGGATGTGGGAGGTGGATGCTAATGCGGTCTACACATACGCAGGTCCGCAGTGTTTGCGAATTTTGGGATACGAGCCCACAGAGATCATCGGCAGGACTCCCTTCGACCTCATGTCTCCCGACGAAGCAGTCCGTGTCGCGTCAATCTTCAATCCGCTAGCCCGCGAGCGCAAGGCATTTTGGGGTCTCCGAAATGTCAACCTGCATAAAGACGGGCACTCAGTCGTACTGGAGACGAACGGCGCGCCCATACTTGACGCAGATGGAAACTTCTACGGATATCGTGGGTTCGATCGCGACGTCACCGAACGTGATCGCGCAGAGATGGATCTTCGGAAGAGTGAAGAACGATTCCGGAGGGTGGTCGAACACATTGGGGATGCTGTTATCGCAGATGATCTCAATGGGCATATCGTGTTTGCGAATGATCGCTTTTTGAAGCTTTTCGGGTTTAGCCGTGAGCAATTGCCAACGTTAGGGTTCGAGAATTACATCGCACCCCAATATCGCGAACAATTGATCGATCGTCATTACCGCCGGATGCGCGGCGAGGACGTGCCTACACATTTCGAGTACGAAGGAGTGCGCACCGACGGCACAAGCATCTGGCTGGAAGTGGATGTGGTGCGGGTGACCGATACTGAAGGAAAGATCATCGGCACGCAGTCTGCGATACGGGATATCACAGCACGCAGACGAACTGAGAGGGCAATCCAAGAAAGCGAACAACGTCTACGCCACCTGATCGAGTCCTCTAACGATTGGATCTACGAAATGGACCGGAACGGAGTCTACAGCCATGCAGGCCCACAATGCCGTGAACTTTTGGGCTATGAACCGGACGAAATGATCGGAAAAAGCACGCTCGACTTCATGCCCGCCGATGAACTCCTACACGCTCGGAAGGACTTCCAGGATCGCCTCGTTAATCCGCGGCCATTTCACGGGCTGAAGAGCACCAGGGTGCACAAGGACGGTCGCAGAGTCGTATGGGAAACAAATGCAGTGCCTTTTTACGACAAGGATGGAGAATTTCATGGCTATCGAGGCATGGCCCGCGACGTCACCGAACGCCACCGTGCAGAACAGGAACTTCGGCAAAGTGAAGAGCGATTCCGCCGCGTGGTGGAACACATCGGAGACGCCCTCGCCGTTGACGATAGGGACGGACGAATCGTATTCGCCAACGATCAGTTCTTGCGACTCTTCGGCTTTGCTCGAAATGAACTCGAGACGCTAGCGCTGGAGGACTTCGTTGCCCCCGAATATCGTGTTGAATTGCGCACGCGCCACGTCCGACGGATGCGTGGTGAAGCGCTGAGCGATCACTACGAATTCCAGGGCATTCGTCGCGATGGTATGCGCCTGTGGATCGACGCGGAGATTGCGGCAGTAAAAGACCATGAAGGTAATGTGATCGGATCCCAAAGAGTGTTGCGAGACATCTCCGAACAAAAGCGGGTACAACAGGTTTTGCGGGAGAGTGAAGAACGTCTGCGCCATATAATCAGTTCGTCCTACGAGTGGGTCTGGGAAGTAGATGACAAGACTGCTTATACATACTGCGCTCCCCAGTGTCGAGACATCCTGGGCTACGAACCAGAAGAGATTATCGGCAAGACTCCATTCGACCTCATGCCTCCGGACGAGGCTACCCGACTAGCCACTGAGTTTCGGTCCATCGCAGCTGAGCGCCGGGCTTTCCGTAATCTTAGAACTGTTAAACGGCACAAGAATGGCCACCTAGTGGTACTGGAAGCGAATGGACTCCCAATCCTGGGCGCCGATGGAACCCTTCATGGATACAGAGGGATGGCCCGCGATATCACGGAACGCGACCGCGCTGAACAAGCTCTGCGCGAAAGCGAAGAACGTTTCCGACTAGTCGCTAATACCGCCCCCGTCATGATTTGGTCGTCCGGGACAAACAAGCTGTGTGATTACTTCAATCGTCCCTGGCTGCACTTTACGGGTAGGCCCCTCGAGGCAGAGCTTGGTAACGGGTGGACAGATGGGATTCATCCCGAAGACTTCACCAGTTGTCTGCACACTTACAGTGAAGCATTCGATCAGAGAAGGACGTTCGAGATGCATTACAGGTTGCGCCGACACGACGGAGAGTATCGTTGGCTGCTTGATATCGGGGTACCTCGAATCAATGCGGACGGGTCCTTCGCCGGATATATCGGTTCTTGCATCGATATTACAGAGCGCAAACAAGCCGAAAAGGCACTGGCGAGCATTGGGCGCCGCTTGATTGAAGCTCATGAGGAGGAACGGACCCGGATCGGCCGTGAGCTGCATGATGATATCAGCCAGCGCCTCGCTCTACTCGCGATAGAACTCGATCGCTGGAATCAGAAGGTGTCCTACAGAGCTGAATTGCGGGACTTGATCGTAAATGCGCAGCAAAGAATCCATGGGATCGCTAAAGACGTGCAGAGTCTCTCCCACCGCTTGCATTCCTCGAAGCTCGATTATCTGGGTCTTGCGACGGCGGCGAGCAGCTTTTGCCGGGAACTGTCAGAAAGAAGCGACGTCAACATAACATTCAGCCATAAGGGTATCCCACTGACGCTTCCTAAAGAAGTCTCTTTGGCCCTGTTCCGAGTCTTACAGGAAGCTTTGCAGAACGCTGTCAAGCACAGTGGAGTCAGAGATTTCAAGGCGGAATTGCGTGGTGCATCGGATGCAATTGAATTGACAGTGACAGATAACGGTCGGGGCTTTCAGGAACAGGAGGCCTTCACTCGCCCGGGTATTGGACTGATAAGCATGCGCGAGCGGCTCCAATTGCTTCACGGCGAGCTTTCCATCAAATCACGCCCGAACGCTGGTACGACAATCCATGCGCGTATTCCACTCGAGAGGTCCCCGTCGCAATCCCTGGCCGGCTAAGGGACGGTCGACGTTCTAAACTCTGCAAAGGCCGACCGGATCCCAGTACCTCCCATTACTCCACTCACCGCCTCGGCGCCCTCTTGATGGTACAACCCGCACTGGCATTACGAACACGAGCCTGAGATTCGTCAGGCGCTCGACTTGATCTTCTCCGACTACTTCAGCCGCTACGAACCCGGTGTCTTCGAACCCCTGCGAGACATGCTGCTGAAGCACGGCGATCACTATATGCACCTGGCAGATTTGAGGTCCTATCTTGAGGCCGACGAACAGCTCTGCGCACTGTATGCCAATCGCAACGAATGGGCGCGCAGGACGATCTTGAATGTCGCGGGCTCTGGAAAGTTCTCGAGCGATCGCACCATTGCGGAATACGCAGAACAAATCTGGAACGTAAAACCGTGTCCAATCCCAGAAACGGCCTAACAAGGGGACGCGAAAAAGAGCAATTTTAATTTCCCAATATTGAAAAAGGACAAAAAGGATGTCGCAAAACTCTCGAAATTTGGTGGCTAGGCTTGGGATCGCATCGGTCCTGGTACTCCTCGCGTGCTATCTGACGAACGCGCAGGATGTGAGAACCAACTACTTGCCGGGAACTGACTGGTCAAAATACCGCACCTACGCATGGGGGGACGAGGTGCAAGGTGTACCTAACCTAGGTGGGCGTCCCGACCAGATCCTCGACACGCAGGTCAAGCAGGCGATCGATTCACAGATGGCGACCAAGGGCTTTACGAAGCTGGCGGATGGCGGCAAGCCCGATTTGCTCGTTGGATACCAGCTCATAATCGATCGCGAAAAGCAGATCAGCGGCTTCGGCGATAGTTGGGGAGGCTGGGGTGGTGGTGGGGGGCCGTGGGGCGGCGGTTTCGGCACCTTTTCAGCCGATACTTCAACCAATTACGTCGGAACGTTTGTCGTGGGTATGTATGACCCTGCTGCAAAGAAGCTCGTTTGGATCGGAGGTGCTCAGCACGACGTTGAACCCAGCAAGAAACCGGAGAAAAACCAGGAGAGGCTCAACAAGGGAGCGCAGAAACTCCTAAAGGATTTTCCTCCGCGACGCGGTAAATAGACTTGATCTCCGCCTCAGGGCGGCAAAAGGCAGCGGCACAAGAGAACGGATATGCACGAGAACTTCTGATGAATACCAAGGAGATTTGCGGACTGATCATCGCATTAGGTATGGCAGTAAGTGCTGTACGAGCAGATTCTCTGGAATTGAAGAATGGAAGTCTGATCAAAGGGAGATTCATGGGTGGGAGCTAGACCAGCATCAGCTTTGGTGGGTTCGTCAGTGCAGAGCCATGATGTCGCTGACATCCGTTCGCTGCGCTATTCCCGAAGGTACGTGTCTGCATGGAAGCATTGATGGGGCTACGTCAACCCCGCCCTTGTTCCACAACGTTGAGCGGCACTTCTTCGAGCGGCGGTTGTCTCGAACCGAGCCGCCTCCGCGTACTGTGTGCCACAGGTTTCCGATAGGGGGAGCAAGCTCAGCTAGGGGGAAGAGTGGAACGAATCACGCCCCGCTATGTGTTTGAGGCACGTATCCGAATAAGTGTCCAGCGAGCTTCCCAGAATCTCGCGATGGAGGGATGGGCTAGAGATATAAGCGAAACTGGTATAAGCGCCTTTGTTGCGCAAGGTCTGATCGTCGGGGAACGTGTAACGCTTGAAGTTCCTCTGGGTGCGTCCCAGTGGCACAGCATTCCTGCCAAGGTTGCCAGATGCATAGGAACGCAGTATGGATTCCAGTTTACCGCCTTAAGCCCCGTCCAGCGGGAGTTCATCCGATTAGCAGTAAGAGATCAACCAGAAACGGGTGCTTACGGACGCCCCGCCGATGCGAAGCTTCGCGAGCACCAACGCGAGGCGGAAACCAGACTATCAGCACAGGAACCGGAAACACCACATGCCGCCGACACCGCCTTCGCAGACCGCGCTCGGATGCTTATCAAGAGAGGGTACACACCGAAGGTTGCGGTGGAACTGGTTCTCCATGAAATGGAGTTCGAACAAGGCAACAATTCGAGGGCTATGGAGAAGGTGCGTGCCGATGCAGAAGATTTTCTTACGAAAGCTCGCCGAGGACTCATTTGAAGTCCAAATTTGCTGCCTCAGGTTGGCGGTGCTCTTAATCGCAGTGGCTTAGGCTTCCTTCTTGATGAGTCTTGTTATCCAGATCAGGATGACCGCTCCTAGAATGGCCAATAGGATGCTTCAAATCATGCCGCCACTACCGAAACCGAGCAAGCCGACCACCCAACCACCGACGATCTCACTGACGATTCCGAGCAGAATATCGGCAATCACGCCGTATCCCCCGCCTTTTTCATGATCCTGCCAGCCGCCCACCCAGCTATCAAACCAACGACGATCCACCAGATCATCCCATGTGCCACGTGATCCTCCGTTCGCTTCATCGTCAAGACGAAGATGTCGTCCATGCTCTTTCATCATTTTGATTTTCGGAGCGTGGTCGATCATCTTCCATTCCTCCGCTTTGTGCAGCATTCGTCGCAATGTTCGCAAAGCGCAGTTGGCATTTGCTGCCGAGCCTGGAAACTTCAACTGCTCGGCGCAATCATACTGGCGAGAGGTTCCGAACCACGACTAACACGCACGAGCAGATAGCCTGCTTCGCCTCGTGGAGAGTCTCCAATCATAGCCACCATATTCCGAAGCGCATCGGCAATCTCTTTGAGGCTCGGCACCCCGACGTTGTAGAAATTCCCGGTATCTCGCTCAAACAGTACCGCTGCTGTCAGCTCAAAGTGTTCTGCAAGTTTCTCGATCAGCTGTTGCCCAAACGGGGTGCTATTGTCGATCAGCAGCATTGCCCGGCTGAAGGCATATAGGCGTTCAAGATCTCTTTGTCGCTCAATTGCTTCCGACGCTCGTGCTTTCGCTTTCGCAGAGAGGCGGCTAGCAATCATTGCGGTCGCCAAGAAGCTCGACAGAGCTACCCAGTTCTGTGGATCGGCGATGGTAAATGTTCCAACGGGCGGCAGGAAGAAGAAATTGAAAGCGAGCGTAGCTAAAATTGAGGCAAACGCCGCCTCGAGGAATCCCCAGGCGCTTGCGATGATCAGGATTACCAACAGATAGGCAAACCCGACAGTCGTTGCGTTTACAGTCACTACCTTGTGGCCCACGAACGTGACCACAATTACTCCGCAGAGCGCGATCAGTACCCGTACGGAACGCCAACGAGCCACTCGTCTGTTCTCCCGGTCGTATTCTAGGTTATCTTTTCAGGGTTCCGCGCGGAAACGGTGCCGTTCCGAGTTGGGCTTCAACCTGGAGCGTTACGTTGCGGGAGCATGGCGGAATTCTCAGTACAACTCGGTTCAATTGAGGCGAGAAAAACGGAGGCTCTCTGGCTCCTAAGCGACGCCAGATGAAGTACTTGGATTTTGTCCTACCCTTGGTTCGGGACTAGCCGGTCTAAACTTCAATCCTTGTCTGCCGTGCTTTTCTGTCATAAGCGCTTGGGATTCGTGGCAATGTCGCCCGGGAGATTTCAAACCACGCGTCGCGGATGTGCCGTTGCTGTGTCGCTCGCGCATTCGGATCAGTTGCAAGTCCTAGATTTCTTGAATCGCGATATGAGTGACTTCCGTGCGGGCTGGTTGCCGGCAAGTCATTGACGATAGTGGCGATTGTAGTCGAAAACGCCCTCAGGCCGTCTAACGGCCGATCAGCCGCACAACTCGGAACGCCCGCTTGAAACCCTATCCTTATTAATATGCTGTGTGCCGGATCGTCCAGTTTGATGTTTGCCTTCTTTCCGATTTCCCCCCCATTAGCCAGCAATCAGAGTTCAAGGGTAAAGCGGTCACCTTCGGGAACAAGCAAGAAGTCCCCTCCCTTACTTTGTCTTCAAATGATACAATGCTTACAACAGTTACAGTTAGGAGGATCGATGAAACCAGCACGTTCGATAGTGCTCAGCATGCGCCTGCCGGTGGAGAGTGGGAAACGTTTGAAACGAATCGCGAATCGGCACGGCTGGACACCGAGTGATGCCAGCGCTCGCTTGGTGGAAGAGGGCTTAAGGAGGTCGGAATTTGCCTTCTTGGATTTTCGGGATTCACCGGCAGGCCGACAGGCCTATATCCAAGGAAGCACCCTGGCGATATGGGAAGTCATGTTGCTGCTTCGCAGCTACAAGGGAGAGGTCAAGGACGTCGCCAAACACCTGAATTGGCCGGAAGCGAAGGTTCGAGCCGCCCTTAACTACTCGGAGGCATTCCCCGAAGAGGTGAACGAGGCAATAGCAGAGAATGATTCAACCGATTTCGACAGACTGAAGCGCATGCTTCCGCAAGCGTTTGACTTTGCCGCCAGAAAGATCAAGCGGGTCTGACATGCTCAAACTGCTTCTCGACGAGCACATTTCCCCGGAGGTAGCGAGCGGCATTCAACGTCGGAATCGATCGCTGGTCATCCACTCCATGGCGCAGTGGGAAGGTGGAAACTTTCTTGGGAAGGAAGATTCTGTCTGCTTGTTAGAAGCGGCGAAGCAGCGGTTGACCCTGGTCACTTATGATCGCAGGACGATTCCTCCACTACTAAAGCTCTGGGCTGAGGAAGAGCGATCCCATGGCGGTGTGATCTTTGTCGATGAAAAGACAATTTCGCCGGCAGACATTGGAGGCCTCGTCCGGGCGGTAATTTCGCTGGCTGGCGAGGCCACCGAAATGGACTGGACCAACCAAGTGTACTTCTTGCGGAGCGGACGCTGATGCGTCCCTTGATCCCACAACACAAACTTTGGGGGAGTTCTCGGCTGCTGTCTTTGTGCTCGTGCGAGGCCCTCTGTGTGCGAGTCGTGTGCCAGGTTAGGCGTCTCGAACTTAGCACGATGGCTGACGGCGAGTCAGCCGTTGCGATGCGTTCAGTCGCTCTGCTTCGTCCCGAATCCCTCGCTGGCCAAAGTAAGGCATTTGTTGTAAAGTAAGGAGAGTGGAGCGAGACTATGCAAAAACAGGCGACGATCACAAGTAAGGGACAGATTACGGTGCCTCGCGAAATCCGGCGGGTACTGGGGGTTCGAAGCGGGGATAAACTGCTATTCGAGAGCGATGGCAAGGGGATACGCGTGCGGCCGGTCAGAAGCCAGAGCGCTTTTTCAAAGTATCGCGGCATTGGCAACTCCGAAATCCCATCCGGCAGAAAAAGCATTACAAAGTGGCTACGCGGGATGAGGGGACAATGACAACCGCTATCGACACAAACGTGGTGATTGCGTTGTGGGACAAAGACTCGGCATTGAGCCTAGCGGCACAAAAGGCTTTGGAAACTGCATTTCACCGAGGGACCCTGGTCGCTGCCGCTCCCGTGTTCGCAGAGTTGATCGCGGCTCCTGGTCGCAGCGAAGCGTTCGTCGGTTCTTTTTTTGAGGAGACAGGAATCGGGATCGATTGGGAGTTGCCAGAGCAAATATGGCGATTGGCCGGACGAGCTTTTCAGGCTTATGCAGAACGCCGACGTAAGCAGCGCGACGCGGGTGCTCGTCGCATTCTCGCAGACTTCGTGATAGGGGCTCATGCATCAGCCAACGGTTGCCGCCTTCTAACTCTAGATGATCGTCTGTATCGCTCCTCATTTCCGACACTCGCAATAGAGACGTTTTAAGATCCCCACGGGCTCGGTTACGGGGTCGATCACTTGCGACCCGGTCGAGTTTTTGAAGACCGCCGTTCGGTTGTGTGCCAAAGTGTGCCGAATTTCGGAAACAACCGCAGTCCGCCGAGCGCTCTTCGGCTCACGGCCGATATGTCGTCCGCGGTTATTTCCGGTTTGCTCGTGATCCGGCCAGGACAAACCACGGGTGTGCGCTACGTCAAATACTCACTGCAGCTTCGCGTATTCGGCTTTGGCTTGCTTGTAGATGGGAATGTCGGGGTCGGCATCTTTCCAGAGGGCGAAGAAGTCCTGATAGGCCTTACGCGCTCCCGCAGCGTCGCCACCCATAGACAAAGAGCGTGCGAGCTGGTAATGCGCCAGGGGCGTTAGGAGGGTGTTAACGACTACACCGCGATGATCGCGAAATTTCTGAAATTCGGTCGCTGCTTCATTGCCACGGTGCAGAATGAGGTAGGCCAGTCCCCGAACATAAGCGGGGTACAGCAGTCCACCCTCTTCGAACTGGGGCTGGGGATCAGCAAGGTCATACGGGGCTGCTGGTTTCAGCAGCGTCAGCGCCTCGGCCGGGTTCCCGCGGTCGATTTCAATGTATGCGCGAATACTGGGTAGCCAGTAGCGAGTGAGAACGGTATTTACCGGGAACTGGCGTTCTAGTTCCTCCACAATCGCAAGTGCTCTGGCTGCATCTCCAGCGCGAGCGAGGGCGAGTGCGGACAGAATTTGAATGTCCCGCGTTGAAGCGATCGCCAGACCTGCCTTAACTTCCTCGCGAGCCCGTTCCAGATTCCCGAACTCAACTTCGCGCAGGGCAGAATTTAACTGCCACAGCGCCGCTGTTTCTTTTTTATCGCTGTCTCGGGCGGATTCGATCGCGTGGTGAGAAAGCTCTCTCGCCCTCTCCAGGCGACCATAGAAGGCCTCTGTATCGGACTGGGCAGAGAGTAAAATGTCCTCCGCTCCCGGCTTCCCGAATGCCCAGGCAGCTTGCTGTTTCATCTCTTCCGCATTTCCCTCAAGAAAAGCCACGCCATACATATCATCGTGCAGGAAAGCGCCATCGAGCTTGCGGCCCAACGCCTGCTGGTAGGTGATTTTTGCCTCATCTAGGCGATCCAGGGCGATATAAGCCTCCATGAGATTCGACCGATCGACGGCGCTTCCGGGGATTAGCTGGATTACTTGAAGCTCCTCAGCGACTAATTTTTCGTATTGTCCGAGATACTCAGCAACCGTCGCCAACCCATTTAGGGGGATGGCATCACGCGGATAGGCTTGGGCCCACTGCTCGTCCGTCTGAACAGCTTTGTCTAGTTCCCCAGTGACGTTGTCGTAGTAGTCCACCATTATTGCAAATCTTTCGCGCTCGCTTACCCGGTCCCGGAGGTCAAAGGCCTTGCTGATATTTTCGGCCGATTGGCCTGGTTCCTCAAGCAGATCGCCATAGACAACCCCCAAGTTGGCATAGGCCATGGCAAAGTTTGGGTCGAGCTCAATGGCACGCTTGTAAAACGGAATAGAAGCCTCAGGGCCGGTTTCAAGCAGAGACTTGACACCCAAGCTATATGACTTAAGCGCTTCAAGCGAAGACGTGGTGGCACCTTCGAGGGGAACATCAAACTTCTGCACCGTTGCTAGAGATTCGCCCAGTTCGCCGCGGAGTCTGGATGCTGCCTCGCCTAACGCTTCCAGCACCTTTTCCTTCGAGGAGGCTGTTACCTGTTGCTGCGCTAGAGTATCGCCCGTCTGGCAATTTACGGCCTTCAACCCCAACACGTATTGGCTGCCCAGAATTTCAATCGATCCAGCAACGTATGCCTTGCTGCTGGCACGCTGGCAAATTTCACGGGCCACTTCGGCCGTCAGCCTCGTATTGGCTGGACGCGTCATCTCCTGAAAGGTTCTGGCAACTTCGCTGTCGGGAAGCACATTCAAGAAAGGCGACTGCAGGAGGGAAACGCTGAGCGCCGTCTTCAGGGTGTCGTCAAACACAGCATCGCCGGTGGTGTTGGCAAAATCGGCGAGAACGATGGTGTCTTTGTCGGTCAGCGCCTTGGTGCGATGCGAGCGATAGTAGAAACCGCTCGCGATCAATGCGACAATCACGGCAGTAGGCACCGCGATCTTCCAGAG
>Ga0335081_10003337_pt1 | contig 25248 bp, 22 predicted proteins | sample Lox_Sample_35_FD_206713 | JGI IMG/M metagenome (GOLD analysis project Ga0335081, IMG submission 206713) | Soil microbial communities from Loxahatchee National Wildlife Refuge, Florida, United States - Lox_Sample_3.5 | ecosystem: Environmental > Terrestrial > Soil > Wetlands | place: USA...
TTTGCCTGGATCCAATGGCAACGCCGCATCCTCGTCCGCTGGGAGTATCATGCCGCGAACTTCCTCGGATTTGTCCAGCTCGCCTGCCTTGTTATCCTCTTCAAACGATTTTGAGATAGGTTCTAGTTTCTCCCCAGTTCGCAAATCAACCAAGTCATCGGTATCAGCAAAACTTGGCATCCTTCGGTGCTCTTCGGTCATTCCTGCTTATCTCTATTGAACCTCTTGAACCGCTTCACTTCAACGACCAACCTGAAAGTTCCTTCGGGAAAGTCTTAGAGCTAATAGCGGTTCAGGAACCCGCTCGCCCAATCGACTTCATTATCTGCGCGCCGTTGTGGCGATAGCGCAGGTAATAGAAGACAGATCTTGCCTGTGGCCATCCATGACCCTCCTGTCGGTTTGACAGGTCGCGTTAGCAAGCAATTAGCAAGTTAGCAAGCGAGAACGCCTGTCGGGAGCTAGCGGTGCAAGGCGGATGGTGACGGCGAGGAAGTGCCGATTACTTCAGCATAAGTTGGAGGTTAACTCAAGCAGCGCTGATGCCTGCGCAAATGACTGTGATCTGTCCGGAGATCAGATCGGTCATGGCCGGGCCCGCGCCGCGGTAGGGCACGAACAACACCTCCGTGCCGGTGAGTTTCTGCAAGAGGAGACCCGCCGACCTGCGCCGAGGCGATTCTGGTTAACGAATTTCGCGTCGCCCGGATGCGCCTTCATGTAAGCGACGAGCGATTTGAGATCGTCGGCCGGCAGCGTTTTCTTCGCCACCAGCAGCATCGGATTGACCGAGATCAGGCCGATCGGCGCCAAATCGGCGCGCAAGTCGAAATTGATATTGTAGATGATGGTGCCGACATGGGTGTCCCCACTGGCCGATGTCGATCGTGTAACCGTCGGGCGTCGAGCGTGCGAGCCGGCCGACGCCGATCGAGCCCGCCGGCGCCGCCGACATTCTCGACAATCACCGGCTGGCGCAATCGCAATAAGCAATTTTCGCACGGTCCCTGCCCCGGTGAATAATTGGTGATCAAGGATAGTGTATGTCCGACGTGCCTTCTACCACCGTTCTCCCGGCGCTCCATTTTTGTCATTGCGAGGAGCGTAAGCGACGAAGCAATCCAGCGCGACGCTTTAGACTGGATTGCTTCGCGCCGCTTCGCGGCGCTCGCAATGACGAATAGAATCTCGTTCTCGCGATGCGTCTTTGCATCCGAGCTATGCCAAGCCACTGTTTTGAACCGTCACCACCGATTTGACTCGGTGCTCCATGCCGTGTGGCAGCAGGCAAATGCCGGTGGAAGCATCCGCAAGCGCCGCTTCAGCACGGATGACGAAAGGGACGAACGGGAAAGAACGAAGGAAAGCATCGGAGGCGAAACGCCGACAGACGCAATGAGTATTCTGCCGCGCCTTCGGGCACGACCGCGCCCGCATCGGCAGGCGCACATCTATCGGCGTTCCACCGCGGCTCTGGCTTAGGCGACCGAACGCCACTACCCGGTTTCAGTTCCGCGCTTCCTGACCTGGTGCCTTTAAGCGGGCGTTACCCGCAAACCGCCCAGCCACAGTCCAGCGACGCTTCTCGCAGACCGGTCGTAGTGCCGGCCGGGCGGAATACCCGAAGCCGCCCGGGTGCGGGTTGCAACTCCGCCCGCGGGCACCGCACTCGCCCCGCAATCCGGGAATGTCTCCCGGACCGCGTCCGAATGGGGCGAGATACAAAATCGTATGTAACGGAAACGGAGACCATGTCACTTTCGTCATTGCCAGACTCGATCCGGCAATCCATGCGCCGGACCTGTCCCGGCCATCTACGTCTTCGAGGCATGAGCGATCTAAAGACGTGGATGCCCGCGACATGGGCACGCGAAGCGACGCCGTTCACCGTCTTTTCCCCGGCGCAGCGCACTCCCCCGCTGCTGCGCCCCAGCCATCAAAATCGCGGTGGGGCGAATCGATTGAATGAACCAGGCCGCGGCCCCTGCCCTCTTGCATCCAGCGGCTTCTTCTTGCGGCGATCGACACTGAGGCCTTCGCGCTGCGCCTTTTTGCGAGCGAGCTTGCGCGCGCGCCGGATCGCTTCGGCCTTTTCGCGGGTCTTGCGCTCGGACGGCTTCTCATAGGCGCGCCGCTGCTTCAACTCGCGAAAGATGCCTTCGCGCTGCATCTTCTTTTTGAGAACGCGTAACGCTTGATCAACGTTGTTGTCGCGCACCAAAACCTGCATCGGATGTTTTTCCTTGTTGTTATTGCGAATCTATCGGGACGGCTTGTCCGCTCGTTGTTTGCCGCTTCGAGGCTTCGCTCTCTCGCGACAAACGCAGCGCTCGCAACCGCTCCGTTCTGGCCAGCACGCGAAGCCTTTCTTGCTGGTACTCGCGCATGGCCGAGGCTGCTTCCTGCGCGCGCAATTGTTTGATGCTCGCAATCGCGGCCCGCTTTTCGTCGTTTTTCGCCTCGCTCGCCTCTTCCGTCTGAGCAGTCATTTCGGTCGTCCTGCGCTTCACTCTTCAAGTTGAAAAAACCCCGCGTCTGGCGAGCCAAACGCGGGGCCAAACCACCAGCCTTGCCAGTACATCCGTGGTCAAGGCCTCAATGGCAGTTGATCTGAGGTATTAAATTGTGGCTGCTGAATAAGGCTGCCGATCAGACGGCGCGCAGATTGTCAGCCGAGGACTTTCCGGTCTTTCGATCGGCGACGACTTCGTAGCTGATCTTCTGACCTTCGTTGAGATTACTCATTCCTGCGCGTTCGACCGCGCTGATGTGAACGAACACATCCTTACCGCCGTCGTCCGGTTGAATGAAGCCAAAACCCTTTTGGCCATTAAACCACTTTACAGTTCCTGTAGACATAGAATCCCTTCCTTTGGGTATGTTTCGATAGACAGCCACGCATTAACGCGGCCAAGTTTGTCGAGATTAGGGATGAATGTCTTAGACAGGCGCGCTGTTCGCGGCGAGGCCAATTCGTTCGGCCATAACTCGATGGCAACATACATAGGTGTTATAGCGCTGGAAAGCAAGAACAATCGCCCGGAAGGCCGCTTTCTTGGATAAAAGTACCGCTAATTGCTTACTAAAAGAGCGAAAACGGTCACGCGCTGCGCCGCCGGCCCACGTTCGATGCCTACGTTCGATGCCCACGTTCGATGCGCGGGAACAAATAAATGAAAAATTTGCCGATAAACGGCGACGATTGTTTCGGCGCAACGCCTTAGCGGTAATGCCATGCTGCCGCACTGGAAACGCGGCGTTTTGAGCTTATATTGCATAGCGCCATCGTTTGAATGAAAAACACATTCAGACGATGCTTCGTACTTTCACGATGCCAGAATTAGGAAACCTGACCGATGGCCAAGTTCGATTACAACGCCGCGGCAGAGCTGTTTCCGACGCGGCGACGATCGCCATTCGGCTACAAGCGGTTCGAGCAAGCCGCGCAAGCCATTCGTTTCGCCATCGAGGATCTACCGCCGGAATGTCTGGTCGGCGCCTTTCTGGAAGTCGATGAACAACGCTACAACGGCGACGCGATCCGCCAGCTGTACGACAGCGCCGACTATCCGCTCGCGCGAGGTCCCGCTCGTGGTTCCGCCCGTGGTCCCGCGCTTGGTGTCGAGCGTGGTGTCGCCTCTGGCGAAACGCGATCATGACCGACAAGACCATCGAGCTCGACCAACATCGCGGCATGGCCGCACAAAAGGCGACCGAACTGCGCCGCCTATTGTCCGCTGTGGTGGCGAATGAAACAGCGTTGCGCCTTCGGCAAGACGAACTGGAAGCGCACTTGCTGGCGGCGCCGGCGGCGAATTGGTATGAAGCCGCTGAAAAGGCCACCTACCTGCTCAGGCTCTTTGGCGCGACACTGGCGGCGGAGGATCCGCGGCGTCAGAAGCTCATTGCCGCCGTGCTCGCCGACTTCCAGCGGCTCGCGGACGAAAGCTGACGGCTGCTCCCGTCCGCATTCAGTCGGGGTAGTCACTCAGTAGCCGCTTTAATGCCAGCTTCCCGGCGCTGCTGGCTGCAGCCACCGATTCGAAAAAAATCTCGGATTGCTTGATCGGGCTCTTTCTCCCGGCGCGATAGATCTCCCATCGCCAAGGCTTTGGCGGCGATGCGCGGTTTTTTACGACCACGGAGAAGTCGGCATGATCGATCATGCCGGGAACCTTATCAGTCTTTCAGAGATAACGCATGCGCCACCTGCGTTTCCTTGCATGTCATTTCATCGGCCCGTTCCCGACCTGCTTTGACCACACTCGCGTTATGAGCTTTCGTGCTAACAAGGCTATCAACTTGACGATGAATCGACTCGTCCCGCCGCCGAACTGGCACGCCAATGCGAAGGGACAGAATGGAGGGTTTATGCCCGAGCACAAATTCAAGATCGGTCAATCGGTGCAATTTACGTCCGGCCCCTTTGGCCGGGGCGCCGCCACCGGGATCTATAAGGTCACGCAGCTCCTGCCACCGGAAGGCGACGAGTACCAGTACCGGATCAAAAGCGCCCGCGAGCCGCATGAGCGGGTTGCCAAGGAAAGTCAGATGGCTCGCGTCGCCTGACGCTGGTCGTCATCCTCGGGCGCCCTGCGGGGTGAGGGAACTGTTTTCGCCACACGGGTCACACCGGCAGATTGTCGTGCTTGCGCGGCGGCAGTTCGACGGTCTTGCCGCGCAGCATCGCCAAAGCGCGCGCGATGCGCGGGCGCGTGGCGTGCGGCATGATCACGTCGTCGATATAGCCGCGCTCGGCGGCGATGAACGGCGACAGAAAACGCTCCTCGTATTCCTTGGTGCGCGCCGCGATCTTCTCCGGGTCGCCGATGTCGGAACGGAAAATGATCTCAACCGCGCCCTTGGCGCCCATCACTGCGATCTGCGCGGTCGGCCAGGCGTAATTGACGTCGCCGCCGATATGTTTTGACGCCATCACGTCGTAGGCGCCGCCGAACGCCTTGCGCGTGATCACGGTGACGAGCGGCACCGTGGCCTGCGAATAGGTGAACAACAATTTCGCGCCGTGCTTGATCAGCCCGCCATATTCCTGCGCGGTGCCCGGCAAGAACCCTGGCACGTCGACGAAGGTCACGATCGGAATATTGAAGGCGTCGCAGAAGCGTACGAAGCGCGCCGCCTTGCGGCTGGCGTCGCTATCGAGCACGCCGGCGAGCACCATCGGCTGATTGGCGACAAAGCCGACCGTGCGTCCGGCGATGCGGCCGAAGCCGACGACGATGTTGCGGGCGAAGGCTTCCGACAGTTCGAAGAAATCGCCCTCGTCCACGACTTTAAGGATCAGCTCCTTGATGTCGTAGGGCTTGTTGGGATTGTCCGGCACCAAAGTGTCGAGCGATTTTTCCGTGCGCTCGATTTTGTCGAATGACGGCCATTCCGGCACGCCGGAGGATGAACTAGCGGGAAGAAAATCGATCAGCCGGCGCATCTGCAACAGCGTCTCGACGTCGTTGTCGTAGACGCCGTCGGCGATCGAGCTTTTGGTGGCGTGAACCGAGGCGCCGCCAAGCTCCTCGGCGGTGACGATCTCGTTGGTCACGGTCTTCACTACGTCCGGGCCGGTGACGAACATGTAGCTCGTGTCGCGCACCATGAAGATGAAATCGGTCATCGCCGGCGAATAGACGTCGCCGCCGGCGCACGGGCCCATGATCACCGAAATCTGCGGTATGACGCCCGAGGCGATCACATTGCGCTTGAACACTTCGCCGTAGCCGCCGAGCGCGGCGACACCCTCCTGGATGCGCGCTCCGCCGGCGTCGAACAGGCCAACGATCGGGGCGCGGGCGCGCATCGCCATGTCCTGGATTTTTATAATTTTCTGCGCATGAGTTTCCGACAGCGAGCCGCCGAACACGGTAAAATCCTTGGCAAAGGCGAAGACGGTGCGGCCGTTGACGGTGCCGAAGCCGGTGACCACGCCGTCGCCGGCGATCTTGGTCTTTTCCATGCCGAAGTCGCTGGACCGGTGCTCGACGAACATGTCGAGCTCCTCGAATGAGCCGCGGTCCATCAGCAATTCCATGCGCTCGCGCGCGGTCAGCTTGCCGCGCTTGTGCTGCGCCTCGATGCGCTTCTCGCCGCCGCCGCGGCGGGCGCCGGCGCGGCGCGCTTCGAGCTTTTCGACGATGTCCTTCATGATCCGTCAAAGCTACAGCAGATGACCAGAATGCTCACGGTCGGCGCGTTGGGGAATGACAGTGCGCCGCCCGGCGCCGACGCCATGGAGGCGGCTTCGAGCGCCGCATCGGAGACGTCGCAGCGGAAGATGTCGTCGTCGCTCGCTTCACGGCCGCTGTGCTCAAAATCTCCCGCGCGCATATCCATTTCCCAAGCCCGTTTGTTGAGGCAAATCGACTATCATACATCATAGCCGAGCGTTTGGAGCGGGGAAACTTGGCGGGGCACTTTCAATTCCCTCCCCCCGCGGAAGCGGTGGGGATGGTCGGCGAAATTCGCGGTAGCGAATGAGCCGGGGTGGGGGCGTACTAACAAAGTCCCCCCACCCCTAACCCCTCCCCACCACGCGCTGCACGCGTGGGCGGGAGGGGATAAGAATCCGTTTCACCGTTTTCAGCTCTACCGCACCGCTTGCTTGATCGCGGTAGCAGCGATCAAGCGGGTCCGCTCGGCCGAGCGTGGCGCTGCAGTTCCGAGCGCGATGAACAAGAGCGAGGCAATGACGGCCATCAAAGTCAGCAAGGCCGTTTGCAAAATGCCGCCGAACACCAGCCCGATCATGCCCGGAACCGAACCCGTTACCGCGATGCCCCGGCCAATCAGCGCGATTACCGCAAGATCGATGGCGAGCCAGGGAATGATGGCGACGAAGAAGATCGCGAAAATGCGCAGCGCGGAGCCTTTCGTATCCTCCAGCGCCGATGCAAGCCGCGCACCTGGCGCCTCCACCGCGATCGCCGGCGGCAGGATGGACAGGCGCACCATCAGCGCAACGGCCGCGACCAGCGCGGCAACAAATCCGATCGTGCTAGCGGCGGGCGTAGCATTGAAATTCTGCAGTAGGCCAAGAAAGTCGAGTGGAAACTCGGCAAGGACTTCAAACGCAAATAACCAGGCGAAGAATCGGCGGAACGCCGGCTCGCCGAGCGGAACCGCATAGGTTTTTGTGATCTCATCAAGAATGATGAAACGGTGGATGGCGATCAAAATTGGCGTCAGCAAAAATGCGCGCATCGCCGCTTCGACGAGCGTTATTGCCGTGCCGAACAGCTCTTGGTCCGTCAGGCGTGCGGGAATGAATTGGTCGAGCACAGAGATTGCCAGTACGATGAGAAAGGCATTTATGACGAGCGGACGCAGCGGCGGCAGCATGCGCCGCCATTCGCGGTACGAAGCGCCAAGCGTCGCCCAGATCGGCAACTTGTGTTGATACACGTTCGTCATCGGACCACTCCAATTGATAGCAAAGTACAGGAGCGATGCCTCGTTTTCACGGCGAGGATTTCGTCACCTCCTTAACGGCCGCGACGATGCCGGCATACCCGGTGCAGCGACACAAATGCCCGCTCAAGACATCGCGGATTTCGGCTTCGGAAGCGTGCGGATTGCGCGAAAGATAATCGGTGAACGACATCAAAATGCCCGGCGTGCAAAAGCCGCATTGCAGGGCGTGATTGTCGCGAAACGCCTGTTGCAACGGATTGAGCGTGCCGTCGGGCGCGGCAAGCGACTCCACGGTCTTGACCTCGCGGCCTTCAGCCTGGACCGCCAGCATCAGGCAGGAACGCGTCGCGACGCCGTCGATCAACACGGTGCAGGCGCCGCAGACGCCGTGTTCGCAGCCGACATGCGTGCCGGTCGCGCCCAGCGCATGACGGAGAAAATCGCACAGCAATGTGCGCGGCTCGGCTTCGGCGGAGAGCTTGCGGCCGTTGAGGGTTAAGCCCACGCGCACGCGCGCGTTGCGGTTCACGCGGCGCATCGGAGCGCCTCCTTGATCACAAGCGGAGCCAGATTGCGGAACAGGTCGCGCCGCATCGCCGCCGACGCATGCAGGTCCTCATAGCCTTCGAGCTCGTCCGCCCATTCGCGCACGGCTTCCTCGGCGCAGTCCGCCGCGATCTGCCTCAGCATCGGCTTGCCCGCCATGCCGCCGACGCCGAGCTGCACGGCGTTTTTGTTCTCCGCAACCGCCGCGACGGCAATGATGGCGAAGTCGCCGTGCCGGCGCGTGACTTCGTGAAAGGCGACGCCGCGCCCGTTACCCTTGCCATTCGCGACTGGAAAGCGCACCGCCGTGATCAATTCGTCGCCCGCACGTGCGGTGGTCAGCATGTCCTTCTGGAAATTCTTCGCCGCCAGCACGCGCTCGCCGCGCTGCGACTTGAGAACAATCTCGCCGCCGAGCACCGCCAGCGCCAGCGGGAGTTCCGAACTTGGATCGGCATGGGCGATCGAGCCGCACACGGTGCCTTTGTTACGGGTCTGAAAATGTCCGACATGCGGCAGCGCGGCGGCGACGAGGGGAAGTTTTTCCTTTAGCCGCGGCCAAGCCAACAATGTGTTCTGGGTGACCGCGGCGCCGATCTCGATGCGGGTACCCAGATCGCGGACGGCGTCGAGCGCAGCGATGCGCGAAACATCGATCAGCGCCTCGGCCTCGACGATGCGCAGATTGAGCATCGGCACAAGCGATTGCCCGCCGGCAAGAATCCGGGCGCCGTCGCCGTATTCGCCAAGAAGCGCGAGCGCCTCCTCGACCGTGTCTGGCCGTACGTAATCGAACGGTCTCGGTTTCATTGGCGCCCTGTCACTGTTTGGCTTTTTCCAAGAGCGCGTGGATGCGCCGCGGCGTGGCGGGCAGAATTATGTCCTGCGCGCCGAGCGCATCCGCAATTGCATTGGCGATGCATGCGGGCGTCGACATGCAATTGCCTTCGGCCAGTCCCTTGGCGCCGAGCGGGGTGAAGGGCGACGGCGAGTGATGATGGAGGATCTCGACGTCCGGAATTTCGCCCACGGTCGGCACCAGATAATCGGCAAAAGTGCCGTTGAGAAATGCGCCCTCCTCGTCATAGGTGAATTCCTCGTACAGCGCGGCGGCGATGCCTTGCGCGAAGGCGCCGCGGATCTGGCCCTCCGCGATCATCGGATTCATGATGCGGCCGGCATCGTGCATCGACACATAGCGGTCGACGCGCACATGATAGGTCATCGGATCGATCTCGATGCCGCACATGTCGAAGATGAAGCCGTAAGTCAGCGACGTGTTTATGCGATCGTCGCTTGACGGCGGCTCGAGCTCCGGCGGCGTCCACACCGCGGTTTCGCTCAACGCCGGCGCCGTTCCTTCCGGCAGCATCACTGGCGACCAATGCGAGGTGCCCGCGACGCGCCCGAACGGCAGCGCATTATCGGGATTGGAACGGCTGCGGATTTTGCCGCTCGCCAACTCGACATCGTCCGGCAGCACGTTGAGCTGTTTCGCCGCGATGGCTTTAAGCTTGTCGCGCATCTGCGCCGCCGCCATATGCGCGGCCACCGCGGTGCCGGAAGCAAACCGGCTCGAATAAGTGCCGGCGGCGATCGACCATTGATCCTTCGCGGTATCCAGTTCGAGCACGACTTCGACCTCGTCGACCGATAGTCCGAGCTCCTGGGCGACGATCTGCGCCAGCACCGTCTCGTGGCTTTGGCCCTGCACAGTAACGTCGGCGGTGACCGTGACTGCGCCGAGCGGATCGATCGTCAGGCGCGCCATCGACACCGCGCCGTTCTTTGGGCCGGCCTTTTCGCGCGCCTGCGGCGTCATCAGCGTCGAGAGATAACCCATATTCGACATGGCCGGCTCGACCACGACGGCAAAACCGATGCCGTAGTGGCGGCCTTGCGCGCGCGCGGCCTCGCGCCGTTTTTTCAAATCGGCGAGCCGGTCGTCGCCGGTCGCGATGTCGACCGCGCGGCGATAGTCGCCGGAGTCATAGAGCGCGCCGGCCGCGGTGCGGTACGGAAATTTCTGCGCCGGAATGAGATTGCGCCGGATCACTTCGAGCGGATCGAGCCGCAATTCGACCGCGATGCGATGCATCAAGCGCTCGAGCGCCAGATAAAGCTGCGGCCCACCGAAGCCGCGGATCAGGCTCGCCGGCATTTTGTTGGTCAGTACGACTCGGTTTTTAACTTCGACGTGCGTAATGTCGTAGGCGCCTGTTACCGCACCATGCATGCGGTAGAGCGGTCCCGGCATCGGCGCGCGCAGAAACGCGCCATAGTCTTCGAGCTGATCGAGTTTGAGGCCGAGAATGCGGCCGTCGTTACCGACCGCCGCCTCGATCTCGGTCACGCGGTTCGGTCCTGAGCTGGCCGCGACCAGATGCTCGATACGGTCCTCGGTCCATTTCACCGGGCGGCCGGTGATGCGGGCGGCGAGCGCGATCAACACGATATAGGGAAAGATCGAAAGCTTGATCCCGAAACTGCCGCCGGAATCCGACGGGATGCGTAAGCGCAATTTCGGCCCGGTCACGCGCAACGCGCGCGCCATCACCGGATGCATCGAGAATGGGCCTTGGAAATTTGCCAGAACGTCGTAGTTGTTTTCGGCAGCATTGTGCTGGGCGACGACGACGTAACATTCGATCGGCGTGAACGAGAGTCTTGGGAAAGGCACGGTCATGGCGATGCGGCGATCGGCCCGCGCGAAGGCCCCATCCGGGTCGCCATAGCGGAATTCGCGCACCGAGATTTCGTTGGTGCCGGCTTGCGGATGCAGAAGCGGCGCTGAGCTTTTGCAGGCTTCGATCGGATCGAGCACGACATCGCGCGGCTTATATTCGACGGTCACAAGTTCGGCGGCGTCTTCGGCCAGATAACGGCTCTCGGCGACGACCACAGCGACGGGCTCGCCGACATAGCGCACTCGCTCGACCGCAAGCGTCCATTGCTGCACCGGCGCCTTTACGGCGGCCAGGAACGGATCCGATAATTTGCGGACCTCCTCGCCGGTGATGACGGCCCAGACGCCGTCATGCGCGAGCGCTTGCTCGGCATCGATGCGCACGATGTCGGCATGCGCGTGGGGCGAACGGATGACGTGGGCATGCAAAGTGCCGACCGGGACCGGCAGATCGTCGGCATAGCGGCCGCGACCCGAAAGCAGCGCCGGATCTTCCTTGCGCAGCACCGGCTTGCCGAGTTGATCGGTCATGCGTCTTCTCCCGACATTTTCTCTACCGCTACGGACGCGGGTTGTCAGCCCGTCGATGCGTCCACTAACATCGCGATGACACACAGGCCGCCATGGACCAAACAACACGCACCCCAGGCGTCAATGCTACCGGCATCGGCCAGCCGGTGCGGCGCCGCGAGGATTTGCGGCTGGTTCGCGGCGGCGGCCGCTATACCGCCGATGAGAACCTGCCCGGCCAAGTCTATGCCGTAATGGTGCGCTCGCCGCATGCGCATGCCCGTATTCGCGGCATCGTCAAAGACGAGGCACTGGCGGCGCCCGGCGTGCTGGCCGTGCTCACCGGCGCCGATTGCCTCGCCGACGGATTAAAACCCATTCCGCACAAGCCGTGGTCGCCGCATCCGGCGGAGGCGCAGCTTCGTAACAGCGGCGGCGCGCCGCCGTTCGAAGCGCCGCATCATGCCCTGCCCGCCGACAAGGCGCGCTTCGTCGGCGAGGCGGTCGCCATGGTCGTTGCCGAAACGCTTGCCGCGGCAAAGGACGGCGCCGAACGCCTCGATATCGATTACGAGGTCTTACCCGCAGTGGTGGAAACGGAAGCCGCGGCGCGGCAGGACGCGCCGCGCATCCACGACGCGGCGCGATCCAATGTCTGTTTCGATGCCGAGCTTGGCGATGCCGCAGCAACGGCGGCGGCCTTCGCCAAAGCGGCGCATGTCACCCGGTTCGAAACCTGGGTGCAACGCGTCACCGGCGTGCCGATGGAGCCGCGCGCTGCGCTTGCCGCCTTCGATTCCCAAACCGGGCGCTTGACGCTCTATGCCGGCAATGGCGGCGCGGTCCGGCTGAAAAACGATCTCGCCACGATCCTGGACATGGCTCCCGAAAACGTCCGCGTGCTGATGGCCGACATCGGCGGCAATTTCGGCACCCGTGGCATGATCTATCCGGAATTCGCAGCCGTCGCCTGGGCGGCGCGCAAGCTCGGCCGGCCAGTGAAATGGATCATCGAGCGCCACGAGTCGTTCTTGAGCGACTATCAGGCGCGCGATCTCGTCGTCCAGGCCGAGCTGGCGCTGGATGAAAAAGGCCGTTTCCTGGCCATACGCGGCTCCAATCTCGGCAATCTCGGCGCCCACACCACCAATTTCGCCATGGTGCAAAAGGGCGTGCAGATGATGTCGAGCATCTACCGGATGCCGGCAGCGCATTTTCGCGCGCGCACCACTTTGAGCAATACTTCGCCAACCAGGCCGTATCGGAGCGCCGGCCGGCCGGAAGTGATTTTCGTGATCGAGCGGCTGATCGATCTGGCCGCGCGCGAGCAGGGCTTCGATCGCCTCGCCATCCGCCGCCGCAATCTCGTGACCCAAAAGGAATTGCCGTACCGCAATCCGTTCGGCGTCGAATACGACAACGGCGATTACATCGGCGCCATGGACATGGCGTTGAAGCTCGGCGACTGGGCGGGTTTTAAGAAACGCCGGCGCGAGGCGAGAAAGCGCGGCAAATATCGCGGCATCGGTGTGGGCACCTATGTCGACATTTCCACCGGTGTGCCGCGCGAGAAGGCTGAACTTATCGTGCTGCCCGAAGGTGTCGTCGAACTTGTCATCGGCGTGGTGTCGCAAGGGCAGGGTCACGAGACCAGTTTTGCGCAGTTCGTCACCGAATGGCTTGGCGTGCCGATCGATAGCGTGCGGGTCATCGCCGGCGATACCGATCGGGTCACGGTCGGCGGCGGCGCGCATTCCGGCCGCGGCATGCGGCTCGGCTCGATCGTGATCAAGAAATCGTCGGACCGGCTCATCGAGAAGGGTTTGCGCATTGCCGAACATCTGCTGGAAACCGCGGCCGCCGATATCGAATTTTCGAGCGGCCGCTTCGCCGTGAAGGGTACGAATCACGCCATCGGACTGTTCGGGGTGGCGCGCGCCGCGGTCGAGCGCGCCGATCTACCGGAAGATTTACGCGGCCCGTTCACGGCTGCTTGCGATGAGACCGTTTTGGAAGCGAGCTATCCCTACGGCGCGCATGTCTGCGAGGTCGAAGTCGATCCGGATACCGGCAAGGTGACACTCGTCAATTACGCCGCGGTCGACGATGTCGGGCGCGCGGTGAATCCACTCATCATTCATGGCCAGATCCACGGCGGCATCGCGCAGGGCGTCGGCCAGGCTCTCCTCGAGCACTGCCATTACGATCCGCAGAGCGGCCAATTGCTCGCAGGCTCGTTCATGGATTACGCAATGCCGCGCGCCTCGGACCTGCCGTTTTACGCAACAGAATTGAGCGAGGTGCCGTCCTCGACTCATCCACTCGGCATCCGCCCGGCCGGCGAAGGCGGCACGGTGCCGGCGCTCGCCGTCGTCGTCAATGCGATCGTCGATGCGCTATCCGAGTTTGGCGTGCGCCATATCGAAATGCCGGCGACGCCGGAGCGAGTGTGGCAAGCGATCCAGGAGGCGCGGCGCGTTGCCCGACCGACCAATTCCCTCCCCCCGCGAAGCGGTGGCGAGGGTCGGTGAATATCGCGTCAGCGATATGAACCGGGGTGGGGGGCGATCTGAAAGTCCAAATCCCGCCTAACCTACTGCCAGTACGGCGGGTAGCCGGAATTCTTTTCTTGCGCCGCCAGAAGCCGCAGCATCGCCGGCCATTCCAGCACGCCATATGGCCGTCGCGTGCCGGGCTGATAGAGATGCGCGGTGTGAGCCAGCACGTTCTCGCCCGGCATCGTCAGTTCGGCGCGCGCGGCCATGGCGTCGACCTGCGACCGGCAAGACATTTCGAGCTGATACATCGTGTTGAACGCCTGCTGGATGGTCGCGCCGCAGGTGAGCAGGCCGTGATTGCGCATGATCATCGCATCATGCGGCCCGAGATCGCGAACGAGCCGCTCGCGCTCATCGACGTCGATCGCCGGACCTTCGTAGTCGTGGTAGCCGATATGGCCGACGAAGCGGATCGAGGTTTGCGACAGCGGCAACAGCCCGCATTTCATCGCCGCCACCGCCATGCCGGCGCGGGTGTGCGTATGCAGCACGCAGGCGACGTCCGGCCGCGCTTTGTGAATGGCGCCGTGGATCACATAGCCGGAGACGTTGATGCCGTAATCGGTATCGGGCTTGCTGACGACGTTGCCCTCGACGTCGATCTTCACCAGGCTCGATGCCGTGATTTCTTTATAGAGGAGGCCGTAAAGATTGATCAGGAGGTGTTCGCTGCCCGGAATCCGCGCGGTAATATGGTTGTAGATCAGATCGGTCATGCCATAGGCATCGACCAGCCGATAGCAGGCCGCTAAATCAAGCCTCGTCTGCCACTCTTGCGCCGATACGGCGTTGCGGATTGACTTGAAGTCGGTCGAGTAATTCACCGCTGTCCATCCTGTTTTTAGCCTATAGCATGATCCGGAAAAGTGGCTACCGGTTTTCCGAAAAGATCATGCTCAAACAAAAAGCTAAAGCGAAATGGTGACTCAACTTAACTCATTTCGCTTTAGCGTCGAGCTTCGCGATGCCTTTGGCAAGCTGCATGCGACAATGGATAATCGAACCGGCCGCGATTTGAGAAATCACTTTAAGTAATGGCGAGCATGCCCAGCGAAATCAACGAACTCTTGCGCAACCATGTCAAGGAGAAGCTTGGACGGGGCGAGGTCGTCGCCTCGATGACGGTTCGGCTCATCCGCGGCATCGAGATCGCTCGCATCGCAAAGACCGCCGGCTTCGACAGCCTCTATGTCGATCTGGAGCATTCGAGTTTCTCGCTCGAGACCACCGGTCAGATCTGCATCGCCGCGCTCGAGGCGGGGATCACACCGCTCGTTCGCGTGCCGGGCTTGGGCGAGGTATCGCGGGTGCTCGATGCTGGCGCGCTCGGCGTGATCGCACCACACGTGCAGTCGGCCGATGACGCACGCCGCTACGTCGCGGCGGCAAAATTCCCGCCGCTCGGACATCGCTCGGCAGCCGGTCCCCTGCCCCATCTGCACTACCGGAGCTTTCCGGCCGCGGCGGCGAACGCGGCGCTGAACGCGGCGACGCTGCTCATGGTCCAGTTTGAAAGCGAGGAAGCGCTGAGCCAGGCCGATGCGATCGCCGCGGTCGACGGCGTCGATCTGGTGATGATCGGATCGAACGATCTCCTTGCCGACTGGGGTCTTGCCGGCCAATACGAGCATCCGCGCCTGCGCGATGCCTATGCCCGGACCATTGCCGCATGCCGCAAGCACGGCAAGCATGTCGGCGTCGGCGGTCTTGCCTCGCGCCCCGACCTCGCCGCCGAATTCGTGCGCATGGGCGCCCGCTATGTCTCGACCGGAACCGATCTCGGCTTCCTGTTGGCCGCTTGCACAGCCAAAGCGAAGGAAGTGCATGAAATCGCGTTTCGTGCCATATCGTCATAGAACGAACGCGGCCAAATGGTCTGAAAGGAAGACGTCTGGATGCTCGAACTTCGTCCAAGCTGTGAATGCTGCGATGTAGACTTACCGCCGTCGGCCACCAACGCGATGATCTGCACGTTCGAGTGCACCTTCTGTCGCGATTGCGTCGAAAACCGTCTCCAAGGTGTCTGCCCCAACTGCGGCGGCAATTTTGCGCCGCGTCCAGTACGGCCGCCAGGAAAGCTTGCGAATAATCCGCCGTCGACGCGGCGTGTCTTTAATCCCGCCGGCTGCGGCCGGTAATACCAACCGGAGTATGCTTGTGGTGAAATTGCGCGCATTGATAGTCGGTGCTGTCGGCCTCTTATCCATCGCGACCGGCTGCGCACCGACCGCCGCGGACGACTATCCGTCGCGACCGGTCCGGCTAATCATTCCGTTTCCGCCGGGCGGCAGCAATGACGTGGTCGGCCGCATCGTCGCCAACCAGCTCGGGCAAAAACTCGGGCAGACAGTCTTCGTCGACAATCGCGCCGGCGCCGGTGGGGTAGTCGGAACGGACGTCGCCGCAAAATCCGCGCCCGACGGCTACACCCTTCTCATCATCTCGATAGCGCACGCGGTCGATCCGTTTATTTACAAAGAGCCATACGACCCGATCAAAGACTTTGTCCCGGTCTCGATCCTCGCGACCGGGACCAATGTTCTTACCGTCAACCCAACTGTGCCGGTGCATTCGGTCAAGGAGTTGATCGACTTGGCCAAGGCCAAGCCCGGTTTTCTCAACTACGCGTCGGCGGGGATTGGCAGCTTCCAGAACTTAAGCGGCGAATTGTTCAAGGTGATGGCTGGCGTCGATATCGTGCATGTGCCTTACAAAGGCGGCGGGCCGTCGATGCTCGCCGTTATCGCCGGCGAAGCCCAAGTGATGTTCAGCTCGATCGTGCAGACCGTGCCCAACATCCAGGGCGGGCGTTTGCGGGCGCTGGCAACCGGCGGCGCCAAGCGCAGTCCGATCTTGCCCGAACTGCCGACCATCGCCGAGGACGGCGTTCCCGGCTACGTGGCCTCGGATTGGTGGGGAATTATTGCGCCGGCCGGCACGCCGCAACCGATCGTCGACAAGCTGCATGCGGCGATCGAAGAGGTGCTGCGCTCGGAGGACACCAAGAAAAATCTCGATCAGCAGGGCGCTGCTCCCCTGCACATGAGCTCAGCCGAATTCGGCGCCTATATCAAAGCGGAAATGACCAAGTGGGGGCCGGTGGTCACAAAAGCCGGAATCAAAGCGGAATGAGCGATACGGCGATGATTCTGGCGGGCGCGTTTTTAATTCCGTTCATTCCCGCGCAAGCGGCATTCCGGGTTCTTTCTTAAACAGGCTGGGTCCCCGCTTCCGCGGGGACGAGCGGATTATAAAATCGATTCTCATCGAGACGATAACAACCTGCGCATGATCTCCAACTTCACCTATCATTCCGATCCGGTTCGGATCGTATTCGGCGCCGGCGCGATGGCCGCGCTGCGCGCCGAAGCCGATTTGCACAAAATTTCGCGGCTGGTCGTGTTGTGCTCGCCCTCGCGCGCCGATTGGGTCGGCCGGCTCATCGAGCCGGTCGCCGATCGCTGCCTCGGCTTCTGCCACACCGCCGGCCAAACTATGCCGCGCGAAGCATTTGACCGCATTATCGCTGATATCAAGCGGCACAATGCCGATGGCTTCATCGTCGTCGGCGGCGGCTCGCCGATCGGGCTCGCCAAAGCCACGGCGGCCACGACCGGCCTTCCCTACATCGCGATCGTCACCACCTATTCCGGTTCGGAGATGGCGGCGCGCTGGTATATCGGCGTGGCTAACGATCGCGTGAACGGAGAGAGCGTCGCCGCACTCCCCGCAACCGCGATTTACGATCCGGAATTGACGCTCGATCTTCCACCCGCGGTCTCGGCTGCGAGCGGCATGAACGCGATGGCGCACGCGGTCGAGAGTCTCTACGGCGTCGATACCAATCCGGTCGTGCAAAGCATGGCCGAGGAAGCGGTGCGCCTCCTTGGCGCAAGCTTACCGCGAGTCGTGCGCAATCCGCGCGACATCGCGGTCCGCACAGATCTCCTTTACGCCGCTTGGTTAGCCGCCAATTTCCGCGCCGAGGTCGGCCTGGAGCACGCCATCGCCCAGCGCGTGCGGCAATGGTTCAATCTCAATCATGCCCGTACCCATGCAATCGCTACTCCTTATGCGATCGGGTTCAACGCGCCGGCCGCTCCCGACGCGATGCGGCGGATCGAACGAGCGCTCGGCGCCAATGACGCCGCGCACGGGCTTTACGATCTCAATGTGCGGCTTGGCCTGCCGACCGGCTTTAAGGACCTTGGGCTCAAAGAGAGCGACATCGACAAAGCCGTGGACGTGGTTTCAGCCGTGAAGATCACACATCCGCGGCCGGTATCGAAAGCCGATTTGCGCAACGTCATCGGCCAAGCCCATGCCGGCGCGCCGCCGCGGTTTTGAGTCTGTCGACGTCCGATATCACGGGTGAAGCGGAAGTGACCCGGACATCCAGCTTTCGTCCCCTTCTGACCCAACTCGGTAGTGGCGATTTCATGTGCACGCTGCTGGCTTGCCGCGGCGCCAGTGGAGGATTGGTAATGGCAATGCGGCTGGTGGCGCTCGCGCTGCTGCTTGGCACCTCCGCGGCGCTGGCGTTCAAGCCCACCAAAGATCGGACAATGGGGCAGCCTCTATCTCGACGATCTTTCGCCGATCCTCGCCAAATCAGCGCAATTAAAGCAAGAAGTCACCGCGCGCCTGGATGCGCTCCTCGGCGTTGCGCTGCGCCACGAAGGTGGCACCAAGGTCCTCGAACGGCTGGCTACCGGCAATGTGATCGAATCGACACCGATATCCGCTAAGGCCCATTAGCAGACGTAAGGACTAAGGCCGTCTGTTCCGTCCTAATCCTTGGCGTGGCGTTTCCATTCCAGGAACTCAGCATAAAGCTTTTCAACATCTTGATCTGATAGTTTGGCGCCTCCATGCTGCGCCACGAATTCCTTAAAGCTCGCAAGTGAAAATGAGCCACCCACCGCAACAGATTGCGATGGTTTGATTGGCGGTTCGTGCGCAGCCTGCACGGCTCCTTGTTCTGAAAGCCCGTTATCGCTTCGTAAGTACCAACACTTACGCTGTTGCGTCCGATCTGTGCGATAGTACCAGTGGCCGTTCGGCGGCACGGGAGAATTTGGAGCGGCAAGGCAATCGACCGCGAACGCCATGCTAGGCGCTCCGACCCCCAAAGTCGAGGCTAAAAGCGCAGAAGCAAACGCGATTGTGCCGATCGGCCGCGGGATTTGCGCTGACATCTTTCCCTCTTCCCGGTCATCCGGCGACCATCTTCATGTGAAATTCGATTACAAAGCGATGCAAATTGGGCAATCCCGGGTTGGTTTCGGCTCATTTTGCTGGCCTTTTTGTTTGCCCGCCAGCCGGAAAACTCAAACTGTCCTCCTGCTTGCGACGGCGTAATGGTCGAGAGCATTCGAGTTGTTAGCTTGTTAAATTCCTGACTTGCCCTAAAATTGTGTTCTCTCAGCCGGTTGGCCGCGTCATGCGTACATCAATCGTCCCGTCCTACGGCGCACATTCTCCGCCTCATGTCATCGTCATAGGGAACCAGAAAGGCGGCAGCGGCAAATCCACGTTTGCCATGCACATCATCTTGGCGCTGCTTAAAGCTGGAAAGCGCGTAGCCTGCTTCGATCTCGATCTAAACCAACAAACCTTAACGCGGTATCTCGCCAACCGGCGGGAATGGGATCGCAAACACGGTCGTAGATTGGAATTGCCGGATTACTACCCGGTCAAGGAACGGGATGCTTACGGTACAGCGCGGAATCTGAAACAGTTCATAGCGCAATTTACGAAAGATGGACGAGCGCAAAAAGAAGGCTTCATCGACAGTAGCAGCAGCTTAAATCATAGCGCTGACCTAAGGCAGTTCATCTCGCAGCTCGAGGAAATTGGACGAGCGGACAAACACGACTTCATCGTTATCGATACGCCAAGCGGTGTGCAACATCTCAGCCTGATCGCACACGGCATGGCAGACACTCTGATAACCCCGATTAATGATAGCTTTTTCGATCTCGACGTATTAGTCGCGATGGAAAGCAGCGACCTCGAACCTCAACTGTCGGTATACGCCAATATGGTTTGGCGCGCGCTTGAGGCCCGGAGCAAGGTTAGTGGTCGCGCGACCGACTGGATCATTGTTCGGAATCGGCTGGAACCGCTCGAGTCAAACAATCAGCGTCAAATCACTCTAGTTCTGGACGTGGTTCAAAGGAAGCTGGGGTTTCGCGTCGCACGTGGTCTGCTGGAACGGCCCGCGTATCGGGAGTTTTTTGCAGCAGGTTTGACGGTGTTCGACTTCGCAGAAGGGTCCGAGAGCTCGGTCGAGTCCGGCCGAACTAATTCACTCGCCCGTGTCGAAATTGAAAATTTAATTCAAGAGATCGGATTGATAGGAGACCATGCCGAGCTTCAACGTGAATCTGACGAGATCGAGCCAGCTCACGATTAACGCCCACCAGCTGCCGGAGGGGCCGGCATAGCTCCGGCTTTTTGGCGGTGCCACCGCGACTACTCTGCCATCCACTAAGTGAGCTTGGCGGCCGTTTTCCACCTAACGGCCCATTTGCGTGGTCGGGTTAGGTGTCCGCTCTATCGGCGGATGGACTGTGCCGCTTTTTCCACGGTAGATCCACCGCCGCTTAATGCGCCGCTATCGGATTTGGCGTCCGAAGCAGTCGCAAGGCAATCCAAGTACCGACCGTTCTCCACTGATATACAATTATAGCGATCCTGGGTTGTTAATTCAGCGGTCCCCGCAAACGTCTCTTTACAGGACTGAACGGTTACGTCGTGTCCTTCCCCGCACTGTTCCTTGGTCACAGCGGCGGCAGTACCTTGCAATCCAAAGACCGCTATTATCGTAAACGCAGCGAGCGTCGCTGGGTTCGGAAATACACGCGCTCGAATTTTGAGACTCGCGGCCAGTTTGTTTCCAGGTTCGTTTCCAAGTTTGTTTCCAGGTTCGTTTTCCGGTTTCGCAACTACGAACGCCCGCATAGGCGGATTGCCGCCCTCGGGCTACAGTCCTTTGCCATGGATACTGCAACCGCCGGCTCAGGAATGAAGTGGGTGGGCCGCGCGATCCGGCGCTTGGAAGATCCGGCGCTGGTGCGCGGGCGCGGCCGCTTTACCGGCTCTCTTCCTGCCGCCTATTTCGTGCGGTTTGTGCGCAGCCCGGTCGCCGCCGGGCGCATCGTGAAAATCGCCGCGCCCGACGGGCTCACGGTCATTCGCGCCACCGATCTGGGCGCGCGGCCGATCAAGCCGATGCTGCACAAATTCAATTATCGACCGATCGCGCAGCCGATCCTGGCGGATGAGGTCGTGCGTTTTGTCGGCGAACCGATCGCCGCGGTATTCGCGCCGACACCGGCGGAAGCCGAAGATGCCGCGGATCGCGTGGAGATCGAGATCGCCGAACTCCCGGCTGTCGGAGATGCGCGCGCCGCATTGCAGCCGCAGGCGCCGGCAGTTCATGATGCCGGCAATGTCATCGTCGACGGCCAATTTAAAACCGCCGGTTTCGATGAGACGGCGGCCAAAGCGCACCGGCGCGTTCATCTCGCCGCGCAGTCACACCGGCAAAATGCGACGCCGCTTGAGGGGCGCGCGGCGCATGCGAGCTTCGATCCCACATCGGGACGCACGACATTGACCTGCACCACGCAAATGCCGCACCTCACCCGCACCGCCATCGCCGACATTCTGGGCTTTCCTGAATCCGATCTGCGCGTGGTCGCACCGGATGTCGGCGGCGGCTTCGGCCAGAAAATGTCGCTCGCGGCCGAATACGTGGTTCTGGTCTGGCTGGCGCGCAAGCTTGGCAGCAGCGTTGCGTGGATCGAGGACCGCCGCGAAAATCTGATCGCGGCTTTTCATAGCCGCGACCAGAGCATCGAACTGGACGGCGCATTCGACGCCGAGGGCAAGCTCATTGCGCTCGCCGCGAATGTCGTCGCCAATGTCGGCGCTTATTCGTGTTTTCCCACGACCTGCGGCGTCGAACCGCTGATGGCCATGGCGGAATTGCCCGGCCCTTACGATCTTCGCGCCTATTCCTGCCGCGCGCGCGCAATCGCGACGAACACCTGCACCATGGCGCCCTATCGCGGGGTGTCGCGTCCGGTCATCACCTTTGCAATCGAACGGCTGATGGACAAGGCCGCGGCCGCCTTCGGCCTTACTCCCGTCGAGATCCGCAAGCGCAACCTCATCCGCCGCTTTCCCTATACCTCGGCGACGGGATTGGTTTTCGACGAGGGCAGCTATGTCGAGACGCTGGAAATCGCCGCCGCCGAAATCGATCTGCCGAAATTTCGCGCGCGTCAGCGTGACGCCCGCGCCCAGGGCCGTTTTCTCGGGATTGGGTTCGCAAGCTTCTCCGAGCGTACCGGCTATGGCAGCCCGGCCTTTGCAGCGCGCGGCATGGAGATCACGCCCGGCTGGGAAACCGTGGAGATCGTGATGGACCCGTCCGGCCAGGTCGAGGCGCGGATCGGAGCGAGCCCGCACGGTCAAGGTCTGGCAACGACGCTGGCGCAGCTCGTCGCCGATACGATCGGCGTTCTGCCCACGAACGTTCGCGTGGTGCACGGCGATACCGACCGCACACCCTATGGGTGGGGGACATTTGCCAGCCGGTCACTCGTCATCGCCGGTGGCGCCGCGACGCTGGCGGCAAGCAAAATGCGCGAAAAACTCCTCACCATTGCCGGCGATCTGTTGGAGACCTCGCGCGACGACATCGTGCTCGAAGACGGCAAGGCCCGCGTCACCGGCACGGATCGGAGCGTATCGATCGCGGTGCTGGCGCGTGCGGCCTACCACCAGTCGCACCGCTTCAAAGATCTCAGTCCGGGTCTTGCCGAAACCGCGCATTACGATCCACCCGGTACTTTTTCCAATGCCTGTCATGTCGCCATCGTCGACGTCGACGTGGAGACGGGAGGCGTTCGGCTCGATCGCTTCCTTGCCGTCGAGGATGCCGGCCGCATCATCAATCCACTGATCGCGGGGGGCCAGGTGCACGGCGGCATCGCCCAAGGCATCGGCAATGCGCTGCTCGAAGAAGTCGTCTATGACGCGCTCGGCAATATACTGACCGCGACGCTTGCCGATTACTTGCCGCCGACAGTGCGTGAAATTCCGCCGATCGCGTTGCAGCACCTCGAAACCCCAGCGGCGAGTTCGCTCACCGGCGCCAAAGGCCTCGGCGAGGGCGGCGCAATCGGCGCGCCTGCCGCGATTCTCAACGCCGTAAACGATGCGCTCTCCCCCTTTGCGATCTCGATCGACGAGATACCGGCAACTCCGCAGCGGATCAGAGCGGCGCTACGCGCGGCGAGGATCGGTGACCAGGTAAACAGAAGCCTGAATTCCTAGTGCCTGATTCCTGACTCCTGGTTACGCGGCGCGCTCGCGCGCCGAAACGATGGCGAGAAACAGATAAGCGCCGAGCAGGGTCGTCTCGACAAAAACCACGAACATGCTGCCGCCGTAGACTTGCGGAAAAAATACCTCCACCGCCGCCATCGAGACGACGGAGGCAAGCCAGAGGACCGCACCCCAGGCCGCCGCGAGCCACAGCCCGACCGCCGCCACCAAGTCCAGCACCGCAAAAAACACCGTCGTGGTTTGCCAGGCGATCGTGTGCCCCTCAAAACCTTGTCCTGGCGCCGCACCGACGCCGCAGACCTGGACCCAGTGGTAGAGACCCTTGAGGAGCGATACCCCGGCCATGAGCCGCAGAAACAGGACCAGATAATCGGTCCAGGTCCCCCGCACGACCTTGGTTAGCCGCACCGGTTCGAGCAGATCGCTGGGCCTCGTCCGACGGCGCTGCGGTTGATCAGTCATGATCCTTGCCTTCAGGGGATCAAGGGGCGGATTGATGGCGAACGGGCCGGCACGATCGATACGGGCACTTTGGGAGCGCGTCAAAGCCCGAAAATCGGCCTCAAAGCAGCGTTTTGCAGTCAGTGGCAGATCGGCCCGGGACGCGATAAAAGAAGCGTAAGGAGACCTCTCATGGCGATCAAATTCGGCCGCCCCCTCGAAAGGAGCCGATTTGCCCCGGCGCCGGCCAAAGTCAAGGCTGAACGGCTCGATCTGCCAGTACGCCTGCGCCGCAATCGGCGGAACGAGTGGTCGCGCCGCATGGTGCGCGAAACCGTCCTGACGGTCGACGACCTGATCTGGCCGTTGTTCATCGTCGATGGAACAAATGTCCGCGCATCCGTCGAGTCGATGCCCGACGTGGAACGCCTTTCGATCGACGAAGCGATTCGCGCCGCCGAACGGGCGGCCAAGCTTGCAATTCCGTGCGTGGCTTTGTTTCCGTATACCGATTCAGGAAGACGCGACGAGGGCGGCTCGGAAGCGCTTAATCCGGACAACCTCGTCTGCCGCGCCATTCGCGCCATCAAAAAAGAGGTCCCGGAAATCGGCGTGTTGTGCGACGTAGCGCTCGATCCCTATACCAGCCATGGCCACGACGGCCTCCTGCGCGATGGTGTGATCCTCAATGACGAGACCGTCGCCGTTCTAGTTCGCCAAGCATTGGTGGAGGCGGAAGCGGGCTGCGACATCATCGCGCCATCTGATATGATGGATGGTCGCGTCGGCGCCATTCGCGGCGGGCTCGATGCCGCCGGCTTCGCCGACGTTGCGATCATGGCCTATGCAGCGAAATATGCCTCTGCGTTTTATGGCCCGTTTCGTGATGCGATCGGTTCGAACGCGACACTGATCGGCGATAAGCGCACCTACCAAATGGATCCTGCCAATACCGACGAGGCTTTGCGCGAGGTGGAACTCGATATTGCCGAAGGCGCCGATATGGTGATGGTAAAGCCCGGCCTGCCCTATCTCGACGTCCTGCAGCGGGTGAAAGACGCATTCGGAATGCCGACCTTCGCCTATCAAGTATCAGGGGAATATGCGATGATTATGGCCGCTGCCGGTAACGGTTGGCTCGATGGCGATAAGGCGATGATGGAGAGCCTGATTGGCTTCAAGCGGGCCGGGGCGGATGGGGTTCTGACGTATTTTGCTGCACGGGCTGCGGAGAAATTAAAAAAGGCCGCCGCATAGAACGCGGCGAGAGGCGCGACGGCGTTTTCGTAGCGGGATGGCGAAGCCGCCGGATAAGCGCGCCCGAAAGCTCTGTAGAACACCCCGTCCGCTGTGAGAATCTGGGGCGGATGTGATGCGCGAATACGACGATTACGACGACGAGAATATCCGGCTTTACACGCCGGTCTTGCAGCGCGTGATCATTCTCGCCGCCGTCATTATCGCCGTTCCGGTGTTGATGTGGACGATCACCACTTTCGTCCGCAGCTACGTTGCGCGGCCGAAAGTGCCGGCGCTCGAGCAGGTCGCGTCCACGAATATACCCACGCGCATCCCGGCGATCTCACCAGCGCCATCCGGTCCCACTCCATCCCCGGCCGATCAACCGGTACCGCAGCGCGTCGAAGGCGTCTCGCGGGGCGATGCATCGAGCCCAACCGCCGAGACCAAGAACGGGCCTCCTAATCCGGCCCCGCCGCC
>Ga0335081_10003338_pt1 | contig 25247 bp, 17 predicted proteins | sample Lox_Sample_35_FD_206713 | JGI IMG/M metagenome (GOLD analysis project Ga0335081, IMG submission 206713) | Soil microbial communities from Loxahatchee National Wildlife Refuge, Florida, United States - Lox_Sample_3.5 | ecosystem: Environmental > Terrestrial > Soil > Wetlands | place: USA...
CGCGCGTCGAGCACGAATACTTCCGCGAAGGTGCCTGGACCTACCTGGCCGCATGGGACGTCCATCGCGCCAAGGTCTTCGGTCGCTGCGAAGTGAAAAGCGGAATAGCTCCCGTGGATCGGCTCGTCACCGAGGTCATGAGCCAGGAGCCCTACAAGTCCGCTCGTCGGGTCTTTTGGATCATGGACAACTGCTCCGCTCACCGGGGCCAGAAAGCCGCCAACCGTCTGCATGACAAATGGTCCAATGCCATTCTCATCCACACGCCTGTCCACGCCAGTTGGCTCAATCAAGTGGAGATCTATTTCTCCATTATCCAGCGAAAGGTTCTCACGCCAAACGACTTCGCTTCCCTGACCGAACTCGAACAGCGTCTCCTCGCCTTCCAGTGCCACTATGAGCGGACTGCCTCGCCTTTCAAGTGGACCTTCACCCGCCGCGATCTTCACACCCTCCTGGCCAAGATCGCTGCGAAACGGCTGGCTCCAGCAGCCTGACGGAATACGTCACCGTAATTCTGAACGTGAGTACTTAGCTAGCTAGAGCAGCTTCCAAAAACGAATCAAAACCCGATCGCGCTGGCGCTGGCCGACGCCGAGCACGACGGCTTTGGTGAGCCAAGCGAGATCCGGGTCTGAGGTTTCGAAAGACGCCGCGCTCCGAAAGTAGTATGAACGCGGATCGACCGTCTCGCCGTCGGCGATCCTGCGCAAGACCTCGGCCGGGCCGTGGCGAAGTCCGCGATTCACTACGTAGATCAGAGCGCCCGGATCGGTTTGGAGCGTGTAGCGGGCGTCGAGCTCCGCCGTCCCGTCTGGACGCACGATTTGCCAATCGGCCCCACCGGGCAGCACCCGGCCTTTCAAGCCTGGCCCTTCGAACGAGCCGCCTTTGATCTGCACGATGCGGCGCTGACCAGCGGGAGTGACGCCCAGGTCGAGCGGCGCGTCGACCTCGACAGCCACTTCAAAAGCAAACTCCAGCTCCGGTGATTGCATTTCTCCGAGTGTGCCATAGTGAGGAGCGAGGCACACATGTACGCTGCCCGCGAGCAACGCTACGACACCATGCGGTACCGGCGCTGCGGCGCGAGCGGGCTGTTCTTACCCGTGGTGTCACTGGGGCTGTGGCATAACTTCGGCGGCGTGGACTCGTTCGAGAATAGCCGGGCCATGCTCCGGCGGGCCTTCGATCTGGGCATCACGCATTTCGACCTGGCCAACAATTACGGCCCGCCTCCCGGGTCGGCGGAGGAGACGTTTGGCCGCGCATTGCGAGCGGATCTGAGCGCATACCGCGATGAGATGGTGATTTCCACGAAGGCCGGCTACGAAATGTGGCCGGGGCCGTACGGAGAGTGGGGATCGCGCAAGTATCTGCTCGCCAGCCTGGACCAAAGCCTGAAGAGGATGGGACTCGCGTACGTGGACATCTTCTACTCCCACCGGCCCGATCTGAAAACGCCGCTCGAAGAAACCATGGCGGCCCTCGCGCACGCGGTGCGGGCGGGCAAGGCGCTATATGCCGGCATCTCCAACTACAATCCGGAGCAAACGGCGGCCGCGATCAGATTGTTGCGCGAGATGGGCGCGCCGTGCTTGATTCACCAGATGAAGTACTCGATGTTCCAGCGGGTGCCCGAGGCGGGCTTGCTGCCGTTACTCGAGAAGGAGGGCATCGGCGGGATCGCGTTCTCGCCTTTGGCGCAGGGGCTGCTATCCGACCGGTATCTGGCCGGAGTCCCGGAGGATTCTCGCGCGGGGAAGCCGCACGGGTTCCTGCGGCCCACGGAAATCACCGAGTCGCGGCTGGCACAGGTGCGGGCGCTGATGGAGCTGGCGCGCGGCCGCTCTCAAAGCCTGGCGCAGATGGCGCTGGCTTGGGTCCTGCGACACGGCGCGATCACGAGCGTCTTGATCGGCGCGAGCCGCGTGGAGCAGGTGGAACAGGATGTGCGCACACTCGAGCGGCTGGAGTTTTCGGAAGAGGAACTGCGGCAGATCGACGAGATTGTGAGGTGATCCGGCGCGTGAGAGCGGGCCCTTCCGGCTTTGCAGAACCGTTCCGCACCGTGCGGCGCCGCCGGGCGGCCCGGAACGGGTCCGTTACCGGAAAGCCCGGCGGCAGGCCGGACCCCACGCGGGCAGGTTACTAATGGGTCATCGCGTAGACGATGTAGTTGACGGCGGTGCGAATTCCCACGAATCGCCGAGGGGTGATCCGGCTCCGGGTCGGGCCGCCGGCCATTCGGTTTGCAGAACCGTTCCGCACCGTGCGGCGCCGCCGGGCAGAAGCCCGGCGGCAGGCCGGAAGGCCTGACCCCACTGTGGGACTAGTGAGTCATTGCGTAGACGATGTAGTTGACGGCGGTGCGTATTCCTAGCGATGAATACTTCTCGGGGTAACCGGGATCGTCCGCGTATTCCCACGAATCGCCGAGGTCGGAGTTCATGACGATCGATACCTGAACCCGATTTTTGTCGTCATACACGGCCCGCCAGTACGGGGTGTCGCCGTCGTTCTGATAGCCGTAGCCGTACAAGCCCCATGCTCCGGGAACGCGGTAGCGATCGTTCAGATCGTAGACCGTGTGGAAGATCTGATCGTCGTTCGCGATGTTGGAAGTGGGGCGATCGGGGAAGACTTTTCGCAGGCTCTGCATGAAGACCTCCCACTCCTCAGTACCCCAGAAGTCATCCACCATCAAAAATCCGCCTCGCAACAAATACTCGCGCAGCACCTTGGCCTGACTGTCGCTGAGCTTCCATTCGCCGGTGCGAACGGCGTAGAGCCAGGGGAAGTCGTAGACATCGCCGTCATCGAGATTGACGGGCTGCTCGACGGAACGCGTGTGGACGCGGGTGAGCCGGCGCAAAGCCAGCACAAAGTGGCGATCGGCACGGGGATAGTCTTGGGTCCAGCTAGAATTGCCGTGGACCCAGCCGGAACCGCCGAAACGGCTGCCGCTGCGGTCGAAGCGCGCGGTGGGCGCAGGCGGATACATCAACCGCGCGAAGACCCATTCCGTTTGTTCCTGGTAGTCCGGCGGAAGGGGGAAGTCGTTGTACTCCACCCCAGGGTATTCACGGAACGGCAGACCGGCCCATAGCGCGCCCAGGAATACCAGACCGCCCGCCAACCCCCAGAATGCCTTCCGCAACATGATCAATCCCCAGTTGTCCTGAGAATAGCACGCGCACACTCGCATCGATCGATTAGCCCGGGACTACTTGCGATAGGCAGCAGAGGCTTCCCATTGGAAGGGCCAAGCGTTATGATTCATCTAAACAGGTCTGAAAATGGCGAATCACGAGCTGACTCGAAGAGACTTAGTCAAAGCCGCGCTGTCGGCTGTGCCTTTGGCCGCGTTCGATTGGGACGCGATCCCGGCCAAGGCGGACACTCCCAACAAAGACGCGTTCGACGCTGTGATCATCGGTTCCGGATTAGGTGGTTTGAGCTGCGCCTTTGCGTTTGCGCGGAAAGGCTACCAGCCGCTGGTGATCGAACAGCATGACAAACCCGGCGGCTATGCCACGGCCTTTGAACGGCCCGGCGGGTTCGTATTCGATGTCTCGCTGCACTCGACCTCGGTGGGGGAACGCAACGGCGTGCGGAACCTGTTGGACGGGCTACCCGAGATTACCGACGTAGAGTTTCTGCCCCACCCGTACCTGTATCGAGCGATTTTTCCGGAACACGATATCCGCGTGGAACAGCGTGATGTGCCTGGTTACATTGCCAGGCTGATACGCCTCTTTCCGGAAGAGAAACAGGGCATCGAGGCCCTCTTCGGGGACATGGGGTCGATGTGGCAGGAGGTGATGACGCTTTCGGCGGAACAGGGCAACGTGGACATGAGCCGTTTCGTGGAGGAGTTCCCCATGCTGGTCCGGTACTCGGGGCAGACGTGGGGACAAATGGCGGACACGCACCTCCGCGATCCGAAGCTGAAGGCGATTGCATCGGCGCTATGGGCTTATTTCGGCTTGCCGCCATCCAAGCTGGCGAGTGTTTATTACGCCATGCCGGTGATGGCATACCTGAAGCAGGGCGGCTATTACCCCAGGGGCCGCTCGCAGACGATTTCCGATGCGATGGTGAAATTTATCGAATCGCGGGGCGGCAAGCTGCTGCTGGAAACCAAGGTAGAGCAGATTCTTACCAAGGGCGGTGTGGCCTCCGGTGTGCGCTGCGCCGGCGGCCGCGAGTACACCGGCCGGGCAGTGATCTCGAACGCCAGCGCCTGGCACACGTTCCACCGGTTCCTCGAAGACGATGGAGCTCTCGCGCCATACAAAGAACGGATGGCGCATTTCAGCACCAGCCTTTCCAGTTTCCAGGTGTTTCTTGGGTTGAAACACGACCTGGTCCGGCAGATCGGTCTGAAGGATTCCGAGGTATTCGTCCTGACAGGCTACGACCATGAAGCGGGTTATGAAATGGCGCGGAGGGCGGATGTGGAACGCGGCGGCTACGGCGTGACGCTTTATGACAACATCTTTCCGGGCTACTCACCGAACGGTACGAATACGGTGAACCTGGTCACGCTCCAGGGCTTCGAGCACTGGGAGCCTTTCGAGGCCGACTACGCCAAAGGGGAGAAAACCGCGTATCAGAAAGAGAAAGAAAGAATGGCGGATATTCTCATCCGACGGGCGGAGGAGGCATTGCTGCCGGGTCTATCCAAGGCCATCGAGGTGAAAGAGATCGGAACGCCACTGACCAATCTCCGGTACACGGGCAACTACCGCGGCGCGATTTACGGCTGGGATCAGACACCCGACAACTCCGGGGGCACGCGCGTCGGACATACGACCCCAGTGAAGAACCTGTACCTGGCGGGAGCTTGGAGCCGGCCTGGTCATGGCTACGCTGCCGTCGTTCAGAGCGGACTGGAGTGCTTCGGCGAAGTGGTGCGAGCCTGGAGCTGAGCGCTAAGATTCATCGTCCATGGGAAAGTCGCTCTTGCTCGGTCTGAGAGCAGGGGCGGAGAATGCGGGTACCGGTGTGCGGCCGAACGAGTTTTGGGCGTTTCGCGACGGAGCAGACTCGCCTCCGACCATCCGAGTCAAGCGATTCAATACTTCCTTCACCGACTCTGACTGGGCTGTCAATTCCGTCGCGGCCGACGCGCTTTCCTCGGCACTAGCGGCTGTCTGTTGGGTAACGCGTTCCATCTGGGTGATGGCTTTGGCGATCTGCTCGAGACCGCGCGCCTGTTCCTGACTGCCCATGCTGACCTCGTCCACCAGCACCTTCACCTGACCTTGTTCCTGTGTGATCTCGCGGATGGCGACGGCCACCTGATCCACCTTCGCCTTGCCTTCGTTCGACTTGGCGATCGATTCTTCGATCAACGCCGCCGTGTCCCGTGCGGCCTGCGCGGAGCGCTGCGCCAAGTTGCGAACTTCGTCGGCGACGACGGCAAAACCCATGCCTGCCTCGCCGGCCCGCGCCGCTTCGACGGCTGCGTTCAGCGCCAGAATATTGGTCTGGAATGCAATCTCGTCAATGACCTTAATGATCTTGGCAATCTTATCGCTGGAAGCGTTGATTTCTTGCATAGCGGTCACCATTTGATCTAGGGAACGGTTCGTTTGATTGAACTTTTCTTGGGCCCCGGTTACCAAGCCGGCCGCATTGGCGGAATTGTCGCTGTTTTTGTGGGCCATGGAACTGATTTCTTCCGTGGAAGCGGAAGTTTCTTCGAGTGAGGCAGCCTGCTCGGAGGCGCCCTGGGCCAGGGATTGACTGGCAGAAGCGACTTGACCGGCTGCATTGGCAACCTGCCCGGCGCCGGATGTCAACTCGCCGATAGCCTGCTTCAGATGTTGGTTGATCTGGCGCACGACAAAGACGACAACCGCTCCAAGAGCGAGTAGCACACAGGTCAAGCCTATGCTCACGGTCAGGCTCTGGGCTTGGCTGGCTTGGGAATTGGCATCGGCGTTTTTGAGGAGATCGAGTTGCTGTGTTTGAAACTCAGCAGCAGTATCGTTGATCTCGTTGGCGACGGCTGCAACCTTTGCGGTGAGGGGCACCACTTCGTCTGACTTGCCCTCTGACGCAAACCGCATGACCTCGCGCGCCATGGGATCGTAGGTACTGACACCGGCTTCCATCCGCGCCAAGAGTCTCTGGCCCGCCTCGGTCACCAAGAGCGGGCGTATGCCGGCAAACAACTGGTCCATCTGTTTGCGGGCGGCTTCCCATTCACGGGCGTTTTGATCAACCTTCTCCTGGTTTTTCATGAGCGAAAACATGTACGCGCCACGATGGGCGGCGATCATCCGCCAAGCCTCGGCCCGCATGCCATTCACCAAGTCCAGCTTAACCGCCGTCTTGTGGATGGTTAGATCCAGCTCGCCGCCGAGTTCGTGCTGATACCAGATACCGGCCACGGCAATCGCTACTCCAACCAGTAGAAGGCCGCCCAGTGCAGTCTGTAGCTTGGTAGAAATCTTCGTCTCTCGCATCGTCTCTCCGGAACGCAGGGTTATTGTGGACCGCTCCCCTAGGGATGCTGCGGGAGCAATCCGTCAAATACCCTTATCGGCGGAACGTCGCGAGAACTTAATGGCGATTGGACTCGTGGTTCGGGTCGATGATTTTGAGGGTCCCCTTCTGCCTGGCAACTTCCAGCAGGGTGGGGTAGAACTGCACGAAAGTGTTATCGACGGCGCCGTTCTGCGCGTGGCAGGAGTAGCAGTCAGCCGATTTCGGAACCGCCGCGGCAGAACCGGCTCCGCCCGCGAAACCGAAGAATGCCCACTTACCTGGGAAGCGGTACTCGTCTTTCACTTCCGCTTCGATTCCCATAACTTCTCCCTGGTAGTGCCCGCTTTGGTTGATGGACCCCTTATTGTGCGAAGCCCGCACCTCGAGGACGAACATCGTGCGATCCGGCCACTTGCCGTTTTGGAGAAAGAAGCGGTAGGCCGCTGGCGTTACGAAAACATTGTCAAACGATGGATCTGCGCTGGTGTTTTCGGAGCGGTAAGACATCCCCAAACCGGAACTTAGCCAGACCCACTCGCGATAGTTGGCGGGCCGCTCCAAGCGGTCGCCGCTCAGAAAATGCGGCGCGCCTGCGGTCGGCGGCTCTTGTGCGAAGGCCTCCGCAAGGGCGACCAACATGTAACAAAAAGCCCTCGGCATCGGCTGAATCATACCAGTTTTGCAGGGAGAATTCCTGGAGCGGGAGACGGGATTCGAACCCGCGACATCGACCTTGGCAAGGTCGCACTCTACCAGCTGAGTTACTCCCGCCCGACGGAAATCCATTTTCCATCAGAACATTGCGGGTGTCAAACGTCGTTTGTAACTTGTAGAATTGCATACGTTTAAAATGTTGCTGGAAATGTGCAGGCGTGTGTTAGACTACTTTCCGGCTAAGCCTCAACGATAGAGGCCGGCGTGGTTCAAATTCTTCAAAATTGAGCACCGAATAATCCTAAAAGCTCCATGGAAAAGCTGAAAGGAAACGTGTGCCTTTAGGTGTCGAGTAGCGAATGAATTGTTGGGATCAAATCTGTGGCTACCTGCGAGCCAAGGTCAGCACCGAGAGTTATGAGAACTGGCTCAGCGGAACGTCGTTTCTCGGGATGGAGGGCGGCAGAATGCGGGTCTCGGTGCCCGACCGGGAAACGCAAGCATGGCTCGAATCCGAGTATGCACCGTTGGTGGGGACGGCGATTCAGGATCTGAGGTTGACCGTCTCCGGAGTGGCCTACGAAGCGCAGGTGGAACGCCGGGCGATGGCCGCCGCAGCCGCAACCGACAATGGTCACGATGTAGAATCCGGCGCAAGCCTGCTGAATCCCAAATTCACGTTCGACTCCTTTGTGGTCGGGGCCTGCAACCAGTTTGCCCATGCTGCCGCGCGGTCCGTTGCTACCAACCCCTCACGCAGCTACAACCCCCTATTCATCTATGGCGGAGTCGGAATGGGCAAGACGCACTTGATGCATGCGATCGGCCGCGCCTTGATGGATTCGTACGGTTCCATGCGCGTGATCTACACCTCGAGCGAGCGTTTCATCAACGAAATGGTCACCTGCATCCGCACGGAGCGGATGCACCAGTTCCATCAGCGCTACCGCGAGGCCGATATTCTGCTGGTGGATGACATCCAGATCATCGGCAACAAGGAACGCACGCAGGAAGAGTTTTTCCATACGTTCAATGAGCTTCACGATCATCAGAAGCAGATCGTCATCTCGAGCGACGCCCCGCCGAAAGAGATTCCCGGTCTGGTAGAGCGGCTCCGCTCGCGGTTTGAGTGGGGATTGATCGCCGACATGCAGCCGCCGGACTTGGAAACCAAGATGGCGATCCTCGACAAGAAAGCCGAAGCCGAGGGAGTGAAACTGCCGGACGATGTCCGGTCGTTCATGGCGTCCAAGACCAAATCGAACGTAAGGGAACTGGAAGGGGCTCTGGTCAAGCTCATCGCGTATTCCACACTGACCGGCGTACCGATCAACTTGCCGATGACGCAACAGGTACTCAAGCACCTCGTGCATGTCCAGGACCGCCGGGTGACCATCGATTCGATCCAGAAAGCCGTGGCCGATCGCTTTCAGATCAAGCAGTCGCAACTGCGAGAAAAGAGCAACACGCAGAAGGTGGTTTACCCACGCCAGGTCGCCATGTACCTGGTGAAGGAGCTGACCAGTGCCTCGTTACCGGAAATCGGCCGGGCCTTCGGCGGCAAGCACCACACTACCGTAATTCACTCCATCAACAAAATCGACCAGACGCGTCACAGCAACCCCGAATTGAACAGGCTCTTACACAGTCTAATGGACTCATTGCAATGAACTTATTTTGTTATTCACAGTGGGGGCCGGAGGCTTCTCCGGAAAACTGTGAAAAAACTGCCGCAAGCCCGGTTTTGCGCACGTTCCACACGCGTCTTCCGCAACTTCCCGATGGTGGAAAGTAGTTGAATTTAGTATAATTTAGGCAGTCATCCACAACTTGCACAGGCCCTATGAATACGGTTTTATTACTCTACGTCTATAGACCCCACCAGAGTAGGAGTTGAGCTCATGGAATTCACGGTAAATCGAAGCGATCTGGTACGCGAATTGAGCCTGTCGCAGGGGGTCGTAGAGAAGAAGACGACCATACCGATTCTGTCCAATGTACTTTTGGAAGCTGCCGGCGACCGCATAACGTTAACGGCTACGGACCTCGAGCTTGGGATCCGCTGTTCGTGTCCCGCGCGAGTGAAGAAGGAAGGCGCGGGAACCATACCGGCACGCAAATTGTTGGATTACGTTCGCCTCTTGCCAGAATCCGACGTGAATATGAAGTTTCTGGAGAATCATTGGGCAACGATTACGTGCGGCCGCTCGCGCACGAGGATTGCGGGGATGTCGCGTGAGAGTTTTCCGGAGCTGCCGCAAATGCCCGAGCGGATGGCGGAGGTTCCCATCAAGACTCTCGCTTCGATGATTGGGCGGACCGCCTTTGCCATTTCGATGGAGGAATCGCGGTTCACGTTGAATGGCGCGTTGCTGGTGATGCGGCCCGAGGGTTTGACTATGGTTGCGACCGACGGCCATCGCCTGGCGTATGTGCAGGCGACTCCCGCGGAGAGTGGCCACATCGATAAAACGTTTCGAGCGCTGATTCCGAAGAAAGCGATGGCGGAACTGATCAAGTTGGGAGACGAGACGAATCCGGATGCCAAAGCTGTTTTCGCCGGCGATGACAATCACCTGTTCTTCCAGGTCGGGCACCGTCTTCTGATCACGCGCAAGCTCACGGGGAACTTTCCGGACTATGAGCGTGTGCTTCCGAAGGATCACTCGGCGCTGGCGACGCTGCAAAAGGATGAGATCCGGTCGGCCATCGAACGCGTGGCACAATTTGCGGATGAGCGCTCGCGCGCAATTCGCGTGCAGTTTACGAACGGTGAAGTGAAGGTATTCTCTTCGTCGGTGGAAATGGGCGAGAGCGAGGAGAGCGTCACCAGTGAATACCAAGGGCCGGACATGGAGATTGGATTCAACGCACAGTACCTTCTCGATTTCCTGCGGGCCATTCCGCAGGACCATGTAGCGTTTGAATTGAAAGATCAGAAGAGCGCGGGCGAGTTGCGGCCCGCGGGCGACGCCGTAGCGGACCAATACCGCTACGTAGTCATGCCCATGAGGATTTGATCAGGGTACCCTATGCCAAATGATGTAACCCCCAGTTCCAGTGGAGTGGATGTTTACGATTCCAGTAGCATCAAAGTGCTGGAAGGGTTGGAAGCGGTGCGCCTGCGTCCGGCCATGTACATCGGCTCGACCGGCGAAATGGGTCTACACCACCTCGTGTATGAAGTGGTGGACAATTCGGTGGATGAAGCGCTGGCCGGCTACTGCACGGAAGTTTCCGTCACGATTCATGACGATGATTCCGTCACGGTGATCGACAACGGCCGCGGGATCCCCGTGGACCTCCACGAAGAGGAAGGCGTTTCAGCGGCACAGGTGGTGATGACCAAGCTGCACGCCGGCGGCAAATTCGATTCCAAGAGTTACAAAGTCTCAGGTGGTCTCCACGGCGTGGGCGTAAGCTGCGTGAACGCCCTTTCGGAGTGGCTGGAGCTGGAGATTTGGCGGCCGGAAGGCGACAGTGGACCCAGCTACACGTGGCAGCAGGAATACGCCGCCGGCATTCCCAAAGAGCCTCTCACCAAGGCCGGCAAGGCCGGGCGCAAGACGGGAACGCGGGTAACGTTCAAGCCGGATACCACGATCATGCAGGCGACCTCGTTCAACTACGACACGCTGGCGCAACGCCTGCGCGAGCTGGCGTTCCTGAACAAGGGCCTCAAGATCACGCTGACCGATGAGCGGGTCGATCCGGAGAAGCGGACGGAATTTCTCTATACCGGCGGCATCGCCGAGTTCATCAAGCATTTGAACCGCGGCAAATCGGTGCTGCACGATAAGCCGATCCATTTTGAAGCGGAGCGCGAGGCGCCGAACGGCGGCACGCTGACCATGGAGGTCGCGCTTCAATACAACGACGGCTACTCGGAGAACGTCTTCAGCTTCGCCAACAACATCAACACGGTGGATGGCGGGACGCACCTGACAGGTTTCCGCACGGCTTTGACACGCACTATTAACGCGTTCGGGCAGCAGGCCGGGTTGTTCAAAGACGTGAAAGAGAACCTGACGGGCGATGACGTGCGCGAAGGGCTCACCGCGGTGGTGAGCGTGAAGGTGCCGCAGCCGCAGTTCGAAGGCCAGACCAAGGGCAAGCTGAACAGCGACATCACCGGGGTGATGACCCAGTTTGTGAACGAGAAGCTGGGCGAGTATTTCGACAAGAACTCGACGGTCGGCCGGAAGATCGTGGGCAAGGCCATCGATGCGGCGCGGGCGCGCGAGGCGGCCCGCAAGGCCCGCGATTTGACGCGGCGCAAGGGCGCTCTCGATTCGGGCGGCCTGCCGGGAAAACTGGCCGATTGCCAGGAGAAGGACCCGGAGCGTTGCGAGCTATTTCTCGTCGAGGGTGAATCGGCGGGCGGCACGGCTAAACAGGGACGCGACCGGCGGTTCCAGGCGATTCTGCCGCTCAAGGGCAAAATCCTGAACGTGGAGAAAGCCCGCTACGACAAGATGCTGGGCCACGAAGAAATCCGAGCCATGATTACGGCGCTGGGCACCGGCATCGGCAAGGACGATTTCGACGTCACGAAGGTGCGCTACGGGAAGATCATTATCATGACGGATGCGGATGTGGATGGCTCGCACATCCGCACGCTGCTGCTGACCTTCTTCTTCCGGCACATGAACGAGCTGATCCAGCGCGGCAAGGTGTTTGTGGCGCAGCCGCCGCTCTATCGCATCAAGAAGGGCAAGAGCGAGAAATACATCAAGGACGAGAAAGAGTTCACCAAAGAGATCATGCGCCGGGCCACGGAGAACCTGACGCTGGAGATCCACGCCAGCGGCAATGGGAAGGGTTCGAAGGCGGTGCTCGAAGGCAGCGACCTGCGCAGCTTCCTGCTGAACCTGGACGAGTACGAGCAGATGTTCCACAAGGTGGAGCGGCGCCTGCGCGATCCGCGCGTGGTGGAGGTGCTGGCCAACGTGGACCTGCGGGTGGACCATAAGGCTGAGTTCCAGGAGGAGGCCAACCTGAAGCCGGTGCTGGAGGCGCTGAAGAAGCTGGCTCTCAACCCGGAAATGCGCCTCGACGAGGAGCACTCCTCATACGCCGTGGTGTACCGCGATTCGACGCACGCGGAACGCAGCATTGGGCTGGCCCTGGCCGCGCAGCCCGAATACCGGCGCTTCCGCGCGCTGGCCCGCACGGTGGCGCGCTACAACGACCCGCCCTTCGCCGTGGTGAAGAACGGCGGTCGCGAATCGCAGCCCAACTGGAGCGACCTGCTGACCTACGTAAAAAACGAAGGCAAGAAGGACGCCTCCGTGCAGCGCTACAAAGGGCTGGGCGAAATGAACGCCGAGCAGCTCGCCGAGACCACCATGAATCCGGAAAGACGCACCCTGCTGCAAGTGCGCCTGGAAGACGCGGTCCAGAGCGAGGAGATCTTCTCGACGCTCATGGGTGAGGACGTCGAGAGCCGGCGGAAGTTTATTGAAGAGAATGCGCTGGATGTGAAGAACCTGGACGTGTAGGGGGCGTCACATGAGCAGAAAAACTCCGCAGGCTCAGACCGTGTTCCCGTCCATGTTCCGTAAGATCGGGCTGGGGAGCCCGAGCCGGGATTTCGACCGGGCTTATTGGGCAAAGCTCGGAGGGGTGGCGCGTTGGAGGGCGGGCTTGGAGATGGTGGAATGGGTCGAGCGCATCCGGCAGATTAGAGGGGTAGGAGATGGCGCTGGAGCAGACGTACTTAGAACTGCTGTCTCTTTTCGCAAAATGGAGAGTGCGCTACCTCGTCGTCTGGGGACAGGCCGTGATTTGGTACACGGAGCCAAGGTATACCAAGGACCTGGACGTCTGGATCGACCGCACTCCCGCCAACGCCCGTAGAGTGCACCGAGCCTTGGCAAAGTCTGGAGCACCCATGAGTGAGCTCCCGGCCGAGAGCTTCACCGAACCGGGCATGGTGCTTCAGATCGGTGTGCGCGTGCGGATTGACGTCCTCACGGATATTAAGGGAGTGAAGTTCGAAACCGCCTGGAAGCGTCGCCGCACCGTGCAAATGGAGGGATCAAGGATTCAGTTGATCTCGAAACGGGACTTGGTGCGCTCAAAGAAAGCCGCGGGAAGACTGCAGGACTTGCTCGACCTAGAGTATCTGGAGGGTAGGAACTAGGTGAGACCACGGGAACTTGCCTTGGACCGAGCTGAACGGGCCTTGGGCTACGTGAACTGCGCGGAGAGTCGTAAGATTTACGTCAGCCTCGGGTTGCTGGACTGACTTGCGTATTGAGCGGACGGTTGTACCGGCAGACTAAGAAATGTCGAACGGGCGTTTGTGCAGGCTGACCGCTGGCGCCTTCAAGTTGAAAGCAAGGATTCGGCGGTTCAGGGCAGCGATGCGGTTTCGGTGATCATCCGACGAGCTCTCACCGTGATCGCGCAGACGCCGGGATTCAGCTTCGATCTCCTTCGCCTCTTCGATCCACTCCGGTGCGAATCCGTTGTTCTTTAACAAGCGGTGCGCCATCCGCTGGGAGGGATCTTCGAAAGGATTCTCGGTGAGATCCAGGGGCTTTCCCGCGCCTTCGAGGTGGTCGAAGGCGCCTTCCTCCATGGCTTCGCGAATCTTACGTTCGGCAATAAAATGCCACTGGTCCATGACTCCAGTTTATCGTCGTGCCGAGCAGAACCTACGGCGCTAGCCGCGGGCCTGTCATCCCTCCTCGTCCACATTCAGCGCAGGTCCCGCTCCTGTGGTGGGTGCGTGGCTGGTTATACCGAGTGATTGGGTTGGGGGGATGAGGTGATACTCCCGCCGACCGTCCCTTTCCCTAATGGTGTACTTACCCTCGGCCGCCTCTTCAACCCGCCCTCGATTGGCTCCGCCTCGCGTCGGCAGCTGTGACTCGCAGTTTGGACAGAAATAGCGAAGACTATTCGGGCTGCTGTCTCCTTTGTAGCCGTTAACGTGATCGAGAATCAGGGGTAAAGGTTTGCCGTCCCATGACAACGGCTTCGTGTGGAAGATGCAGGTCGGATTGTCGCAACGTCGGGGGAGACCGTACTCCTCTCTCCACTTCTCATAGTGACGTCGCACCGTCGAGCGGTTCGCCCGTTTCGGGCGATCTTCTCAGCCACCGAATGAAGATGTTCTTCGGTTCATGACTTCCGGTAAAACGCCGCCACACAACGTGCGCCAACTGCCGGGTAATCTCGTTTGAGACATTTCCGCACTTTCGTCGAGCGATCTTCGGACCCTCGACAGAACATTCATCACTCGATTGGAAGTGTTCCGTCCGTGTCCGAAGATCATACGTTAGTCCATACCTTTACGGCGCCAGCCGCGGGCCAGTCGTCGCCCCTGGCTCATCCACCTTCAACGCCGCCACGGTCCCAGTCATGCGCATTTCTTTGCTGCCACTCGAGAGCGAGATCACCAGGTGGCCGTCGGGCTGCGTGGCGCCGCTGCCAATGTAGGTGCCGTCGTCGGTGCGCAGGGATAAGTCGCTCAGACGCAGGCGGGGCAGGTTCTGGGCCCAAGCGAGCGAATACCCGCCGGCCAGTGCGCCGAAATCCATGCCGCTGCTGGTGAAGGTGCCGTCCGATTTCAGATTGGCCAGCAGCTGCTCGCCGGTGCCGAAGGTTTCCAAAGTTCCCTCGGCGTCCAGTTTGCCGGATTGCCAGTCAAGCGCCTTCACGCTGCCGGTGAGCTGATACGAGGGACGCGGGCCGGCCAACTCCACCTTCAGCGTTCCCGCGATGGTGGCGCGGTCCAGCCTGGCTTCGAGGCCGGCGAACTCCACCCGAGCGAGGTCCCAGGTGAGCCGCGCGCGCACGTTGTTCAGATGGGAGTCGGCCAATTCCAGTTCGCCGATCTGCACGGAGCCATCGAGCTTGCGCTCGCGCAACCATGCCGGCAGCGTGCTGCGGCTGAAGGCTCGCGCGAACAGGCTGGTGCTGCGGCGCAGAGTGGGCATCAGTTCGGCCTCGAGGTCGGCAGCATTGACGTGCGGGGCGCGCACGTGGAGGCGATGCGGCCGGGCAGCTTCGGGGTCGTAGCGGTAGTCGCCGGTGAACGCAATCTTGCCGGCCTGCGCAGTGAGGCGATCCACACTCACACGGGCGCGGTCGATGGCCACGTGCGCCGATTCGATCTGGAGCGGACCGGCGAATCCCGGCACTGCGACCTGGGCATCGGTCAACTGGAGATCTCCGGACCAGCCTGCGTTGTCGGGCATTGCGTGGTAATGGAGCTCGCCACTCCACTGGCCCGAATTCATCTGCTCCAGCCACGGAACGGCGGCCAGAGAGACCTGCGCGCGCAGCGATTCCAGATTCATCCCCGCAGTCGCAATGGAAAGGTCGAGCGTGCCGTCGTCCATGGAATAAATGGCTTCGAGACGGGCCTCATCCTGCTCGGCGGTATGCACCAGCGCCGGGGCCAGCCAGATTTTGCCGTGGTCCACCATCACGTGCACCTGTTCGAACCGGATGGCCGGGGAATCGGGGATGGTCAGGGCCGTATCGTGCAGAACCAGTTCGCCCTCAAAGCCACCTCCGCCGGAGTAGCCGATGGCTCCATCGATGGTGCCGTTCAGGCCGAGCTTGGGCGGGAAGTGGGCGCCCATATCGGTGGCCAGTTGAAGAATCGGGGCGATGGGAAACCGGTTCCAGGTCATGGTTACAGCCCAGTGCGGGTGCGAAAGATAACTGCTGGCGCGGAACCGGGTGGTGATGGGGACGACGGTAGAGGTCGCTTGCAACTCGAGCTGCTGGCCGGTGAGATCGAGACGGCCGCGGAGGTCCAGCGGCCAGCCCTGGCCTTTGGAGGGCAACAGGTCCCAGCGGTGCACGTCCTCGACGGTAAGGCGGCCGAGAATGCCGATGCCGTTAATGGGGCCGGCCAGGTGCAGTCGGGAAGTGATGGTTCCATGAACGCCGCCGGCTTGGCCGCTCATCAGCACGGCCAGCTCGCCCAGGAGGGTGCGCTCGAGCCGCACGTCGAGATCGACGCGCTCGGGATCGACCCACCAGTTCCCTTTCACCGTGAACGTTCCCAAGCCCAGTGCGGGTTTATCGGTGCGCGCGGCTTGCGCTTCGCCCGAAACTTTCCATCCACCCGTACGAGAAGCCGGAGGGGTGATATCCACATCGGTCTGGAGCAGATAAAAGACGGATTGCGTGTCGCCGAAATTGAAATTGATGCGGCCCCTGCGGACGTGAATGGCGGGCGCGGTGCTCATCACCGATCGATTGACGATCGATGCGAAATCCCAGACGCCCACAGGCGATTTGGTGAGGTTGATGGTGGCATCCTCCAGGCGGATGGAACCGATCCCAAAACGTCCGTGCAGCAGCGACCAAAACGACGGGCCCACTATCATTTCGTCTACGTACGCGATGGGCTCGAAACCGAGCGACGGGTTTTCGTGAATCACCACGCCTTCCGCGGAAATCCCTGGGCCTTTGAACAGGCTGAAGTTTACCGGGCCGCGGATTTCGACTTGGCGGCCGAGCGCGCGCTCGAGCGATGCGCGCAGCCGCGGCGCATAGGCGGTGGCGGGGATATAGGGCGCGGCGATTCCCACCAGCAGGATCAATACAACGGCCGCAGAGATGAACTTGAATGCCCTCATGCGCGCACGCCTGTGAGTTTCTCGTAAGCCTCGGGGTCGTCGATATCCGCCACGACGCCGGGGTCGTCGAGGTCCAAGAACTCGGTCTCGGGCCGATGGTGATGGACGATTTCGTTGGCGGCGCCGCCATCGGGAATGGCCAGGAATTCCTGAATCAGCTCGCGGGAGAACCAGATGGGGTGGCCGCGGTCTTCACCGAAGCGCGGTACGCGAACCAGCGGCCGCGGGGTCGCGAGCAAGGCGTCGATGGTGGCCGGGCTCACCGCCGGATGATCGACGAGCGTGAACAGCACGCCCTCTGCGTCGGCCGGCACGGCGCGCAATCCGCACTGCAACGACGTCGTCATGCCGCGAAGGTAGTCGGGATTCACGACGAATGTAGCAGGACGCACAGCCCGCGCGCGGATGCGCTCCGCCTCGGCGCCCAGCACCACGATCACCGGCGAGCAGCGCGGTGCGAACCGGCCGATCAGCGTGTCGAGAAATGTCTCTTCGCGATAAGGCAACAAAGCTTTGGGAAAACCCATCCGGCGCGATTCGCCGGCCGCCAGAATCAATCCGGCAATACTCACTTGGACAGAATGGCCCGCAACGATTCGTCGGCGAATACCGACATCGAAAGCGAGCGCCAATTGGAACTGGCTTTCCGGCGGACCGCGATCATCTCCGCGGCTACCGAAATGGCAATTTCTTCCGGGGAAATCGCCCCGATATCCAGGCCCATGGGGGCGTGGATGCGTTCGAATGCCTCTTTGGGGAGGCCTTCTTTTTCCAGCTCGCGGATCACGTTGATGACTTTCCGTTTGCTGCCGATCATGGCGAGGTAGCGGGCCGGCGTAGCCAGAGCCAGCTTCAATACTCGCATGTCGTCGCGGTGCCCGCGCGTGACGATGATCACATAGCTGGTCTCATTGATGGCCAGCTTGGGGAAAACGTCTTCGTACTCTTCGGCGTGGACGTCGACGGCCTCGGGGAACCGCTCGCGGTTGGCGAAGCTGTCGCGGTTGTCGATCACTACCGTGCCGAAACCGGCGAGCGTTGCCACTTTGGAAAGGCTCTTGGAGATATGGCCGGCACCGAAAATAAAAGCTCGCGGGAGCGGGAGCACCGGTTCGACGAAAACATCGAGCTGGCCGCCGCAGATCAGGCCGTTGTCATACGCGGCGTCCTGGCCCAGGTTAAAGGTGAGGTGCTTGGGCTTTTCGGTTTCGATGACCTCGCGAGCGGCGTTCCAGACCTCGGCCTCGACGCAGCCGCCGCCGATGGTGCCGGTCATGGAGCCATCCTCGCGCACCAGCAGCTTGGCGCTTTCGTAGCTGGGAATGGAGCCGCGTACGTCGACGATGGTGGCGATGGCGCACTTCTGGCCCAGAGTCCGCAGACGCACTAATTCCTCGTAAACGTCCATCCCAAGCGATTATAGCGTGGCCGGAGGGGCCGGAGTTTGACCGCAAGAAGCGGATGGAACCAGGCGGACGCGGCACGGTACTCTTGGGACGGAATGACTATCGAGCGGGAGTACGTCCTGGGAACCGCCGATGACGAGACTGCCCGGCTGGGCTTGCAGCATCGAGCATGGCGGACGGCCGAAAATCAGTGGATCGAGGAAGCCGGGCTGGAGGTCAGGAGCGTTCGGCCCATTGTGGATCTGGTGCCGGTTGGCCACCTGAGCTTGGCGTGGCTACGGGCATTCATTGAGGTGGGGCGGCGACGACTGGTCGACTTGGGGTACTTGAGCGAGAGCCGGTCCGCGGCGATTTGGCGGGCGTTGACTGAATTTGAGGCTTCGCCTAGCGCGCGGATGACGGAATCACCACCGCGTGTTTCGCCGTAACATCGCTTGACACCACTCTCTCGATCAACGTGCCTACTGCCGTCCCGGCCGAGATCTGGCTCCGCAGCTCTACTGCGATTGCTAAACCGGCCAAAACCGGCCGGCAGCGGCCGCAGTGTATCATCCACCGAGGCAACTAATAAGCGCAACCTCACAAATAGCCGTGTGTGGAAGGCGAATAATGTAGATCGTCCCCAAACCCTTTGCATCGTTTTGGAGGATGCCATAAGGAGGCAAGGAAATGAGGTTGCGAAAGATGAGTTTAGTTGTACAGTTGGCGCTGGTATCTGTCGTCGGTTTGATAGGAATCTCCGCTGTAAATGCTCAGACCCCTCCGTGTTACACACCAGCAAGTCTTCAGGGTTCCTATGCGGTTGTGGCCACTTACGGGGCCAATGTAGCAATCGCCTTAGAAATACGACACTTTGATGGAGATGGCAATCTGACTGGGACGTTGACTGTCAACGGACCTACCAGTGGATCACCAAATGGTGCTAGAACCGTCGTAACCGCAAAGAATAGTGGAACCTACATTGTGAATTGCGATGGTACTGGAACCATCAACCGAGTTCTCACCTACGCAACTGGCGCCACATTCTTTCAGACTGATGACTTCGTGATCACTGGTGCTGTTTCAGCGGGTTTGGAGAATCCTCTCGCCACTGCATTGACCGACGCACAGAGATCTCCCAGTGATATTGTCGCTGGTGGTATTTTTGTCACGCGTTCTTACACTCGTGTGCCTGCCACACTTACACAAGGGTCCGTGCCTAACCAGTAGAGCGGCTTTGTTTTTGAGAGCCATTTTGTTAACTGCCGCAGGAGAACCCTGCGTTACCGCGGCTAGCAGGATCATCGCTTTAGAAGCGGATCACGGCGAGGCTCGGTTTTCGATCCGCGCAGGGAGCGTGGATGTCCAGTGCTGCGAGCTTGACGGCTTCGAAAGGAACGTCGGGCACGAAACCGAGATCGAACACCAGCCGGTTGGGGCAACCGATCGCGTCGATGCTCGCGTCCCAGGGGTGGATCTCGATCGCTCCCATCTGAAATAGGAAGAGCAGAGCGGCCGGCATTGTCCGGGCGCACTCAGGTAAGCCTGTTCTCCATCGCGTAGCGAATCAGATCGGCGGTCGAATGGATATGAAATTTATTCAAGATGCGCCTTTTGTAAGTGGTTTCCGCTTTCGAACTCGCACGAGGGAGCCGCTTGCACGGGCACGTAAACCGATTCATTCCTTAGATTGTCAGCACAAGGCACGCTGCCTACATAGCAGGTTCTGTGCAGATGACGGTCGATTGTGGCCGTTAGGCGATAGCGGAAACTAAGGCTCCCCGGTCACTTGGCTGAAAAACGCCGACACGTTGAAGTGGAAGACAAGAACCTTATGGGGGCCATGCCATGCGACTACGCCTTTCCCGTATGCGTCTCCACATGCCCGCCAAACTGATACCGCATGGCCGAAAGCAGCTTGGCTGCGAATTCGCCTTCGCCGCGGGAGCTGAAGCGCTCGTACAGCGCTGCAGTCAACACAGGCGCCGGTGCGGATTCATCGATGGCGGCCTGAATGGTCCAACGCCCCTCGCCGGAATCGGAAACACGGCCCGAGAACGTCGCCAGGTCGGGCTGTTCCAGCAGCGCGATCGCGGTCAGGTCGAGCAGCCACGAGGCGACCACGCTCCCGCGGCGCCACACCTCGGCGACGTCGGCCAGGTTGAATTGGTACTGGTAATGTTCGGGGTCGCGCAGCGGGGCGGTTTCGGCATCAACGGTATGCTCGCGCTTGCCCACATCGGCATGCCTGAGGATGTTGAGCCCTTCGGCGTACGCCGCCATCAAGCCGTATTCGATGCCGTTGTGGACCATCTTCACGAAATGGCCCGCGCCCGAGGGGCCGCAATGGAGGTAGCCATCCTCGGCGGTGCCGTTGGTCTTTTCACGGCCCGGCGTGCGGGGTAGCGAGCCGCGGCCGGGCGCCAGCGTTTTGAAGATGGGATCGAGGTGCTGGACGGTATCCTGCGGGCCGCCGATCATCATGCAATAGCCGCGGTCGAGGCCCCACACGCCGCCGCTGGTTCCGACATCCACGTAGCGAATGCCGCGTTTTTCGAGATCTTTGGAGCGGCGGATATCGTCGATGTAGTAGCTGTTGCCGCCGTCGATGAGGATGTCGCCGGACTGCATGCGACGCCCGAGTTCTCCGATGAGGCTGTCGACCACGGCCGCCGGAACCATCAACCACACGGCCCGAGGCGGCTTGAGCTTGGCGATGAAGTCGTCAAACGCCGTGGTCGCGGTCGCACCCTCGCTTCCCAACGCGTTGGCCACGTCCGGGTTCTTGTCGAACACCACGCATTGGTGCCCACCACGCATCAACCGGCGCACGATGTTAGCGCCCATCCGTCCCAGCCCGATCATTCCCAGTTGCATGGAACTATTGTACGGGAGGAGTCCGAGCTAGAACCGATCGTTCTAATCGCAGTTTCGGCCCGATCAGAACCGGACCAGCAGCGCCAACCGCATCAGGCGCGGGTTGGTTATGGTCACCACGGGGCCACCCAATCCGCAGTTCGCGGGTGTAGAACTATTACAGGCGGATTTTGGCAGAAATGGGGCAGCGTCACCCCCCAGTGATACCGATTCGGAGACCGCGGCGTTGCTGTTCAGAAGATTAAATACCTGTGCTTCGGGCTCCACCACATACCGCTCGCGGAACTTGAACGTTTTTTTCAAGCTGATATCGAGTTGGTTGAGGCGGGGCGTGAGAACCTGGCCCGGCGCGGCCAGGTTGATGGTTTCCGAGGCTTGGCCCAACACAAAACCCGTCGGAAACACTCGTGCGCCCGGCGTGCATCCGACACAATCCTTCGGATAGACGCTGTTGGCGCCGAGGGTCCAGGTGCGGCCCAGGTACCCATCATTGAAAACGCCGCCCGTATTCAGCGTGGCCGGGATAGTGGGAGCCGGCGAGTAGGTGTACTGATACCGATTGCTGTACAGCGACAGACTGGCAATAAACCCCCAACGAATCGGTATCGCCGCCTGAGCCTTAAACTCATTCTGCCAGGGCAGGCTCGAGACGGCGCCTAGGCTCTGATACAAATCGCCGAACATATCGCAGAAGCGCAGCGTATTGGGGTCGTTGAGACGGTTGCCGGCCAGAAGCGTGGCATTGCCGGCGCTCTCCGCGCAGGAGCGGTCCAGATCGCGATCAATGGTCCAGCCGAAGATCGCGAACATTCCGCGGGGAAGACGGGCCACAACCGAGGTCTCGAAGCCCGTATACACGTTTTTCACCAGGCTTTGCGGCGCATTGGTTTGATACAAGTGTGGAGTGGTACCGAGCTTGGTCAGGTTGTAAAACGTAATGGGCGAGCCATTGAGCGGGTTGGTGATGCTCACTGGCGTCCACGCGTCGGAACCAAGGGCATAGTTGAGGAGCAGGGTCGACTGGTAGTGCGCACCCCGGTACCAGTTGAAATTCAGCGTCACCCCTCTCGCCAGCTCCTGTTGCAGCCCAGCGGTGTAACCGAGGGAATAGTCGCGATGCCAGTTCGGATCGAGACCCACGCCAGTACCTGCGGCGACGCTGCCAAAGGTGGGGTTGACGCTGGGCCCAAGGGTGCCGGCACCCACGCCCGGAAGGGCGCCCGCACCGGCGAAACCGCCCGTGGGAAAGCAAAGCGGATTGGGAGCGGGAACTCCACCGAGGGTAACGGCCGCGCATGGTCCTCCCGGATTAGTGGCGCCGGCGGGGAGATTCCAGACCACACCTTGCGATATCCCCGTCATTGGGTTGAAGTTGTTGGTGAATCCGGTGCTGTACTGGGCATTGAACTTGCCAAAGCCCGCCTTGATCGCGGTCTTGTGGTTGCCGAACAGGTCGTATACGGCACCAAGCCGCGGCGTCCAGTCGTGCCAGCAGCCCATCCCTTTTACAGTGGAACAGGTAGTCTGCGGGACGGTCCGGGGACCCACGAACCGGCCACCGGGAGCGTTCTCGGCCTCAATCTCGCCTGCCAGATACTCAAAACGGAGACCGGCCGTGATGGCAAGCCGCTTGATATGCCAGGTATCGGTGGCGAAGAGCCCCAGGTCGGCATCCAGGCGGGGCCATTGGTAATAGGGTGTGTTCAGCGCCGTGAAACTAGTGGGAGCACCGTTGGTGAACACCATGTAGCCATCGCCGTTCTCGGTGACGCTCGTGTGGAAAGGTCCGAAGCTATCCTGTACGCCAAAGCGGATCTGATGTGATCCCGTGACGTAGGTGCCAGAGCCGCTGAAATACGTCCGGCTCGATTGGAAGTACTGATTGCTCCTTCCCGCGAAGTAGCGCCTTAAGGTGCCTTGATCCCGCGCGGTCGTCAGCGCATACCACTCCGGCGTGTCCGGTGCTTGCGCAATACCGTCTTGATACAGGTCGTTATAATCCAGGTGACTGATCGACATCCCGATTTCCGTGATCAACTTCGGTGTGACCGTGCTGGTCCACTTGGTCTGCAGGATGTAGTACATGGGCCACTTGTTGCGCTGTGTCGCGGCCACTGACGGGTCGGCCGGAATGTATCCTTCCTGGCCTCCATCCACGATCTCGTGCGCTTTGTACTTCCAGTTGCGCAACCAGAAGGCACTGAATTTGTTCTTGGCGTTGGCCTGATACGTCAGGCGGAACGAACCGGCATAGATATATCCGTCTTGGATGCCAGGTTGTCCATTGGGATAGGTGGAAGCTCCGGCCTGGGTAAAAGTGACCTGGCGGCGTCCGGTGAGCAGGAACCACAGTTTGTCAGTCTTAATCGGGCCTCCGAAGGAGCCATCGAAATCCTCGATTTTGATCGTTTTGTCTTGGGCACTCAATCCCCGGAGGGTGGTGGTGCGATCCAGGTTATTTCCCTGCCAGAAGTTCGTGCCCGCGCTACCGCCGCCGAAGAAATCCGCGTGAAACCGATTGCCGCCTTCTTTGGGAACGAGGTTGATAAACATGCCACCCCCAGAAACCTCGGTGGAGTTATGCGTGGGCTGATACGTGGTCTCCTGGATGGCCTCGTTGTCGACGTATTGCTGTATGGCGCCGTCGAGATACGTCGTATTGACCAACATGCCATCGAACATGTAGACGTCCTGCGTGGCGGCGGCTCCGTGAACGGAGATATAGTTCTGCTCGATCTGTTGCGAACCGCCGATGTCGGGAAGGTTCAGATGGGCGCCCGGCACGTAGGAAGCAATCGATTGCATGTAGCGCCCCGTGGGGAGGGCGTCCATCTCGGCTCGCGTCAAGGTCTCTGGGTGGGCAATATTCTCCACGTCGACCGTGGGCACCAGTGCCTCGACATTTATGGTCTCGCCCACGGAGCCCACCTTCAATTCGGCATCCACCGGAACCGTTACGTTGGCCGGCACGACGATCGTCTGCCTCACTTTGACGAAACCGTCTTTGGTGGCGGTTACCTCATAGGTCCCCGGCCGAAGGTCTACAATCGCGTATCGTCCTTCGGCGTTGGTGGTGGCGGTGCGAACCCTTTCGATGAGCACGTCGCTCGCAGCTTCCACCGTGGCGTTCGCCACGACGGCGCCCGAGGTGTCGGTTACCACACCGGCGATGGTGCTTTGCGCTGAAGCCGGCGATGACAACCATCCGAGCAACAGGAAGGTCAGGAAGGCACTTGCAACGAACGTCACCCGGTTCGTCGCGGGAACATGGCGCGTAATCAGGTTTCCCATTTGATCCCCCGTCGAGTCAAATGTCTCGGCTAAAAAGCCCGAGCTCATAACCTGTCGATCGGTAGGGATTCTATGGCAGCAGTCTACCGTTGTCAAGCTGTTCGGCTGTAAATTTTGTTCCGTTGGCGGCGTGTCGCCGCGACTGCGAAAGTCGGGTTATCTCAGAACGACCACAGTACACTCGTATAGCCGGTGTGCGCGCGGTAGTTCTGTGAGACCGATAACAAACCGAACTCCTCGTGGTAGTTGTAAAACTGCCAGCCGGCGTTCCAGCGGATTTTCGGCGTGATCCGGATCGAGAGCCGGGCGAGCGGCGATTGGTAGGTGAGCGGAAATGTCTCCACCGAATTGAACAGCGTCTGCGCGGCGCCGGTGGTGCCCGGTAGAACCGGCGCGTTGCGTCCATCGCCCGTGTCCTTAGTGATGGTGTACTCCACGAACAGGTTCACGCGCGGAACCGGGCTAAAGTGCGCGCCGAGATTGGCTGCGTGGATGTTGCTGATGTAGATCGTGGGGAAGGTTTGGAGGACACTATCCGCGAAGAACGCCAGGCCGGAAACGGTGTCGAGGTGCAACTTCATGTAACTTGCATCGAAGCCGAAGCGATCGTTGGGCGTCCAGGATGCGTTGGCGCTATAGTCGCGCGAGTGCGAGCTGAACGGCGAAAGCGGCGAGGGTGAATTGACGTTGTACACCTGGCTGTAGGTAGCCGAGGCTTGAAACCGTCGCGTCCGGTAATCGGCGCGGCCGCCGAGCGTGTGATAGTCGCGCTCGCTGATCGGCGTCAACGGCTGGTTGTCATGCCCCACCTCGCCATCCAGGCGGATGGTGAACGGCTTGACTGGACGGATCTGAACGCCCACGATCCCCGAATTCATATGATCGCTGCGGCCAAACGTGAAGTCTGTCAGCGGGCCGGTGACGGCGAAAC